>Ga0307438_1001951_pt1 | contig 12491 bp, 6 predicted proteins | sample SalMarWE160110MG_FD_202144 | JGI IMG/M metagenome (GOLD analysis project Ga0307438, IMG submission 202144) | Salt marsh sediment microbial communities from the Plum Island Ecosystem LTER, Massachusetts, United States - WE1603-110 | ecosystem: Environmental > Aquatic > Marine > Intertidal zone >...
CTAAGACCTGCGACTGAGATGGCGTTTCGCCGTCCGCGGCTGAGCCGTGGAGGTAGAGAAAGGCCGCCAGTTGGGGCTGGTCACGGCGGATGAAGTGGCCGATGAGGCGTCCCAGCACCTGGATGCGCCAGGAGGGTTCGTCCTCAACAACGTAGAGGACGAGCGGATCTTCGAGAGGCGGCGGCGTGAGGGCAACGCTGGGGAAGGTGAGCGTGAGGAGGGCGTCGGTGGATAGCTCCTCGAGCTGCTGGCGGAGCTGGGCCTCCGGCGGCAGCGTAGGCGATGGCGTCACCTTCTGTTCCTCCCCCTGGCAGGCCGCAAGGATGGCGGCGAGGGCCAAGAGGAGGAGGGCTGCTAGCGTCTTTCCGCGCATGGGCACCGAGCCATTGATTCGCGATTGCCGGCCGATCCCCTGACTGGAAGGCCCGAGAAATCTAGTATAGCCCAGAGTGGGGGCGAAGGGGAGTAGGGCCTGTTCCTGTGGCCGGTTCGCCGTTGGTGGGGGATCGGCCATTCCGCGGGTTGAAACCCGCGGCTTCCGGCAATCGAATGATGGTGCCGCGGGATTCATCCCGCGGGGTTGGAAAGCTCACCTACCGGGCGCGAACCAATAAGCCAGGAGGGGCTGTCCTTGACCGTCCTTGTTTGCCACAACTACAATGGAGCCGTGGTTCCTCTCAAGCCATTTTCCAGAGGGCAATCCCAGCTATGAGTCGCCTTGATGACCTGAAGAAGACGGCGGTAGACGAGATAGAGTCCCGTCGCGACCAGTTGATCGAACTCAGCCTACGCATCCATGCCAATCCGGAGACGGCCTTTCAGGAGACGAAGGCGGCTGGTTGGCTGACCGACTATCTGGAGGCTGAGGACTTTGCGGTGGAGCGAGGCATCTGCCAAATAGATACGGCCTTTCGGGCTAGCTACGGCAGTGGGCGGCCGCGAGTGGCCTTCATCGCCGAGTACGACGCCCTGCCTGGCATCGGGCACGGGTGCGGCCACAACATCATTGCGACGGCTGCGCTGGGGGCGGCCATCGCCACCAGGGCTGTCGTTTCGGAGGTGGGGGGGACGGCGTTGGTCATCGGGACGCCGGCTGAGGAGGCGGCCGGGGGCAAGGTGTTCATGGCTAGCCGGGGCGCCTTCGACGACTTGGACGTGGCTATGCTGGTACATCCGGCCAACCGCGACGTGGCGGTGACTTATGCCCTGGCCTGCCTCGAGCTGGACGTGCAGTACTTCGGGAGGGCGGCTCACGCGGCCGCTCGTCCGGAGGCGGGCGTCAACGCCCTGGACGCCCTGGTCATTGCTTACAATAGCGTCAATGCCCTGCGGCAGCACATTCGCGATTCGGCGCGCATCCACGGCATCATCACTGACGGCGGCCAGGCGGTGAACGTGGTGCCGGAGCACGCGGCGGCTGCCTTCCTGCTCAGGGCCGAGGATGACGACTACCTGGAGGAGCTAAGGGAGAAGGTTCTGGCATGCTTTCGGGCGGGTGCGGAGGCGACCGGCGCTCGCCTGGAGTACCACTGGGGCGAGGAGACCCGCTATCGGGCCATGCGCAGCAATCGCGCTCTGGCCGAGGCGTATCGGCGCAACATGGAGGCCCTGGGCCACCAGGTGCAGGAGTACGACAGCCACCGCTCGATGGGCAGCACCGACATGGGCAACGTTAGCGCTCTGGTGCCGGCGATTCATCCGACGGTGGGCATCGCTCCGCCAGATGTGGTGATCCACACTCGCGAGTTCCGGGACGTTGCGGCATCGGAGGCTGGTCATCGCGGCCTTCTGGATTCCGCCAAGGCCATGGCCATGACGGCGGCGGACGTGCTGCTGGACGCCGAGCTGCGGCGTCGGATCGAGGAGGAGTTCCGTGGCGGCGGATGAACCGCTGATCGCCCTGGACGCTATGGGCGGCGACCACGCTCCTGAGGAGATCGTGAAGGGGGCGGTGCTGGCTGCCCGCGAGCTGGGCATACAGGTCGCGCTGGTGGGGCCGCCGGCGCTGGTGGAGGAGGAGCTGGCAAAGGCAGGGCCGCGGCCGGAGGGCATTCGGATGGTGGCGGCCAGCGAGGTTATCGCCATGGACGAGCACCCCGCCCAGGCCGCTCGTCACAAGAAAGACTCCTCGATTGCAGTAGGGCTGAAGCTGGTCAAGCAGGGAGAAGCCGATGCCTTCGTCTCTGCGGGCAATACGGGGGCGGTGCTGGCGGGCTCCATCATGTACCTGGGGCGTCTGCGGGGTATCCAGAGGCCGTGCATGGTGGCGCTGCTCCCGCTGTCGGGTCGCTTGGCCCTTCTCTTGGACGTGGGGGCCAACGCCGATTGCAAGCCGAGGTACCTAGTGCAGTTTGCCGAGATGGGCAGCGTCTATATGGAGCGAGTGTGGAAGGTGGAGAGGCCGCGGGTGGCTCTCCTGAGCATCGGCGAAGAGGAGACGAAGGGCAGTCTGTTGACTCAGGAGGTACATGCTCTCCTGAAAAAGGCCAGCCACCTCAACTTCATCGGGAACGTTGAGGGGAAGGATATCGCCAGCGGCGTGGCCGATGTCATCGTTACGGACGGATTCACCGGTAACGTGGTGGTCAAGACAATGGAGGGCATCGCTGCTTTCATCAGGGGCCAGCTCGAGGGTGCTATCAGGAGCAGGTGGTACTACATGCTGCCGGGCCTGGCCTTAAGAGGGGCTTTTCGCGGCGTGCAGAAGCGCACCGACCCTCGGGAGTACGGCGCAGGGCCTTTGCTGGGGGTGAAGGGGCTGGTGTTTGTGGGGCACGGCCGCAGTGATGCCGTGGCTATCAGGAGCGCCCTGAGGGTGGCCCGCGAGGCAGTCGTCTCCGGGATGCTGGAGGCTATGCGCCCATCGCCGGAGGCGGATCAGCCTCTGGCTGAAGTGCCTGGAAGGGGCGCCCGGCCCGGTTAGGCAGAGGAGCTTGGGTACAGATAGAGGAGGTTGGGAAAGGAGTGACTAATGGCAGACCCCAAAGAGGTGAATGACGGGCAATTCGAGAGCGAGGTGCTGAAGGCGGAAGTACCGGTGCTGGTGGACTTCTGGGCGCCCTGGTGCGGCCCCTGTAACATGGTGGCTCCTATAACGGAGGAGTTGGCCGACGAGTACGAGGGCAAAGTCAAGTTCGTGAAGTTGAATGTCGATGAGAACCCCAGGACGGCCGGGCAGTACGGCATTCGGGCCATCCCCACGCTGCTCGTGTTCAAGGGTGGGTCTCCCTTCAGCGAGATCGTGGGCGTTCGCCCCAAGGCTGAGTTCAAGAAGCACCTTGATGCTGCTGTGGGGTAGGAGAGTGCGGCGGCGTCGCGCAGGATAGGGTTTGGCTGTAGAAGACGGCCCCGCTGGGATTGGGGACCTGGCCAAGCTTCGGTGACAGGAACGGCGTGATGAGGGAATATGACATTGTGATCGTAGGCGGTGGGCCGGCTGGCCTGACGGCTGGTCTCTACGCTGCTCGTGCCCGCCGCAGGACGATTGTGCTGGAGCGGACGGGCACGGGCGGGCAGATCGTCCTCACCGATCTTGTAGAGAACTATCCAGGCTTTCCCGACGGCATCAAGGGCTTTGAGTTGGGTCAGGCTATGGAGCGGCAGGCCAAGAGGTACGGCACGGAACTGCAGTACGTGGAGGTCACCGGTCTGGAGCGCCGGGGCGACATGCACCTAGTGAAGACGGCGGAGGAAGACTACTTGGCGAAGGCCGTTATCTTGACCTGTGGTGTCGAGCAGAACCGGCTGGATGTGCCGGGCGAGGTCGAACTGACGGGGAAGGGTGTTTCCTACTGCGCTACCTGCGATGCCGCTTTCTTCAAGGACCAGATATGCGCTGTGGTGGGTGCAGGGGATGCCGGTCTCAGCGAGGGGCTTTTCCTGGCCCGCTACGCCTCCAAGGTCTACGTGGTCAGCGATGTGGTGCTCGCCAGCGAGATCGTTCAGGAGCGGGTCTTTGCCAATCCCAAAATGCAGTTCATCCTGGACCATGTGGTGACCGAGGTCCTGGGGCAGGATGGGGTGGAGGGTCTGCGCCTCAAGAACCTCACGACCGCCGAGGAGTCGACCCTGGGCGTGGCGGGTGTCTTTGTGTTCATTGGCTGGCACCCCAGCACAGATTTCCTGAAGGGCTACTTAGAGATGGACGAAGGGGGGCACATCTACGTCAACCACTGGATGGAGACGGAGATCCCCGGTCTCTTCGCCGGCGGCGATGTGCGTGTTGACTCGGCCCGGCAGTTGGTCACCGCCGCAAGTGACGGCGCGACCGCTGCCATCCGCGCCGACCACTACATCAGTGATCACTTCCCGGCAAAATAGGCCCGCTCGCTATCAGACGCGGGAGTGGATGGGCCCCGGTGGGCCTCTCGGTCTTCAAAACCGATGCGGGGCGGTAGGACCGTCCTGGGTGGGTTCGACTCCCATGCACTCCCGCCAGCATTCTGAATCTGGGGTTGCCCGGGTCTTCTGACGGCGCTTCTGTTGAGTGGGTTCGACCGTTCGCGGATCTTCCGCCGCTTCTTGCCAGCCCGCGATTATCCTTTCCGCCGTCCCGCTGCTCTGGCAGCGACTAGCTGGTTGCCTTGGCTTGCGGCTTGTGCGGGGGTTGCTGGCTCTGCGCCTGCTCTTTTCACCAACGCTAGAAATGCCTTTACCACCGCGGGATCAAACTGAGTACCAGCACCGCGCTCCAACTCAGCAACGGCCTCCTCTTTGCTCTGGGCCTTGCGGTAGGAACGCTCGTGGGTCAGGGCGTCGAATACATCCGCCACGGCCAAAATGCGCGCCTCCAGGGGGATATCGTCGCCGACCAGGCTGTCGGGGTAGCCCTTGCCGTCGAAGCGCTCATGGTGATGGCGGACTATTGTTGCCAGCTGACGCAAGGCTTCGGCTTCGGCGACGATTATCGCCGCTCCCAGCGGGGCGTGCTGCTTGACCTTGGCGAACTCTTCTTTGCTCAGCTTGCCAGGCTTATTGAGGATGCGCTCGTTGACGGTGGCCTTGCCAAGGTCGTGCAAGAGGCCAGCAATCCTGATGTTCCGCACCTGTTCTGGGGGAAGCCCCATCTCCTCGGCGAGGGCAGCGGCCCAGAGGCCGGCCCGTTCCTGGTGTCCACGGATGTATCGATCCTTGATCTCGGACGCTGCCCCCACAGCGGCGATAGTGCGCAGGTCTGCCTCTGGGGCAACCTCAGACGTCCCGAGATCCTGGAGAACCGTGGCCAGGGAACTGGCTGCGGTAGAGAGCATTCCTGATTGGGTCTCGTGCACCAGTCCGATTGGAGAGGGCGGCGACTCGACAGGCTGGTCCTGGCTCGTGATCCCGCGGGCCCATGCTACCCGCTTAGCGTCGTACAGGGCAGCGTCTGCTACCCTGACGAGCTCGTCTGTGGTGGTTGCGTCTTGTGGGAAGGAGGCTACGCCGGCGCTGAGGCCGAGCCATGTTGTAGCGGCGTCGTCCATCTCTTTCAGCCGTGCGGCGAGGAGTCTGTTTATGCGGTTGACGACTCGTTGTGCTCTTGATGAGTCGGCATTCAGTAGTATCGCTGCAAACTCATCGCCGCCGTAGCGGAAGGCGGTGTCTGAGCGGCGTATTGCCGCCCGGATGCAGTCAGCAATGAGGTGGAGAACCGTGTCACCAGCCTGGTGGCCGCGGGAGTCGTTGTAGTATTTGAAGGCGTCAACGTCCATCATCACGATGGAGAAGCCCCGGTGGTAGCGCTGGGAGCGGTCTATCTCCTCAGCCAGGCGCTGGTAGAAGTGGGCGTGGTTGTAGAGGCCGGTGAGGCCGTCGGTGATGGCCCTCACTTCCAGCTCGGCGTGCAGTCTCTCTCGCTCCTCCTCCGCTTTCTTGCGCTCGCTGATGTCACGCGAGACGCCCAAAATCGCAACGGGGCGGCCATCTGGGTCACGCAGGAAAGTCAGTTTTATCTCAGTCCAGACGGTGGAGCCGTCCTTACAATACATCTCAGCTTCCAGCGTCTGCGACCGGAAGAGATCCTTCTGCTCCTGCTTTTCCAGAGCCATTTCTTCGACGAAAGCCTTCCTGATGGCCTCAAGGGAGGCAGGAGTCATGGTCTCGTTCACCCTGGTCCCCACTATTTCCTCGGGCGTGTAGCCGCGCATGCGCGTGATGGAGGGACTCATATAGGTGTACCGCAGGTTCATGTCCAGGGTCCAGATGAGGTCTGATGCGTTCTCGGCAAGTAGCCGGTAGCGTGCCTCACTCTCTCGTAGGGCTTCCTCCATCCGCTTGCGCTCGCTGATATCGCGTGTGGTGCCCAGAATGCTAATAGGGTTGCCGTCTGCGTCGCGCAGGAACTTCATATTCATCTCGGTCCAGATGGTGGAGCCGTCCTTACAGTACATCTCGAGCTCCAGCTTCGTCGCCCGGTCCGGGTCCGCGTCACCCATCCTTTCTCTGGCCAGCTCTTCTGCCAAGGTCTTCCTGGCAGCCTCAAGAGAGGCAGGGGTCATGGTTTCTGCGATGGAGGCGCCCATTATTTCCTCGACAGTGTAGCCTCGCATACGAGTGACCGCGGGACTAATATAGGTGTATTTCAAACCCAAATCCACAATCCAGATGATATCTGATGTGGTCTCGGCAAGCAGGCGGTAGCGTGCCTCGCTCTGTCGCAGGGCCTCCTCCATCTGCTGATGCCCGGTGATGTCACGGCCGGTGATCTGGACTCCGGCGTATTGGCCGTCCTCATCGAAGAGGGGGTAACCGTTCCATTCCACCCATCTCGTCCCCATCGGCGTGAACTGGCGGTTCACAAACCCTTTTGCCGGCGCCTTTCTTGCTCTCGTCTCGCGGATGATCTGGGCAGTTGGCTCTATGTCCTCGGGATGCAGGAAAGCTGTGGAGTCGGTGCCGAGGAGTTCCTCTCCGGCCTTTCCAAAAAACTGGCAGGCGGCGTCGTTGAGGAAGGTCCAGTTGCCATGCTTATCCAGCCTGGCGATTATGTCCCCGGTGAGATTGGTAGTAGCGATGTATTCATCGGCGGATCTTTTGAGTTCATAGGTAGACCGCTGCAATTCGTTATGCATCTGCAGCGCCTTGAGGGCTGTGGCCGCTTGGGTGACAAAGCCCTGGAGGAAGCTGATCTCCTCTGGGAGGAAGGTGTGGGGCGCATAATAAACGAAGGCCACTGTGCCCAAGAACTCGTCCTGAAATAGCATGGGGAAGGTCGCCATTGACCTTATGAGAGTTGCCTCGAAGTACCGCCGCACAGCCTCGGGTTCCCGTTCGTCATTCTGGGTGTCGGGCGACAGGTACGGTTGGAGGGTGCGCATGACTTCCAGGTTGCGTGGGGCGGGTCGGTCGGGGTCCAATGAGTTTATCCAGGCCTGGGTCACCGACAGACCCGCAAAACGCGACTGGCTGAGGACGCGCAGGACAAAGCGCTTGCTATCGGCGTCGTAGACATCGATGCTTACGTAGTCGCTGGCGGTCGACCCAGCGATGGCCGTGGCCAGGTCGGTCAAGGCTGCCTGTAGGTCATCTGATTGGGCGAGTAGCTGAGCGGCGTTGGCGAGGGCGCTGAGCTTCTCGCCGTAGCGGCGGCTCCGGCCGATGTTGAGGAACCGCTCCAGAATGATAGTAAGAGCAGGCGTCGCCGATTCCATGAAGCGTAGGATGGTGGCCCGGCCCTTGTGGTCCGGGCTCCCCCGGAGGATGCACATCTCGGACGCGCCCTCACTGGTGGGCATGGATAGGGCCAGAAAATCCCGCTCTTCATCACTGCGGGCGCTGGTGAAGTCCTCCACCCGGTGGCCTATGAGGTTGAAGGCCACTGGCCCGTCCAGCTCTACAATCTGGCGCTGCACTATCCACAGGGCAGTCTGGGTGAACTCGGTGGCAGCACCGTTCCCTGCGTCGCTGCAAACGAGGAAATCCTTCTCCTCGGCGTAGACCACCATCGCCTCGGCCGCCCCCGTGGCCCCACGGATGATGCGGGCGGCGCGAGCGAGGGTCTCCTCGTCGGCGGAGCCCTGGATAGCGATTCTAGCCAGCTGGTGGAGTGCCTTGACGTGCTGTCGCATCTATCTACTCCAGAATGGCTGAGCTGGTGACGGCCGCCAGAACCAGAACGAGCGCCATGCTTGCCAGGGCGACTCGCCTCGCACTGATCTAAGACCAGACATTGTGGGAGCCAATCCTCCTTCGGGATAGGCTCTGGCTAGGGCCAGTTCGCTAACGGGCAGGCAGGGCCGGGCGCCGTTTGGCCTTGGCGGGATGTACTGGGGGAGTGCCCAGCAAGCCCGTCGAGAGGCGACTGCGCGCGCTCAGCGAGAAGCCCTGTCTGCTTTTGGCTTCACTATGTAGGACGCTTGGGTGAAAAATCGGTTACAGATTCTGGCGTCCTTTGGGGGATGAACAGGGGTATTGTAGGGAGCCAGCGTGCAAGGGGGTGTGGGTGGTGAGCGACGGGCTGTTTGTGTCAGTCTTTCCGCTGTCCGGCTGCTCTAGCAGCGGCTGGCTGGCTGCCTTCGCTCGCTGCTTGTGGGGGGATTGGGAGGTCCTCGCCTCGCCTTTCCGCCAATGCTAGGAATGCCTGCACTACGGCCGGATCAAACTGGGTGCCAGCGCCGCGCTCTAGCTCAGCTATGGCCTCCTCCCTGCTCAGGGCCTTGCGGTAGGCACGGTCGTGTGTCATGGCGTCGAACACATCCACCACGCTCATGATCCGCGCCTCGAGAGGGATCTCTTCCTGAGCCAGGCCGTCGGGGTAGCCCTTGCCATCGAGGCGCTCGTGGTGGTGGCGAACTATTGGCACCACCCGTTGCAAGCCCTCGGCCTCGGAGATGATCATCATGGCCCCCAGTGCGGGGTGCTCTTTGATCTTGGCGAACTCTTCTTCGGTGAGCTTGCCGGGCTTGTTGAGGATCTGCTCGCTGATGCTGACCTTGCCAAGGTCATGCAGGAGTCCGGCAATCCTGATGTCCCGCACCCGTTCGGGCGAGAGGCCCATTTGCTCAGCGAGAGCCGCCGCCCAGCGGCTGGCGCGTTGCTGGTGTCCGCGGATGTATGGGTCCTTGATCTCGGCTGCCGCCGCTATGGCCGCAACCGCGTGCACGTTCAGGTCTGCAGAAGCGTCAGGCACAGCAACATCTTGGAGAGCCGCGGCCAGTTCCCTGGCGGCAGTAGAGAGCACTCTTGTTTGCGTCTCCTGCAGAGCCCCGGGTGGGTAGGCCACTGACTCGCTCGACTGCCCCTGCCCCAACACCGCGCGAGCCGATGCTACCCGCTTAGCGTCGTACAGGGCAGTGTCTGCTATTGTCACGAGGTCGTCCGCAGTTATTCCGTCGTCGGGGCAGCAGGCTACGCCGGCGCTAAGACCTAGCCATGCTGCAGCGGGGTCGTCCATCTCCTTCAGCCTTGCGGCGATGCGCCTGTTTATGCGTCTGACGACGGCCTGCGCTCTCGATGAGTCGGCATGCGGTAGTATCGCCGCAAACTCATCGCCGCCGTAGCGGAAGGCGAGGTCTGAGCGGCGTAGTCCCGTCCGGATGCAGTCAGCAAGGAGGCACAGAGCCTCGTCACCCGCCTGGTGGCCACGGGAGTCGTTGTACTGCTTGAAGTTGTTGACGTCCATCATCATTACGGTGAAGCCCAGCTTGTAGCGCTTAGAGCGCTCTACCTCCTCAGCCAGGCGCTGGTAGAAGTAGGCGTGGTTGTAGAGGCCGGTGAGGCCGTCGGTGATGGCGCGCACTTCCAGCTCGGCGTGCAGTATCGCTCGCTCCTCCTCCATCTGCCTACGCTCGGTGATGTCGCGCGAGACTCCCAGGAGCCCCACGGGCCGGTTATCCTTGTCGCGGACGAAAGTGACAGTGATCTCGGACCAGACGGTGGAGCCGTCCTTGCAATTGAGCTCAAGCTCTAGCGTTCGCGACTGGAACGGCTCGTTCACACGGCTCACATCTCTTGCCAGTTCCCTCGCAAGTACCTTCCTGGCAACCTCAAGGGAGGCAGGAGTCAGGCTTTCTCTTAGCGTGCCGCCCATCACTTCCTCGGGGGTGTAGCCTCGCATACGCGTGACGGAAGGACTGACATAGGTGTATCTGAGGTTGAGATCCGTGGTCCAGATGACGTCTGATGAGTTCTCGGCGATTAGACGGTAGCGCTCCTCACTCTCTCGTAGGGCCTCCTCCATCTGCTCACGCTCGGTGATGTCGCGGCCGGTGAGCTGGATTCCGGCGTACTGGCCTTCCGCATCGAAGATGGGATAGCCGCTCCATTCCACCACCCTCGTTCCCATCGGCGTGGCGAGGCGGTTCACAAACCTCTTTGCTACTTCCCTCCTCGCTATCGCCTCCCGGATCGCCTGGGCGGTCGGCTCCAAGTCCTCGGGATGCACAGGGTCTCTGGAGTCAGTACCCAGGAGTTCCTCTCGCGGCTTTCCAAGGAATTGGCAGGCGGCGTCGTTGAGGAAGACCCACATGCCGCGCTTATCCAGTTTCGCAATCATGTCCCCCGTCATGTTGGTGGTAGCGATGTATTCATCGGTGCGGCGGCGGAGTTCCACAGTGTGACGAAGGTTTTCCAGGGTTAGACCTATAGTCAGTCCGATGGGGGCGAGAAGCATCTTGTCCCGAAGGTCAGAGGCTTTCTGTCCGCCAACCAGGACTAGGAGGCCAACCACTCTGTCCAGAGAGACGAGGGGGACAGAAGCTACCCGGCTAGGGCCGCCGGATGCAGATTCCCAGGCGTGGCCCTCACCCGGCGCGGCCACGACAACCTCGCGCTCGTCTATCGCCTGCCTGACGGTCGGCCACGAGGATAGAGGCATTGCCTTGGTCACGTCCTCAGAGGAGATACCATGTGTGGCGACGGTGGTCAGTGAACCGTCCTCGTGGTTTCTCCACGCCAGGAGCACCTTTTCTGCGCCCAGCAGCTCGGCCGCCAACCGCACCGTCTTTTCGCTGGCCCGAGCGAAATCCTCGGTTGTGCCCAGTTCCATGGCCAGCATGGTGGGGTAGGCTGCCTCCTTGCGAAGCTTGACGCCATACCAGAAGCCAAACTCGATGCCCAGCGTGGCAACGAGGTAGCCTCCCACGCCGTGGCTGATAAGCGCTGTCAGCCAGGGCGATCCCAGGAGGAAGTGGTCGAGAGGAATGAGAAGCGTTACGGCGGGATAGACGATCAGGCGCGTCCAGCGTTTAAGAACCCGCATCAAGTGCAGCGGGTCACGCTGGAAAGGGTAGCTATGACTGGGCTCAGGCATAGACTCCTCTCCATGAGCCGCTGGCGTTAGCGATCCGTAGACTATCGCTCTTGGCCCCCCAGGCAGCAGGAGGGCGTGTTTGCCTTTGGCTTCACGATCTTCACTATCTAGGACGCTTGGAGGAAAAATCAGTTACAGCTTTCGCCAGCCATCCGGGGACTAATGGGGGGAGCCAGCGTGCGGTGGAGGATGCAGGCTGTCGACGGTCGTGTCAGGTGGTATTGAGGGTTGCCCCTCGCCTGGTATATGCTCGCAGCGGTCATGCTTTACGTCCTGTACGGCCGCGACGACTTCTCGCTACGGGAAGGGCTGGTTCGCATCAAGGGGGAGCTGGACTCCGACGGTATGCTTTCCTCCAATACGGACGTGCTCGATGGCCGTGAGGTCAGCCCGGAGCAGCTCATGGCGATCTGTGACACGATGGCCTTCCTCAGCGCTCATCGGCTGGTGGTGGTGGAGGGGCTGCTCAAGCGGTTCGATCGTCGGGAGCGGCCGCGTCGGGGCGCTCGTGCTGGCAGGGGCGGGAGCACGGAAGCGCTGGAGCGCTGGCAAGGCTTGGCCGACTACGCCCAGCGGATGCCGGAGACGACCACGCTGGTCCTGGTGGACGGGGAGATCTCCGGCGAGAATCCGCTGTTGGAAGCCCTCAAGTCAGCAGGGCAGGTGCGGGAGTTCCGTGCGCTGCGGCCGGGGGCGGTCCTTCAGTGGATCCTGGAGCGGGCGCAGAGCAAGGGCATCGACATCTCCCCGGCGGCGGCGCGGCTGCTGGCCGACTTGGTGGGGAACAACCTGTGGGTGCTGGCGAGCGAGCTGGAGAAGCTGGCGGCCTACGCTCAGGGCCGGCGGGTCGAGGGGGCGGACGTGAGGGCGCTGGTCAGCGAGGCGCGGCAGGTCAGCATCTTCGCCATGGTGGACGCGATCGTCGAGAAGCGAGGGGCGGTGGCTCTGCGTCTCTTGCGGCAGCTGAAGACGGCGGGAGCGGAAGGGGGCTACCTTTTGGCCATGGTGGTCCGCCAGTATCGGCTGATCATCCAGGCCAGGGAGCTGATGACGGCCGGTCTGGCCACGCGAGAGATCGGCCAGCGATTGGGCGTGGCCTCCGAGTTCGTGCTGCAGCGGATTCTGGATCAGGCTCAGCGCTACTCGCTGTCGCGGCTGAAGGCGGCCTATCGGCGGCTACTGGAGGCTGATGCTGGGGTGAAGCGGGGACACTACGACGAGGAGTTGGCGCTGGAGCTGTTGGTGCACGACCTGGCCAGGATGT
>Ga0307438_1001952_pt1 | contig 12487 bp, 8 predicted proteins | sample SalMarWE160110MG_FD_202144 | JGI IMG/M metagenome (GOLD analysis project Ga0307438, IMG submission 202144) | Salt marsh sediment microbial communities from the Plum Island Ecosystem LTER, Massachusetts, United States - WE1603-110 | ecosystem: Environmental > Aquatic > Marine > Intertidal zone >...
CGATTTGTATTCCACCTGCGTTTGGGTTTCCCTCATAAACTCCAACCATTATCGATGTTGCGCTTCCTTCTCCGATATTATGGATGTTTGCTAATATCGTTACGCTATCTCCTTCCTCGGGTGAGGCGGGAGTATATGTTATATCGTTATTGTTTATAGCGAGATCAGGAGGAAGACCTGTAACATTAAATGAACGGGTAGCTGTATTGTTAGTCTCATTCGATTCCAAAATTATATCATCTGGGTCTGCCACAACGTATAAAGTATGATTTCCCTGGGGAAGCATAGTTAAAAATGCTCCGCTTACATACTGCCCACCGCCTATAAAGGGGAAATCGAACGTTACAAGAAGAAGACCTTCATTCTGAGGGTCTCCGTCGTAAACGGCAGCTGTTGCATTACTCACACTGGTCTCTCCGGCGTTATACACCGAAAATTCGACACGAATAGTATCGGTTTCTTCGGGTATTACCGGTTCTATCTTTATATCTTGAGGATAAACAACTAAATCAAGTCTGGTAAACACATTTAAATGATAACTGTACTCGTTATCCCTTTCATTACCTTCCTTTATCGAATCATTATAATCAACAATCCCCTTAACTTCATATCTTCCCGAAGGAAGATTATACGAAAAATCGACGATTAATGAATCACCGGGCAGGAGGCTATCGATTACACCTTCCCAGAGAACAAGAGTATCAAGCATAAATTTTATCTCAAACAAGTCTGCTTTTTCAGTACCTATATTTTTAATAATTGCGGAAAGAGTAAACTCTTCCCCTTCAACAGGAGAAGAAGGTATGGTTGAAGCAGAGGAAACGATTAAATTAGGACTCATCGTACTTAGAGCAAGAATGGCAAGAGCGGTTTCATACTCATTATCATTCCAACTCCCTGCAGTATCCTGTTTTGCTAAAAGAAAATCGCGTGCTTTATTAGAGCTTTCGCTATACTTTATGCTTTCTTCTAAGCTGGATCCTTTTGTGTTTATAAGCGCAGTAAGGCTCAGGGCTGTCTCATATACCGATGTCGTATCTTCTCCAAAACTTCCGTTTGTGTTTTGCTGTTCAGTCAACCATGTCGCTCCATTATTGATTTGTTGGGAAAGAATAAAATAGGTTTGATAATACTCAAGAGAAATAACACATAAAGCTGTTAGGTATAAGTTGGAAGTATTTTCATCATTATATCGCCAGAATCCCGCTGTATCTTGAGTATCCATTAGATACCCAATCGACCATCCGATATTTTCATTTACCGGATAACCGGATTCATGCAAAGAAATAAGAGCAAATGCTGTACTTAAAACATCTCTTTCTTCCTTATCAAAAGTAAAACCTCCAATAGGGGGTGAATAATAAGTCAACAGAGTATCCTGTAAAGAAGATATATCGATATCGGAAGGCGCGAGCGCTTTTATTTTTTGAGACAAATAAATGCTGTTTTTAGATTCTAAGCTATCGAGGTAAGTAATACCTTTAAGGTATGCGCTATCTGATGGATTTACAGTTCCGAGAGCTTCGCAAACAGTAGCAGTCGAGACATAAATACTCACAGTAGTATCGTTTCCCCATGAACCTTCAGCATTCTGAGAATCCTTTAGCCATTGAATCCCGTTATCGATAGCAGTGCCGACATCATTACTGTAAAGATTAAAAGAAAAAACAAGTAATACTGCTATAAAAAGTTTAAATGCTTTCATCTCGCACTCCCCTCTTTTTAAGTTTTTTTCTTATCAAAAACAAGATATTTTTCCTCCCACTTCCATTCAGGTTGGAAGGCTACTTCGGTTATGATTACGCTTTTATCGTTATTTACTAAATCTTCTATTTTGTCTTTTGCCTCACTTGGTATGAATAGAGCAGGCAGTAATTCCCTCATATTCATACTATCGACTTTAACTATATAATTTAGTGGTACTAGCCCTGCCTGTCTTTTATAAATAGAATGGTCGAGCTTCTCAAGCCGTTTGAGTCTGTATTCTTGAGGACTCAAACCCTTATGTAACTTTCGTCTTGCCATCTCTTCATTGGCTCTTTTTATCCTTTTATATTCCTTTAAATGACTAACGTATTCGTAAAATCTTTTTTTATTTTCTCCCCTTAACCCAAAAGCTCGTCCTACAAAGAAAAAAGTACTAAAGTCGCTTTGAATATTTGATCTTTTCGCACACGATTTTAATGGTTCTTCTTGTTTATCAACAACAATATATTTTTCCTCGTCATTCCATTCAGGCAAAAAAGCCGCTTCTGAAATTATTATTTTTTTTCTCTTTTTTACCTCTCTTCTTACTTCATCTTTCGTTTCTTTAGGAAGATTTAAAAGAGGGAGGATTTTCTCAAAGTTATTACGGTCAATATAAATTGCTGGATTCTTATAACCCGACTCCCTGACCTTTTTAATGTATTTATCTATTTGTTCTTTAATTGGAGACGGAAATGACCTGCTATTTAACAAAACATATTTCATCAGTAAGGGACCCTTCACTTCTTTAATCTCAGCAGGTCCCCTTCTACCTAACATAAAAGCCAGCATTGCTAACAGAAAACAAGATATTATGTACTTAGATAGAAGAAATATATTTATAATAACTATTCCCGTAAAAAGACGATGTGCATCTAAAAAAACTACTGGAATACTTAAAACAAAATAGAACAAATATATATTTCTTTTGTATTTTAGATATACTTTCTCACTAAGTTTTTTAATTCTATAGAAACTATCAAATAACCATTTAGATATTAAAAATAAACTTAAAACAGGAATTATATAGAATGGGAGTAGCTTAATAGAATAAGCTACAGTACCGAAAAAGATTATAAAAGCACATGGCAGAAAAAACCGATTTTCATAAAATGGAATATATCCAAATTTTAACTTTAGAAACTCGCTATATATAAACTCTGAGTACCTCACGAAAGGACGAGAACCCCAATAAATAAGAAATATCATAAATATGGTGAATAAGTCTCCTTTAGTGATAAAGATCTCATTTGGATTTAAATTTTCTAACACATAAGATTTCGCTATAATTAACAATAAAAACCATTTTAAATATTTAACATAAAAACTGTAAAATATCTTGCCTCTTTCCTTTGAAAAATAAATGTAATCGAAAAGTAAATCAAATATAGCAATTAGAGCATATACGAAAAGGACCTTTAATGAGCTTATATGGAGATAATTGGAATAAACTATTATAAACGCCAGTATCAATTGGACAGAATTTATTCGCTTTAACTCCTTTATTAACCTGTCTCTCTTTATATCTTGCATGAAAAATCTCAATATGAGAAACCCGTTTCAGGATTTTCAAATAACCTCTGTAAATGAATCCAAAATTGATGGAGTGTCCAGATTATTTGTTCATCCTCACTGATTGGAGCTCCCGCTGGATTAGAGACACCAAGTAGAGTCAGTAGATAGTGATTTAAATCATAAAGAATTAGCGGGCCATATCCTGCTAAAATTCTGGTCCATTCTTCAAAAACTTGCGCCATAATATGGAAAGGACTTGTCATCATGTTATCCTTTATAGCTGCAAGAAATGATGCCATCATTAACGCAGCTGGATCCTTAAACGCTATCCAAATAAATTTCACTATTAACACAATTGCTGCTATAATTCCCGCCCAAACCGCTACGTGCAAAAGGATATTTATCAAATCACATAATTTGGGATACAGCATGCACAAACCAACCCAGAACTCTCCACCATTTATCCCTTTAATTTGGTATGCTCCTGCTCCAGTTTCAGGATCCAAAATAATATAACCTGTACCCTCCCACCCATAAAAATCAATATTTCTTTGAGGTATGTATACTACTTTTCCACTGTTTACGGAATTGCTTACTGCCTGTTTTGTCTCGGAATCTACCTGGAGCAAATTCAAAATTTGTGTTAAATTACTGTTATCTACTTTATATACAGGTATCTGTTGCTCATTCGCTATCTGTATTATTCTTATTGCCGATAAAGCCTTTGGAGAATTCTCATCTATTCCTTTAAATATCAGTTCGAAGACTCTGGCTTCCATTTCTGACATCATAATACCGGTGCTCAACCCGTATGATTTCTTTACAGAAACATCACCGTCGATTCCGAAAACGGCTTCAACATTTCTATCAACATCTATACATAAACCTTCCGCAGAAATTCTGTAGGGCATACCAAGAAGCATTTCCGTATTTAAAGCAAGAGATGTTACAGCTTCTGATAAGGTTTTTTGCCTATATACCCCTAATTTCATGGCGATCCATTCGCTGTATGTATCAATATTGTGAAAGAATAGATCGGAAACGAGGGCAAGCAGTTCACCAATTAAATCATAGGAGGTTACAGAAGAATAATCGTTAGCATCAATCTTTTCGGTAATTTCTTTTAATTTCATCACTCCTTTTTTAACCTTCTTACGAGACATAATTGAAAGGTCTAAGTTTATCGAATGTAATGAACCGACATCAGCGCAATTTTGTATTACATCTTTACTTCCACTAGGAAAATCTATTGAAATTTTATATTTCTGCTCTTTCCCCATTTGTATGGTAGAACCGGTACGAACCACTTGATTATCTATTATTATTTGAGGTTTCATTTTGATTAAATAGGCAACTATTTTTGAAGGTATGACTAACGAATCAGCTGTTGTATCGGGAGCTTGCGATAATATTGCCTCTTCATCACTGGAAGTCGCGGGGGCGTACGCAAGAAAAACTCTCTTTTCCGCCAATTCTATGGTAGAAATGGTATATAAAATATCTGAACTAATACCAAACTCATCCATTACTTCTAACGTTATCTGATATCTGTAATTATTAGGTATTTCTATATATTCGGTTATTCTCTTGGTAACTTCGTAGGGAAGTACCGAGGCAAAACCTTCGCTTTGTTTTGGTTTTATCCATTTTACAGATAACACTTTTCCAAGATTGACACTATCACCCAGATTTTCATCTGTCCAATTTTTTAGATTTGAACTATAATTTTCTAATGTTTGATTTATTATTGCGGTATCCATTCCTGTAACTGCGCCTGTTATGGTGTCAATAATTGCGGAGGCGCGAATCTCTTCCATTAAACTGTCCGCATTTAAAGGAACTTCCTCTTCCAATTTCACTGGATCATTATATTCAAGTATTTTATAACTGGGATCCATCGGTATCCAGGTTGTATCTTTGCTTACCGGATTTCTTTTTCCTAAATCTATATCATAGTTAAGCTGTGCCTCAACCCAGCAGTGTTCTAAGCGTAACCCATAAGGTTTTCCGTCTACAACTAACATTCTAATCCTGTTTTCCTCTTTTTAAGTTTTTTTCTTATCAAAAACAAGATATTTTTCCTCCCATTTCCAGTTATTCTTGTATAAAAATCTAATGCTAAGATCACAATCCATTATTTTCTCTCTTCATAAAAAATTTCTTCGTAATTATTGCAACAGTAAATAAAGGAACAAAAAGAGCTAGGATTACAGAAATAGGCTCTAAAAAAGAAACAGATTGGTCTGTTTTTCTTACGAAGATGAAAATAGAAAGAAAGAATAGCCCCCAAAAAAATAAAGAAATAAAAACCGGAAATACAGTAAGTTTAAGAGAAGTTACTATTTTCTTATGGATAGCCCATCTTACAATCAAATAAGTAAAGCAACCTGAAATGATTGCTAAGATACAAATAATTAACGAATTAGATTTTGAATAAACTTGCTTTAAAACAGTATCCGGTACAAAAGACATAGGTAAAAGAGAAAATAAAAATGAAAAAGGTATTATAGAGAGGTAAACGATGCTTTCTGTTAGAATCTTTGAAGACAAAAAACTTTTATTTGAGTCGATTACTATAAATTTTTCCGGCCAATGTCGCCCCTCTAATTTATACGCAACTTCAGTTACCACTACTATTTTATTATTTGTCACCTCATTTTCTATTTTCTTTTTTTCTGTATCAGGAATTTCCAATTCCGGAAGTAATTCTTTATAATTATCCTTGCTTACCCAAACTATCGGAAATTCTAGATGAGCGAAAGCTTTTTCGTATCTACTAAAATAAGAAGAATATTTTAAAAACTTTTTAAAGTTCATTCCGGGGAAAAGTTTATATCTACCAACTTTGAATTTTACCTTTGGAGAACTTTTCTTTATAACAAAAAATTTGTTCTCTAAAACCCAATCTGATTCATAAGCTTTTTCAGACACAATTACTTCATTTCCATTCTTCACTTCATTCATAATTTGTGTTTTATCTTCTTCAGATATATTAAGTGAAGGAAGTGTCATTTTTTGATTTTGAGACGTAATTATAAAATATCCTCCCCCTCTAATTCGACAATGTTTTAGATAGTTTGCATACTCTTTCATTTTACTATCTGATGCAAAATACCTCGATGTAAAGAACTTAGGGATTTGATATTTAAAATATTGTCTTTTTGTGATAAACCTAACACTTTTCATTTTTAACTTTCCTCTTATTTACTCTCATCAAAAACAAGATATTTTTCCTCCCATTTCCATTCGGGTTGGAAGGCTGACTCGCTTACTATTACTACCTTTCCATTATTTACTAAGCCTTCTATCTCATCTTTTACTTTCCCTGGGATATATAATGCAGGAAAAAGTTCTTCCATATTCTCTTTATCAATAATTACCATATCAAATCTTTGCCCTAACGGTATCTTCTTTAATCTCTTTTTATACTTAAATATCTCCTTCTTAAAACTACGCGGGAACCTGTCTGGGGCAAATAAAGGTTGAAAAAATCTGGAATATTGATATCTCATCTTAATTTTTTCTCTTTTAAAAAAAGATTTTAAAATTTTCCTATCTTTTTCGTTTAACTCAAATACCAAATATTTCTTACTATGCTTCCATTTAGAATTATAAGCGGCTCTCGAAACTATAACTGTATTATTTTTGTTGCTCCTAATTAAATCAGCTATTTCCTTTTTAGCATGTGTGGGTATTTTTAACAAAGGGAGTAATTCGTTATAATTATCTACATCTACTCTGTAAATATTACTTGAAACATCTGTTTTTCTAACGTTTATTGAATATTCTCTAAGTTTTTTTATTCCCTCGGGGGTTAAAGCAAAAGATGTATTATTGTAAGATTTCACACGGTTTTTCCATTTTAAAACAGGAGCAACTTTATCCGCAATATTTATTCCTTTTTCTCCTTTTTCATAGAGCATTTCTTTTTTTTCATCCCATATAAGATATTTCGCGTCCCAAACCCACTTAGGATCAAACGCAGCTTCGGAAATAAAAACCACTTTACCTTTCCTAACAGTATTTCTTATTTCTTTTTTAGTTTCGTTCGGAATATTTAAGACGGGCAAAATTTCCTCGGTATTTTTACTGCCTACTCTACATGTGAAATAACGAGCACCTGTTGATACAACTTTCATTAAGTAACTATTAATTGCACCTGGATATTGCCTGGGAAAACCCTTTTTATGATATTTTGATTTTATTGCTTCTTCTTTTTCCTTATCCGTGTAAATCCTTTCAGAAAAAATCTGTTGAGGTTGCTTAACACCAATTATTTTAATTATAAAAAATAGAAAAAAAACGCCTGTCAATTCCAGGAAAGAATAATACTGTATATTTGGATTGTAAATTAAAGCGAAAAAAACTGCTATCGGAGTAAATCTATTAATTCCCTTAATATATCCTACAAAACTTTTTTTACTAACCTTTTTCCGAGATCTGAAAATATCTAATAGGAAAACAGAAATATAACGAATAATAAATATATATAGTAAAAATAAATTAGATAGCTGCAAGAGGCAAAAAAGGGAAAGCCAGAAAATACTATCAATATAATGTAAATATCGGTGAGTTTGAGCTTTTTTATTTACATATCTCTTATAATCTCCAAAATATTTATGCGCAATTATAAAATAAATCAAGCTTATCAAAAATACAAGAGATATCACGAACAAACTTCGAGTAGAAAAAGATATTTTTAATCGATCGGTATCAACAACTAAAGCAGAGCTAACTATAATTAAAAAGAATAATTTTCTGTAGTATTCTATGTACTTTATATACCAACTTTCCTTTATGATGTTACTAATCCAAAACATAAAATCACAGAAAACATCAAACACAACTACGAAAGATAAACTTAATAATAGAAAAGCAGGAATATGTTCCTTAAAACAAAGAAAGATACAATAAAACGCTATTAGCAATAAAGTGTTAATTAAAAATAAGCGATTTATGTTAAGTAACTTTTTATCTTTATGGACTTGCACCTTGTTGCTCCATTTTCTTTTTAAGTTTTTTTCTTATCAAAAACAAGATACTTTTCCTCCCATTTCCATTCAGGCTGGAAGGCCGCTTCGGTTATTATTACGATATTGTTCTCTTTTACTAACTTCTCTATATCTTTTTTTGTCGCTTCCGGAATACTCAACGCTGGTAATAATTCCTCTTTATTATCCTTATCCACCTCAACCACAGGATATAACAGGGGTTTTTTCATTGATTTATATTTCCTGTAATATTCTCCTAATATTATGTCTTCTTGTGTAAGGCCTAACCAGGAAAACAAACTAAATCTTCTATACATCATTTTATGCATATATTTTAGTTTTGGCGGTTTTTTATCAAAGCCTTCTAAAACTACATATTTTTCACGGTATTTCCATTTAGGCGTGAATGCCACTTCCGAGATCAAGACTCCATCTCCACCTTCTACTATATCTTTTATTTCTTCCTTAACCGGTTCAGGAATATTTGCTGTTTTGATGGTGTTTTCGTAATTGGTTGATGTTACGTACAGGACAGGAGAATCATATTCTTGAGTGTTTGCCCATTCTGTAAAATATGGATTCCATTTCAATCTTGCTGCTCCGTCCATAGGTAAATTTCCCGGTTTATTTGGAGGAATTGTTTTGCCTTCTAATATAACTTTTTTAATATGTCTTATATATTTTTTAAGAGAAGGTTTATCCATTCCTAAGGCACAAGTGATGGGGTATATAAATAGTATAAATAAAACACAAAGTATTATTATGCCTATGTACCCTGATATAATTCTAAAAAATTTCATTTATAGTCCTCATTATATACCAACTATACTGCTCAAGGTATAGTAGCTTCTTCTTATTCTTCATCATCACCCTCCTCCTCCTCCTTTTTCTCTTCTTTCTTCTTCTATTTCATACAACCATTTCTGAATTAATTCGGAAAGAACCCAAACACCATTTGATGGATAAGTACTAGGAGGTGGAGTTCCGGGGGCAGCTGCAAGATATGATGATATTAAAGGGCCATATGTGACTAAAAAATTATAAATAGCAGGCCCGTAATAAAGAATAAAATTTTTCAACAACTCTTCAAATGGCCCTACAACGTAATAAGCCACTCCCCAAAAAATACCAAAATACGCTAATGCATCAGCTATAGCTGCAATTATTCCCGCTATAACAGGAGCGAGTGCGACGATTAAGACCGCTACGCCTACTATAATATTTATAAGTAAATATATCTCAATGATAGCTCTAATCCAACCCCAAACACTTGCTCCGCCATAACCCTCAACCATATATGCCCCTTCTCCGGTTTCGGGATTCAATACAATATACCCTATACCTTCCCACCCATTATATTCAATATTGGAGCCGGGTACAATTACTTCCATGCCACTATTAACAGCACACTCAATTGACGATTTTACTTTATCGGATGTTTGAAGCAGTGGCAATATTTGGGAGATATTACTTGAATTAATAGTATATATAGGTATTTGTCTCTCATTAGCTATAGATAATATTCTTGTGGCACATAAAGCTCTTCTATCTTTTTCAATGTTAAATAGCTGATCCAGTACTCTTGCCTCCATCTCCGAGCTCATTATTCCTGATTCTATATTGTATGATTTCTTTCTGTTGTTTTCGCCATCTTTTCCGAAAACAGCTTCCATATCCCTATCCACGTCCATCTTGATTCCATTAATTGAAATCGCATAAGGAAGTCCAAGTATGGAAGTCACTCTTATTGAATGAGATATTATTGCACTTGAAGGAACTCTCTGGTGAAATACTTCCATTTTTCTTGAAAATAATTCATTATAGATATCAAGCTGGTAATAGTAAGAAAGAGAAACGAGATTAAAAAGCTCGCCTAATATATCATAAGAGGTTAGCAAAGTAATATTTTGACTTTCTATTTGTTCTTTTGTTTCCTGGTATTTTTTTAACCTTTTTTTAATTACCTCGGTTGGTATCCTGGAAAGATCAAAACCTATTCCGTACATTGCACCCACTGTTGCAGAATTTTCAATTTCATCATCATCAATAAATCCTGCTGGAGAATGAAATATTATCTTGTAAAACTGTTCCTTCCCCATGCCAATTGCCGAACCCGTAGCCACTGCTTCATTCTCTATTACTATTTGAGGCTTCATATGAATTAAATAAGCGGATATCAATGAAGGGATATCTGTAGTATCAGTTAGGCTATCAGGGAGTTGAGATAATAACAACTCTTTATCATTAGAACTGGCAGGCGCGTAAGCAAGTAATATTCTTTTACCTACAATTCCTACAGTAGGAAGAGTATAAGATATATCAGTACCAATATTCCTTTCAATCATTACTTCAATTGTTAACTTATACCTGAGGTCTTCTGAAATTTCAGAATATTTATCTATGTTTCTTGTAACTTGATAAGGAAGTACAGGGGAAAACCCGTCGCTTAATCTTGTTTTTATCCATGTGAAAGGAAATATTTCCCCAACTGTAGCGCTATCTCCTAAATTTTCATCGATCCAATCATTTGTCCTCGTTCCATAACTTTCCAATGCTTGATTAATTATAGTTGTATCCATTCCGGTAATCGCACCGGTTACACTATCTATAGTCGCTGAAGCATGAATCTCCTGCATTAAACTATCCACATTTAAAGGAACTTCCTCTTCCAATTTCACTGGATCATTATATTCAAGTATTTTATAACTGGGATCTATCGGTATCCAGGTTGTGTCTTTGCTCACTGGATTTCTTCTTCCTAGGTCTATATCGTAGTTAAGCTGTGCCTCAACCCAGCAGTGTTCTAAGCGTAACCCGTAAGGTTTTCCATCTACAACTAACATTCTAATCTAGTTTCCCTCTTTTTACGTTTTTTTCTTATCAAAAACAAGATATTTTTCCTCCCACTTCCATTCAGGTTGGAAGGCCGCTTCGGTTATTACGACTATTTTGCTGTTATTTACTAACTGCTCAATATCTTTCTTTATATCTTCAGGAATATCCAATACTGGCAGCAGTTCTTTTTCATTTTCTTTGTCCACCTGAACTACTGGATATAACAAAGGTTTTTTCATTGAATTATATTTCCTGTAATATTCTCCTAATTTTATCTCTTGTTTAAGGTTTAACCAAGGAAAAAAACCAAATCTTTTATACATCATTTTATGCATATATTTTACTTTTGGCGGTTTTTTATCAAAGCTTTCTATAACCACATACTTTTCACGGTATTTCCATTTAGATGTGAACGCCGCTTCCGAAATTAAGACCCCATCTCCATCTTCGACTATACCTTTTATTTCCTCTTTAACCGATTCGGGGATATTTGCTGTTTTGATGATATTTTCGTAATTGCTGGATGTCACATACAAAAGAGAAGAACTGAATTCTTGAGTGTTTGCCCATTTTTTATAATACAACTTGTATCTGATTTCTGCGGATTTGTCCTTAGATAAGATATTCGGTTTCATAACCTTACCCATTGATTTTCCTTCCAATAAAACTCCCTTAAGATATTTTATATATTTTTTAACAGAAGGCTTATCTATTCCTAAGATAAAATTGGTAGGGTATAGAAGTAGAATGAATAAAATACTGAAGATTCCTATGCATAAGTAAGCTATTATAATTCTAATAAATTTCATTTACAATCCTCCTTAAATTTAAAAAATCATTCTCAAGGGTTAGTGGTTGGTTAGTCTTCCCTGAATGAATCTAACCATTTTCGAATTGATTCGCCAACAACCCAAACAAGATTATGGGGATAATCTGAAGGAGGTGGAGAGCCAGGGACAATGTCCATAATTAACTGGCTTATGACAGGGCCATATGTGATTAAATAATACTGAATAGCAGGCCAGGCAATAGCAAGTTCTTCTAGTAACATTTGAATAATAGCCATAACTTGCTCGGCACCTTTTGTAAAACTATCAAAATAAATTATAACTGAAATGATAGAGGTAATGGCAGCTATAATCGCTCCCACAAAGGCAGTTATAAAGCCAGCTATAGCAGGAGCGAGTAAAATCGCTGCTGCAACTATAAGAACTACCATTAAAAGTATTTGCAAGATAGCTTTAGTCCACGCAAGCCAACCTCCACCAATCCCCTCAATCATATATGCCCCTTCTCCGGTTTCGGGATTCAATACAATATACCCTATACCTTCCCACCCATTATATTCAATATTGGAGCCGGGTACAATTACTTCCATGCCACTATTAACAGCACACTCA
>Ga0307438_1001957_pt1 | contig 12438 bp, 10 predicted proteins | sample SalMarWE160110MG_FD_202144 | JGI IMG/M metagenome (GOLD analysis project Ga0307438, IMG submission 202144) | Salt marsh sediment microbial communities from the Plum Island Ecosystem LTER, Massachusetts, United States - WE1603-110 | ecosystem: Environmental > Aquatic > Marine > Intertidal zone >...
TTTCTTTTTCTTCGGGAGCATTGTCGATGGAATCAAATGACCTTTCCTCTACATTTAAGCCCTGGTTCTTAAGACATCTGGTAATAGCAGAAGTAAGGGTGGTCTTGCCGTGGTCCACATGTCCTATGGTCCCTATGTTTATATGAGGCTTAGTCCTTTCAAATTTTTGTTTAGCCATAATGTATCCTTTCTTTGTTTTTCTTCAGTCCTTTAAAATTGGTAGCGGTGATTGGATTTGAACCAATGGCCCCACGGGTATGAACCGTGTGCTCTAACCCCTGAGCTACACCGCCACAAAGGTCTAATAAACACTTTTTCAATAACAGTAATTATAATTATTTTTAATTATTTTTAAAGTAAGAGAGAATTTTTAGTAAAATAACTTATAAAAAATAGACAAAAAGAATATAATATACTGAAAATATCTTTAAAATCCAAAAAATAATTTTATATTATGAAACATTTTAAGATTTTCTTATCAGCATTCGGCCTTATTATACTATTCTATCTTATAGCACCCTGCAGGATATATGCCTATCTTGATGCCGGTACCGGAAGCTATATTATTCAGATAATCATAGCTATCGCAATAGGAGGAGCATTCGGCATCAAGATATTCTGGCGCAGGATTTACGGATTCTTTAAGAACCTTTCACCAAAAGCAAAGAAAAATGATAAAACCAAAAACCGTTAAACATGACAACGCTTCTTTCAGGGACCCCAGCGGATTTCTCTTCTACAAAGATTGCTCTATTTACCGCCAGATAAATAAAATCTACAAAGATGATTACGAGCACCTTATAAAATCAGGTCTTTACAGCAGACTTGTTGAAAACCAACTGCTTATTCCCCATAAGGAAGCCAGCATAAAAGGCCCCATGCCTGGTAAGGCTTACAAGGTAATAAAACCTGACCAGATACCTTTTATATCGTATCCATATGAATGGTGTTTCAGTCAGCTTAAAGATGCAGCACTGACCACTTTTAAAATTGAAAAAATTGCCATGGAATATGAAATGACGCTAAAAGACTCGAGTGCATACAATATCCAGTTTAAAAATGGGAAACCGGTTCTTATTGATACTCTGTCTTTTAAAAAATATGTCAAGGGCGAGACCTGGATAGCCTACAGACAGGCCTGCCAGCACTTTATCGCTCCCCTTGCATTAATGGCTTACAGGGATATCAGGCTGAACCAATTGTTTCGTATTTATCTGGATGGAATACCGCTTGACCTTGCAAGTTCACTACTGCCGTCCAGCACCAGTTTTAAGGCTTCCCTTCTCTCACATATTCACCTTCATTCTAAAAGCCAGAAGCACTTTGCAGATAGGAAAGTAAATGTCGGTTCCCATAAAATAAGCCGCCTGTCTTTTCTGGCACTTATAGACAGCCTGGAATCCACAGTTAAAAATATGAAATGGCGGCCGCAGGGTACAGAATGGGCTGATTACTACCAGGATACCAATTATTCTGAGGAAGCATTTGAAGATAAAAAAGAGATCATAAAACAATTATTACAAGAGACCAAGACCAATAAATTATGGGATCTCGGTGCAAATGACGGGTTTTTCAGCCGCATTGCCGCCAGCCAGGGAATATATACAGTCTCTTTTGATGTAGATCCGGCTGCGGTTGAAAAAAACTACCTCAGAAGTATTAATAATAATGAAACCAATATTCTTCCCCTGCTTCTCGACCTGACAAATCCCAGCCCTTCTATCGGCTGGGAAAATAAAGAGAGAACCTCCCTTATAGAAAGAGGACCGGTAGATACTGTATTTGCCCTTGCTCTTATCCATCATCTTGCGATATCAAACAACCTTCCTATAGTAAAAATCGCTGAGTTCTTCAGTTCTATTTGCAGATATCTTATCATTGAATTTGTCCCTAAAGACGATTCTCAGATACAGAGGATGCTCTCCACCAGGGAAGACATTTTTCCCGATTATACCAAAGATGCTTTTAAGAAAGAATTTAATAAATACTTTATGATAAAAAAGATTGAGAAGATAAAGGATTCTAAGAGAATGCTATATCTTATGAAGAAGAGGTAAAAAATATTATGAAAAAAATGTTTGTTATACACACCTTTTTACTTGGCCTTTTCCCTATTCTTTTTCTATATTCCTATAACATAGCAGAGCTCCCTTTTACTGAAATCCTCCTGCCTTCGGCAATTGTATTAGGCTTTACAGCTGTAGCATTTACTCTGTTATGGCTTATTTTAAAAAGGGATGGCAAAAAATCAGGAATAATCACCTCCTGCTTTTTAGTTTTATTTTTTTCCTATGGCCGTGTTTATGATGTGATACAGGGCGCCAGCATCGGTACTTTTATAATAGGCAGGCACAGATACCTGATGATATTATGGGCTATACTTTTTATTTTAGCCCTTTATTTTACTATTAGGACGCGTAAGGATCTTAGAAACTTTACCAATATTTTAAATATTATAGCTGTCGTCCTGGTTTTATTCTCGCTATTCAGAATAGGCATCTATAAGATAAACACATCTAGAGTAGAAAAAGATACCGCAGAGAGCAAACAGGAAGAAGTATATGAGCTGGATGATCAAACTGTATATCCCGATATTTACTATATAATTCTTGATGGATACGCCAGTTCTAATACACTGGAAGAAGTCTATGGTTATGATAACAGCGAATTTGATGATTACCTTGCCGAAAAAGGTTTTTTTGTTGCAGATAAGAGTACCAGTAATTATCCTATGTCTTTTCTATCAATGTCATCATCATTAAATATGGAGTATATAAACTATTTGGGCGACGAGCTGGGCCTGGAATGCGATGACAGGACCATACCCCATCAGATGATAGAAGACAACAGAGTAATGAGACTTTTAAAATCAATGGGATACCAATATATTCACTTCAGTTCCGGCTGGGGTCCCACAAATTATAATAAATATGCCGATTTAAACATAGCAATCAGCAGAAGCCGCTGGAATGATTTCCAGACTTTACTTATTCAAACTACAATGGCAGATGCTTTTATAAAGAAATTTTTTCAGGATGTGGGAAGAAACAGGGTCTTTAATACTTTTTCCGGCCTTGCTGATATACATAAAATTGAGGGTAAAAAATTTATTTTCTCCCATATAGCCTGCCCCCACCCCCCTTATTTATTCAATAGGGAAGGAGGAGCTGTCCCGGAAGCAGAATTTAATATGGATGAATGGGGCCCGGCGCAAAAGGAATATTACTTAAACCAGCTTATTTATGTTAATACTGAAGTAAAAAGGCTTGTAAACGAAATACTGTCAGGATCAGAGATCCCCCCGGTTATCGTACTTCAGGCCGATCATGGTCCCCGCAATACCTTTATTGAAGGGAGATACCCCACAGACGATATGTTTAGAGAAGGGATGAGAATACTTAATGCATTATATATACCCTGTGAAGGATCCTCCGACCTTTTATATGAGTCTATGACTCCTGTAAACACTTTTAGGGTGATATTTAATTCGTGTTTTGGTATGGATTACGAACTGCTTGATGACATTAGTTATAATTCTTTTGAAGTCGAACCCTATAGATTTAAAGATGTAACAGACATCGTAGACTATGATTAAGGCTGTGATTGAAAATTTTTGCAGGTTTTAAAATAAACTTAAATTTTTATTAATATAACGGTTTTAAATCAATCTTCTTACTTTTAATAACCTTAATACAGGCATTCACAACCCTGGGATCATATAGCTTCCCTCTTCCCTGCTTGATTTCTTCTACAGCTTTTCCAATACCTAAAGCTGGCCTATAAGGCCTGTGAGAAATCATAGCCTCTACCACATCAGCCACTGCGAGTATTTTTGCTTCCGGAATGATTTCATCTCCTTTTAGACCCTGCGGGTATCCCGAGCCATCTATTCTCTCGTGGTGCTGGAGCACAATATCAGATACAGGCTTAGGGAACTCTATATGATTTATCATATCATATCCTAACCTGGAATGAGTTTTGACCATGTCATATTCTATTTTTGACAGCCTTCCAGGCCTGGTCAGCACGGATGCAGGTAGATTTATTTTCCCTATATCATGAATTAATGCTGCTGTATTTATAGCTTCTACCTTTTCCTCATCCAAGCCTAACTCCTTCGATATAGCAGTGGCAATTAATGCCACCCTTTTTTGGTGACCGGAAGTATATGGATCTTTAATCTCAACTATGGAAGCTAAAGTATTTATAACATCATCCAGAATCTTCTTTAATTTCTGATAACCTTCTTCTACCTTCTTTTCTGCTGCCTTACGTTCTGTTATATCCCTGACTATTCCTTCATAATATACCGGTTTTTCATACTTGTAGACTACTCTTGAGTTAATCTCCACTATTATTACAGAACCGTCTTTCCTCTTTAGCCGGGTCTCAAATATCTTGTTTCTCTGTTCCGGTCCCGGTCTATCTTCCTTCCGGTAATATAACTGTGTTGGGATATCGATTTTAATAAGTTCTTCTCTACTTCCATAACCCAGCATTTTTATCATGGCTGGATTAACATCAATATATTTACCCTCTAATGTGGTCCGGTAAACTCCGTCAAGGGAGTTCTCGAATAATAGACGGTATTTTTTCTCACTCTCTTTTACTCTTTCCTCCGCCTTTTCAATATTTGATACATCTACTACTACTACTCTTATTCTCATCACTTTACCCTTATCATCTAAAATATAATTGGGATGAGCAATAGCAGGAAATGCAGTTCCATCTTTCCGCTTTACAATGTAGACAGAAGGCACTTTTGAATCTTTACCTCTTAAAAATTTTACAAAATCTACTGCGAGTTTGATTTTATCTTTTGGCACCACTAAATGCATGATATTTAACCCATTATCCAGGTCCTCCCGGGTATAGCCAGTTTCATCAAGCGCTTTTTTATTGGCATAGGTGATTTTCCCCTTGAGATCCAGATCAATTACTATCTCATTAAGTGCTTCTGCCAGATCTCTATATCTTTTTTCACTTTCTAACATAGACTTCTCGGCTTCCCGCACTTCAGATATATCATTAAAATTCTCAACTACACCGATTATACCCCCATTGGCATCCTTCAGCGGAAGTGCGGTAAGTATGCATGGAAGTATCTTTCCGTCAATTCTATTAATATTTATCTCTTTTCTGACCTTTTTTACGCCGTCAAGTATTTGTTTCAATGTACAGGTCGGTCTATTGCAGTCAAGTCCATGAAAGACCGTATAACATTTTCTTGCAAGATTTTTATTCTCATCTACTCCTGAAATCTCACAAAATTTTTTATTGACCTTCAGAACATTAAAGTCAGAATCAATAAAACGTACCCCCTCAATATTCATTTCCAGCAATATATTCAATTCTTTATTGGTATGGCTTAACTCATCCTCTACCAATTTCCTTTTTATAACTGCAGTAATCTCCCTGGAAATAGTCATCATCCTATCCAGATCACCTTCTTTATAGGGTCTTCTACCCCCGATATCAATAATCCCAATTGTCCTGCCGTCTGAGACCAAAGGGACTATCATCACTGAATCAATACCTATAATCTGGTAAATTGCTGGTACTAATTTCTTTATTGATTTATAAATTATCTCTGATCCGGGTTTTATACTTTCAACAAATTCCAGTATTGATTTTTTTATATCTGCAGGTTTATTTAGAATAAGCGGCCTCTTTCTTTCCAGAGCTGTATAGTAAAAGCCATTCTTTACAACAGGAAATTTTACTTCTTTAATCTTTATCCCGATTAATGATTCTATCTTCCTTAGTAAATTCCGGGGTGTCGTATAATTCTGCATCACCAGGAATTTATTATCGCTGCTTAAAAGATAAACTGTTGCACCGTTACTGGAGAAATTATTTTTTGTCAGACCCGTAAACATGCTGATTATGTCTTTTAGACTTCCCCCCATATTTGCGGCATAATTAATACGGGATATTACTTTTAGATCTTCGATTTTGTCAAATAACTCTTTGATATCAACCTTTTTATCTACCTCAAGCTCTTCTGATTCAACAGGACCATTTTTGACTTTATCTTTAATACTAATTTTTTTATTCATTATAAATTATAAAAAGTTACAACATAAGTATTTAAATATTATTATATAATTATATATCAGCGTCATTGATTGCACAAACCAGCCCAATTTAATACTATTTTAAGATATTTTAGCATCACCGGCATGAATACCATTCTTGAAATACAAATGACAATCATTTTTTTAAGGATTTTTTACTTCTGCGGATTACAATTCCTACTGTAGTCTATATATATGTCATATTATGTATTATCGTGGAAAACCGTATAATCGCCGGTTAGAAAGTAAAGAACTCTGTCTCCTATATTTACCGACTGATCACCCATTCTTTCAAGGTAGCGGCCCGCAAGCGCAACGTCTGTGATAAATCTTATATCTTCTTTTTCCTTTTTTGCAGCAAATAATTTTTTAAATATCATCTTTTGGATCTTATCAACAGAATCATCGGATCTGCCCAGCCTCGATGCAAGCTTTGCATCCCTGTTCTTAAATGCTTCCAGCGCACGTGCAAGTTCTAATTTTACAAGATTACCCATTTCGACCAAAAGGTCTATAGTACTTTTATCCAGACTTTTTTTCTCTTTATCTTTCGAAAGCCGCCTGATAATCCTGGCTACGTTCACTGCGAGGTCACCAATTCTTTCCAGGCTTTTAATTATTATGCTTACTGAGTGAAGAAATCTAAGGTCAAATGCGACCGGCTGGTGTTCTGCCTGGATAACTATACATTTTTCCTCAATGGAAATATCATACTCATTTATTCTTTCGTCTCTTTCTATTACCTCTTTAGCCAGGTCAACGTTCATTTCAAGAAATGCCTGCAAAGAATCATTTACTGCATCCTGGACAAGACTTCCCATGTCTACCACATCCTGGTTTATTTCATCAAGTTTCTTATAAAATATTCTTCTCATAATCAATCCCCGTTATTTAAAAATTATTAATCAGGCTACTCCCGCCTGCGCAGTCTTGCCCTGGCTCTTATAATTGCACCGGTTGCTGCAAATATCATCACCAGTATCAGCAGCACCAGAGCAGTCCCCCACTGCATATCTTCAGGGGCGTTCGGCATAGTAGTAGCAACCACAAACAGATGATAGGGTAGAGCCATTACCTGGCTGAATATGGAATTTGGCAGATCAGGCTTCATAAAAGCTGCAACTGTAAATAATATTGGTGCAGTCTCTCCTGCAGCTCTTCCGATACCTATGACAGAACCGGTAATTATTCCCGGCAGGGCCCGTGGAAGCACGATTTTTATAATCGTCTGCCATTTGGTAGCGCCCAGTGCTAGAGATGCTTGCCTATAAGTATCCGGAACACTTTTTAATGCCTCCTCTGAGGCTGTTATAATAACCGGAAGAATCAAAAATGCAAGAGTCAGGGAACCTGCAAGAATTGACTTCCCAAAACCGAAAAATATTACAAACATGCCCAGACCGAATAAACCAAATACCACTGATGGCACCCCTGACATATTTATTATTGAAAGTCTTATTATCCTTGTGATCCTGTTTCTTGCTGCATATTCGTTTAAATATATTGCAGAAAATACCCCGATCGGGAGTGCAAAGATTATAGTTCCCAGGACTAGATATAATGTACCTACAATAGCAGGCATTATCCCGCCTTCGCGCATACCTGATCTCGGTTTTTGACTGATAAATTCCCAGCTTAAAGCCGGTCCGCCCTTGACAATAAGATAAATTATTATGCCGAATACAAATGCTATTACAATAAAGCTTAGAAACAGCAGTACCGAATACCAAATATTCTGTTTTAAATACCTGTTTTTCATTTTTTTTCTATCATATACTTCTGATCCTGCCCACATACCTGTCAGCGATTAAATTTATCAGGAATGTTATAATAAATAGTATTAATCCAATAGCAAACAGAGCCGAATAATGAAGCCCTCCCTGGACAGTTTCGCCCATTTCTGCTGCTATAGTAGCAGTTATGGTCCTTACGGGCTGGAGCCATGAAAATACTATCCTGGGAGAATTCCCGGTTATCATCAATACTGCCATGGTCTCTCCGACTATCCTTCCCAGACCGAGTAAAACTGCGGCAATAATACCTGAAGAAGCGGTCGGCACCACTGTTTTAATAGTTGTCTCCCATTTCGTAGCCCCAAGTGCCAGAGATGCATGTCTTAATCTTTTAGGCACTGCATTTATTGCATCCTCTGAAATTGAGATTATGGTAGGGAGGGCCATAAATGCCAGCATTATGGACCCGCTCAATGCTGTAAGCCCTATACTGAGGCCGAACACATCTCTAATAATCGGTACAACAGCCTTCAAACCAATAAAACCTATCACAACAGAGGGAAGAGTTGCCAGCACTTCGATTATCGGCTTGATTGTTTCTCTTATCAATCTTGGTGCAAGTTCACCGATATAAATTGCAACTCCAACACCCAGAGGTACAGCTATCAATATGGCGCCAAACGCTACTTCTAAAGAGCCGACCAGAAGGGGGACAAAACCGAATTTCTCTACAATGGTAGGTGACCATTGAGTACCGGTCAGAAAATCAAATATGGGGTACTGAACAAAAAAGTTAATAGAATTATAAACAAGGAAAGTAAGTATAAGACCCAGTACTACAATAGAGATTATTCCGTTCAGCAAAACAAATTTCGCTATTAAAAAACTTTTTAAATCCCTGAATTTTATTCTTTTTCTTTTCAACCCAGTATCAAATGATATATGAAAATTTCTTTTTCAAATTTACGGAAGAGGTACAAAACCTGCGCTTTGAGAAAGGGCCTGGCCTTCGTCACTTAGAAGAAAGTCAAGATATGCCTTACCCATATCACTCAGGTCACCTTTCCTGTAATAGTTATAAAGCGGCCTTGATACAGGATAATCTCCTGTTCGTGCCGTATCAAGCGAAGGCTCTACACCTTCTACATTTACCAGCCTGGCCCCGTCGTCGACAGCTTCCTGCAGATATCCAAGACCAATATAACCTATTGCATTGTCGTTGTCAGCGACCGTGCTTACCACATCGGCATTTGACTGGAGGGCAAGAGCAGTAGATGCAAATGTGTAATCCTCAAACTCTTTATCGATCTGGACTACTCTTTCAAGGAAGTACTCATAGGTGCCCGAGGATGAGTCTCTGGAAGCCAGGACTATCTGGGTATCCGGTCCGCCTACCTCGCTCCAGTTTGTTAACTCGCCTCTGAAGATATCGGAAAGCTGCTCTATAGTCAGATCATCAACACCTGTTATATTACCACTGGTCACAACACATATTGCATCGATTACTATTTCTACTTCTACCAGTTCTACTCCCAGATCAGCGGCTTCATCTTTCTCTTTGTCTTTTGCTGCCCTTGAAGCATTACCTATATCATTTAATCCGTTTATTGCTTCGGATATTCCTGTTCCGGAACCCCCTCCGCTTACAGTAACTGACCCGCCGTATTCTTCCATGAAGGTTTCCGCTGCCAGAGTTGCAATGGGAAGTATTGTAGTAGAGCCGGAGATATTAAGCTCCTGGCCATCAAACATTTTTCCGGCTTCTTCATTTGTTTCTCCTGTAGCTGTTTCTTCTGCTCCATCACAGCCGGATAATACAATAGTCCCTATTAATAATACTGCTACGATAAGACTGATAACTGCCCATATTTTTTTTCTACTCATTGGCAATTTTTACTCCTTTCTCATATAAAACAAGCTCCTATCTTTATCGGTCTTTTTCGCTCATAATCTTTTTTTGTGGAGCCCGCGATCGGACTTGAACCGATGACCTTTTCCTTACCGAGGAAATGCTCTACCATCTGAGCTACACGGGCAGTACAGTTTATTATTAAACGACAGTCTTATGGTGGAGGAGAGAGGATTCGAACCTCTGTAGGCATTCGCCGGCAGATTTACAGTCTGCTCCCTTTAACCACTCGGGCACTCCTCCATAATGGAGCCGGCGATCCGACTTGAACGGACAACCTGCTGATTACAAATCAGCTGCTCTACCAATTGAGCTACACCGGCAAATCAATTTTGCCTAATCATTATTAATATACCCGATAATAATGTCAAGAAGTTAAAATTTTGAAATCCGAATGGCAGAGCGATATTATTAAAAATCCTCTAATCTCTTAAGAGCAATCCTTATAGCTCCTTCTACTGGATCAGTTAAAAGCGGTAGGAAATTGATCCCCGGAAAATCTTTCTTTAATCTGATTATTACCAGATTCTTGAAAAATTTTTTACACTTAAACACGCCTCCGACAAATATAAGGTCGAAATCTTTATCTTTAAACCCCAGTTTATTTGCTACAGTAGTAACAGAAATTACAGCTTCTTCTGCTTCTTCGGTCAATATATTTATACTTATTTTATCTCCCATTTGTGCAGTCCTGCATACCGTCTTCGAAAGTGCGCTGATCCTTCCCTTTGAAAACGGCTTATTGTATACCCAATCGTTCAAATCAACTATACTTTTCAGGTTCAAATCTTTTAGTATTGTACTGGACAGCAGAGTCTTTTCTCCCCGCCCATCATAAGCTTTCATTACTGCCTTTAGAGCTTTAAGCGCTGTTTGATATCCGCTTCCTTCATCAGCAAGGATATAATCCCATCCTGTTGCTTGTACCTTTTTTCCATCTTCATTGACTCCATAACAATTAGAACCGGATCCAGCAATAATTATAATCTTATTTTTTTTATTACTCCCTGCTTCAAGACCTATTATAGTATCATTACAGATCAATGTTTTTTTCTTATCCAGATGACCTACGAGCTTATCGTTAAATACAATACCGGTATAAATTTTTATGTCTTCCTCAGTATTATTACCTGCAAACCCAAAGCAGGAGCTTTTAAAATGAATATTTTCTGGTGACCCTATTTTTTTAATGGCACTAAATACAATATGGTTTAGATTTTCAGTGGCCTTTTTTATACCAACACTTTTATAACTGGTTGATCCTGAACCAGCTTCAGCAATCTTAGTTCCGGAAGCAGTCGCTATCCGGACTACAGTATTTGTACCTCCTCCATCAAGTCCGAGAATATAATCCATTTAATCCTCCCATTTTTTGTCTCTATAATTGATGCTTCCTACAAATAATATATTATTTTTCATTATTATCAAGTAGACATTCATATCTTTAATGATTAATTTATTAAAAAATTACGTTGTTTAAAAAAGATGTTAATTTAAATATAATTAAATAAGTACTATCATAACTATAGTTATAAATATATCTTCATATACTTTGTTAGAAAATAATAATTCAGGAGGATTATTATGGGACCTTCTGAGAGTATCAGAGAAAGTGTGGCAGCTGGTAGTTTCTACCCAGCTAGTCCTTATGGACTCCGTAGCCAGATAAATGAATTTTTGGATAATGCCGAATTATCAGATCTAAAAAATATAAAGGCGATTGTATGTCCTCATGCCGGATATATTTATTCGGGCCAGGTTGCAGCATACTCTTACAGGCAAATAGCCGGTAAAAAATTTGACAGCGTATTTTTAATAGCGCCTTCTCATTCAGAATATTTTGATTTTAGCTCCATCTACAGCGGGGATGCCTACAGGACCCCTTTGGGGCTGGTTTATATAGATAAAGAAAGAAGCAAAATACTTGCAGATAAAAGCGAAAGGATAAAATTATCCTTATATGGCCATAGAGACGAACACAGCCTTGAAGTGCAGCTGCCTTTCCTGCAGGTCCTTTTTGAAGATATAAAAATAGTGCCTATAGTAATAGGCCAGCAAAGCAGTCAAAATATAAAAGAACTTGGAAACTCCATAGGTGAGCTATTTAAAAATGAAAAGATATTGATTGTTGCCAGTACAGATCTATCTCATTATCATCCTTATGATATCGCTGTCACCTTAGATCAAAAAGTAAATAAGCTAATAAGTGATTTTGACCATGAAGCACTGATGACCGAATTTATAACAAACAATGCTGAAATGTGCGGCGGCGGCCCTGTAATCTCAGCCATGATCGCTTCAAAGATTTTAAGTGCAAATACCTCTAAAATCCTAAATTATAAAAATTCCGGAGATGTTTCGGGCGACAAAAGCGCAGTAGTAGGGTATCTGGCAGCGGCATTTTATAAAAAATAATTATTATTGACTATAAAATCTTATTTTAAAGATGGTTAAATATGGAAAGCATCAATCTTGCTCTGGAACATAAAAAAGCACTTATTAAAATAGCCAGGCAATCTATAATAAATGCCGTAAACGGGCGGAATACTCCGGATTACAAGATAGACGACGGCATATTAAAAACTGCATGCGGGGCATTTGTCACTCTCCACGACAGCAGCGGTAATTTAAGAGGCTGCATAGGCAATATAATCTCTGAAAGGTCTTTATGGGAAACTGTACAGAATATGGCTTTGGAATCAGCATTAAGAGATCCCAG
>Ga0307438_1001958_pt1 | contig 12435 bp, 12 predicted proteins | sample SalMarWE160110MG_FD_202144 | JGI IMG/M metagenome (GOLD analysis project Ga0307438, IMG submission 202144) | Salt marsh sediment microbial communities from the Plum Island Ecosystem LTER, Massachusetts, United States - WE1603-110 | ecosystem: Environmental > Aquatic > Marine > Intertidal zone >...
CACCCTCTGTGGCGGCCACGTCCAGGCCATCTACGACGCCTGCATCGACGAGAACATCAGGGTGATCGATGTCCGCCACGAGCAGGCGGCCGGCCACGCCGCCGAGGGCTGGTCGCGGGCCACCCGCAAGTGCGGCGTGGCGGTGGTCACCGCCGGCCCCGGCGTCACCGACGTGGTCACCGCCGTGGCCAACGCCTACCAGAACCGCAGCCCCATGCTGGTCATCGGCGGCCGCAGCCCCCTGGCCGATTTCGAGAAGGGCGCCCTCCAGGAGATGGACCAGGTGGAGTTTCTGCGCCCCTTGACCAAGTGGGCCCGCTGCCTGTACGACACCAAACGCATCCCCGAGTACATGGCCATGGCCTTCCGCCATGCCCTTAGCGGCCGCTACGGCCCCGTGTTTCTGGAGATGCCCGCGGATATCCTCTTTCGACGGGTGGAGGAGAACGAGGTCACCTTCCCCTCCAGCTACCGGCCCCAGGGACGCATCCAGGCCGACGCCAACGTCGTCCGCCGGGCGGCCCAGCTTCTGGCCTCAGCCCAGCAGCCGCTGGTCATGGCTGGCAGCCTCGTCTACTGGTCGGCCGCCCACGATCGCCTGCGCCAGCTCATCGAAAGGATCCAGGCGCCCGTCTACCTCAACGCCATGGCACGCGGCTCCCTCCCCCAGGATCACCCCCTGTTCTTCTCCCGCACCCGTCGCGGTGCCCTGGCCCGCGCCGACGTCATCCTCATCATCGGCACCCCCCTGGACTTTCGTCTGGCCTATGGCAAGCCCTTCAACCCTCAGGCCAAGATCATCCAGGTGGACATCGACCCCACAGAGCTCGGCCGTAATCGCGACATCGATGTGTGCGTCGAGGGCGATGCCAGCGCCGTCCTGGAGCAACTGCTGGCCGAACTGGGCGACGGTAGGCCCGACCACGATAGCTGGCTCAACACCCTGCGCGAGGAGGAGGAGGAGACCCTGGCCGCTCGCCAGGAATTCCTCAACTCCGATGCCGTCCCCATCCATCCCCTGCGCCTGTGCAAGGAGATGGCCGAGTTCGTCGACGAGAACACGATCGTCATCGGCGATGGCGGCGACATCGTCAACCTAGCCGCCCAGGTGCTGCCCATCAACCACCCTGGCCAGTGGTACGACCCCGGCCCCATGGGGACGCTGGGAGTGGGCACCGGCTTCGCCATGGCCGTGAAAACGGCCCTCCCCCAAAAGAAGGTCCTGATGGTCAACGGCGACGGCACCTTCGGCCTCAATGGCTTCGAATTCGACACCTTCGTCCGCTTCGACCTGCCCGTGGTCTCTGTGGTGGGCAACGACCGCCAGTGGGGCCAGATCGCCGTGGGCCAGCGGATGATGTACGGCCGCGATCGGGCTATTGCCAGCGTCCTGAGAGACAACGCCCGCTACGACAAGGTGGTCGAAGGCCTAGGCGGCCACGGGGAGTTCGTGGAGCGGCCCCAGGACATCCGGCCAGCCCTGGAGCGGGCCTTCGCCTCCGGCAAGCCAGCCTGCGTCAACGTCATCACCGACCCCGAGCCACCGGGCATCCGTGGCGGCTACCAGTTCATGTAATGCTTGCCCTGCCCCCGCGCATGGCTTGGGCCAACCTGGACGCTAGCCACGGAAATGCAGTAACATCCCTCTTGGCGTTACGCCTGTTGAGCAAAGGTGAAGGCAGCAGTAGTGGAGAGTCAGCATGGATGTCCAAAACAAGGTGGCCGTGGTCACCGGCGCCAGCCGCGGTATCGGCAGAGCGATAGCCGTCGCGCTCGCCGCCGCCGGCGCCGATGTCGTTTGCACCGCCCGCTCCAGTGAGGCCAGCCCATCCAAGCTTCCCGGCACCATCGACCAGACCGCCCGCGAGGTCGAGGCCCTAGGCCGTCGTGCCCTGGCCATCCCCATGAACCTCGCCAAGGACGAGGAGATAGAGGCGATGGCCCGCCGCACCCTGGCGGAGTTCGGGCGGATAGACATTCTGGTGAACAACGCCGCCGTCAGCGCCCCCGGCTTCATCATGGACGTTCCGCTGAAGCACTGGGACCTGGTGATGAACGTCAACGTGCGCGGCGTCTACCTCTGCACCAGGGCTTTTCTGCCCACCATGATGGAGCAGCGCAGCGGCTGCATCATCAACATCTCCTCCTACGCCTCCCAGGCGGAGGGAAACTGGGGCCTGGCCTACTCTGTATCCAAGGCAGCCCTGGAGAGGCTGACCACCGGCCTGGCCGCCGAGGTGCGATCCCATAACATCGCCGTCAACGCCCTTCAGATCGAGCGCTTCGTGGCTAGTGAGGGTTTTGTATACCTTACCCCCGGCACCGACCACTCCACCTGGGACGACCCCAAGGTAGTAGGCGAGGCCACCCTCTGGCTGATCAGCCACGACCCCACCTACACCGGCCATGTGGCCACCCTGGGCGACATCGAGCGCGAGCAGGCTCGGACCTGAAGAAGCAACCCCATGAGGCGGGAGATGACAACGCACAGCCCGCAGATGGGGATGCGATAACCGTAGGACGCGCTCGCGCTTCGGCCCTATTCTTCCTCCGGCCACATGTCGCGGAAGACGTACCATTGGTCGGGGTAGCGCCGGACAAAGCGCTCGAAGATGTCCACCAGTTGCTGGGTCACATCGCGGATGTCTTGCTCGGCGTCCTTCGTCCTATCGGAGAAAATAGGAGGGCTGGCGCAAGCGATGAATCGATTGCCTGGCCGTCGCACTGCCACCCCGAACACGATAGGGGCGCCGCTCATACGGGCCAGCCGCGCCGGGCCGGCGGGAAAGTAGGTGGGGTGACCCAGGAAGTCCACCGGCACGCCACCGTCGTCCCGATAGCCCACGTCCACTATCAGAGCCACCATCTCCCCCCGACGCAGGGCTCGCAGTAGCTGCATACCGGTTCCAACCGTAGGCAGCAGGAACACCCCCATCTTCGCCCGGCAGGTCACGATCCAATCCATCATAAGCTTAGGCCGCAACTGCTCCATGACCGACGTAATGCGAAAGCCCCTCATCCGAACAAGAGCACTCCCCACCTCGATGCTGCCCATGTGGGCGCTGGTGAAGATGACCCCCTTGCCGTGCTGCAGCGCCTCGTCGAAGTGCTCGTCGCCCTGGATGGTCACCCTCTGGAACTGCCCCGTCGGCCAGCCCTGCACATGCAGGAGCTCGGCGACGTACTTGCCAAAGTTGCGGAAGGAGCTTCGGGCCAGACGCTTAACCCTTTCGTCATCGGGCGAGCAGCCGAGCATGCGGGCGTAGTTCCGAAAAGCACCTTCTCGCTTGCTCGTCCAAAGCCAGTAGAAGATGTCCGCTATGGGCAGGGAGATATGATAGGCCAGGCTCAGAGGCACCACCCTAGCCACAGCCACGTTCACCGGGTACAGCCAGGACTCGAGACGCCTATTTTGGGACAGTGCTGCCCTCTTTTCGGTGTTGGCTGTCATCTTCGCTCCAGCGACCTCCTAAGCAAACGACTGCTCCTCCTGCCAACGTTACAATGTTTTGCGATTAGGTTCGCCCCTCGGCGTACGTCTCCTCCAGTTCCCGCACCTTCTCCTCGGGCAGTCGCATGAACAATCCATACGACTCCGCCATCAGCCTTCCTTCCTCGCTGCGGATCTCTCCCCGCATCTCCAGCCATTGGCCACGGTTGCGGATAATCTCTCCCGAGACCGTCGCCTTCTGATGCAGAGGCAGCGGCTGGCGGTACTTCACCTCCATCTTGCCGGTCACCGCCCACACCCCCAGCGCGTACATCGCCCAGCCCATGGCCTCGTCCAGAGCGGCAGCCATCACGCCACCATGCATAAGGCCAGGATACCCCTGATGCTTATCCTGGGGCAGGAAATCGGCCACCGCCTTGTTTCCCTCGAAGCGAAACTCCAGCTTCAGACCGGCGGGATTGAGGTCGCCGCAGCCGAAGCAATACCGTCTGGCAGCGATTTCCCCTGGCATGCCCTATTCCTCGCAGGCCCTGAAGATGGCCACCGAGTTCTGCCCGCCGAAACCGAAGCCGTTGGCCATCGCCGTCCGGACCGGCGTGTGACGGGCCACGTTGGGCACATAGTCCAGGTCGCACTGGGGGTCCGGCGTCTCCAGATTGATGGTCGGCGGGATGATGCCATCGCGGATGGCCAGCACGCAGGCAATGGACGAAATCGCCCCCGCGGCGCCCATCAGGTGCCCCACCATGGACTTGGGCGAGCTGATCGGCACCTTGTAGGCGTGCTCCCCGAACACCTTCTTGATACTCAGGGTCTCCGAGACGTCGTTGAGGGGGGTGCCCGTGCCGTGGGCGCAGATATAATCGATGTCTTCAGGGCCCAGGCCAGCCGACTCAAGGGCGCGGTTCATAGCCAGAGTTGCCCCATAGCCGTTGGGATCGGGCATGGTTAGGTGATAGGCATCGGCAGTGAGGCTCCCCCCCACTATCTCGGCGTAGATCGGCGCACCTCGCTGCCTGGCATCCTCGTAGCGCTCCAGGACCATCACCCCCGCCCCCTCGCCGGGAACGAACCCGTCGCGGTGCAGGTCGAAGGGACGGCAGGCCTTCTCGGGCTCGTCGTTGCGGGTAGACAGAGCTCTCATGTTGGAGAAGGCAGCAAAGACCACGGGAATGAGGACCGACTCCGAACTGCCGGCGATGACCGCTGTCGCCTCGCCCAGGTCGATGAGGCGCTTAGCCTCCACCAAGGCATAGATGCCACTGGCGCAGGCCGCGATGGAGGTAATGACCGGCCCGCGGATGCCCCATAGCATCGATACCTGACAGGAGGCCATGTTGGGGATCAGAGCAGGTATCAGCAGGGGACTGACACGACCAGGCCCCTTGGTAAGAAAGACCCTTTCTCCCTCCACCACGTCGGGCATGCCACCGCCGCCGGTGTTCATGACCACGCCCACCGAGTCACGGTTCTGGCCGTCTATGGCGAAGCGGGCGTCAGCGAGGGCCGTCTTGGTGGCAGCCAGGGCAAACTGGACGAAGCGGGAGGCGCGGCGAGCGGTCTTGGCCTCCATATACTGGCCAGGGTCGAAACCCTTCACCTCGCCGGCGATGCGACAGGCGTAGGGGCTGGCGTCGAAGGCAGTGACCGTCCCCACGCCAGAGACGCCGTGGGTCAGGTTATGCCAGAACTCCTCCACCGTAAGGCCAATGGGGCTTATCGCCCCGATGCCGGTGATCACCACTCGGCTCACAGCTTCACCTCCACTTGGCCAGCAACAAGAACCTCGCTCCGCTGGTTCAGACACTCGACGTCACACCATAGGCGGCGTCCCTCATGCCCCTCTTGCACTCGCTGGACATGGCCGCCGATGGTGACTGTCTCATGCGAACGGGCTGCCCCCTTGAAGCGTATCTTCAGCCGCCCGCCAGTGAGCCAGGCCCGCCCGAAGGCCACCGTCAGCATCTCCGACAGGTAGGCCAGCAAGAGCATACCATGGGCGATAGTCCCACCGAAGGGCGTCTGGGCAGCGAAGGCTGGGTCCACGTGGATGGGGTTGAAGTCGCCGCTGGCACGCGCGTAGCGGTCGATCTTCTCCTGGCTGAGCGTCTTGGCCAGGGACGGTAGCTCTGCCCCCGTAACCCAGCGCTCCTTGCCCACCGCTTCCTGACTCATCGAGGCACCATCACAGTCAACCGACCCGCCAGCACCGACCGGCCGGACTCGTCCGCGCCCTCCATCTCGACGGCCAGGACCCAATACCCACCCCGCTGCGAACGATGGCTCAGCCAGGCGCGGCAGGCGATCTGCTCGCCCGTCTCCACCGCCCGCACGAACTCCAGCTCCTGAGAAACGTGAATAGAGCCCGCTGGCAGCGTCATCTCCTCCATCAGCGACCGCAGGGCCAGAGCAGCCACCGCCATGGGCGGCACCCAGGCCTTGCCTTCCGCCTGGGCCAGGCGGGGCAGCGCTTCGTCCTCCACCGCCTCCACATAGCGGGCCACCGTCACGCCGTCCAGAACGAAAGACGTAGCTGAAAACTGGTGACCCTTCTCCAACGCTTCGATGGCCTTGTTCACACTCTAGGTTCCTCTGCCGCTTGACGCAAGACTCCCGATATGAATGACACAAAAAGGGCAAACTGTCAATGGCATAACGCGGATTATCCTATTTCCCCTTCGCACCTGCCGCGAAGCGGCTGATATCGATGATCCGCCGCTCGTGGCTGCCCTCGCCGATCTTCACCCCACCCTCGTTGTGAACCTCCACGGCAAACACACAGCGGCGGCCATCCACCTCCTGCACCGTCGTCCTGACGGTAACCTTCATGCCGATGGGCGTAGCTGCCGTATGGGCGACGTTTATGCGAACGCCCACCGACTGCTCGCTCGGGCCCAGGAAAGGCATCAGGCTCTGGAGGGCCGTCATCTCGATGTGTCCCACCATGGCCGGCGTGGAGTAGAAGGACGCCCCCGGCCCCAGATGAGCGATGCCCATCTCTGGCGTAGTGGCAATGGTCATCTCGTTACTGTGCCCCACAGGGATCTCCTTCATCTCTCCTCCCTCTTTTGACCAGCGTGCTCGGTTCGATTCCGCCCTAGTATAAGGGATGGCCAGCCGCCAGTCACAGCAAGGCGCTGGCGCAAACTTCCTCCTCTCCTGGGTATTGCATCCCGCCTGGTGGTATAATTTGCTCAGCAATTTCGAATCGTTCCCATAGAACAGGCCAATAGGTCTGCCGGCAGCAGATTTGGAGGCAAGACTTTGGACTTCGGGCAGTTGGAAGCCTTCGTTCAGGTGGCAGCTCACCACAGCTTCAGCCGCGCAGCCGAGGCTCTTCACCTCACCCAGCCCTCTATCACCGCTCGCATCCAGGCCCTGGAGCGAGACCTGGGCGAGAAAATGTTCGAGCGGGGCGGTCGCAGCGTGCGCCTGACCGACGCCGGCACCATCTTCCTTCCCTACGCCGAGCGCATGCTCCAGATGCTACGGGAGGCTAAGGAAAGCGTAGAAGAGGTGCACAGCGTCCAGGCGGGCAGCCTGCGCCTGGGCTCTGCCCTCACCATCAGCACCTACGTCCTGCCTCGCATCCTGCACGCTTTCCACTCCCGCTATCCCGGCGTGGAGGTAGTGGTGCACACCGGCCGCTCGGACCAGGTGCTCAATATGCTGCTCAGCGACGAGGTGCAGGTGGGGCTGGTGCGCTCCCTCATCCACCCCGATGTGGAGACCGTCGACCTCTACGCCGACGAGGTGATCCTCGTAGCTAACCCCGATCACCCCTTCGCCGCCAATCGTCAGGCCACCATCGAGGAGGTGGGCAGCCAGCCGGTCATTCTCGCCGACCGCGGCTCCAGCTACTACGGCCTCATCCACGGCTTGTTCCGCCAGGCGGGGGTTGTACCCAACGTGGCCATGGAGCTGGATAGCATGGAGGCCACCAAGCGCATGGTGGAGGAAGGGCTAGGGATCGCCCTCCTGCCCAAGGTATGCCTGGAGCGTGAGCTGAAGCAGGGCCTCCTGGCAGAGGTGGCTATCACCAACGCGCCGGCCATCAGCCGCCAGATCGCCTTTATCTACCGCAAGAGCCGCAAACAGGCCCGCACCGTCCACGCCTTCCTGGAAGTGCTCCGCTCCATCTACGGGCTGGAGCTACCGGCCCGCTCGACAGGCCGATAGGAGACCTACTAACCCACCGCCGCCGCTATCGCCTTGAGGCGATCCACGTTCTCCTTGTCCGGCCCCGCGGGCTTCTTGCCCTCCTTGGGAAAGCCGGGCACCTCCAGCAGGAAGGGCAGGTCGCGGAAGGCGGGGTGGGCCACGATCACCTCGAACCCTGCGCGGCCGATGTGGCCCTCGCCGATGTTCTCGTGGCGGTCGACGCCGCCCGCCAGCGGGCACTTGGAATCGTTAGCATGGATGGCCACTAGGTGGGTCAACCCCACCTCACGCTCGAATTCGTCCACGGTGGCCGCCAGCCCGGCCACCGTCGCCACGTCATAGCCGGCGGAGAAGGCATGCTGAGTATCGAAGCAGACCTTCAGCCGCAGGCTGGCCACCTCCTTAATGATGGCGCCCAGCTCGCCGAGCTTGCGGCCAACGCTGTCACCCATGCCGGCGCTGTTCTCCAGGATTAGCCAAGTATCTTCAGGCGTCTCGGCCAGCACGCGGCGAACTGAATCCACGATCTGGCCGAACACGTTTGCATAGCCCGCCCCCCGGTGGCTGCCGATGTGGAAGATGACCCCCTTGGCTCCAATGGCCGAGCTGAGCGCCATATCGGCGATGAGGGTGTCCTGGGACTTGATCAGGTTCTCGGGGTTGCTGGTGGCCAGGTTCACCAGATAGACGCCGTGGATGAAGACCGGCCAGATCTCGGCCGCCGCCGCCTGAGCTCGAAAGGCCTCAGCCTCCTGCGGGGGATGGGCCTTTCTCCGCCAGCTCTGAGGAGGAGCCCCGAAGATCTGGATGGTCTCCGCCCCTATGGCCTGGGCCCGCTCGATGCCCTTTTCCAGCCCGCCGGCTGTGGAAACGTGGGCGCCGATCCTCATTCCGCCTCCTTCTCTCTCCCGCCTGACAGCAGGGCGGCCTCCTATGGATAGAACAACCGCTGCGCTTCCTTCCTCAGCTCGGCCCGAAAGTCCGGATGGGCGATGGCGATCAGCTCCTCGGCTCGCTGGCGGTGGTTCTTCCCCATGAGACGAGCCACGCCGTACTCGCTGATCACCATGTCGGCGAAGAAGCGGGGTATCGTGATGAGGGAGCCCTGTTCCTGTTGGGCGACGACGCGGGACACGCTGCCGCCCAGGGCCGTGGACGGCAACAGCGTGATGGCACGCCCACCCTTGGAGAACAGCGCCCCCAGGTGCGTCTCCGGCTGACCGCCGGTGCCGTTGATCATCCGCGCCCCGAACACGCTCTCGGAATTGATCTGGCCGGTAAGGTCCACAGACAGGGCGTTGTTTATGGCGCAGTAGTTGTCGTTTTGGGCAACGACCCTGATGTCCAGCAGATATTCGGGGTCATATAGCTCGAAGGCGGGGTTGTCTGCGATGATCGCCAGGTCCTCATCGTTGGCGCCGGACCAGGCTACCGCCACCGCTTTCTCCTTATGGATGGTCTTGCGCTTGCCGTTGACGACCCCAGCCTCCACCAGCTTGGCGAGGCCCGGCGCCGCCATCTCCGTGTGCAGGCCCAGGTCCACCTTGTTGTCGAAGGCGCCTGCCTTCGGCATCAGAGCGCTCGGCTCGCCTATCCCTATCTGGATGGTGGCTCCGTCGGGCACCAGCTCGTTCAGATAGCCAGCTATGGCCTTAACGAAGTCGGGCGGCTCCATAAGGCCCAGGTAGCGGCGCAGGACGTCGGGCTCCACGAAGGCGATAAGGGGCCCTACAGGAGCCAGGCGACTGAAGTCCCCTGCTAGCTCAAGGATGCTCATCATGTCAGCCCGGCGCTCCGGCGGCAGGGGAGCCAGCCATTCCTCCACCATCTCCCGAGTGACAGGGGTATCCGGCAGCTCCACGATATGGTCCAGCTTGGAGACATGTATGCGGCAGTCGCCATGCATCCTCGGCAGTAGCGGGTCGACCTCCGCTATGACCGTCCTGGCCCGCCGCGCGTAGCTCCCCTTGTTCCAGTAATGAGGGCCGAAGGTGCAGTAGCCGCGCTCGTCCGGAGGAGTCACGGCCACCAACAACACGTCTATCTCCCCTCCCTCCAGTCGCCCCTCATCCTGGGCCTTAAAGCCGAGGGAGAAGCTGTTGGGCAGATAGGTGCCGCGGCGGTCGTCGGTGACGTGGCGGGCGAAGTCGCCGATAAACACCTCGAACTCGATGTTGAACACGTCCTGCCAGCCTGGCTGGAGCCAGCCGGGGTCGACAGCAGGAGCAGCCAGCCGCAGGTCGATATGGCCCAGCTCCCGGCGGCGGCGAGCGAGGGCGGCGGGCAGAATCCTGGGCGTGCCCAGCGGCACCACCACCCTGTCACCCTCCTTCACCGCTTTGACCGCCTCGTCCTCTGACCCCAGCTTGCGCTGATACTCCTCGCGCCAGTCCATCCTTATGCCCTCCAGATCAGGCCAAACTGCCACCGACAACAGCGGCTACTATTATATCCGCTAAGGGCGGCCTGCCAAGGCCCTGCACCGAGAGCAATTGTCATACAGATAGACCCTCCTATCTAGACCCCCTGACGAAGCCATTGTAAAATAGCGGTGTCCAGGCAAGCTCCGGGGAGAGAGACGACCATGTCGGACAGGATGCAGCAGGAGATCGAAGAGATCCTCGGCAAGTATAAGAAGTTCCCCCTGCAAGAGCCCCTCTGGCGACGCATCCGCCGCAGGTTGTCCCGTTGGCTCAGCAGCGTGGGCCGGTGGTGGGCCTCACACCTGCCACGCATCACCATAGGCCGGGTGATGCTGGTGGGCGTGGTCATGATCCTAGTGGCCTGGTTCGGCATCGGTGGCAAATCGACTACCCAGATGGTGCTGGTCGCCGGCCTGATCCTCTTCGTAGCGGCGTTTATCTTCTCGCTACGCCGCCGCCCCCACTACGTGGAGAAGCGCTGGCGCGGCCAGACGCTGGAGATCGCTGAGCCGGGTCTGAGCGCGCGTCTGCGCTCGTGGTGGGGTCGCTGGCGCTCACGGGGGCGAACCCATCGCTAGCCATTCCTTCTCCAACCCCCCGATCCCCCCCAGGTTCATTCCCCCTCTATCCCGTTTGGCATTCCTCTGTGCCTTAATCCTTAGCTGCCTCGCCCTGACGGCCTGCCAAGACACAAAGCCAACCGCCGAACCCTCTCCGACTGTCAGCCCTACCGCCACCCTCAGCCCCATCGCCACCCCCTCCCCCTCGGTCGTCGCCTCCCTGGTCAACGGTGACCAGGCCTACCGCCACGTGCTGGTTCTGGCCGAGGACATCGGCTCGCGGCCGGCGGGCAGCAGCGCCGAGCGGCAGGCAGCCCAATACATCTCGCAGCAACTCACCTCCTACGGCTATCAGACGCAGGTGGAGGAATTCAGCTTTGAATATTATGTCGAGGAGACCCCCTCCCTGGAAGCGCTGACGCCCACGTCCCTCTCACTGGCCCCCCGCGCCCTTCGCCTGAGCGCCGGTGGCGAGGTGACCGCGGAGCTGGTGCCGGCAGGTTTGGGGAGACCCCAGGATTTCCCGCCCGAGGGGTTGAATGGCCGTATCGCCCTCATCGAAAGAGGAGACCTGTCTTTTTCGGACAAGGTAACCAACGCCACTGCCGCCGGCGCAGCGGCGGTGGTCATCTACAACAACGTTGAGGGCCTCCTGCGCGGCGACCTCCAGGAGGAGAGCACCATACCAGCGCTTTCCCTATCGCAGGCCGAAGGCCGCCAGCTACAGGCCCTGCTGGAGGAGGGCCCGCTAACGGTGCACCTGTTCGCGCAGTCGGCCCAGAAGACCACGACCTCCCAGAACGTAATCGGCCGCTCGCCCCAGGACGATTGCCAGGTCATCGTAGGCGCGCACTACGACTCGGTGGCAGCGGGGCCGGGGGCCAACGACAATGCATCGGGCAGCGCCGCCCTCCTGGAGATAGCCCGCGTGCTCGACCTGAGCGGTCAGGAGCAAGGGGTGTGCTTCGTAGCCTTTGGCGCCGAGGAGACAGGGCTGTTCGGCAGCCGCCACTTCGTCACCACCTTCGTCTCCCAAGGTCAGCCCAGCCCACAGGCAATGGTCAATCTAGACATGGTAGGGGTCGGCGCCGAGTGGCAGATCATGGCCTCGCCCAGCCTAGTGGAGAAGATCGCCCAAGGGGCGGCAGCGCTGGGTCTGGACCTGGTGCCGACCGAAGCCCGCCTCAGCAGCGACCACCTCAGCTTCATGGAGGCGGACATCCCGGCCGTCTTCATCCATCGCTTCGAAGACCCCCGCTACCACACGGAATTCGACCGCGCCGAGTTCGTCGAGCCACAGCTCTTGGAGGAAGCAGCAAAGCTGACCCTCCTAGCGCTAGGCGAACTGGCAGGCCCCTGAAGCATGCCCCAAAGGATCTCTCAGGACTCCTTAGGTAGACTGCTTGCCGCCGCTCAGCCGTTATTGTAATATGCCTCTGAAACGCTTGGTCAGGCAGTGCCAGCGGGAGGAAGGATGATGGTTTTCAAAAGGCTTTTTTTGCCAGCGCTCTGCGTGGCCGTCATCGTCCTGGCGCTAGCTTGTGGCGAGGATGAGACGGGGGATACTGACAGTACCCAGGGACTCACCGATCCTCGCACCGTTGCCACCTCTACGCCCTGGGCAACGCCTCCACCTGTAGTCTACGTCGAGGGGGGGCCAGGCGCTGTGGGACCGGGGAGCGGAACGTACACCGTTCAGGATGGTGACACCCTGTACGACATCGCCCAGCACTTCGGGGTGAACGTGGAAGATCTGATGGATGCCAACGATATCACCGATCCGGGCAGCCTGTCTGTAGGGCAGAAGCTGGTCATTCCAGGCCAGGAGCCCGGTCAGGTT
>Ga0307438_1001959_pt1 | contig 12434 bp, 6 predicted proteins | sample SalMarWE160110MG_FD_202144 | JGI IMG/M metagenome (GOLD analysis project Ga0307438, IMG submission 202144) | Salt marsh sediment microbial communities from the Plum Island Ecosystem LTER, Massachusetts, United States - WE1603-110 | ecosystem: Environmental > Aquatic > Marine > Intertidal zone >...
ATCACGAAACTTGAAACATAAAACATAAAATACGAGCAAGACGATTCCTGGGTTACATGTTCCATGTTGTGTGCCTCATGTTTTATGGAAAATATGGTAAAATAATTAAAGGTCGAGCCCTCGGGGAGGGCATTACTCCGCGAAAAATATTAGAATAAAAAAGATAAAAAGAAAAAATGATAAAAAGAAATTTTCTAAGGGTTAGTGCAATAATTGTCATTTTGGCCTTGATTGGTTTGATGACGCCAGTTCCTCCTTTTGCCCAGGCTGCAACCCTGACTACGGCTGCTGATTATCTAAATCGGGCCAAAGCCAGCTTAACAACTGGGGTTGAGCACACAGTGGTATTTACTTGTGCCACTGCAGTTTCGGGAGGAGCAGGTGTTAATAAAGTAATTTTAGTCTTTCCAGATGCTGACGATGGACTTTGGTGTCGAACGGATGGGACAATGACGGTGACTGGAAGTACTAAAGATAGTGCTACTTCCTTACCAGGAACATTAGCTGGTACCTGTGCTGCAGGGGTAGGAGCAAGTAGCTACGATACCATTACCGTAACTGGTGTTGATGACTTAACTGCTATCAAATATGGAGTCAAAATTGTTGGTCTTGTTGGAGAATTAGGAACTCCTACTGCTGCCACGACCGGGATTATTACGGTCAAAACAAATAATGGAACTTCTGATGTCGATACAAAAGATATTGCTGTAGATATTATTGCTGACGAGCAGATTTCGGTAACCAGCACAGTTAACCCGACTTTAACTTTTGTCATCACTGATGCCGCAATAGATTTGGGAACTCTTACCAGTTCGGCTACCGGTAGCGATACTGCCGAATTTACTGTCGCTACTAATGCTGGTTCTGGTTATGTGGCTGATATTTCTGGGACCACTTTAACTAATGCTGCTTCAGACACTATCACTGCCATTGGAGGAACTAAAGCTGCTTCATCTATCGGAAGCGAGCAGTTTGGCCTAAACTTAAAGGACAATGCTACTCCTAATGTGGGAGCTGAACCTTCAGGAGGTTCGGGAGCAGCAGCTGGTGAATATGCTACGGCTGACAGTTTTGCCTTTCTGACCGGAGATACCATTGCTTCTTGTGCCGGCCCTTCAGACACCACCACCTTCACCATTTCCGCTATTGCCAATATTGATGGTGCCACTGAATCCGGAACCTACACCACCACTTTAACTCTGGTTACCACCGGAAAGTTCTAATTGTTGGTAGTTGATTGTTGATAGTTGACATTATTTATGAGGAAGTTTATCCTCGTTATAACTTGTATTATTGGAGGAGTGCTTTTAGCTCAAGGGGTTTTGGCTTTGACCATTTCGCCGCCGGTTTTTGAATTGGGAGCTAATCCTGGAGATAGCCCGAGGCAGAGTATTAAACTTTTTAATGAAACCGCTGCTGAGATAACGGTTTGGATCTCGACGGCTGATTTTACGGCTAAGGCAGGAGAAGAAGGGGAACCAGTCTTTTTTGCTCCGGGAGAAAAAGAGGGAGATTTAGCTGACTGGATTGAAATAGAAAAAGGCCCAATTACTGTTTTACCTCTTATCTGGGAAGAAATATCCTTTACTATTAATGTTCCAACTTGGGCTGATCCCGGAGGCCATTATGCCGCTGTTTTCTTTGGTACCCAGCCTCCGGAAGCAGAAGAAGGAACAGCTATAGGTTTAGCTGGGAAAGTAGGGAGCTTGGTTTTACTTAGGGTTTCAGGTGAAATTGAAGAGGCAGGAAGATTGCTCGAGTTTAGCTTGAAAGATGAAAAGAAATTTTATGAATATCTACCGGTTGATTTTTTGATTCGTTTTGAAAATTCAGGTAATGTCCATTTAAAACCTCAGGGAGAAATTTTGATTAAAAACATTTTTGGCGGGACGGCAGGTGAGGTAGATGTTAATAAACCAGAGATGGGAAAAGGAGGAAATGTTTTGCCAGGGACTATCAGGCTTTTTGAAAGCTCCTGGGTCAAAAATCCATTTGAGAGCCCTCCTCAAGGATTTTTTGAAAAATTAAAAGTAGAGAAAAATAATTTTGCTTTTGGAAGATATAAAGGGGATTTGGATTTAGAATACGGTACCCAGGGAAAGAGAGCTCAAGTCAGCCTTATATTCTGGGTATTTCCCTGGCATTTGATTTTAGTTTCGGTTTTTGGGACTGCTCTTTTAATATTCTTATTAATCGTTGGCATTAAAAAGTATAATCAATGGATTATTAGAAAAGCAACTCAGGGAATTGTCAGAAAAGAAACTCAAAGAAAAATGGTTTCGAGGGAAAAAAATCAGGCAAAAGACATTCCCTCAGATTCTTTATGATGAAAAAATGGATAATTTTTCTCGGTATTTTTTTATTTGGGTCAAGTTTTGTCTTATCAATTTCTATTCAGGCTAACAGCGGAGAAGTTGATATAGAAGCTTTAGTCCCAGCTCCTCCTGAAGAGGAGGTAGTGCCTGGAGGGGGTGTTTTTATTCCGCCCGATCTCACTTCCCCAATAATTTCTGAGATAGAAATTGCTGAGATTACCCGGAATTCAGTCAGAATTAGTTGGAAAACTAATGAATTAGCAGTTCCTCAGATTAATTACGGACTGACTTTAGATTATAAAAAGACCATTATTGGGAAGAGCTTTCTTATTTCCCACTCGGTCTTACTTGATGGTCTTTTAGCTAATACAATTTATCGCTTTGAGATAATAGCCATTGATAGAGGAGGAAATAGAACCTCTTCTGGCGACCGAACTTTTAAAACCTTAGCTCCCCCCGACATTGCTCCGCCTGCCAATGTCAGTAATTTTGAAGCAATCTCTGGAGATAGCCAAATAACTTTAAAATGGCAAAATCCACCCGACCCCGATTTTAAGGCAGTAAAAATAATGAGAAGCGCCAAGTTTTATCCGGCCAGCCCCGAAGAGGGCATTCTAATTTACGACGGCAAGGGGGTTTCTTTTGTCGATACCAGTTTGGTTAATGGAATGAGATATTACTATACTGCCTTCGCTTACGACAAAATCGGCAATTATGCTTCCGGTGCCATTGTTTCAGCCATTCCTTTCAAAATAAAGCCTCCGCCACCACCTCCGCCACTACCTCCGCCCGAAGAAATAACCACGGAAGAAGAATGTATGGAAGCCGGCTATTATTGGTATGACAATGCTTGTCACTTAACGCCTGAGGAAATTCCTCCTCCAGAAATAGAAAAATTAACCTTAAAAGACTTTGATTTTTGGCAAGAAGGTAAAAAACTTCCTCTGATTGAGGAAGAGAAAATCAAAGCTAAAACCGAAAAATCTCTAACTATCTCCATTGATTACGGGAAAGTTCCCGAAGTTTTAAAGACTATGCTGGTTACCTTGGAAAAAGAAGAAAAATTATTCTCTTTCCTTTTAAGAGTTAATCCAGAAAAAACTGCTTATTTGGCTACTCTTGTGCTCCCCGAAGAGTCTGGAATTTATCCCTTAACTTTGACCACTCTTGATTATAAAAATCAAACTCTTAAAAAAATCTCCGGAGAGTTAACTGTTGAAAAAGCAGAGATTATCGTTCCAAAAGTTTCGCTCTCTTGTTGTCAAAAGATAATTCTTTGGTATGAAAAAATTAACTCTGCTTTATTTAACTGGTTTCAATCAATTTGGCAAAAAATATGTTTTATATTTTTATAGCAGCTTTCGGCGGGGGACTGGTGAGGGGATTGGTTGGTTTTATCAAGCACCGATTTTCTTACAAGGATGTCCCCTTTAAGCCAGGATATTTTATAGGAACGATGATAGCTTCCGGAATTATCGGGCTGGTGGCAGTTTGGGCCATTAAGGGAGTGGGATTTACTTTTTCAGATGCATTCAGTCCGGCTTTAGCTTTTATTATCGGCTATGCTGGCGGAGATTTCATTGAGAATATTTACAAAATTATTATTAAAAAAGCAACAATTTATGAGGAGTAACTCTTGCTTGACATTTTTAATGAAAGGAGTAAAATTAAATTGATTTTATAAGAAGCACTACCTTTTTTTAGACTTGACCCCTTTTTTAAATCACTAAAAATTTAATAATGATTTTACCCTAAAAACTGCAATTTAGGGTTTTTTATAATTTTTTTATTTAAATTATGGAGGAAATTAAAATTAAAAATTTTGGGAAAGCCAAAGTTTCTCTTCCCTTGCCTTACCTATTGGAGATGCAAAAGGAAAGTTGGCAAAGGTTTTGGGAAAGAGATTTAAAAGAGCTTTTTCAAGAAGTTTCTCCAATCCGAGACTATACCGGAAAAGAGCTTGAGCTCTGGTTTTTGGATTACAAATTAGACCAGCCAAAATATAAAACCGACCTGGAAGCCAAACAAAATAATGATTCTTACGAGGTAGCTTTGAGAGTTAAAACAAAGTTGGTCAATCTAAAAACCAAAGAAATCAAAGAGCAAGAAGTTTTTTTAACCGATTTCCCCCTGATGACTGAGAGGGGAACTTTTATTGTTAACGGAGTAGAGAGAGTGGCTATTGCTCAATTAATTCGCTCCCCGGGAGCTTTTTTTACTGCCCAAACAGCAGGAGGTAAAAATTATTTTGGAGCCAAAATTATCCCTAATCGAGGAGCCTGGTTAGAATTTGAAACCGAACCCTCTGGCTTTATTGGAGTAAAAATTGACCGAAGAAGAAAATTGGCAGCCACTTGCCTCTTGCGAGCTTTTGGGATTGAAAAAGACCTCGCCATAAAAGAGCTTTTTCAAGACGTAAACAAAGGAGAGCTCGCTGAGACTTCGCCTCATCTCGCGCCTCGCTCGGCTTCGTCGAGCTCGGCGATAGATTATATTGAAGAGACTTTAAAGAGGGACACAACTCACAATCAGGCTGAAGCCTTGGTTGAGATTTACCAAAGATTGAGGCCAGGAGACATGGCGACACCGGATACAGCCCGCGAGCTGATTGAAAACATGTTCTTTAACTTTGAGAGGTATGACCTTTCGAAGGTGGGAAGATGGAGAATGGGTCAGCGATTGCCAGAGTTAACTAAGAAATCTGAGATTACTGTAAAAGATAGGGTTTTGAAATTAGAAGATGTTATTGCGGTGCTCAGGGAGATAATCCAGCTGAATAATAATCCTGAAGGAAGACCGGACCAGATTGACCATTTGGGCAACAGAAGAGTGAGAACCATAACTGAGCTTTTACAAAACAGATTAAGGGTGGGATTGATGAGAATGGAAAGAATAATTAAAGATAAGATGTCAACTTTAGATATTTATACCCTAACTCCGGTTCAGATTATTAATCCTCGACCATTCATGGCCGTAGTTAAAGAATTCTTCACCTCCTCTCAGATGTCCCAATTTATGGATAATGAAAATCCTTTGGCTGAATTGGAACATAAAAGAAGGTTATCGGCTACCGGACCCGGGGGTCTCGCCAGAGAAAGGGCGGGATTTGAAGTCCGGGACGTTCAACCTTCTCACTATGGCCGGATTTGCCCGATTCAAACTCCGGAAGGGCCTAATATTGGATTAGTTGGCCACCTGGCTTCTTTCGCCAGAATCAATCCCTACGGTTTTTTGGAAACTCCCTATTTTAAAGTTGAAAAAGGAACGGTGACATCTGACGTCCACTATCTAAATGCCTATGAGGAGGAAAGGTATAATATTGCTTCTGGCTCCGTGCCAATTGATGAAAAGAGAAATATTATTCCTCAAAAAGTTGAAGCCAGAATTAAAGGCGAACCAGGCGTAGCAGATAGAGATAAAATTGATTTTATTGATGTTTCTTCAGAACAATCGATTTCCATTGCTACTTCTTTAATCCCCTTTTTACAAAACGACGATGCGAACCGGGCGCTTATGGGTTCAAATATGCAGCGGCAAGCAGTCCCTCTCTTAAAACCAGAGGCTCCTTTGGTGATGACCGGGGTTGAGGAAAGGGTGGCCAGAGATTCTGGCCAAGAAATAATAGCCGAAGAAGATGGCAAAGTTATAGAAGTGGATGCCAACCACGTTAAGATAAAACCAAAAACCAAAAGCCAAAAGCTAAAAGTTTATGATTTGAAGACTTTTATCGGAACTAATCAATACACTTGTTTTCACCAAAAACCGCGAGTGAAAACGGGACAAAAAGTCAAAGAGGGAGACGTTTTAGCTGATGGGGGAGCAATTTCTCAGGGGTATTTAGCTTTGGGTCAAAATATTTTAGTTGCTTTTCTGCCCTGGCGGGGAGGAAATTTTGAAGATGCGATTATTATTTCCGAAAGATTGGTTAAAGATGACACTTATACCTCTATTCACATCGAGAGTTTTAGTTGCGACGTAAGAGAAACAAAGTTGGGACCTGAGTTGACCACCCCCGATATTCCAAATGTCTCAGAAGAAAAATTAAAAGATTTGGACGAGGAAGGAGTGATTAGAATAGGAGCTGAGGTCGGGCCAAATGATATTTTGGTTGGAAAAATTTCCCCAAAAGGAGAAGCAGATTTAACTGCTGAAGAGAGATTATTAAGGGCAATTTTTGGCGAGAAGGCCAGGGATGTTAAAGACACTTCTTTATTAATGGAACATGGTAAGCGGGGAAGAGTGGTTGGGGTGAAAGTTTTTTCGAGGGAGCTGGGTCATAAATTGGAACCAGGAGTGATAAAAAGAATTGAGGTTGAAGTGGCTGAAATCAGACCGATTCGGGCCGGAGATAAATTATCTGGTCGTCACGGAAACAAAGGAGTGATTTCCAAAGTTTTACCAGTCGAAGAAATGCCATTTATGGAAGATGGAACTCCGGTAGATATCATTTTGAATCCTTTGAGCGTAGCTTCCCGAATGAATCTGGGTCAGATTTTAGAAACCCACCTGGGCTGGGCGGCCAAAAATCTTGGCTATCAGGCTATTTCGCCAGCTTTAGCTGGAGCGACCGAGAAAGATATAAAAGAAGAATTAAAGAAAGCCGGCCTAGTCGATGAAGCTAAAACTTCATCTTCACCCTTCGCTGCCACTCGCATAGTCGATGAACTTCGTTCATCTTCACGCTTCGCTGCTGCTCGCGTTTCTGAAGACGGGAAAACGGTTTTATGCGATGGCCAGAGCGGATTACCGTTTCCAGAAAAAATTACCGTCGGCTACATTTATATGGTGAAATTAATTCATATGGTTGAAGATAAAATTCACATGAGAAGCATTGGCCCTTATTCTTTAATTACCCAACAGCCTTTGGGAGGAAAGGCCCAATTTGGAGGCCAACGATTTGGGGAAATGGAGGTCTGGGCACTGGAAGGGCATGGGGCAGCTCACATCTTACAAGAAATGTTAACTATAAAATCTGACGATGTCCCGGGAAGAGCGGCTACCTACGAAGCAATATTAAAAGGAGAAGAAATTAAACCGCCAAATATCCCGGCCTCGTTTAATTTATTGGTGGCGGAACTGAAGTCGCTTGGTTTAAGCGTGGAAGTGAAAGAGAAACCTAAAGAGGAAAAATAAGCTCGACAGGGCTGATTCGGGGGACACGCAGTTAGCTTTAGTGGTAAGACGAGATTCTTCCCCGTTACTGCTATTTCTCGCCGAGCCTTAATTGTCTTAAAAAATTCAGAGAAAATTTCGGGCTCGGCTGCGAAGTGTCACCCTCACAGCCCTGCCTCGCTTAAATTATTCGTAAATTCGTAAATGTTCGTAATTCGTAGGAAACTATGAGAGTAGCTGATTTAGAATCAATAAGAATTAAATTGGCCTCGCCTGAGGAGATTTTGGATTGGTCGCACGGGGAAGTGACTAAACCCGAGACCATTAATTACCGGACCCAGCGGGCAGAAAAGGATGGTCTTTTTTGTGAAAAAATCTTTGGGCCAGAAAGGGATTATCAATGCTATTGCGGGAAATATCGAGGAATAAAATATAAAGGGATAACTTGCGACCGGTGCGGAGTAGAGGTGATAAAAGCTCAGGTCCGGAGAGAAAGAATGGGCCATATTAAGTTAGCCAGTCCGGTTTCCCACATCTGGTTTTTACGGGGTGTGCCCTCAAGAATGGGAATGATTTTAGACATCCCGATGCAGCAATTGGAAAGGCTAATTTACTTCGCCGCTTACATTATCACTAACGTTAATGAATCGGCAAAGAAAAATATCTTAGAAGAGATTGAGAAAGAATACAAAAGAAAATTAAAAGTTAAAAATGAAAAGTTAAAAGTTAAAAAGGAGAAAGAAAGGTTACAGGGATTGAAGACGGCGAGAGATAGGGCCAGAGAAGAAGTTTTGGGCCTGAAACCCTTAAAGATTCTTTCGGAGGTTGAATATCACGAGCTTTCTTTGAAATGCGGGGAAGTTTTTGAAGCCGGAACCGGAGCGGAAACTCTAAGAAAAATTTGTGAAAAGATTGATTTGAAAAAGGAGACCCTAAATTTAAAAAAGGAAATAGAAAAAGCCAGCCCCTTAAATCGAAAAAAAATTTTAAGAAGATTAAAAATTTTTCAAGGGCTGCAAAAAGCCGGAATTCGACCGGAATGGATATTTTTAACTGTTTTGCCGGTTTTACCTCCTGATTTACGACCAATGGTTCAGTTAGATGGAGGAAGATATGCCTCTTCTGACTTAAATGACCTTTATCGGAGAGTAATTAACCGCAACAATCGATTAAAATATCTTTTGGAAATTAATGCCCCGGAAGTCATTGTTAGAAATGAAAAAAGAATGTTGCAAGAAGCGGTTGATGCTTTGATTGATAATGGGATGAGAAAGGGAACGATGACTCAAGCTACTACCGGCGGCAGACGCCTTTTGAAATCTTTAGCTGATATACTGAAAGGAAAGCAAGGCAGATTTCGTCAAAATCTTTTGGGGAAAAGAGTGGATTATTCTGGGAGGTCAGTGATTGTAGTCGGACCTGAGTTAAAACTGAATCAATGCGGGTTGCCTAAAAAAATGGCTCTGGAATTATTTAAACCATTTGTTATTAAAAAAATTTTGGACAAAGAACTATCTTATAATGTTAGAGGAGCTTCCAGGTTAATTGATGAAGAAACTGATGAGGTTTGGGAAAACTTGGAAGAAGTAGTTAAAGATAAACTGGTTTTATTGAACCGGGCTCCGACTTTACACCGACTTGGCATTCAAGCCTTCCAGCCAGTTTTAATTGAAGGAGAATCAATTAAAGTTCATCCTTTAATCTGCCGGGCCTTTAATGCTGATTTTGATGGAGACCAAATGGCCGTTCATTTACCCCTATCAGACGAGAGTCAAAAAGAAGCCAGAGAGTTAATGTTATCTAGTTTAAATCTTTTGAAACCAGCCACCGGGCTGCCAATTTGCAGCCCGACTCAAGACATTGTTTTAGGTTGCTATTGGATGACAGGAATTACTGAAGGGGCAAAAGGTGAAGGGAAGATTTTTGGAAGCCCAGAGGAAGCAATTCTGGCTTATGAATTAGGCAATATAGACCTTAGAGCGAAAATAAAAATAAGGTTTAAAAACGAATTTACCGGAGCACATAAAACTTTATGTGCTCGGTTTACCGAGACTTCCCTGGGAAGGTTCCTATTTAACGAGGCCTTGCCGGAAAATTTTCCTTTCCAAAACGAATTGATGGATTCTAAAAAACTGGAAAAATTAATTGCCCTAATTATTGCCGAATATGAAAACGAGACAGCTGCGGCCACTTTAGATAAAATTAAAGATTTAGGATTTGAGTATTCCACCCGCTCCGGTATTACCTGGGGGATTGATGATTTAATTGTTCCTCCAGAGAAACCAAAAATTATGGAAAGGGCTGAAAGAGAGGTCGAGCAGATTAAAGGGCATTTTAAAAAAGGCTTACTTTCTAAAGAAGAGGAGAAAGCTAAAATAATTGAGGTTTGGACCAGAGCAAAATCAGAAATTGAAAAATTGGTGCCTAAAACCTTAAAGGGAAGTCCGGTCTATTCTATTATTGAAGCTGGAGCCAGAGGTTCCTGGTCTCAACCAGTTCAAATGACCGGAATGAAGGGCTTGGTTATTAATCCCATGGGTCAAATCATTGAGTTGCCAGTAAAAAGTTCTTATAAAGAAGGATTTGACGTCCTGGAATATTTCATTTCTACTCACGGGGCAAGAAAGGGGACAGCCGATACCGCCTTGAGAACGGCGGCGGCCGGTTACTTAACTCGACGTTTAGCTGACGTTGCCCACGAGGTGGTGATAACTGAAGAAGATTGTGGAGACCAGGAAGGAATTGAAATGTACCTGGAAGATGCTGAGGAAATCGGCCAGAATTTTCTTTTTAAAATCGTGGGAAGAATAGCCCTGGAGGGGATTAGGAGAATTTGTAAAAAAGGGGAGATTATTGATTGGGAAAAAGCAGAGAAAATAATTGAAAAAGGAATTGACAAGGTCAGGGTCCGCTCGCCTTTAAGTTGTAAGTCAGCTCGAGGAATTTGTCAGAAGTGCTATGGTTGGGATTTAGGTCAAAATAAGCCAATTCGACTCGGGGAGGCGGTGGGAATTGTAGCCGCTCAGGCCATTGGTGAACCAGGGACCCAATTAACATTGAAAACTTTTCATACCGGAGGGGTAGCTGGCGGTGGCGACATCACTTTCGGTCTGCCCAGAGTCCAAGAAATTTTTGAAGTTCGTCTCCCGGGAGGGAAAGCGGAAATTTCTCAAGTTGAAGGAAAAGTTTTAGAAGTAACCCCGGAAAGAATAATAAAGATAAAAACCAAAGCCAATCCGTCAGCTGGCGGACAAAAATCTAAAATTGTTGAATATAAAATTCCTGAAAGGGCAGCAATTTGGGCAAAACCAGCTGATACCATTAAGAAAGGCCAATCTCTTTGTGAAGGAAGCCTAGACTTAAAAGAGCTGTTCCAATTAACTGGCGAGAAACCCACCCAGCGTTATATTGTTAAAGAAATTCAAAAAATTTATGTTTCTCAAGGAGTGGCTATTCATGACAAGCATGTTGAGGTAATCTGTCGCCAGATGTTTTCTCGCTTGCGCATTAAAGATCCCGGGGATTCTCTATTTTCTTCCGGAGAAATTGTAGAGAAAGCAAGATTTTTAGAAGAAACCGCTTGGCTTAAAAAGGAAAAGCGAAAACCCTGTAAAGAAACCCCGATTTTGCTGGGAATTTCGAGGGTGGCCTTGACCACTGATTCCTTTCTGTCGGCCGCTTCTTTTCAGGAAACCTCTCGAGTTTTGATTAGGGCAGCAATTGTGGGGAAAGAAGATAAACTAAGAGGTTTGAAAGAGAATGTAATGATTGGAAAATTAATACCGGCCGGAACGGGCTTCAAGAAATAGAAGTCTTCGGGCACCCGAGTCGCAACGAAGAGTAAAGAAGAAATTTATCTCTTCGACTAGATTGCCTCGGGTGACACGCAGTCAGCTTTAGAGGTAGAATTAAATTCATTCTCAGCTGCTGCTATTTCTCGCCGAGCCTTACTGGTCTTAAAAGAAAATTCAAAGACCTTCTTGGGCTCGGCTGCGAAGTGTCTCCCTCGGCAACTACCCTCAGACCAAATCATTAATACCGGCCGGAACGGGCTTCAAGAAATAGAAGAGGGATGCTATAATAGAGCTGTGGCTAAAAAGAAAAGACCTAAAAAAAATAAAAAAACCATTGAAAAGTGGAAGAAAAAAACTTCTCTGTTTACTTTGCCTAAAGAAAGCAAACGAAAGATTTGGGGGATTTTAATATTTATCTTGGCGATGATTGTGGCTTTGGGTTTTTTTGATTTGGCTGGAGCAGCAGGAAAAGTAATCTTAACTTTCCTTAGTTTTTTAATTGGCAGAGCAGTTTTTCTTTTGCCTTTAATCCTGGTTTTAGGAGGATTAGTTTTTTTAATTACTCCCTACCAGAAATTTTCAGGCGGGGTAACTTTGGCAATTTTTCTCTTAGTTTTAGGAACTGCTGGCATTCTGGAAAGCGTCGCTCCCGGTTCAAAGCTGGGAGGATATTTTGGGTATACTGCCGGACCCTTATTGGGACTTTTTGGATTTTGGGTAACTCAAATTATTTTTGGAGGAGTAGTAGTGGCTGGAGGGCTGATTTTCTGGTATCTGTTAAAACGGCCGGTTTCGAAGGAAGCCAAGGAGGAGAAAAAACCCTCCTTTGCTAAAGCTCCGGAGGGTAAACCTTCCCTTATTCGAAAAATTTTTGCTCCTAAATTCAAGGTTAAAGAAATTGAATCCCCCACCACTTTTGAAAAGGAAGCTAAAATTAGTAAAGAGCTGCCTCTGGAATTAAAAACTAAAGCAGTCCCCTCATTATCATCAAAAGTGGTGGGGGAGGGCGAGTATCAACCCCCGTCTTTAGATTTGTTGGAAGCCGAGAAAGGGATGCCTTCGGCCGGTGATACCAGAATAAACTCAGCAATCATTAAAAAAACTTTGGAAAATTTTGATATTCCGGTGGAGATGTCAGAAATAAATATTGGCCCGACCGTTACTCAATATACTCTCAAACCAGCTGAAGGAATAAAATTATCAAAAATTACTA
>Ga0307438_1001971_pt1 | contig 12405 bp, 9 predicted proteins | sample SalMarWE160110MG_FD_202144 | JGI IMG/M metagenome (GOLD analysis project Ga0307438, IMG submission 202144) | Salt marsh sediment microbial communities from the Plum Island Ecosystem LTER, Massachusetts, United States - WE1603-110 | ecosystem: Environmental > Aquatic > Marine > Intertidal zone >...
TCTTCCGGGCTGGAATCGTCTCTATAGGTAGAGGGCAGTGGGAAGCGGCCCACAGTCTGGGCTTGAGTACCTTTAATACCTTTAGGGATATCATCCTGCCCCAGGCCATCCGGCGCATCCTCCCACCGCTGACCAGCCAGGTCGTCACGTTGATTAAGAGCTCGGCGCTGGTCAGCGCCGTTTCGCTGATGGATCTGACCTTGAATGCCCGAGTTATTGCGTCCCGCACGTTTATGGTCTTCGAGATCTGGTTCACCGTAGCGGCGATCTACCTGGTGATCACGGTGCCTCTGTCGACAATCGTGAATTATATGGAGAAACGTTTCAGCATCTTGACATGATGGAGGGAGTCAATCATGAGTGAAAATGAACTGAGCGACTACATCGTCACGATCGATAACGTGAGCAAGACGTTCCCTGGAGGGGTCGAGGCCGTCAAGAGCTTCTCGACGAAGATCCGCCGCTCGGAGGTCGTCGTGATCATGGGGCCCTCAGGCTCGGGCAAGTCTACCCTGCTGCGCTGCATCAACGGGTTGGAGGAACCGGATAGTGGCATAATCGTGGTGGACGGCATTCCTCTTGATGACAACAGGAAACACCGCCTGGAGATACGCAAAGAGGTGGGCATAGTGTTTCAGTCCTTCAACCTCTTTCCCCACATGACCGTCCTGGAGAACGTAAACCTGGCCCAGATACGGGTCCGGAAGAAGAGCGAGCAGGAGGCCACCGAGGCGAGTATGGAATTGCTGCGAAAGGTGGGGATCGCCGACCAGGCACACAAGTACCCCGCTCAGATCTCCGGCGGTCAGCAGCAGCGCGTCGCGATTGCTCGCGCCCTGGGCATGATGCCCAAGGTGATGCTCTTCGATGAGCCCACCAGCGCTCTGGACCCGGAGTGCATCAAGGAGGTTCTCGACGTGATGCAGGATCTGGCCAGAGAGGGAATGACCATGGTGGTGGTTACCCACGAGATGGGCTTCGCCAAGGAGGTCAGCGACTGGGTGCTCTTCATGGATGCGGGGCAGGTCGTGGAGTCAGGCACGGTCGAGCACTTCTTTGAGAATCCTGAGGAGGAGCGCACCAAGCTCTTCCTGAGTCAGATCCTGGCATAGGACAAGGAAAGGAGGTGAACCAAAGCAAAAGCTAGACTGTCTCAACCTGTAGACCCGTTCAAGCATCAGTGAGGTTCAAAAATCAATGAAAGAGGAGGAATGAAATGAGGAAGGCATTTGGTCTGGTTAGGGTAGTGTTGGTCGTGACTGCGGTCTCGACTGTTCTTCTGACGGCTTGTGCGCAAGGCCCCGCGGAGGAAGCCACCGGAGCAGCGGGGAAGGACCTGATCCGCGATATCACCGAGCGCGGCGTCATGAAGGTCGGGGTAGGCGTATTCATCCCGTGGTCCTTCAACGACAAGGATGGCAACCTGGTGGGATTCGAGATCGACGTAGCGAAGAAGCTGGCCGAGGACATGGGTGTGGACGTGGAGTTCGTGCCTACCGACTGGTCCGGCATCATCCCCGCTATGCTCACCGGCAAGTTCGACTTGGTCATCGGCGGCATGGGGATCACCACGGAGCGGGCTATGAAGGTGAATTTCACCATACCGTACGAGTATAGCGGCCTTGAGGTCCTGTGCAGCAAGATCACAGCACCAAACGTGACCAGTATTGACGATCTGAACAGCGAGGACATAATCCTCGCCCTGGGAGTCTCGGGTACGCCTCTATACTGGGTCGAGAAGCACCTGCCGAAGGCAGAGATTCGCAACTTCGCAGAACATGAGGCTATGGTACAGGATATCCTCAACGGGAACTCCGACTGTTCCCTCACCAATCCCCCCAAGTACTACCGGGACGTGCGGGACAATCCGGATGAGCTCTACATGCCGTTCGGTGTGGAGTACTTCGGCAAGGAGCCCATGGGCTTCGCTCTCCCCAAGGGCGACGCCGACGCCGTGTTCTTCTTCAATTCCTGGATCACGAACAACGAAGATTTCCTGAAGGAGACGGCTGAGTACTGGTTTGCATCCTCGGAGTGGGAGCATCTCCTGCCGGAAGAAGAAGAATAGCTGCTGGCCACGTTTGAGATTCGCCGCCCGCCCAGGCGGGCGGGCGGCGACCTTCAGATCAAGGGGGGACGTCTTGATGGGCAAGAAAGCGAAGTTCAAAGGGATCGATGTAGTGCTCATTCTCCTTTGCATCGCAGCCGGCGTGTATGCCTATTTCCGCATCAAGTATGGGCTCAAGCGCGACATCGACTTCATTAGCATGGGGCAATTCATGTTTCGCCGGAGCGAAGAAACAGGCAGGTTGATGCCGAACCTCTTGATAGTTGGGCTCGTTGCCACCTTGAAGCTGTCGGTCTGGGCCCTGATATCGGCGACGATCGTAGGAGTCATCTTCGGTATTTTCCGAACCAGCGGGAATCTGTTTCTACGTATGGTTGGCAGAACCTACGTCGAAATGATCCGGAATGTGCCGCCCCTGGTGCTAATCTACATCTTCTACTTCTTTATCGCGGATCAGATTATGTCGCTGCTGGGTGTGGATGCGTTTATACGAGGCCTTCCGGAAGGTGGCAAAACGATCATGGGGTTCTTGTTCACCGAGGAGTCTCTCTTCGTCCAGTTTCTCTCCGGCATCATGACGCTTGCCTTCTTTGAAGGGGCATACATCACTGAGGTTGTGCGGGCGGGCATCGAATCGATAGAGACAGGCCAGAGACAGGCTGCCTACTCACTGGGTCTTTCCTGGCTAGATCAGATGCGCTTCATTATCATGCCCCAGGCGATCAAGCGGGTTATGCCCGCTCTGGCCGGCGAGTTCATCAGCACCATCAAGTATTCGTCCATAACCTCGGTTGTGTCCATTCAGGAGCTGACCTTCATGGGCCTGCAGGTCAACCTCATCACGAGCGATTTCTTGGCGCTGTGGATAACCGTCTCGGCCATGTACATGGTGCTTACGTTCAGCATCTCTCTCGTCGCTAACCGTCTAGAGGAAAGGATGGCACGAAGCGATTGACGCTTTGTCCCTGCGCGTTTCTTCGCCCTTGGCTGTGTTCAGTACGGATTTGTTTGCTGTCGGAGGGCTCTGTGGTGGTGGGTGTGGTAGGCTGCGGCCAGCGCGGCAGTCCCTGGGAGAGTACTAGCTATGAGAAGCGATCTCTCTTGGTAGGGGCCAACCGAAGGGAAAGATGAAATGTCAATTGGCACAAGGGGAGAAAAAACCATCGCTATCGTAGGCGCAACGTTGATTGACGGCACTGGCGGCAAACCGGTGCCCAACAGCGTCGTTCTCATAGAAGGAGAAAAGATTACCGCTGTCGGTGTGCGCGAGGTAGTACAGATCCCGCCAGGCGCCAGACAGATCGAGGCCGAGGGCAAGTACCTTCTGCCAGGAATGATCGACCTCCATAGCCACATGTTTGTTCCTATGATGGTACAGGGTGGTATGGCCACAGAGCATCCAGCGTACGCTGCTCTGTACGCGGCCAACAACCTGCGGCAGGCGCTCCAGGCAGGCATCACGACGGTTCGCAACGTGGGGGCCATGGAGTACCTGGACTTGAGCCTGAAGCGCGCCATTGCCGAGGGCGTCGTTCTCGGTCCGCGACTCTTTGTGAGCGGCAAGGCTATCGTAATGACCGGTGGCCATTACTCGCAGGGAGACCTTGCATGCATCGCTGACGGTCCGCATGAGGTGCGAATTGCGGTTCGAGAACATGTCGGGAAGGGCGTCGATCTGATCAAAATCATGACCACCCACCGCACGCATACACCAGAGTACACCCAAGAGGAGCTGGACGCTGCCGTTGATGAGGCCCACCGGCTGGGCAGGCGCGTTGCCTGTCATGCTGCCACGCTTCCCGGCACTGGCATGGCCGTGCAGGCCGGGGTAGACACGCTGGAGCACGGTACGTGGCTGACCGATGAGACGGCAGACCGCATGGCGGACCAGGGCACGGTCTGGGTGCCTACCTGCTACATCATCAACTCCCCCAAGTCTACCAAGGATAGGCTAGAGGACCCCAATCTTCCGTACGCTATGCGAATTGAGCTTGAGTTTCGCAAGTCGGTACGGTGGGCGGATTCGAATCTGGAGGAGCTGCCCAAAACATTCGAAAAAGTGCTCAAACGGGGAATTGCCATCGGCGCCGGCACCGACTCCCTCTCTTGGATGCACGTGTTTGCCGCTCTGCCTGAAGAGGTGGCGTTTCTCATTCAATACGGCTGCACGCCGATGCAGGCGATCGAATCTGCGACGCGGGTCGGAGCTGAGGCGCTGGGGCAGAGCGACAGCCTGGGCACAGTGGAAAAGGGCAAATACGCGGACCTCATCATGGTTGAGCGTGACCCGCTCCGGGACATCACCGTACTTCAAGAGGTGGCGTGGGTTATGAAAGGCGGCAGGGTGGTGCCTTTCGCGCCCGAATACGGACGCCTGGCGGGTAAGAGGCCATGGAGTCCTGCAGCGGCGCAAGGAGGGGAAAACCCCTGATACAACATCGCTCAAGACCGAGAATCGACAAGTTGCGAGAAACTGCCGTCTTCGATGCGGGCCTACAAGTCGTGTTGGTAGCTCAGTTCATCGCCAGCGTCAGGAAGCTCATAATAGAGTAGAGAGGAGGTGGTGCGGGAATAAACCTTAGAGCAGGGTCAGTGCAATGGAAGAGATTTGTCTTCCCCAATAGAAATCCAGGCAAACTAGAGGAGGAATATCTGATGGAGATCATCAAGAAAAAGAAAAGGAACGATTCACATCCGTACATCCCCGAGTTGGAGGAACTCTATAGAGGGGGGAGGATCACCCGCCGTGAGTTCCTGCGGAACGCCACAATACTGGGGATGTCCTTAGTCAGCGCGAGCAGCTTCTTGGCTGCCTGTGCCAGGGAAGAAGCAACTACGGCGCCTCCCACGGAGGCTCCTACAGCAGCGCCCGAACCGACAGCACCTGCGCCAGCCGGCCCCAAGCGGGGCGGCGAATTGGTGTACCACCACCAGGTGCAGGATCTGACTGACCCGCACGCTTGCCAGTGGATTCAGTTCGACATAATCATGAACGTCGCTGAGTACCTGATCGACTCCAACCAGGACGGCGCGCTCGTTCCCACGCTGTGTGAGAAGTGGGAGCCTTCCGATGACGTGAAGACCTGGACCTTCCATATTCGCAAGGGCGTCAAGTTCAATCACGGTCCAGAACTGACCGCCGACGACGTCGTGTGGAACTTCAAGCGCTGGCTCGACCCCGACGTTGGTTGCCCCTTGACGGCTACGCTGACGAATTATATGACGGAGAATGATATCGAAAAGGTGGACGACTATACCGTCAAGCTTCACCTCAATCAGCCCTACGCCGGTTTGATCGCGCAGGTTTCCGGTGGTTCCTTCGCCGCTCACATCCTACCCAGGGACTGGGAGGGCGACTGGATAAAGCAGCCATACGGCACCGGGCCCTTCACGCTGGAGGAGTTTGCGCTGGACGAACGCGCCGTGGTGAAGCGCCGAGAGGGGTATTGGGCCAATGGCGCCGACGGCAAACCGTTGCCCTATCTCGATTCCATTCGTTATGTCTACATCGGCGAGGATATGGCCCCTCTGATAGCGGCTCTCCAGACCGGCGATCTTGACATGGTGATGATAAATGCCCAAAGCGTCGAGTTGGTGGAGGGAACGGAGATCGTCGTTGACACACACGAATCGGCCTTCGCCTACGTCTACAAGATGCGCTCAGACGAAAAAGGAGCCTTCAACGACGTGCGGCTACGCCAGGCAGTCAAGGTCTGTCAGGACCGGGAGCAGATCCAGGAGAACGTGTGGAAAGGCTTTGGGGTCGTAGCGCAGGACCATCACGTGGCACCTGTCCACTCGGTCTACTGCCCTGTGGAGACCCCCAAGCGCGACATCGAAAAGGCCAAGGCGCTCCTGGCCGAGGCAGGGCATCCGGATGGATGGACCATTCCACTCTCCGCTCCAGACTCGCCGATCTACAAAGACTACGCCCAGATGCTCAAGGACCAGGCGGCGCCGGCGGGACTCAACATCGAACTCGACGTTATGCCCGCATCGCTGTACTGGGAGCAATGGACGGAACAGGATTTCGGGGTTGTACCGTGGGCACACCGACCTAGCGCGGAGATGATCCTGGAGACGATGTATCGCTGTGGCGCTGCGTGGAACGACAGCCACTGGTGCGACGAGGAGTTCGATGAGCTGCTCGCCGAGGCTGGCCGCACAGTGGAGGTCGAGAAACGCCGGGAGATCATGTGCAAGATCGAGAAGATCCAGCAGGAGAGAGGCCCATCAGGCATACCTGTTTTTGCGGACCAGCTTCGAGCCCACAGGCCGCGGGTCAAGAACTTCCGGACATCGGCCGCTACCCACACTTTCCTGAAAGAAGTCTGGCTGGATGAGGAGGCATGACTAGCTGATTGGTCCTTGCTCGCTTCCTGCTGAGCGACGAGCCGTCTCGTCGAGTGCTGGCCCCCAGCAACCGCGGCGGGGGTTGAAGTTGATAGTCCCGCACTGTCAGCGGGTCAATGCAGTGCCCACCCAGCGGGATGAGGCTGAGATGAGTCATGTTCACGCGCCAGAGAAGCCTGTGGCTTGACTCATCTCGGCTCTGCCCAACCGACCGAGAAAGGGACCATCTCCTATCGCGGACGTCCAGACCGGGCTGGCCAGGTTTGCTCGCCTGTTGAGGGGTTTCCGCGGGCACGTGCTCCCTGACGGCAACCGGCAAACGGAGTTCCGCTCTTCTGAATTGAGAGACACACAGCACAGTGGCACGTAATACGCTAAGGTGACGGAGTAACACAAATGGCAGCGATGATCATACGTCGTTTTGCGCTCATGCTCGTTACTATGTTCGTCGTATCTCTGGCAGTCTTCTTTATTAGCGAGGTAGTGCCCATCGACGTCGCGCGCAACGTCCTGGGGCGATTCGCATCGGAGGAGGCGGTCGCGGCTCTACGTGATCGACTTGGCCTGAACTGCCCTACACCTGTGCGATACGTGACCTGGCTCATCGGTGACGATTGGATACCGCTGGCGCGTGATCTTGTCGGAGAGGGTGTGCTCCCATCCGGCTGCACGCCCGAATGCCTCGATCGTGATGGCTTGCTCCGCGGTGACATGGGCATTTCGACTCGATCTAGACGGCCCGTCGCCCCGTACCTGTTGCGGCGCCTGAAGAACTCGTTGATTCTGGGTGGTATCGCCTCGCTGATAACCATGCCCATCGCTCTGATCATGGGCGTGCTGGCTGGCTTGAGAGAGGGTGGCTTTTTGGACCGCTTCATCTCCCTCGCGGGTATACTGACCACCTCCTCGCCGTCGTTTGCTGTGGGGGTGATCTTGGTGGTGGTTTTTTCCCTATGGCTAGGTTGGTTCCCGGGAGTCAGCGCGCTGATGACGGAGGCCACGGTTTTTGAGAGCCCCGAGAAACTGGTGATGCCGATTATGGTGCTGTTCGTGATGGAAGTCGGATACGTTTCCCGCATCACGCGCGCCAGCATGGCCGAGGAAATGCACCGACCCTACGTCCGCACAGCGATCCTCAAGGGATTGCCTCGTTGGAAGGTCGTTTTCAAGCACGCCTTGCGCAATGCCCTGTTGGCGCCCATCACCGTCATCATGATACAGATCAACTGGCTTATCGGCGGCATAGTGGTGGTGGAGATGCTGTTTGGTTTCCCCGGGTTAGGAAGCGCACTGCTTCAGGCAAGCCTCAACAAGGATCTCTACATGATTGAAGGCGGCGCCGTGGTGATGACGTTTACGGCTACATCCTTTCAGCTCTTGGCGGATATCCTATACACATATCTGAACCCGCGCATCCGGTATGGCTAGCGATGCGACCCAGATAGAGGTGACCGGCGGAGGAGAAAGCCCTTATGACTGACTTATACAGCTTAACACCAATTGATGCTCTACCCCGAGGTGGTGCTCGAGGCCCGCTGAATTGGATTCGTGAACAGATGCGCAAGCTGCGCACAGGCCGGCTGGCATTTCTGTTCGAGTCGAGGCTTGCCCTTCTCGGGCTGTCCATAGTAATCTTCTGGATCGTCGTGGCCATTCTGGCGCCTGTGCTGGCCGCCCATGCGCCCAACCATACGACCACGAAAGCAAACTTAGCGCCCTCGATGGAGTACTTGATGGGCACCGATCATCTAGGGCGTGATGTCTTTAGCCGCCTGGTTTACGGCAGCCGTCCCATCCTGCTCCTGTCACCCATTTCCGTCCTGTGCGCTATGGCGGTGGGCATAACGATCGGTCTGATGGGTGGGTTCTTTGGCGGAAGAGCGGATGAGCTATTGATGCGTGTCCTGGAGGCCATGATGGCCTTTCCAACGTTGCTTCTCTATATCATCATCATCGCTGCGGTCGGTCCGTCCCGGCTCAACGTCGTCCTCGCGATCACCATCGGCGGCACGCCCGGCATCGCGCGTATGGTCCGCAGTCTTGTGCTGGGCGTGCGTGATCGCGAATTCGTCCAGGCGGCGCGGATGCGCGGCGAGTCGGCGCTCTACATCATGTTCCGCGAGATCCTGCCTAACTGCCTCGGCCCTATTATTGTAGATGCCTGTCTGCGCGTAGGATATGCCACTTTCGCGATAGGCACGCTCGGCTTCTTGGGTCTCGGTCTGCCGCCGCCCGATCCGGACTGGGGTGGGATGGTCGCGGAAGGCCGCAGCTTCATTTTAAATGCCCCTTGGGTAGTCTTGTTTCCGGCGTTGGCGATCTCGAGCCTGGTGGTAGGGCTGAACCTGTTCGCCGATGGTATGAGCGAAGCATCACACTCCATGTAATTGCGTCGCTGGTGTGGGGCGTTTGTAAGGAGGCCAGAGGTGGATTCAACTGCGGCACAGGAACTCGTTCTAAAGGTCGAGGGTCTCAGGTTGTCATACGAAACGCGCAGGGGCGATGTGAAGGCCGTGCGGGACATTTCATTCGAGATCAAGCGAGGCGAAGCGCTTGGCCTGGTCGGGGAGTCAGGTTGTGGAAAAACCACTGTGGCTATGGCCGTAATGGCCTATCTGAGTCCCAACGCCAGGGTGGATGGCGGGCGGATCCTGTTCCAGGGCGAGAACATGCTGGAGAAGAGCGACAAAGAACTGTGCTCTATTCGCGGCAGTAGAATCGCCATGGTCTACCAGGACCCTATGACGACGCTCAATCCATCCATCAAGATCGGAGATCAACTCACCGAGGTGCTGGTGGAGCATGAGAGCCTCACGAAACGTGAGGCCTACGGGCGCTGTGTCGAGATGCTGAATAAGGTGCAGATGCCCGACCCCGAACGGGTGATGATGCGCTATCAGCATCAGCTTTCTGGTGGGCAACAGCAGCGGGTAGTCATTGCCATGGCGCTGCTTTGCAACCCAGCCTTGTTGATCATGGACGAGCCAACCACCGGCCTGGACGTGACCGTGGAGGCGGTGGTCCTGGATATGATCAGGGATCTACGCCAGGAATTCGACTCCGCCATCTTGTATATCAGTCACAACTTGGGGGTGATTGCCCGAGTCTGTGGCCGGGTTGGAGTCATGTATGTCGGCGAGCTGATGGAGGAGGCAACGGTAGAGGACGTCTTCTTGAAGCCCTTGCACCCTTACACGAGGGCCCTGTTGGGTTGTATACCTGGTGTCGGCGCAAGTAAGGCAATATCTCCGCTGCGCGCAATCCCCGGACGCGTTCCTCCAGCGTACTCGCTGCCTGCCGGTTGCGTGTTTGCGCCTCGCTGTGCTTATGCCAAGGCAAGTTGTCAAGAGGTGCATCCTGCCCTTGTGACTGTAGGAGACGGCCGGTCCGTGCGTTGCACCCGTTGGGAAGTCTTGGCAGAGGAAGGTGCCGCCGTAGTGAGTGGTGGCATCGTCGGCCCGACCATCCATGCACCACAGGGTGAAGCAGAGACGGTACTGAATGTATCTGGCCTCAAGTCTTTCTACGTCGATACGCCATCTTGGATTGTACGCCTCTTTGGAGGAAAGGAGCAGTCTGTGAAGGCCGTAGATGACGTGTCTCTGAGCGTTAGGAAACAGACAAGTCTGGGGATTGTTGGAGAAAGTGGTTGTGGAAAGACAACTCTTGCAAAGACCATCGCGGGTCTGGTCCCACTAACCGAGGGCAAAATCGAGTTCTTGGACGAGGATGTTTCCGAGATCGTCGAGAAACGGCCCAAGAGAATTCTCAAAGAACTCCAGATGGTTTTCCAAAACCCGGATTCTACCTTAAATCCGACCCAAACGGTACGACAGATCATCGGACGTCCCTTGAAAATCTCTGACGTCGTGCTGCGCTCCGAGATCCAGGAGGGAGTCCGTCGGTGGTTGGATGCTGTAAACCTGGACGAGAGCTATCTGGATCGCCGGCCGGAACAAATGAGCGGTGGAGAGAAACAGCGGGTGGCGGTCGCCCGGGCTTTCGCAAGCAGGCCGGAACTCGTGCTTTGTGATGAGCCTGTGACATCGTTGGACGTGTCGGTGCAGTGTTCTGTACTCAATACGTTACTCTCCATACAAACGTCGTATGGCACAAGTCTTGTGTATATCTCACATGACTTGAGCATGGTTTATTACCTGTGCGACTACATCATTGTGATGTATCTGGGCAAGGTGTGCGAAGCCGGGCCTTGCCAGGACATCTTTGCGCCACCTTACCATCCCTACACCGAGGCCTTGCTCTCTGCGGTACCTATACCCAATCCTACGGTAGAGCAGACCCCCATCCGACTACAGGAATCTGTGCCCAGCGCATTGAACCCTCCGGCTGGATGTCGCTTTCATACACGTTGTCCTCGCAAGGTCGGTGAGATCTGTGAGACGACTGAGCCTCCTGCCCAGTCGCCCTGCGAAGGTCACGTGATCTACTGTCATATTCCCCTGGAAGAGCTGCGGAAGGTCAGGCCGGTAATCGTGGGGGGTGGATCCGAATCGGACTAGCTTCGAAATCGAAGAAAGTACTGAAAGATGATTGCTATCACCAATGGTAAAGTAATAACTATCACACAAGGTACGCTAGAAAGCGGGACGGTGCTTGTGGAAAATGGGCGCATCGTCGCGATAGGGGAAAAGGTCGAAATTCCAGAGGATACCGAAGTGTACGACGCCACGGGCAAAGTGGTGATGCCCGGCCTGATTGACGCCCATTGCCACGTGGGGATTCTTGCCGAAGGCGTCAGCCGGTGCGACGACAGCAACGAGATGACTGATCCCATCACACCACACCTGCGGGCGCTCGACGCTGTGAATCCTGAAGATTTGACTTTCAAAGATTTGGTGGAATCTGGTGTGACAGTAGTGCTCACCGGCCCCGGCAGTGGCAACATCATCGGCGGGCAGTGGGTCTGTCTAAAAACCGTGCCCAAGCCAAACGTAGAGCAGATGGTATTGCTGGAACCGGCTGGCATGAAGATGGCGCTGGGCGAGAACCCCAAGCGTGCCTATGGTGAGCAAAAGAAAATGCCCTCCACGCGGATGGGCAACGCGGCCGTGCTGCGCTCCGCATTGGTGGACGCTCAGAACTATTTGGAGAAGTGGCGCCGCTACGAAACTGACCTGGCCGAGTACCAGGCCAAAGCCGCCGCGGGTGATAAGGACGCCAAGGCGCCTAATTTGCCAGGGCGTGACCTGAAGATGGAGGCATTGGGCAAAGTGTTGCGCCGCGAGATGAAAGCTCGCGTCCATGCCCACCGCGCCGACGACATGCTCACAGCCATCCGCATTGCCGAGGAGTTCGGTTTAGACCTGACGCTGGAACACGCGACCGAGGGGCACAAGATAGCCGATATTCTGGCTGCCAAAGGGATTCCAGTCACTGCCGGGCCGATTTTCCTGTTTTTCCGTGCAAAGTACGAAACGCGGTACCTGACCCCTGAGAATCCTGGCATAATGGCTCGCGCAGGCGTCAAAGTGGCGATTCAGACCGATGCAACGTGGGCGGTCAGATATCTAACCATCAACGCGGCGCTGGCTGTGCGCGAGGGGATGCCGGAAGAGGAGGCTTTGCGGGCAATCACCATCAACCCGGCGGAAATTATCGGCGTGGACGACCGGGTGGGCAGTTTGGAAGTAGGCAAGGACGCCGATATTGTCGTCTTTAGCGGGCACCCATTCGACTATCGCAGCGTGACCGAGTTAGTGTTGGTAGATGGGCAGGTGGCTTACATGCGGGAGAAAGCCGCGGCGTAGCCTCTTGCAATTGGTACTTCCACGCTGCCCTTCAACGCCGACCAACCGGTACGTGGGCACGCACCGAGATCACATTGATTACGCCAGGTTCAAGGAATTGGGGCTGCCTAGGGGGCGTTAAGAAACGACTTCCGTTTTTGAGATAGCCCATTACCCATCTAAAGCGATAAGGTGTACAATACAGCGAGTTGCAAATCTTCTTACTCATCGAAGGAG
>Ga0307438_1001974_pt1 | contig 12402 bp, 9 predicted proteins | sample SalMarWE160110MG_FD_202144 | JGI IMG/M metagenome (GOLD analysis project Ga0307438, IMG submission 202144) | Salt marsh sediment microbial communities from the Plum Island Ecosystem LTER, Massachusetts, United States - WE1603-110 | ecosystem: Environmental > Aquatic > Marine > Intertidal zone >...
GCGTATAATTTCATTTGGGCACCTCCGAAATCCAAAAAGTTAATAATATATTGTTACGCTTATGCGTACTGGTTCCATAGATTACCATCTATGGATAAGGAGGTGTCCTTCTTTTTTAAGTCTTATTTTTGAATGTAGCCCTTTATATGATTATCAAGTCTTTATTTGACTCAACATTATCATCAGCATAAGTCATCCAAAGACTTGACCCCTTTTACTAATTGACTTTCTTTGCGAATCGTTTATTCCGTCCTGTCCATTATTCTCTGTTTTAAATCCGAATACTCTTTTTCTGTGACAGCACCAGTATCCAATGCTTTTTTCAGGTCGATCAACTCTTGCCCAACACTGGGCCGCACAAAATTTTCATCCCCGGTGTTCAAACCGCCTACACAACCGCACAGAAAGATAGCCAGAAAAATGCATGCCAGAATTTTTCGTTTCACGGTCTCTCTCCTTTCTAAAATTGTGGATCAAAATAAAAAGCGATTATCCGGATATGGGTATCATTGTTTTTAAGTGTTATTCAGAAAAAAAGCAAGAATTAATTAGGATAACACCATATAAATCAAAACAGAATCAAGACACAAATTGAATTGAATGGATAACAGAATAGGTGGTATCCTTTTTAGGGTTGCCAATACATTGATTTCTCAAGGACAAGTTTTCTTATGACTTGAATTTCTAGTCTCTAATAATCATCCAGTAAAGACCACTCAAAGGTACTGCACCGTGTCCAATCTCAAGGTTAAAAGGGATTACTTTAAGGCCATGGAGGAGGTGACGCGAAGATCCCCTTAGGGAAAAATGTTGACAGTGTTAAAAAAACAGATTACTATAAAAGCATATAACACACTAACATCCCTACCAAAATCAGGTTTTGTTACCTACAGCTTATCGAAATCTTTACTACGAGGATATTGGTTTATCTTTCGGATACCATATGAAATCTTCAATACCAAATGAGCAAAGATCAGATATCACAAAGATCATTAACCCTGTTATAAGTTGGAGATATATCAACATTTAGAGCATATGGGACACTGTAGGTATCCAAACTTTCTATTAATTATCACTACAATTATGCCATATCGGATTTATTTAAGATTACATAATGTAACCTTAAATAAAACTGACAGGGCCTCTATTTAAGATTAATATTGATTTTGCGAGGGATTTGAGATCCCGATTCTCCTTCGGAGTTCAGTACCGGCTTTACGAATAGAAACGCTGGCCATTGGGGTGGATATCCCAATTATTTAACCTAGTCCGGACGCTAAGATTGTTTAAGTAATGGCCCTGTACTGCGCGCTAGCCCTTCTTCAGCTCCTTAATCTCTTCGGGCGAATATTTCTCACGAGGGTGCGTAGGGTGTTGCGAAACGTCACCTACTGACATGTCGTATTTAGGAGAAAATAGGACATGCATCCACTGAAAAGGTTTGTTCACCTTCGTGATGGCAACCGGACCGTGCAATAACCCCTTGGGCATGTAGATAATGGAGGTAGTGTCAACTATATGTTTCTCCCTTTCCTCACCAAGATATATCTCGATTTCGGCGTCGAAATCGTAGTAATTTTGGGGATTACTGCCAAAGATGAAAAAGATTTCGTCGCCATCGTGGGAGTGGGGCGGATGAGGAAATGCGGTCGGTTCGGTGATGCAAAGTAATTGGACTTCAACAGGAAAATTGGGAAATTTGGCACCATAGCAACCTTCTTCAGCGCATATGTGCAGCATCGGCGCCATTCCTTTTTCTAAAGGTTCTCTTATTATATACTTCCCGTACTTGGTCTCGGCCATTTTGAATCCTCCTTTTCTTTAACATCGGTAATAACGGCAAAATACAGCGATAAAACGGGACCGGGCTGTGGTTATAATAGTTTTTAGACGATAGACAGAATAACCCCCTCTGGCTTCTTTTTCAATGATTTTTCTATTTTGATTTTTGCCATTTTGTTGCCTTCAAATATTTGTGTGACTGGTGCGGCGTAAGCCTCCGGTTAGATGCAATTATTAATATGAATTAAAAATCACAATTAATGAGGTATTGCCTTTCCTAACTCGGCAAGGATATCAATAGCATGTTCATTAGCATAAACAAATGCAAAGTCTACATAATGTCATATGTGGCATAAACAAAAATGGCAGGGTCAATGACCCTGCCGTTAATTATAAAACATAGGGGTCAGGCCTTCATTCTTGACATATCGTAGGTGAATTTACCTCATAAAGGGTTGATATTGATAAAAAGCTTAAAAGCAAAATCGATAAGATAATAAAAGATACGGATCTGTAAAGAATGAAGACCTGACCCCATTTCTTTTCTCTTTGGTGGAGCTCGCTCACTCGTATTTGAGCAGGGTGAGCCCCTTGCCCCATTTATTCACCGTCAAAAACTCGCCGTTGGGTGATATGTAGGGCGTACCCAATTCGGCAGGCAGACTTTCCTCTTTCCAGGTCTTGCCGCCATCGGGCGTGCGCAAGGCGACCATGTTGGTTTTGCCAGAGAGACCCAGGACGACCAGTCCGTGGTAGGCGTCGAAGAAACGTACGGCAGCCTGTGGAGTCTCGTTGACAAAGCCTCCGCTAATGAAGCCCATAATACTCGGGTCGTCAAGCCCTAACGATTGGGATGACCAGGTCTTGCCTCCATCTTGAGTGATGTGCAGGATACCATCCTTATCTACCAGATACCCGTCCGTCGGCGTACGGAGTGAAATTGCGGCGACCTTACTTACATCCTTGGGCAGAGCCAGGTCTTCCCAGGTCGCGCCGCCATCCGTGGTCATCTGGAATTTGGTCCCGGAGCCGACCCACCCCGTCCTAGTGTCTGCAAAGGCCAGGATACAGCCCATGCCGCCGGCTTTTTCTGTGGTGGCTTTCCACGTTTTGCCGCCGTCTGTACTCACACTGGTGTTGTTCATACCACATTGCCAGATAGTCTGGGCATCCACGATGTCCAGGTAGTACAGTCAGCCCCCGCTACTGTCGGACGTGGTCCAGGTTTGGCCACCATCTGAGCTGTAGCTAGCCTTGCCAATGTCTCCAGCCCCTCCCGTGATGCCAAAGGTCTCGTCGAGGAACGCGGCCATTCTCAACTTCTCCGCGAACAGCTTCTGGGGTATTACTACCTTCCACTGCGCCTGGTTGGCTGCGAGCACATACCCAGCGACCAGAGTCGACACCAATACGCCTAACAAAATGGTAAATCTGGCATATTTCATCTCTTTTTTCCTCCTAAAATAATTTAATTGATTTGATAAGGATTCCCTTTTTGAGGATTTGAGCATATGGATTTCCGTGTTGTATGTCAATAGAAAATCGCCCTATTATATTATATGTCCCTTTAGTGTGACCAAAATGGAAAGCGCGTGAGTTAAAGATGATGGGCATCTCCATGGCAATGTGAGGTTTGTATCCTGAAAAATAAGTTAATAAGTTAAGGACGTTATATATTGAAAGAACAAGGGGCCCCTCTTTACGTCCCTTTAACAAATAATTTTGAGGATTATCCCATTTCATAGACGTCGATGGGGACAATCCTATAGTGTCCTGGCAAGCAAAAAATAAAATGTTATGATGTTAATAAGTTTAAGAGCCGCTTGCGTAAAGGAATTGGGGTCAAACCTAGAGTTGTGAATTTGGCAGTATTGTGATTTGCAGATCATTTGCCGCGAAGCCAAGTATCACCGAATTCCAGATCTATTGTGAGAATATTTCCACCCAACGTGACGTTGAATAGGTTGGAGATATACAAGACTTTGGCACTACCTGGAGATCTGCCATCAATAGCAGTGATCACAGATTAAAAGTTCTTCTCTTCTATTATTTTTATATGCACGTTTTGCACGAACATCCCCCTCTTGTTACAGATCTTCATAAATAAAGGGGAGATTAAAACCTTACCCACTTAACTATACATATATTTTTTACTCATGGGTGGGTCAATCTTGGACGCCGATAGTGGATCAATTTTCAACGCCTATTGACACTCTGAACACTGAACACTTATATTCTTTTTACTAACACGTCATTCCTCAATGCGTAATCCGTTTGAGTTGTTCAAGCACTTCTTGCAACTTATCGACCGCCTCCTGCAATCCCCGACGAAGGGTGTCTAGGTCGTCGGGTATCAGCCCCGGCGTCGTCGGCATAACCGGCTGCTCCTCCTCGACTTCAATCACCGGCGCAACAGCAGGCAGGCGCCCCACGAGGGCCTGGATCGAGTCATCCAGGGTCCGATGCATGGCGATCTGGCGGGAGTCGGCCAGGATGATGCGCCGTAGCTCCGGAAAATCAAGGGTCTCAGGCTTGAGAAAGACAGGTTCCGCATACAGGAGATAGTCGCCGAGAGGAATGACCAGGAGGATGCCTCGAGACACTTCGGAACCTACCTGGCCCCAAAGGGTGAACTGCTCGGAGATCACGGCATCATTGTCGATGCGCGCCTCCACCTGGTTGGGACCGTCCACGTGCCGGCCTGTGGGAAATCGGAACAGGACCAGCTCACCATAGGCCTTACCATCATTGCGTGCAGCCATCCAGCCTACTAGGTTGTGGCGTTTGTTCGGTGTAAAGGGTTGAATCAGGATGAACTCCTCCTTTTCCTCGCCGGGCAGACGTGCCACGATGTAATAGGGCTTCAGCGCTTCGGTCTCGCCGAAGGACATTTGCACAGGGATGTCCCACTGATCTTCCTTGTTGTAGAAGACCACAGGGTCTTGCATGTGATACTGAAGCAGCATCTCGGTCTGGACGTTGAAAAGGTCCAGGGGGTAACGGATGTGTTGTTGCAAAAAGGCCGGCAGCTTATCCATGCTTTTAAAAAGACCGGGAAAGATGGCTTGATAGGTGCGGATCAGGGGGTCCGCCGGGTCGAAGACATAGTAATCGAGCGTCCCATGGTACGCATCCACGACCGCTTTGACGCTGTTCCTCATGTAGTTGAACCTGCGCTGAAAGGGTGTGGAGTATGGAAAACGGTCCGTGACCGTGTAGGCGTCCTGAATCCAGAACATACGGCCGTCGGCCACCACGCTGTAGGCTTCCTGGTCCCTTATCAGAAAGGGGGTCACCGTGGAGAAGCGCTCCTGAACCGTTCGGCGGTACTGAATGAGGCTGTCCGGATTAATTTCCCCTGAAATCAGAATGTTGATATCCATGAATTGCCAGGCGTAGATCAGGCGGCGGAAAAAAGAGCTCAACACAACCCCGCCCTTGCCCTCATAGTGCGTGTAAACCGGCCCGTCAGTACCAGGGTAATTGAATTCCTGCATGCCGCTTCGGGTGATCATAAAATCCAGGCTCTTAAGGCCGTAATAAATCTCAGGATGCTTCAGCGGGATTTTCCCGACAGGGGGAACATCCTGGATCAGGAAGGTGGGACGCCCGTCGGCTTCGACTTCGGTGACCGGACTCATGGCCACGCCGTAGCCGTGGGTGAACTGGAGATACCTGTTGACCCAACGTTGAGCCTCCGCAGGGAGCTTCTCGGCGGCGAGCTCGCGAGTGGCCAGCATGACCTGCCGGAGCTGACCGTCCGGCCTGTAGCGATCCGTATGAACCGCCACAAAGTCGTAATAGAGCCGGAAGAACTGGATCTGGTTGTAGATCTGAAGCAAAGGCCCTTCGTCCCAGAGCCGGACATTTTGAATCGTTCCATCGTTCTGGGCGGCAATCTGTGCGTCCAGCTCGCCTAGGGCAGGATGGCTTCTGTCCTGGAGGTGCTCCAGACCGTAAGCCTGACGCGTTAGCTTAATGTTGCTGGCAAGGTAAGGGGTCTCCCGGGCCAGTTCGCTCGGCTCCACGATCAAGCGCTGGACAAGCCCGGGGACGATGTTTCCTGCCAGGAGGTACAAGGCGACCCATAGACCTACCGAATAGAGGATAAGACGATTTGCCTTGGAGTAGATGCTGGCTATCAGCAGTCCTGAGCTGACCAGTGCAATCACGGTCAAAAGCGTGCGGACAGGAAGGGTGACATGGTCATCCGTATATCCGACCCCAAAAACCGCGCCGGTGGGGGAGAAGAGGAGTTCGTAACGGCTCAGCCAGTGACCTACGGCAATCAGCACGAAGAGGCCAGCGCCGAGAATAGCCAGATGAGCCTTGATTTTTCCTGTGAGCGCGAGGCGATCTCCCCGAAGCATGGCGGATATGTAGTGAAAGCCTGCCACGATGATCATAATCAGCACCACCACGGTGATCAGCCAGGAGCGAACAAAGCCTAATGCCGGGAGGGTGAATACATAGAAGGAAAAGTCTTTCTGAAAGATGGGATCCGTTTGATTAAAAGCGACTCCGTTCAGGAAACGAAGGATCATTTCCCACTCCGAGGCAGCTCTTCCGGCAAGGAAGAGGGCGGCGAGCACGGTTGCGCCGACGGCAAACAAGATCAGCAGCTTCTTGGCACGCTCAAGGCTCTTTGCCGGCAAGCCCTGGATTCCCTGGGGCTTCATTCCTGCATCAAACCGAAACGCCGCATAGAGGTTGGGCGCTGCAAGAACTGCGAAGATCAGGGCCCCGAGCAGGAACAACCAAATTTTGGTGGTTATAACTTTCAAGAGGACCTGTTCGTGGCCCAGGCTGCTGAACCAAAGCCAGTCTGTATAGACCGTCCGGCACCAGCTCACGCCGGCCCAGATGACGATCAGGATTACAGCGAGCAGGATCCACTTGACGATCCAGGTCAGTTTTGCGAAGTCCAGATCTTCAAGCCTGATCTGGGGTATCTGGTCCTGAGGGGATTCAGGGCTGAGAGGACTCTCCATGGTGGTACCTCCATTTCATAACCAAACGTCTCGGAATTTCAACAACCCATTGGAATCATATATTGTGAGCGGAGCGAGTTAATCTTATATATCTCACAGCGAATCCAGCTAGTCAACCAATACCGGTCAGAATCGAAAGACAATTAGGAATAGCGGTTGATGGAGGTGCAAGTGGCCTACGGCAGAAAAGTCGAGAGGAATCAGGAAACGAGAAGATCGGTTGAGATGGGTCGGACTTTGAACCAGGGCAGTGTTCAGTCCGGGTCCTTTGAAAACTTCCTCTGAAGAAGCTTGCCTGCAATAAATAGCCCGACAAGAGCGAAGAGAGGAAAAACGGCAGTGGGGGAAAGGACATCGTTGACTTCGTCGGCCGTGGTAGCCAGCCGAATAGCCGAGGCATAAACATAGCCCTTGGGCGTGAAACCGATGAGGGTGGATAGGGCGAACCGGGGCATGGGAATGTGAAGCATGCCTGTGCTGTAATTGATAACTGAATGAGGAAAACCGGGCAAGGTGCGGACGGCGCAAAGGGTTGCAAGATCGTTATGAGGAGAGGCACGTCCATAAAATAATAACTTCAAAGTTAGAACACCTTAAGATTCACAGTCACATGGTCACGTCTTGAATTGCCAGCTATTGAAGCTACAAAACATTAAAGTGAATCTGTGATTTCTTGCCACGATACCAAATATCATAAAATTTCAGATATATTGAGAATGTCTAAAAATTTTCTGACTGTTCAAGACCTGTGATATCTAACTTTATTGTGGTTAGTGCTACAATACTTAAAAATCGGCCAGGCAACGATTAGCCAAATTAATATGAAATCTTATGTAAAACATCAACAACTTTGCTTTCTCTATCCGTTAATTCCTTCCTCCTAGCAAGTTCCATTTCTCCATATCTTGCAGCTGATTCCCTTCTAGCAAGGTCAGTAATTTTGTGGAGTTCGTCACGTGTTCCGCCTTTGTCATTTAAGATTCGCCCACATCGTTTGAAAGACGCGATAGCGGATTATTCCCGGAAGGGGTGGGAGATTCTATTTCAGTCGATTCAAGGGATCCTGATCTATGGTTCAACCTGTATATCAACAAAAACGGGGCAGTAATCAAGCCCGAAACTTCCGGAGGATCTCCGCACAAGCGCGGCTGTTGGGAAAGGTCTGTAGAGGTTACCATGATTGAGATATTGGTGGCAGATTCTCTGGTATGTGGGTTCTCAAATACGATTAATTGTGGTAATGTAATATAGATTAGAAAAGAGGTACTGCGAACAGACAGACAATTTTGAGGGGCACATTTGAACGGTTTGTTGCCTAAAGCCGAGGTTTGAAAGAGGAACGTCCGGTTAAATGCTGAATACCTTGTATTTTTGACAAATAATTTATTATATATCAGAGATCACTACTGTCCCAACGTTATTGAAATAAATTCAATTGGTTACTATCATGGAACATAAGTTGTTTATAGTTTTGATCTGAAAATGCCTGATATAATGGCACTTTCTCAAATAAGCTGACACTTAGAATCTGTAAAATTGTGTAAAGACTTAAATCCAGTTTCATTTGTTTTTTGACTATGGCTACAAGGACATAAACCGAGATCGCGATCCAAATCTGAGTTTTCACTGCGTTCTCTGACGTACCATAGAATGCCTTGATTCTTAAATGCTGTTTTATCCATTTGAAAAATAACTCAACCTGCCATCGAGATCGGTAAAGATCTGTTATTGTCTTCGCAGGTAGTTTGAAGTTGTTGGTTAAGAAGATGAGACGTTTCTCTGTTTCTGGGTCGAGTAAGCGAATGCGCCTCAACTTCTCTGGGTAATCCTTTTTTGAATAGAAGCCCATAAGAACTATGGTCTGATCGCACTGTATTCCAGTGTCCTTGGATACATCGTGAGAGTATAGACGTTTGAAATCGAAGTTTTTCTTTGCGCGAGTAACGAAGAATGCCGATGACCGCTGAATCTTGTGAAGACGGGCAAAGTCCATGTATCCCCGATCCATTACATAGATTGCGCCTGGTTCTATAAGCAGGTTGTCGAGGATCTTTACGTCGTGAATTTTTCCATGGGTTATGAAGATCATAGTGGGTATGCTGCCATGAAGATCCAACAGGGTATGCAGTTTTATCGCTCCCTTTCGTTTGCGAAATGTAGCCCATGGAAACAGAGAAAGGCATAGATCGATTATTGTGGAATCCAGCGCATATACTGTCTGTTCCAGTTCTAGACCGAAGTTGTCCTTTGCATAGAGAGGTCTGGCTATATTTATTAGAACTTGGGCAAAGTCGGCGTAGATCCTCCAATCCCTGACTTGATTGGCATTGGCCAGGGTGTTTCGGGAGATCTTTCCGCGGAAGCCCATATGATAGAGTTTGTTTTGAGCTACACGCAAGCATGCTTGGATATCTCTTAGACTTTCTCGATAAGTAAGTTGTGCGAAAGCCATGGATAGAAACTGATCCCAGCATGAAAAACTTTTGACCTTGTAGTTGCCATTGTAACATTTGACACACTGACGAAACTCGTAGGTGGGAAGGAACTCCATCAGCTGAGAAAAGATAGTTTGTCCAGAATTCATGGGCCATCTCCTTATGAGTTGATGTAGGATTATGCTCCCATGTTAATCCGGACTTCAAATCGATAAATGATATTTTGTTCTCTTTAGTCATTGGTTACAGTTAGTTAACTATTATTTAAAAATCAACGTTGGGACAGTAGTGAGGGAATATCTATACTTAATAGTAAACTAGCGGGATTTGATTAAGGATTTTGGCATAGTTACCAGAAAAGGATAGGGAGCGCAAGAGATATATTCTTTGATCAGCCATCTGATTTGTGCGTTAACAATGAGGGCATACAGGATCAACTATTATTCACTGAAAGAATTTGCTTATGTGCTTAGAAAGGGCTTTCAAGCCAGTACTTTCTACCCCGTAATAATACCGACCATTCCGGACACTGCCTCGGCGATCCTAACTATCAGTTCAAAGGCCTCATCCATGTTGAAACTATCGAAATCTACAGGACGAAGCACGGGCCTCAATTGGCCTTCCAGCTGCCGACCAAGTTCCCGCTTATATTCCAAAGAGATGTCAACCGGGGTGTTGCCCGGTACGTCGAGCTTTTTCCTTACCATGATGAGGAAATCAGGAGCATCAATATCCAGCTTCATTTTATGAACAGCATAAAAAAGGTCGAATAAATCCCGGATAGCAGGTTCTGTTCTGGTAAGAGCTGCACGGACTTTTTCTGCATACGCCTCCTTCATGTTCATTGCCTGGACGGTGAAAACGGGAAGAAGGGGTCGGCCACTAAAGGGATTCACAACGATTGTGCGGGTCTCGCCAGTCACTGAAGAAAGGATAAGCGGCTCACGGATGCCGATCTCAATCTTGATTCTCTCCTGCCTTTCCATCACAGCTGATGGGTACTCGAGGTAACCAATGTACTGTCGGGATTCATTATGTCCCCTGAACGCATGCAAGACGGTAATTCCAGGAACAAGAGCAGGAAGTTCATTAAATATCCCTTTAACTGGGTCCATTTTAGAACGTCTGTGATTTCGCGAGCTATCCACTGAAACCGGAAGGACCAAAGCCAAATCTTCACTGAGCCGGTAGAAGTCTGCATAGACCTTGCTCAGGCAGGTCCCTCCTTTGAAAATGAGCGGTGTATCACGGAGAAAAACTTGATGCAGAATCAACGAGCAATAGTAGTCTTTTTCGATCAAGCTTGCCGAAAAACCGGTAATGCCTTCCGAATATGACAGAGCCTCCAGGAAGATGTCCTTATCGGTATCATGAGGGTATGGGAAGCGGACCTCAACCATTAACGATAATTCCCCACTTTCGGTTGATTGTTCCTTTGGCGGATCGGCTTGGAATCCAGGGTATCAGGGAACTTGCAGTACTTAGTCGGCGCTGGAGTTGATTCATCTTTCTTGGATTCCGGATCAAAGTATCCAATAAATATCCGATTCGCCTGATCGTTGCCATATTTCCATATTTAACCGTCACTTCGATTAATTCTGACGCAAACTTGGACTCATTTTTGATCTCCCCTTTAATCCACTCATATCCCCGGGGCAGACTATTAAAGCGGGACCAGTCGTAAACAGCATCCATGAGGGTCCTTGCCTTGGAAGAATAGACCATTTCCCGATTATCTCGAGTGCGCACAGTATTGATGGCGCCAAGGCGTTCATCAGCGACTTTTATGAATTGAAACGCCAGGCTCCCTATCAAGCGTTTGCCGGAGATACGGTTATTGTAAAGATAGGTCACACTTGGGATTTGGTCATCAAGACCATAGAAATTAAAAGCCGAAGGACCGCAGACCTGATATCTTCCCTGCTCCTCCTCCATGAGCTTCTGAAGAATCAGGGCCGACCCTGGGCTGTATTTGCCTCCGGCTGGTATTCGAGGGGGCACGAGATATACCCCCCGTTTAAGCCTCAAAATCCAGCCGTAATCTGAGAGGCGACGGAACAGATCGCGTTCCTGCGATGACGATATATCTAAGATGGGGGCTATTTCTCCAGTGCGGACAATGTCCAGCTTCCTAAGTTGGACGAATGCGAAAAACCGCGATGAGAGATTCCCCAGTTCTGGTCCCTTTGATTTCATATTATTTCTCATAAATGGGTTAATAACCCATTATCAAGAAATATCATAAATGTCAATTTATTTGATTAAAAGGTTGTATCAAAACTTCTGCATCGGAAAAATGGATAAGATAGAATAGAAGCAAAGGGGACATCGGGGAGACACAAAACGCACTGAACGGCAAAAACGCCGTCTACGGAATAGCCTAAATTATTGAAATTGGCTTGCCGAGCCGTAGCCTCTGGCAAAGGCTGGCCTGTCACGTCGTAGCTCTTTGAGCGCCCGTCCTCCGCAGTGGCTTGCTACGGAGGGTGGAAAGACGGATCGGGCCGAGAGGAATTGAACCTTTATGCAAGGTTGTAACATATAGAAATAGTTGTAAGAATATTTGGAAAAAAGAAGATTGCAAGAAAAGCCAAGAAATTAATTATTTAAAGAGGATTTGGAAGGTACGAGACTTAAACCGGTGTTGAGTATAGAAAAATTAGATAGTTAGAGATAGGTGATAAAGAATTGATAGGAAGAATGTGAATTGTATTACTTTGATTTCATTCATTGCTGAACAAAATCTAGCCTATAATCTTTGTCGTTACGAATAGCAATGAACCGTTTAACATGTCGAAGGTCCCCCACTACATTATCTTCAATTTCCTTTTGGGAACGAGGGTCAACTTTACATCCGAAATAGGTGGCACTAAGTTCTTGAGGATATAACTCAACGAATTCAGACAATATGTCATTTCCTTTGTTGTCCTTTGGAATTTTCGGGTTTTCCATATCGTAAGGTGGTATAAAAACTCTCCATTCTTTTTCGTATGCCCAGTGTGAACTTTTCGTAGTAAATAAATCATAAAAGAGTGATTCATGTTCTAATGAAGGAATTTGTCCTGTATAGTATTTTACATAGTCATCCAATTTTCCTATAGGAACAGGGGCTTGTGTATATCTCACCTTGCTAGCTGCACAGATGGGGTTGTCTAATGCGGGTAGACATTCAAATTCTAGAACTACTCCAGTAT
>Ga0307438_1001996_pt1 | contig 12345 bp, 9 predicted proteins | sample SalMarWE160110MG_FD_202144 | JGI IMG/M metagenome (GOLD analysis project Ga0307438, IMG submission 202144) | Salt marsh sediment microbial communities from the Plum Island Ecosystem LTER, Massachusetts, United States - WE1603-110 | ecosystem: Environmental > Aquatic > Marine > Intertidal zone >...
TAACCTTGTTTCAAAATCCGGAGGTTGGAGATCCACCATTAAACCCCAATGGAAACGAGAAATTACCCTTTCTTCGAGGCCAGAAATTTCTTTGGGAGGGCGGTCTGAAGTTATCATTATTTGCTTTTTCGCTTCGAAGAGAGCGTTAAAAGTATGGAAAAACTCTTCCTGTAGTCTTTCTTTTCCCGAAAGGAAATGAATGTCATCAATTAAAAGTAAGTCTATTTCTCTATACTTCTGTTTAAATTTGACAGTGGAATATTCCTGGATTGATTTAATCATTTCATTGAGGAATTCTTCTGTTTGGGTATAAAGTATTCGGAGGTTGGGGTATTGATAGTAAACTCTATTTCCTGTTGCCTGTAATAAATGTGTTTTTCCCAACCCTACTCCTCCATATATAAAAAGTGGATTATATTCTCTGCCCGGCGCGTTGGAAACAGCCATAGCCGCAGCATATGCAAATTTGTTATTATCACCTACTACAAAATTGTCGAAAGTATATTTATCATGGAGAAAAGGTTTTTGTTCTCTTTTTTGTTCTTCTTTTTCCTCTTTTTTATATGTTTCTATGTCGGTTTTTTTATTCACAAGGAAATGTATCTTGAGAAATTTACCCGTAACTTCTTTTATCGCGGAATTGAGTTCATTCATAAAATGTTCAGTTATCCAGTGCTGGGTGAATGTATTTGGAATGTTAAAATAGACATCCTCGCCGTTTAGTTCTTCCAATTCCATATTGGCAAACCAGGCTTTAAAAGCGGACTCGTTAATTGCTCTCTGGAGATTTTCCTTTGCTTGTTTCCAGTCAAATGTGTTTTGTCTTTTACTTTTCTCTTTCATGGTAGTGTACTTTTTATTATTTGTTAAAATTAATATTATGTCAAGAGGTGATTTTCATTTTTTAAAAAAAATTTTCGAAAATTTTTTCAGGTAAGTTTGTTTCTTTTTTTTCGTACCCTAAATTTAGACTTAAATACTATAAAGATAGTATTTACAAGTATTAAACACGAATTTTACTTTAGCCCGGAGACCGTTAAATGAATATTTCTGCGGGTTTGATTTCTTATTTGTATTCTCTGTCCTTGACAATGTTTACAAGTGAAATTATAATTTTATATGAATTTGCAGAACATATTTGCGGTTTTCCTTTTTATAGGATATTTATTACTCGTTTTTTTTCCTTTAAGTGTACCCTCCTGGATTCCTGTAACTATTCTCGCAATCCTATTTTTTTTGATTATAGAGCACGAGAATATTTCTCATTATTTTTCTCTGATAAGTATCGCTTTTGTTGTACAATTGTCCGGAGGCCTTTCATCTCCTCTTTTTATTTCATATATTCCTGTTGTTTTTATACTTAGAAAAAGAGGCTTAAAATTTAAGATCTGGTGGCTTATTTTACCCCTGTTTTCATTGTTTGAGGAATTATCTTTTTCCCCTTACCTAATTTTTTATGGCGCGGTAGCATTATTATATGTGTTGCAGTTAGAGGAAGAAAAAGAAAAAAGTACTGAAAAAAACAAAGCGGCAGAGCGCGCCGGCAAGATGGATATAAGAGAAGGTATTTCGGATAAGAAAGAATTGCCTGCCACAGTTTCGAATAAAATGTATGATTCTTTATCTGCAAGCGTGGATATAATAATTCACATGTTTAATCCCTTTAGTGTAGTACTTTTGGTTGAAAAAGATCAACCGGATGAATTCCAGGTTAAAATAGCAAAAAGCGAAGGGCAAATAAAACCATTAGTTACTATAGATAAAGGTCCGCTCTCCTGGTTTTTAAAAAACCATGGGATTTTGGTTAATAATGATTTTAATGATTCTTCGATTAAATTAGGATATTATGAAAAAGAAGAGAACATAAAATGTTTTATAGCAAGTTCTATTAGGTTTAATGATAAGGCTGTTGGCATTATAGTTATCGATAGAACCGAAAAAAACCCCTTTGATGAAAGAGATAAAGAACTTTTATCGAGTGTCGTAAAAGGCTTATCGACTTTGTTCTCTCTTTATAAGCATATGAATGTTTCAATGCTTGAAGCTTTCAGGTTTCGTTCTCTTTTGAATCTTACTGGAAAAGTGGCGGGGGAGATTAAATTAGAAGAAGTCAGAAAAAGTATTTTTGAGACAGTCAAAAACAGTTACAGGGATGTATGGACGATTTTTTTGCTTAAAGAAGGAAACGAATATCATGTAACTGAAGAGGACGGAAGAAGATATTACCAGAGTCTTAGAAAAAGCATAATTGCTTTAGCCCTTGAAAAAAATATTTCTCTATGTAAAGCAGATCTTTCTGAAGAAATAAAGAGACCTATTTTGTTTCCGGAAGAAAGAAATTTTGATGCCAGGTCTTTATTGTTTTCTCCTTTCAGGGGTGAAGTGAAGGGAGGGATATTGCTTCTTTCTAAAAATAAAGATTGGTTCGATAGGAATAACGATTTAATGATTTTGAATCTTATTACAGATATAGCTGCTTCTTCTGTAGAAAAAGCTGTTTTATATGATTATGAAAGGCAAAAAGCCATTAGAGACGGATTAACTGAAACCTACAATCACCGTTTTTTCCAGGAAATGTTGGATAATAAAATTGCAGAAGCCGAGCGTAATAAGGAGTCTATTTCTTTACTAATGGTCGATCTTGATAACTTTAAATTAATCAATGATAAGTTTGGGCATCAGAACGGCGATATGATTCTGCGGGAGGTTGGAAAGTTAATGAAAGATAGAATAAGAGCTTCTGATATCCTTGCAAGATATGGAGGCGAAGAATTTGCAATTATATTACCAAAAACCACTGCAAAGGAGGGATTTAAACTCGCAGAAAATCTACGGGATACAATCGAGAACAAAGTGTTTGTTTCCCCGGATGATGTTAAGTTCAAAATTACGGTTTCTATAGGCGTTTCCGAACTTGGAGAGCACGCGCATAATAAAACGGACCTCATAGCAGCTGCTGATAGGGGTTTATATAATGCAAAAAGAGAAGGGAAAAATCGTACCGAGATAGCCGAATATTAGTCTGGTTATTCTTTTTTTTGTTTGACAAGAAGTCTTGACTTACTTTTTGTTTTTGTTATATTCTACTTTGGCTATGTTTAGTTTTGGCGATCAGTCTAATCTAATTGATAAAGCCCGAAGGGTAGCATCTAAAGGAGATTCTCTTAAAGCTGTTCAAATATTGCAAAACGCTTTAAGAAATGAGGAGTCAGATCTTCCCCTTATTCTTGAAATTATGCACTTATACCATGCTGTAGACAAATTAAACGAAGTAATTATCTGGGCAGAAAAAGGAGCCGCGCTTTCCGCTAAAGCGAAAAAGAAAGTTGTAGGTGAAGTGGAGGATTTGTTTTACGGTAGAGGTAAACCTGATAGACTCGCTGAATATCTTATGGAGAAATGGGTGGAAAAGATTGACTTTGAAGGGGTTTACGACCTTTTTAGGGAGATGAGCGAGGAAAGTAAAGAGGCTTTTATAAAGAGAGAGGAACAGGTTGTCAAAAACATTCTTACTAACAAATCGGAGTTTAGTGCTAGAGATCTCACGCATCTTTATCTATATGGAATAATGAAAGAAGGCAGGGACAGCAAAGAGACTTTAAGAATTTTTAGAATAATATTGGAAAAAAAGCCTGAAGAAATTCAAAATCTCAGTATAGAACTGCGAAGAGCAGAAAGAGAAAATTATGGGGATGCGTATCTGAAATTGGGTTTGGGTAATTTTTTGTTTAAGGATAAACATTATAAAGAAGGAGTTTCTAAACTCCGTGAAGCTGTAAATACAAAGCCTGAATTCCAGGAAGAAGTGATTTCAATTTTATCTTCTTACGGGGATAAAAAGAAATCGAAAGAAATTGTTGATTATTTAAGTGAATTATTAATTGAGTCAGGAAAAGAAGAAAAAGCGCTGGATCTTTTAGAAGATTTTGAGGTAGATGATGCCATAAAGAAGTATCAGAAAATGGTTAAGAAGGATCCTGACAGTCCTGCAATTCACAAACAATTAGCCGAGGCTTATATAAAAAAGGACAGAAATGCAGAAGGGTTAAAGGAATTTCTCGCTGCAGTTTCAATCGAGGCTGATGAAGAGATAGGGAAAACAGTAAAAAAACTTGAAAAGAAACTTCCTTCGGGTATAGATAATTTTCTTGACATGGCAAATGTTTATAGTAAACTTGGGTGGACAGAGGATGTAGTGACGCTTCTTGATAGGGCTTTTGAGAAATCTCCTTCGGCGTCATCTGTAATACTCGAGAATTTGAATCAAATGTTTGAAGGAAAGGAGTTTCCGGCGGAGACTTTACTCTTAAAAGCCAGATTGCTTTCAAGAGAAGGTGAAACTGAAGCGGCCCTTCAAATTTACAAAGAATTGTCTTTAGATCCCGAAAAAACAGAGCAAATAAAAGAGGAACTTCAAAAATTTAAACAAGAGAATCCCGTGAGCACCGAAGGAGAAATTATTTCTTTAATGCTTCAAATTCCGGATAGACCAGAGGAGATTGCGGAGAAAGTTAATTTGATAATTTCTGAGCAGGCTGATTGTATCCCTATTATTCTAACCGAATTTGATAAAAGAGTAAAGGCAAAACCGGAATTCTCCGAGCAGTTCCTAAAGTTTTACAAGAATCTGGATAGACAGGATTTCCCTCCTTTTACGTATCCCTTCGCATTAGCTGAATTATACCGATTATCAAATGAGTTAGATAAAGCAGAGAGCAGTTATAAGGAAGCTATAGATGAGGATCTGGAAAGATTTAATTTTATTATAACCTATCTTCAGGGTTATCGAGAAGAACCCAGGATAAGAAAACTTATTTCTTCTTTGTTTTTTCATAAGGGTGAGTTTGAAAAGGGGTGCCGGGAGATAGAGAATGCAGCGAGAGAGTTTCCCGATTATGTCGGCGAAGTAACTACTTTTCTGATAAATGAAGTAAAGAAAAGAGAAAAAAACGAGGCTATTTCGCGTGTACTTACAAAAATTTTGATTCAAAACAATTATTATGAAGAAGCCATTAAATGGGGTTCGCAGGTTTTAGAAAGTTTAGAATTAGAAGAACAACCGGAGTTAATGCTCTCTCTGGCAAAGGCAAATTCAAAAATCGGCAATTTGTCAAATGCGGCGGGTCTTATTAGAAGAGCCGTAGGATTAGATAATTCGCTTTCGGAACAAGCAATCGAGGTACTCGAAGAAATAAAAGAAGAGGGTAATGCTGAGTACGAGGCGCTTATGACTCTTTATAGACTATATAGAGAAGTAGGCAATGTAGATAAAGCGGTTCGATGTTTGGAATCAGCTCTTGCGCAAAATCAGAATATGGTTGAGGTAATGAGGGAAGAATGTGAGAAACTTATCGATATTGCCCCGATTCATGCCGCGCTCAGGATTTTTTACGGAAAAGTTAAGCTTCTCCTTGGGGATTTGTCAGGTATTGAGGAAATAGAAAAAGGTATTCGTTTTGACCCCAAACTCAAAAGCGCGGCAGTGGCAGCGTTGGAAAAGTTTGAAGACCCAAATGTTGAAAAAAGCATAGTTGTTTTAAGAGCAGGTATCGAGAAGGATTTGGGGCATGTGGAACAAGCGTTGGAGTATTTTATTGAAGCTTATTGGACCAATGAGGAAAAGCGAGACAAAATGGTTGAGGAAATAGGTGCTTTACTCCCTAAAGTAGAGCTGTCAAAAGAATTAGTTGGCAATTTATTAAAAATTTATGCAAACGAAGAGCGTAATGCACCTCTTATTGGTATAATAGAAGAATTTTTCGACGGTTCAGAGGAGAAGGGGAAATATTTATTGCAAGAAATTGAGAGCTTATTTCAAGAAGCCTTTCCTTTGCCTATCCGTCTCGCTCTCGCTAGGATTCGCTATCAAGTTGGAGATAAAGAGAAGAGTCAAGTCGAAATGGAAGGATTGCTCGATGATTTTCCAGAGGTTGCCGAAAAGATAAAAGAGATTATTGATCCAGAAGATGAAGAGATGATACCTTTGCTTATTAGGGTTAATCTCGCTCTTTCGGAATGGGATAAAGCGATCCAATATATGAAGGATGTAGATATAAAGGAACAGTTACCTTTTTATGAACAATTACTCGATAAATATTCGGATAACGAAGAGATTGTTAAAGAAGGAGCTTACCTTTACTTTATCGCCGGAGATAAGGAAAAGGCCGGTTTTTATCTGGAAAAAATTAAAGACCTTGGCGAAAAAGAAGAAGTGCTCTTGTGGTTTCTGGGGAAAAAGGCTAAAGTTAGTATAGAAAAAATACAGGAAATAAGGGAACAGGTTCTGCTAGACAGACTTAAATTGACAGATATTCCCGAAGAAAGAGTTCTTTTATACATTAAATTAAAAAACTTTGAAAAGGCATTTGAAGAGATAGAAAAAGTAGAAGATGAAAAGAAAGAGGTCCTTTTGAGTGATTTAGAAGCTGAGCTGGGAGATTATTGGAGTGCGTACCAGCGTCTTACAAGTTTAGAATCAAGAGAAGAGTTCATTAAGAAAAGAGCATTGCTCGCTTTTTATAGCGGTAATGCAGAGCTTGCTTTAAGCCTCCTTTCAAAAACAGAGATGAATCCCATGGAGAAGAAGTTGTATGTATCTTCGATGCTACGAGAAGCAACAGAAAAGTACAAAAGGATAAGGCCTCTTATAAGGAGGTGATATTTTATGGCAGAAGGGAAAAAGCAAAAAAAAGATATGGATTCAGAAAAGATTAGTAAGAACAAGAAAAAATCTTCTGTTGATGAAAAAAATAAGCGCAGAAGTGAAACAATTGAGGTTTTGCGAAGCCTCAGCAAATCTCAACATAACGATCAATATGAGTTGAGGTCTTTGCTTAATGTCAAGCTGGGAGAAGTTTCTTCAATTCTCGAAAAATTTTCAAAGGAATTGGATGTTAAACTCGAAGAAGAATTTGTTTCTCTGAAAGATGTTGTACAATCCGGACTGGATAGTCTTTCGGATGAGGTTAAGAGTGGCCCTGAGAAATTACTGGAAAAGACAGAGGAACTTCAGAAAACATTGGCTGAGAAAATTGATAATTCAGCGGATGTTGTAAGTGATGGTTTGACTCATGTTAGCGAAGTTTTTGAAAAATTAGAGCTCTCGTTTAAAGAAGAAATTAATGCTCTAAGGGAGACTTTGCAGAAAGTTTTTGAGGAAATGTACTTGCAATTCAAAGAGTCTTCAGAGGGATTAAAGGAACTATCTTCTTTGGTAGGAAAATATGTGGAAGAGTTTAAAGGAGAAAGGGAGAAATTTGACAAGAGAAGAAATAAAGAGGAAGCACGCAGGCTCAGCGATATGGCTGTAAAAAACTTTTATGTAGGAAAAGTAGAATTGGCAATTCGGCAACTAAAAGAAGCGGTTCTTTTAGATGATTCCGCCCCTGAAATACTGGCAAATCTTGCTACCGCACTTTCAAAAGATGGAAAACAAAAAGATGCCCGGAAGATATTTGAAAAGATTTTGGAAGAAAAACCTGATATGGTTGAAGCTCAGGTTGGTATGGGGCTTATATTGTTTGAAAGAGGAAATATAGATGAGGCGATTGAAATTTTTAAAGAGGCAAGCAAAAAAGATGAATTAGAAGCGATAACATATGCGAATTTGGGTTATGCTTATGAGCAGAAGGAATTGATAGACAAGGCTATTTTAAACTGGGAGAAGGCCTTTGAACTCGATCCTACATTGAAAGATGTAGGAGAAAAGTTAAAATTATACAAAGATAAGGAGGCTTGATGGAGCAGAATAAATCTCCTTTTGAAGAAATTTTTAAAAAAGAGGAAACTCGAAAAAAAGAAGAAAAAAAAGAGAAAGGCATTTTAGATGCACTTGATGAGGAAGAAAAGAGTCTTTTTGAAAGGTCTTCCGACTCAGAATCCAATCCTCTGGAAACAATTGAAGATAAAGGAGGAAGCGCGTCTAAAGAAAAGCGATACAAGAAACTTTTAAATGACCTCGTCGATAAAAAATACTTTGAAGAAGCTATAAGACTTATTGGTGAGATGAAAACGGAGTTTAAACAATAGATTGACGGACAAATATATTATAAATGTTGGAGATTCCAGAAGACAAGAAAGTATTCATAGTCTCAGACACTCATTTCCAGGATTGGTCAGATAAAGAAGAAATCGAAACATTCATTTCTTTTCTTGAAAAAGCAATTAAAGAAGGAAATGAATTGTTTTTACTGGGAGACATTTTTGATTTTTATTTTGAATATAAATCCTTTATTCCTAAGAGCTTTTTTCAAATACTTTTTGAATTGAAAAGAACTGCGGAGAAGGGTATTAATATTCACTACTGGCTAGGCAATCATGATTTCTGGATAGGTGACTTTATCGAGGAACTCGGAATTGTTAAACACCGCGGAACTGAAACGGTTAAGATTGGAAGGAAAAGAATGCTGGTGCAGCATGGAGATGAAATGGATGGCAATTTTATGGCAAAGAAATTTTTAGCTAACAGATTTTCACAGGCACTTTTTTCCTTGATTCATCCTGAGTTGGGTTTGCAGATGGCGAAAGCTCTATCAAAGTTTTCTAAAGAAAATTCCAGAGATCTCAAATTAAGTGACGAAGCTTTTGTAAGGTTTGCGTTGGAGAAATTTTCAGAAGGATTCGACGCAGTCATAATGGGGCATTTTCATAAGACTTATTTGTACAGGGACGGGGAAAAGACACTTGCTATATTTGGGGACTGGGAGCATAGTCGTTCCTATGGAGTAATTTCAAACGGTAATATCTCTGTTATGCGGTTTACCCAGTCTCCTAAATGATAAAGACCGTATTTAAAAGTAATCTGTAGTATTTCCTTTTTATCTTTTTCTTTTACTGTTTCCCAGACTTGAAATCTTCCTTTTCTGAGAGCTTCAATCGTTTCCTTTAAAGGAGTAAAAAAGTGAGATATTTTTGTCGCGCAGTTTTTGCATTTCGTACCCCCTTCTTCTATGTCAAAACAATATACTTCTTTTGAACCGCATGTTATGCATTTGTTAATCTCGGGCGGAATGCCCTGAAGCTTAAAAAGGGAAAGAAAAAAGTAGACTAAAACTTCTTCCTTAAAACCTCTATCGAGGAACGAAAGAGATCTTTTTTCCAGCCCAAAAAGACCATTCATTGGGGAGGGAATTTTTCTTCCCACCCATATCAGGCTCCAGCCGATATTTAACCGGTATAAATCTTTTTTCAAGTATTGATAGCCGTTTTTGATGTTTGCTTCTTTTAATGTTCCTAAACTCTTGCCCGGTTTTATATAATATACAAGCTGAGTCAGATTTAAAGGTTCTATGTTACCGGCGAATTGTGACTTTGTTCGCCTCGCTCCTTTTGCGACCAGAGAGATGCGCTCGGAAGCTGAAGACATTATGTGAATTATTTTACTTGTATTGCGGAATTTATAACTTTTGAGGATTATCGCATCTTTTCTTATTAACATTTATTATTTAGCAGATGCGAGGGAGTTGATCGCCTACGAGTCGGTCAATTATTCTTTTTCCCCCGATAGCTGTTTCAAGTACAACTTTCCCCTTGTTTTTTTCGGTTATTTCTCCTATTATGGAAGCTTCTTTTCCCAGGGGGTGTTTTTTCATTTTGGTAAGAATAGATGAAGTTTTCTCTTCGGTTACAACGGCGATAACTTTGCCTTCATTTGCTATATAGAACGGATCGAGCCCAAGAATTTCCGAAAAAGAAGATACGTTTTCGTGAATGGGTAGAGATTCTTCTTTGATTTTGATCCCAAAATTGGCAATATCTGCGATTTCGCATAAAACAGCGGCAACTCCGCCTCTCGTCGGATCCCGCATAAACTTCACTCCCCCTACCGATAGCATACTTTCTATTAAACCCCATAGAGGAGCGCAGTCACTTTTTATGTCCGTTTTGAAATTCTCTCTATTACTCATTACTGCCAAACCATGGGCTCCGATTTCTCCGTTTATAATAATTTTGTCTCCGGCTTTTATCTTGTTTTTGGAAAGAAATAACTCTTTTTGTAGAATGCCAATCCCTGAAGTATTTATAAACACTTTATCGGCACTTCCCTTCTCCACAACTTTTGTGTCCCCCGTAACGATTTCTACTTCAGTTCTTCTGGCCGATTTTGCCATGGACGTCGTGATTCTATCCAGAATGTCAAGGTCAAGACCTTCTTCGATGATAAAAGAGCATGAGATATAGAGAGGTTTTGCTCCCATTACAGAAAGGTCATTAACAGTACCGTTTATGGCTAAAGTTCCTATATCTCCGCCCGGGAAGAAAAGTGGATTTACAACGTAGGAATCTGTTGTGAAGCATAAGTTTTTTTCTCCTGTAGACTTTAATACAGCGGAATCGGTTAGTTCGTTGAGAGTTGGATTGTCAAATTTATCAAGCATTAGTTTCTTTATAAGAGAAATCATCGCTTTGCCGCCGCTTCCGTGAGAAAGTAAAATTTTACTGTCTTTCATATTTTTCTTTTTCATTATTTCTTAAATTTGTAATATGCGGCACAGGTGCCTTCCGAGGATACCATACAGGGACCGATGGGGTTTTCGGGAGTGCAGAGCTTGCCGTACAAATCGCACTCATAAGGTTTTTTCGTGCCGCATAGCACTTCTCCGCATATACATTTTGGGTGAGCTTTTGTTTTTTCGACTTTTACATTTATTTTCTTTTCCGCGTCGAATTCCGAGTAAGCATTTTTTATGTATAACCCTGATTTTGGCAGCAAGCCGAGCCCTCTCCATTCTGAATCTTTTATCTCAAAAAGTTTATTCATAAGAGAAAGAGCTTTTTCATTACCTCCCATGCGTACGACTCTTCTGTATTGGTTTTCGACTTTGTGCTTTTTGTCTTCCGTTATTTGTCTCACCAACATTTCGATTCCTTCCAGAAGGTCAATAGGCTCGAAGCCAACGATAACAGAAGGAATGCCGTGTTTTTCCACTATTGGTTGATAGGGCTTTTCTCCTATAATGGCGCTTACATGCCCGGGGCAAATAAAGCCGTCTATTTTTATCTCCCCGCTTTCTGAAAGTGCCTTCATGGCAGGAGGAATTAGTTTATTTCCCGCAAGAACAAAAAAGTTTTCGAATTTTTCTTCATGCGCCTTGAGGATTGTTGAGGCAACCAGAGGGGCGGTGGTTTCAAAACCAACGCCGAGAAAAACAATTTTTTTCTCAGGATTATTTCGTGCGATTTCAAGGCTTTCAAGAGGGGAGTAAACTATTTTTACTTTTCCCCCATTTGCCTTTTCCTTTTCCAGAGAGGACGATGAACCCGGAACTTTAATCATATCTCCGAAAGTTGTTATTATTAAGTCCGGAAGGCGGCTGTAAGCGATTGCCGTATCTATATATTTATTCGGGGTAACGCATACCGGACAGCCCGGACCCGAAAGATGTTCTATTTTATCTGTAAGAAGGCTCATAATACCGGAACGGAAAATCGAATGAGTATGCGTTCCGCAGACCTCCATCAAAGAAATCGTTCCCTTATATCCTTTTAAAGATTTGTTTATTTTATCAGCTATTTTAAGGGATAAGTTTTTATTTCTGTATTCTGTTATATATTTCATTGTTTTTGGACTTCAGCGATTTCTTCCCAGATTGCGAGTGTCTTTTTTGCTTCTTCTTCATTTAGTTTTTCTATGGCGAAACCGGCATGTATTATAAGATAGTCTCCTATTTCGACTTCCTTAAGAAGGTCTAAGCTGATTTCTTTTTTTACTCCTGAAAGCTCGACTATGCCTTTATTTTTTTCGATTTTTATGAGCTTCATAGGTATTGCGAGACACATTCGGTTTCTCCTTTTGACCTTAAGTTAACTTTAATTATATGAAAATCAACCCACCCCACTCCAAGTTTTTACCACAGAGCGCACAGAGAAAAAAAGAACACACAGAGAACACAGAGCCGCACCACACCCCAAATTTAATGTTGTTTTTTAACCCCCACTCACAACACCGGATTAATCTCATACAGAGATACAGGGTTTTATTGCTTTCTTTAACTCGAAACTATAAAACCGGAACTCAAAACCAAAGCTTCTCTCTCTTTGCTATCCCGGTTTCAATTCCTCATAGGTAGGATTGGAAGCGTGTTTCACAAGAAGTATTGGTATAGGTTTAATGGATTTCAATTCCTCATAGGTAGGATTGGAAGTTGTTACATGGTTTAATGGAGAAGTGGCTAAAGCAAATTTCAATTCCTCATAGGTAGGATTGGAAGTGATTGTATTAGCGGATTTTAAAGCCTTTATTCACAATTTCAATTCCTCATAGGTAGGATTGGAAGTCTCACTTTCCACAGATACCTTCAGGGGTTTAAATAATTTCAATTCCTCATAGGTAGGATTGGAAGCGCA
>Ga0307438_1002006_pt1 | contig 12315 bp, 8 predicted proteins | sample SalMarWE160110MG_FD_202144 | JGI IMG/M metagenome (GOLD analysis project Ga0307438, IMG submission 202144) | Salt marsh sediment microbial communities from the Plum Island Ecosystem LTER, Massachusetts, United States - WE1603-110 | ecosystem: Environmental > Aquatic > Marine > Intertidal zone >...
CAACGGCGTGCCTCTGACTCAATCTCTCCATACGTCGCCCCTGGGTGCTCGTCGTACCATGCCTCCAATCCATTGTACATCTCACCCGCTGCCGCGAGAAAGGTTTCTTCTCTCCTGCTCTGTGACATCTGGCGGGCCATCTTTTGCTCCTCCTTCTGTGATCTTTTGACTAGCGCAAGTATACCCGTCACTCCTCAATTTGCAAGATTGCGCTCTACCTTTTCCCCAAAGTTTTGACTTATACCCGTTCAATCCAGTATAGCCCGGTCTGTTACTGGCCTGCCTCATTCCACCCCCGCGCCTCCACCAGGTTCTCGTACAACGTGCGGCTGAACCCCGTGATGTTGAGGAATCGGTCCAGCAGTGCGCGCTCCATTTCAGCGTCGTGAACCTGGAGATAGCTGCTGTAGATTAACGCTAAGTCAAGATTCAACGCCTTGTCCAGTGTGTGCATCGTGGCCGAGAGCGCGTGAGGGCGCTCATTCAACTGGCTTTGGGCTAATTCAAACAAATGCCTGCGCGCCAGTCCCTCCAGCAGAATGACGTCCTCGAATGCCAGGTCAATCTCTACCAACTTCTGTCCAAATGCACAGCGCTCCTTGACGTACTCCCCGTCGAACGTTCCAACGAGCAGGCCCATCAGCCATTCACTGAGCACGCTGTGCAAGCGCCGGACGAAACGCGCATTGGCCATCAGTGGCTGTGTACCTTTGAACTGCGCCAACTGCTTGCCGAGGCCCTCGATCACCCCGGTGATGTTGGAGTTCAACCAGCGACGCAGTTCGGCAATCTGTTCCTGGTCAGTCCTATCCCACCCGACACACGTCTTGACCCTGTCGAACCAGGTCATCATCGCGAAGCACGCCCTCCACCCGCCCTCGTCACTTGTCCTCAGATCCGTCTTTGCTCCAGCTGCCGCTGGTGGTTTCTCCATTCCTGCCCAACCGATGCAGCGGTAGCCGCGTCAATCCCCAGCGGCTGCGATTCCATACCTGCCGCAACGTGCGCCGCAGTCGCTGCGGCACGGTAGCCGGGGAGTGTCTTACTTTCGGTGTCGCTTTGTACTTATTCACAGTCAAGTGCTGATGTCTAATCATGTTTCACCCGCTACGCATCATCGTGCAGCCATGATGCTTTCCCCAGGTCTTACATGCGCTTGGTATATCAGGAAGTTGCTTCACATACTCCCACGAGGCTTCATCCGGCCAGGCAGCCGAATATCTAAGACTGACATAGCATACCACAGAAAGCCGTACCTGCGGGTTGCGAAGGGGTTACGATTTGGTTACGAGGGGGGAAACTCAGTCCGCGTCCGGGCTGCTGCTCGCGAACATGTAACCAACGCCGCGCACATTGAGGATGTATTGAGGGTTAGATGGGTCGGTCTCCATCTTCTTGCGCAAGCGGCGGATGTGGACCCGAACAATCGCGCGCGCGCCCCAGGCGTCGGTTTCGTACCCCTGGGCGCGCCGCACCAACTCCTGTGGGCTCCAGATCTGATCCGGGGTCTCTATGAGACAAACCAATATCTCGAACTCGGTTGGGGTCAGATCCAGCTGTCGCCCACACAGCATAGCAATGTGTTTCTGGCGATCCACCACGACGTCACGTATCTGGATGAGGCGGCTGGGCTGAGGGGACGCCGCTTCCTCAACCGCTTCCGCGCCTTCCACAGCAGCCAGCTCGGAGAGTGTCTGCTCCAGTTGGCCGACCAGATGCCGACGATGTTGCTCCTGTTGACGCTTCGCCAGGCCTTTGCGCACGCTCTCCAGGACCTCGGGAACAGGACAGGGCTTAAGCAGGTAGTCGTGCGCACCCTGTCGAATGGCTTGGATCGCCGTTTCCAGCGTCGCGAAGGCGGTCAGCAGAATGATGACAGTGCCAGGGGATTGTTTCTGCACCGCTTCGGTCACCCCAAGGCCGTCCATCCCGGGCATCTTGAGATCGAGCACCATCAGATCAAAGGGGCCACTCTTGTTCAACAGGCTCAGGGCCTCCTCACCGCTGGCTGCCGTAGAGACCTGGTAGCCTTCCAGCCTCAGTATCTCGGCCATAGAGATGCGTGGCACTGCCTCATCATCCACCACCATGACGCGTGCTGTCTCTGCCATCTCTCTACGTTTCACTCCTCACGTTCTACTTTTCCAGTCTCTCTCGGATGCACGGGCAAGTTGACGGTAAAGGTCGTCCCCTGGCCCAATTGGCTTGATACTTCTATCATCCCGCCGTGGCGCTCTATGATTCCGTAACTTATGGCCAGCCCCAGCCCAGTGCCGGTGGGCTTGGTCGTGCAGAAAGGCTCAAACAGGTTGGCGATTTGTTCCGGTGACATGCCTGGGCCGGCGTCGTGGAAACGCGCCAGCACCCACTCACCGTCCTCTGAAAGCATCGTCTCCAACTGCAGGTCGCCGTCCGAGGGCATGGCCTCGATAGCGTTGATGATGATGTTCAAGAACACCTGGATGATCTGGTCAGGGACCACAGGCACGAAGGGCAAGTCGGGGGTCAGGTGGGTATGCACGCGGACAGCACCGTGTTGTAGCCGCTTGTGGGTCAGGGCGAGCACGCTTTCCACGATGCTGTTGACGTCGGTAGGCACCATGCCACCGCGCGAGGGCCGATAGAAATCCAGCATGCGCTGCACAATCTCGATCAACCGTTGCACCTCGGCCTGGGCCATGTTCAGATACTGCAGGCGTTTATCGTTGCTAAGACCATTGTGCAGGCTCAGGTGCAGGCTGTTGTGGATGGCCTGGAGAGGGTTGTTGATCTCGTGAGCAATGGAGGCGGCCAGCCGGCCGATGGCAGCCATCTTCTCTGCCTGCACAAGTTGTGCCTGGGAACGTTCTAACTCCTCTGTGAAGTCGGCCAACTCGCTGTACAGATTGGCGTTATCCACTGCCACCGCAACCGAGGCCGCCATCGCCTGCAGCAGTTCCAGGTCCCGCTGGGTGAATACCCCATCCATCTTGTTGATCACCTCGATGGCCCCGGTCACCCGATCGTGGATCCTCAACGGCACACAGAGAATGGTATGGGAGGTGAATCCCGTCTCCTCGTCAATCTCGGCCAGGAAATGGGGGTCACGCTCGATGTTGTTGACGAGTTGGGGCTCGCCAGACTGTACCACATAGCCCACGATGCCCTTACCCGGCTGCAGGGCCCTGCCGGCAATCCAGTCCCGCTTGGGACCCAGCGTTTTGCGGAAGACCAACTCGCCTGTCGCCTCATCTATCAGCACCAACGAGCCAGCCTGGACCTGTAGGATCTCGCGAATACCCTGCATCGTCGCCTCCAGAACGTCATCCAGGTCCAGGCTAGAGGTGACCATGCGGTTGATCTCGATGAGGGCCGCCAGTTCCCGATTGCGCCGGCGCGTGGCCTGTTCGCTGCGGCGGATGCGCATGACAGCGTCAATCCGCGCCAGCAGTTCCTGGGGATCGAAAGGTTTAGTGAGGTAATCGTCGGCCCCCATTCCCAGACCCAGCGTCTTATCGCCGACCGAATCGAGGGCCGTGGTCACGATGAACGCGGTATGGCGAAGCGCGGGGTCGGCCTTGACGCGGGCAATCACCTCATAGCCGTCCATCTCCGGCATCATGATGTCCAGCAGGACCAAGTCAATCTCGCTTCCCGCTGCTGCTTCCCGACGCAAAATGTCGAGTGCTTCCCCGCCGGAATGCGCCGCCAGCACCTGGCAACGCATCAGTCTCAGCATATTTCGCATCAATTCCAGCATCTCAATCTCGTCTTCGACGATCAAGATGCGGGGAGGTGGTGGTTGTTGTACCTCGCTCATATCACGGTGACGCCTCTTGCAAGTCCAGCATCTCGATATTCCATAACTCGCTCTGTGCTGTGGGGTCCAGCGTGAAATTCAGCACGCCCGACCGGGCCAGGGCAACCCGCAGCCACATGAACAGCGGGATGGCGGGGAGTTCTTCGGAGAAGATGACCTGTGCCTGCTTGTGATACTCCTCGTACTGCTGGGTGCCGGGCAATGCCTGGAGCGCCGCTTGGCAGACCGCATCGTAGTCGGGATTGCTGTAGCCGGCGGGATTGTCCCCGTACCAGTGCCCCTTGTCCGGGATCTCGGAAGACACGTAGTGCCCACACGCGGGGATCACGTCGAACCACCACGTCGTTTCGGCCAGGTCAAACTGCCGACCGAAGAGCGGCCCATCAGGCCCGTCGGCGAAGAACTCCCATTGAGATAGCGTTTCCAGGTCCACGTGGATGCCACAGTCGGCCAGGTTGGCTTTGACGATGCGGGCAGCCTGTTGTGTGGCCACGCTATCAGATGGGATCAACAGCGTGACCTCGAACGACGTGCCAGCACGAACGCTCTGCACGCGATGGGCCTCGCGCACGCCGTCCTCGTTCTCATCCAGCCACCCGATCTCCTCCAGTAGCACCCGGCTGGCCGCCGGATCATAGTCCCAGTGCACGAGGCGGTCGCCCGCGTAGAGCGGGTGCACGGGCGGCAGGTAACTATCCGGTACGACGCTGCGACCATAAGTGACCTCGTCTACGATAGCCTGTCGGTCAATGCACTGGATGATAGCCTGTCGCACTCGCACGTCCCCGAAGAAGTCCGCCCGCCGGTAGTCAGGCACCGGGTCAATGCCGAAGTCAATGTGCTCCCAACCACTGCTGGTCGCCGAAATCACCTCCAGCAGGCCATGCCGCTCCGCCTGAGCCAGCAGCGGCATGAACGGTTCAAAGCCAGCGTCATGGGTACCGATGTCGCACTCGCCTGAGAGGAGGTGGGCAATCATCTCCGGCGCGCCGGAGGTGAACCTGAACACTACCTGATCCAGGTAAGGCAGCCCCTCAGCAGCGCGGAAGTAGTAAGGGTTGCGTGAAAGAGTGATGTGATCCCCCGCCACCCACTCCTCGACGATGAACGGCCCCCAACCTACGGGATGGCGACGGGTCTCATCGGCCTGCAACAACTCGGCAGGAGAACGCCCCTCCAATTGATGGCGCGGCAAAGGAGGGAAGAAGTTCAAGAAATAAGTGGAGTCAATGAAGCCGGGCAGCCCGACCCACTTTATGCGCCACTTGCCCAGGGAGTAGTAATGGGCTGTGCGATCAGTGAGATAGTGGCTGCCTGGCGTAGCGGGATCGGAGGCCACCTGGAAGGCAAAGACCGAGTCGGCCGCCGTGAGGGGCTCGCCGTCGGCCCAGGCAACGTCTTCCCGCAGCACAAACGCGACCTCTATTCTCTCCATCCACAGCGGTTCACCCTCGAACTCGACCGCGCACTCATCGGCATGGCAGCCAACCGGACGGACGCGCACTCCTTCTGCCAGTCCCAGCACCTGACCCTCGGCGTCAACCACCCGGGCGCCTTCTCGCACGCGTATGGTACGCGTGAACGCGTCCCCATCGGCGATGCTGGGCACTTTTTGCAGAATCACCGGCTGGTAGGCGTAACTCAGGTGGTCAATGGGTCCATCATAGAGCGGTTCCATCACGTGCCGCGCAGAGGCCAGGCGCGTGCCACCGTAGAGGTACAGCGTGTCAGGTTCGCCGACCAGGCAGACAGTGAGCACTTTAGGCTCCGCCGGCGGCGGGGTAGGTATGGGCGACGGAGAAGGCGTGGCCGTGACCACCACCGTAACCATCTCCGGCGGCGTCGTCACAGTGACGGTCATGATCTGGGGAGCGCAACCAGTGAGCAACAGGGTCGCTGCGGTGAAGGCAGCAAGGGCGTATCGCCGTTGGTGCAGCATCTATTCCTCCTCGGAGGTCAAGTATAACATCACACGGGCCGGAGTGCAACCCGCAGCAGGCCAGGCTGTATCAAGATTCCCGGGGAAATGTGGCCAACCAGCGCCGCCGTGAGCAGGTGGCGCCGGGTTGCAAACCTGCTGGATAAAGCCCTTCTGAGACTTCCAAAGTCTGTTCGTTCTTACGGGTAGTCTGGGCGTAGGTCGCCAGTGTTATTACTGGCACCAGGGGGCCGGCATCCAATACTTGTGCTTGACACTCTGGCCATCTGCCGATTCGACGATGATGGAGTGCGTTATCCCGCTGCATCCTCGCGCCTTGAAGACGATCGTAGGATTGGTCTCCCAGGTGGTGAAGACGTCCAGGTCGTGATGAATGGTGTAGGGAGGCGCGCCACCTGTGATGTGCAGGATGATCTTGCATTCGTACTCGCCGTCTGGCAGGGACTGCCAGTGATCCAACCTCGTGGGTTCGGGAAAGTCCAGCGGCCCGGCGCTGACCGGCGTGGTGGGTGTGGATGTCACCGCTGGCGGAGTTGCCTCCAGTGTGGGCGGGAACCACTGGGTGGGGGTTGGCAGCAGCGTTTCCGGTGGCGGCTCGGTCGCTGGAGGCGACACTGTCTCTTGCGGCGGTAGGGTGGCCAGGATATAGGGCGTCACGGTGGGGGGTGGGGTCTGAGGTACGGGGGTCGCCTGCTCCGGAGCGTTACAAGCCAGGATGCTCGCCACGAGTCCCAGAAACGCCAGATATATTGATGAGCGGCGTCTGTTCATGGTCTTTCTCCCCTTTCAAATTCGTGTCATGGGGGGGGCAGGGCGCCTTCCAGCCGCAACAGTGCCGCCTTCACTTCCAGCCCACCGCCATAACCGGTCAGCGAGCCTCCCGCCCCGATCACCCGGTGGCAGGGAACGATGATGGGCAACGGGTTGGCACCCATCGCTGCCCCCACCGCCCGCGCGGCCCCCGGCCGTCCCATACGTTGCGCGATCTCGCCGTAGGTCGCCGTCGCACCGTAGGGGATGCAGGCGACTTCGGCCCACACTGCTCTCTGGAAGGCCGTACCGCGCACGTCCAGCGGCAGGTCGAACTCGCGCCGGATGCGGGAGAAGTACTCGCGCAACTGAGTCAGTGCAGGGGCCAGCGCCGTAGGGTCTTCACGCGGCGGCTTCGCACTGACGTGCCGGGCCAGCCAGGCGAAGAAGGCGTCCGGCTGTCCAGCGCCCAGTCCCACAGTGCAGATTCCGGTCCTGGTCGTGGCTACCCACACCAGCCCGGCCGGCGAGTCCATCCGAGCATAAGCAAGACTCAGTAGATCCAAATTTTATACTCCAAGGGGTGCCACGTCGGCTCTAAATTGCCCCACTCGAATTATAACACATCTCCCCCCGAGATGCTACACCAGCGCGCATCGGTCTGAAGCGCCGGTGCTGAAAGCCCTCACCCCAGCCCTCCCCCACGAGGGGAGGGAGGCCCAACACTGCCTGTTTACGGCGGTGAGCGCGGCTCACTTCACCAGCGCCTTCTCCACCGCCTCGGCCACGGAGCGCACCGGGACGGCCTCGATGCCCTCGGGCAGCGGTTCGTGCCCGCGCCGTACCGTCCGGGGCAGCAGGCAGCGGCGGAAGCCCAGTTGCGCCGCCTCCTTCAGCCGCGCCGCCGTCTGGCCCACCGCCCGCACCTCGCCCGAAAGCCCCACCTCGCCGATGACCGCCAGGTCCGCCGCCACGGGCCGGTCGCGCACGCTGGAGGCAATGGCCACCGCCACCGCCAGGTCCGCCGCCGGCTCCCCCACCTGCAAGCCCCCGATCACGTTGGCGAAGACGTCCTGATCGTAGAGCCGCAGCCCCACCCGCCGCGAGAGCACAGCGGTGATGAGCAGCAGCCGGTTGAAGTCCACGCCGTTGGCGGTGCGGCGCGGGTGGCCGAAACTGGAGTGGCTGGCCAGCGCCTGGATCTCGACCAGCAGCGGGCGCGTGCCCTCCATCGTCACCGCGATGGCCGACCCCGGCGCATTCACCATCCGCTCGGCCAGGAACACCTCCGACGGATTGAGCACCTCGACCATCCCCCGCTCCCGCATCTCGAACACCCCCACCTCCGAGGTGGCGCCGAAGCGGTTCTTGACCGAGCGCAGCAGCCGGTAGGTGTGGAATAGGTCGCCTTCCAGGTAGAGCACCGTGTCCACGATGTGCTCCAGCACCTTCGGCCCGGCGATGGCCCCCGCCTTGGTCACGTGGCCCACCAGAAAGACGGCCACGCCTTCGGCCTTGGCCCACCACTGGAACCGGGCCGCCGCCTGGCGCACCTGGCTGATTGAGCCCGCCGCCGAGGTCAGTTCCTCTGAGTAGACGGTCTGGACCGAGTCCACGATCATCACCAATGGCCGGACTCGCTCCGCGTGGCGCAGGATCGTCTCCAGGTTGGTCTCGGTGACGACGAACAGGTCGTCGTTGCGGATAGAGAGCCGGTCAGCGCGCATCCTGATCTGTCGGGCCGACTCCTCGCCGGAGACGTACAGCACTGGCTGGCCCGTCGCCTCTGCCATCACCCCGGCAGTCTGCAAGAGCAGCGTGCTCTTGCCAATGCCGGGATCGCCGGCGACGAGGATAAGGGAGCCGGGCACGACGCCGCCCCCCAGCACGCGGGCGAACTCTCCCAGCGGCAACGGCAGCCGGTCCAGCCCCTCGGTCTCAATCTCGGTCAGGCGGCGGGGCTCGCTACCGAGGGCGCTCGGGAGTCCGGCTGCCGTGGCGGATGGCTGCTCGACCACCTCGACCATCGTGTTCCACTCGCCGCAGCCGGGGCAGCGGCCCATCTCGCGGGGCGCAGTCCGCCCGCATCTCTGGCAGACCCAGTGTGTGCGCGTCTTGGCCATCATCAGCCTCCGTCGGTATTGTACCAGAACATTTGTTCGGGCGCAAGTGAGAACACGGATCATAGGTCGGCAACGGATGTACTGCAACCATATCATCAATTTTGCCTTTGGTCAAATACGAGTAAGGGCAGGTCTTGTGCCTGCCCCAGAGGGTGACCACAAGGGTGCGTCCCTACATGTTGAGATGATCCATGCGAGTTACGTATTGCGTGTTGCGTATTCCGTATGTTGTTCATTAGCCGTTGGAACCTTCCCGCCTCGTCTGGCGTCTAATGTGTAGCAGGCTCAATCACACACATTGGCTATGTACCAACCACGCCAGGAGGAGAGAGATGACTAGAACCAACCGACCAACTAACCAACCAACGGACCAATCAATCTACCGCTTGCTAATAACCGCCGCCATAGTCATCGTCGTACTGCTGAGCATCGCCCCGCCCGTCCTGGCCGATGGCATCATCATCCCTGATCCCCCCCCGTTTCTCGAACCCATCCCGCTCGACGAGACCTGGCTCACCATCCGCTATCACCGCGTCACCGTCACCATTGAGGATCAGGTGGCGACAACGCGCGTCGAGCAGGAGTTCCTTAACGAGCACGAGTGGGAGTGCGAGGGCACCTACGTATTCCCGTTGCCAGAGGGGGCCGCCGTCTCCGAATTCGTGATGTGGGTGGATGGCAAGCCGATCGAGGGACGTATCTTGGAGGCCGACGAGGCCCGCAGAATCTACGAGGACATCGTCCGCCGCCGCCGCGACCCGGCGCTACTGGAGTACGTCGGCCGCAGCGCAGTCCAGGCCCGCATCTTCCCCATCCCCCCGGGCGGCTCGCGCAAGGTCGAACTGGAGTACAGCCAGGTTCTCCCCATCGTCAGCGGCCTGGTGCGCTACGTCTATCCCCTGGAGACCGAGAAGTTCTCCGCCCGCCCGCTAGAGGAGGTCAGCGTCCACGTCGAAATCCGCTCCCGCGACGCGATACGTGCGGTCTACTCGCCCACCCACCAGGACCGGGTTTACGTCGTCCGGGACGGCGACTACCGGGCTACGGTTGGCTACGAGGAAAACGACGTGCTGCCCGAGGAGGACTTCGAGTTGGTCTACACCGTGAGCCAGGAGGAGGTGGGACTGAACCTGCTGACTTACCGGGAGCCGCCCGACGACGGACGCCGCCCTGAGCTTGCCGAAGGGTTCTTCCTGCTCCTCGTCGCCCCCACCGTCGAAGTGGAGGAGGGGCGAGTGATCCCCAGGGACGTCATCCTGGTGCTCGACACCTCTGGCTCAATGGAGGGGGAGAAGATTGAGCAGGCGCAAGAGGCGCTGACCTACGTGCTGGAGCACCTGAACGAGGAGGATCGCTTCAACGTCGTCGCCTTCTCCACCGGCCTGCGGCAGTACGCGCTGGGGCTGCGGCCCGCGTCCGAGGCTCGCGAGGCCGCCGCGTGGGTGCAGCGGCTGGAGGCGGTCGGCGGCACCGACATCAACCGCGCGCTGCTGGAGGCGTTGGCGCAGACCGATAGTTCGGCTTCGCTCACCACAAGCCCCGAGCGGCCCACGGTGCTCATCTTCCTCACCGACGGCCTGCCCACCGAGGGGGTGACTGAAATCGAACAGATCCTGTCCAACGTGGAAGCCGCCGCGCCCGGCAACGTGCGTCTCTTCCCCTTCGGCGTGGGCGACGACGTCAACACCGTCCTCCTGGACACGCTGGCCGAGCAGCAGCGGGGGGCCACCGACTACGTCCGTCCCCACGAGCGGATTGACGAGGAGGTCTCCGGTTTCTACGCCAAGATCAGCACCCCCGTCCTGGCGAACATCGAACTGGACTTTGGCGACGTATTGGTCGAAGACACCTATCCCTACCCGCTGCCCGACCTGTTCGCCGGCACGCAACTCATCCTGGTGGGCCGCTACCGACTCCCCTCCCCCAGAGTTGGGGGAGGGGCCGGGGGTGGGGGCAGCGCAACCCGCATCACGCTCACCGGGGAGGTGAACGGCGAGCGTCGAAAGTTCGTCTACGAGGGCAACTTCCGCGCCGAGGGGGGCGATGATGGTTCAGCTGGGCTCACCACAAGCTTCATCCCCCGATTGTGGGCCACGCGCAAGATCGGCCACCTGCTGACGCAGATTCGGCTCCACGGAGAGCGGCGGGAGTGGGTGGACGCCATCGTCGAGTTGAGCGTCCGCTACGGCATCATCACCCCCTACACCTCGTTCCTCATTGAGGAGGAGGACATCCTGACCAGGGAAGGGCAAGACGCCGCGGCGGAGAAAATCCTGGCCATGCCGACAGCGCCCGCCGTTGGCGCGCCAGCGGTGGAGATGGCCGACGAGGAGGCTAACCTGCGCGGGGCCGAATCAGCGGGCGGCGGGATGATGCCCCACGAGGTTGCGCAAGTCGTGCGGCTGGTGGGCAGCAAGACCTTCGTGCTGCAGGACGGCGTCTGGACCGACACGGTCTTCGACCCCTCGCGGATGACCACTGTGCAGATCGGCTTCGGCTCCGACGACTACTTCGATCTGCTGGCGGCCCGGCCGGAGTGGGGTGCATACTTCGCGCTGGGCGAGCGCGTCATCTTCGTCGCCGAGGGCACAGCCTACGAGGTGGTGGAGGGGGAGGCTGGCCCGGTGCAGGTGCCGCCGACCCACACGCCGGAGCCGGAGCGGCCGACAGCGGAGCCCGCCCGTCCCGGCCAGCCAACACCCACGCCGGTTGCCAGCAGCGGGACGACCACCACGGGGTCAGGCGGCGACTTCTGCACAGGTGCGATGGTGATAGGCGTCATCGCGCTGGCAGCGGCGGCGCTGTGGCAGCGGATGCGGGGGTAGGGCAGCACCTGCCTCGGATATTCAAGTGCCCGGCATCTCTCAGGTGCCGGGCACTTCTCATCGCTGTTGACAAAGCGGGCGAGTCATATTATGATGCGCAGGTTATGAGGCATTTCCCCACACTGTGACTCTGCCCCAACAATCGCCTCCGGTTGTGATGTGACGACATCGCCACAGGCAGACTCCATGGAGAGAACGATGATCCGCAAAGGCGACATCCAATGGTGGGTGCTAGAGGCGAAGAAGCATCCTGAATCGGCTCCAACGATCATTGAGGAACTGGCCAAACGGCTCGCCGAACTGGACGCCGAGAATGAGCGGCTACGCGGTGAGGTCATCCGGCTGCAGCGGTGCACGCTGGCGGCCACTGAAAGCGCAGAGGTGAGTGCTCTGCAGGAGAAGGTAGCCACGCTGCAAGCCCTCCTGGACGGCGAAGTGTCTTCCGAGCCATCCGTGGTATTCCTCTCCAACCGGCTGAAATCTGCGCGCCTGCCGCTTTCACAGGTACAACGATTGGCCCGTGAGGCCCGTCCAGTGCTTGGAAGGCAAGCCATGTTGGCGGTAAGTCGCCTTCTGCTGGCCCATCCTCACGATGAACTACTGCTGCTCACCAGCCAGGGGCGCGGTCTTAAGGCGTTGCCCACCAGCATCCCCACGCTGGTCGAGGGGGGCGACTGGCCCACCGCCGATGATCAGGAACTGGCGACTGGTGAGCGGGTGACGGCGGCCATGGCCGTGGCGGCCCCACCCCGTTTCTGGACCGTCGTCACCCGGCGGGGCTACGTGCGGCAACTGCTCCGCATTGACTTCGACCGAAGGGTGGAGCGGGGCGACCAACTGCTTGAAAGCCCCTTCAGCAACGATGCACCGGTGGCTCTT
>Ga0307438_1002008_pt1 | contig 12307 bp, 9 predicted proteins | sample SalMarWE160110MG_FD_202144 | JGI IMG/M metagenome (GOLD analysis project Ga0307438, IMG submission 202144) | Salt marsh sediment microbial communities from the Plum Island Ecosystem LTER, Massachusetts, United States - WE1603-110 | ecosystem: Environmental > Aquatic > Marine > Intertidal zone >...
TTGAAAAGACCTTTGCCATCAGGAATAAGTTTTTCTTTTATCTCGGCAAGCCATGCTGGATGAGTAAAATCTCCTGTGCCAATAAGGGAAACACCTTTTAAACTAGCCCATTGATATAGTGTCTCGAAACATAAATCTTTGGAAGTGGCACGGGAGTACGGAGAATGAATATGAAAGTCAGCTATGAAAGACATAAAAAATATTTCCTTTTAACAATAAGAGACTAATCCCTTAGCATTTCTTCCAGAATCTCTGCAGCATCTTGGACGAACTTGGGACAAAGCTTGGAAAATAAGGCTTCTTCTCTTGCTGTCCTCAAGCCTTGCGGAGTGCTGATGTCATATCCCAGTATGTCTTTACAGGCAATTGAGTCATTACGAGCTTTGAACTTTTCTGCAAATTTTCTAACCAGTTTATAGGTCTTTTGTTTTGGCTCACTATCTTCGGCTCTCATCTTGCCATATTTTAAGCCCAGCACCATAAATGCCCCGGTGACTGCCCCACATGCCCCTGCCATCCGCCCCATTCCACCACCAAAACCAGTGGAAAGCCTTGAGGCAACCTGGCTATCCAGGCCAAACTCCCGGCAATAAGCCAAAAGAACAGACTGGCAACAATTAAATCCATTATTAAAGGAAAATACAGCGGACTCTACTTTATTCATTTTCCCATCCTTTCAGGTTTTCCTGACTCCGCGCCAGGTCATTCGAACCTCCGCCACAACTGCAATCAATACCGCTCCCAATGGAGTACCTCCTGCAAGGACCTCTTCTCTCTTGTTGGCTCCTCCGCCGGCACACCTATAGGAACCAGCGTAAGCAGTCTCTTCTCCTTCGGAACACCCAGCAGTTTCTTAAACTCCTCTTCGTGCGGTAATGTGTATCCCTCAAGCCAACACGAACCGTACCCAAGGGCAGTACTGGCTATCAGCATATTCTCCACTGCCGCAGAACCATCTTCTATCCACCATCGAGAAGAAGGATCCATCACCACTGCGATGATCGCCGCTGCTTTCTCCATCCACTCAGCCGCTATCTTGAGTCGCTCAACCATGGCTCGATCAGTGACCACGATGAAGTCCCATGGCTGTTGGTTACTGCCAGTGGCAGCAAGCCTCCCGGCATCCACGATCTTCTCCAAATCCTTTCGAGGAATCGGTTCTCCGGTGTATTTGCGAACGCTCCTTCGCTTTCCTATCGCCTCTAGTGCATTCATTTAGAGCAAACCTCCTTTCCACCTTACTCCTCTAAAAAATATCCCACTGGTTTCTTGAGGACCTTGGCAATTTTGACTAGGGTTTTTATGCACGGCAGTGTCGCCCCAGCTTCATAACCAGAGATGCTTTTTTGTTCAGCGTTAATTTTTTGAGCAAGTTGAGTTTGGGTTAGATCAAGTTCTACGCGGGCTAATTTTATCCTTTTGCCTAGTTCCTTTGAGTCCGTTTGTGTCTCTATTAGTAGTATATATCAAATCTGTCGTAAGGCAAGGTTTTCTTAGTGGAATCTTTAGTGGAAATTACATAAGGCCAGAAAATATTAAAACAAAAAAAATCCAATTGGCGGAGAGGGTGGGATTCGAACCCACGGGATCAAGTTGTGGGAAGAGTGGCGTTACCTAAAATTCAAAATTTTACCATTTAAACTTTAGCTAACACTTCTTTTTTCCCATTTTCCAAACTCTGTCAAATTTAGGAACTTAGACTTGACACAATGTGTATTTGGGAGGATTCTTATATAAAATCAAATTCGGGAGAGAAAAGTAGTTAGGCTATTTCACCTTAGGAGAAATATTGGATATAGATAGCTATTTCTCTTTCCTGCCATTGGATGTCTTCTTTTTTAAGGTCAGTAAATTCTGAGAGCCTTAAACCGGTATCTAAAAGAGTTCAGAGGACAAAATGTCCTCAATTTGTAAATAGGAGTGTAGATAAAATAAGGATTTTAGTTTAGAGGAAGGTAGTCAATGTCTTACTTTTACACAGAAGACAACAATTCCTTAGTGGCGGTAAAAGAAACTCGTTTTTGAAAATAGAAAAGCGGGGTGATTATCGGCTCTTAGATTTAAGGACAGCATTTACTTCTCTTACTACCTTAGCGTAATCAAAAGGTTTGGATAAAATAAAATCTACTCCTTTCTCCTTCGTCTTGTTTCTAGTGAGAGCTACTGCCCAACCGGTAACCAGTCCTACGGGCACAGAAGGGTCTATTTCTTTTATTCTTTTGGCAAGCTCCCAGCCGGACATCTTCGGCATTCCGAGGTCAGTAAGAACTAAATCAAAATCACCCTTCTTGAATTCCTCTAGCCCCTCCTTACCAGCTTGTGCTAAAGTTACCCGATGACCCTCATCCTGAAAGATTCTTCCCAGGATATCTCTTACCCCTTCCTCGTCATCAATAATTAAAATGTTTCGGGAAGAAATCTTCTCTGGCTCTTCCAATTTTTTTTTCTTTGAAGAAACCTTTAGAGGAATAGGGATACTGATGGTAAAGGTAGTTCCTTTTCCTTCAATGCTTTCTACCTTAATCTTTCCGTGGTGGCGTGTGACGATCCCGTAAGAGGTCGAAAGACCAAGACCTGAAGCTTTTAGGTCCTTAGTGGTAAAGAAGGGATCAAAAATCTTATCCTTTATGCTATTAGGGATGCCATGGCCAGTGTCAGTAAAGTAAAAAAAGGCTTCATTTTCCTTGGCTTCGGTTTTGATGGTAATTTCTCCTCCTTTGGGCATAGCCTCTAAGGAATTGAAGATGAGGTTAGTTAAAACCTCCATTAGCTCAGATCTATTTCCTAAAAGAGGGGGCAGTTTTCCTAACTTTTGTTTTATCCTGATGGTAGTTCCCTCAGCTTCCGCCTTGTCCTTCCAACGAGGAGAGGTGGAGGCGATGGCCTCTCTGACAATTTCATTTAAGTCAATTCTGGCAAAATTCTCGATTGACACTTCCCTGCGGGTGAACTGTTGCAGTCTTCTTGTAGTTTCTCCTCCCTCAGAAGCAGTTCGGGCAATAACCCTCAAGCGCTCTTTGATTTCCTCTACTTCATATCTTCTTATTCCTCTTTCTAAAAGCTGAGCATTTCCTAAAATGATGGCCAAAAGGTTATTAAAATCATGAGCCACTCCTCCAGCCATCTCTCCTAAAGCTCTAAGCCTTTCTGATTGGATGAGAGCCTCCTCGGATTTTTTGCGCTCGGTGATATCACGAGAAATACCCATGGTACCTATTACCCCACCCCTCTCATTATGCCAAGGTATTTTGGTAGTACTGAACCAACGTTCGGTTCCATCCACATGAGTAATCTTCTCCACCCTGTCGAGTAGCGGTCTATTAGATTTCATTACCCGATTATCATCGGCAAAACACCTTTTGGCTTCCTGTTCGGGAAAAAAGTCAAAGTCGGTTTTCCCAATCATTTCCTCAGGAGTGGTGCCTGAATGCTGAGCCTTTATTTTGTTTACCCTGATAAATCGATTTTTATCATTCTTAAAGTAGATGGGATCGGGAACATTGTTGATGAGCGCCTGCAGCAAGTTATGCTCCTTAAATAACATCTCCTCTGCCTTCTTGAGCTCGGTGATGTCTCTGACGACTCCAAAAAAGGTAATAGGTTTACCCTTAGGATCTTTTAGAACCGATGCGGTAAAACTGAAATAAACTTCCTTTGCGTCTCGCCTAACACCTGGCATCCCTATAGGTCCTGCGCTACCTTTCTCTATAACCTCTTTCATTAGCTCCATAACTTTTTCTATGTCTCCTGGTCTAATTGTTGGCATATTTACCACAGGAGTTCCTATAAGTTCTTCTTCCTTATAGCCAGATTGCTTTACAAAAGCTTTATTGACCAAAGTTATGTTTCCTTCGAGGTCGACCACTATAAGCCCATCGCCCATTGCATCGACGATTGCTGCTCTTTCCCTTATTGCTGCCGCTTCTGCTCGCTCCTCCTCGGCTCGCTTGAGCTCAGTGATGTCCCTGAGAGATGCAACGATATTCAAAGGTTTGCCTTTGGCGTCTTTAACTAGTGAGTAGGTAATGCTCACCGGAAGTTTCCTGCCATCTTTCGTGCCGAGCACTGTTTCGAGGGGCTCCACGTGGCCCTCTTCTATTAACTCTCCCAGAAGTTTCATGAATTTTTCAATGTCTTTTGGTTTAATGCTATCTCCAAGCTCATCAAAGCTTTTCCCAATTCTTTCTTCTGGTTTCCGGCCGAGCATTTTTGTGAATGCTGAGTTGACGGAGAGTATCACCCCATTGAGATCAAGCACTACCAACGCATCCGGCATTGCTTCAATAACCGCTGCACGCTGCTCCTCGGCTCGCCTGAGCTCAGTCATATCTCTTACGACAGCAACTATCCTGATCGGTTCTCCTTTGACATCTCTCATTAATGTAGCATTGAACATAATAGGGATTTCTCTTCCATCTTTTGTTATCTCGGTCATCTCAACATTTTTTACAAAACCTTTTTCTATCACTTCCCCTATTAAATCCGGAAATTTTGCTCTGTCTTTCTCTGAGACTAAGAAAGTGGGAATATTCCCAATCATTTCTTCTTTTGAGTAACCCGACCTTTCTAATGATACCTTGCTGATCCTGGTTACCGCCCCATCAAGATTAACGACAGTAATACCATCGATTGTGGAATTAAGGACGCTATCAACAAGAGTCTTAGATTTTTCCAACTCACTAATCAGTTTGTTGGTCTTGGTGGTGTCTCTAACGACGCAAAGGAAGCTGTGAGGTTTACCTTTTCTATCCTTTAGCAGTGAAACAGTGGTAGTAGTTGGAACTTCTGTTCCGTCTTTGGCAATGCCAGTCCCCTCAAAGGGACCAACATGACCTTTCTCAATTACCTCAGGAAAATACTTCATAAATTTTTCTATATCTTGAGGCTTAAGAAACACCTCGGGAGCAAATTTACCGATTACTTCTTCCTTTGTTCTCTTATTCATCTTTAAGATAGCTTTGTTTACAGCGGTTATATTTCCTTCTAGGTCGGTCGCTATCAAACCATCAGCTATAGAGTCGAGGAAACTTTGGCTATAAATATTCGCAACTTCCAAATCAGGAGTTCTTTCCTTTACTCTTTGCTTCAATTTGGGTCGGACTTTCGCCAGCACATTGAGTTTTCCCTTGTTTGCTGCTGGCGGCTTTGCTGTTTTTGATTCCTCTTTAGCGGCTATCTCTTCTCCCGCTTTGGGTATCATCCCCAGCGGGGTAGCGATTTTTCTAATTTGAGCCCAACTACCTTTTGTCATCCTCATCTTTCCTGTAGCCATCAATACCATGCCATAAGCCTTACCGGTCATCAAATCGGAATAGTCTTTCTCTGACATCTCAAATTGAAAGTCTGGATCGGCTCTCGTTTTTTCCAAAAATTCAAGTTTACCTTTATTGACAGCGAAGGCAAAAGAGTGTTCCTCCTCGTTCTTCAAGACCATAACGATAGAGACTACCGTCTCTTTTAGTTTTTCATCTTTTGAGGCAAGTTCCACTGCTTTTTTAGTTAATTCGATAATATTCATTGCTTCAACCTCTCTCCAGGGCTTACCCGATTCCCTGCCGGTGGCACTCCAAACGTGGAAATAAAAAGACCATACAACCGTTTCTCTTCCTGTGTCTAGGAAACAAATTAGCTGTCCGTCGAAATTACTTTGCTAATTTCAGGTGGTGTGTTTTGATTTTTGAACTGTTTTGAGCTGTGGGACGATTCGTTTGCAAAGCCAGTGTGACTGCATTTCAAGGCGTTAAGGAACCAGCAGAAAGGTGATTATGCTTCTGGTGTAGTTATCCAGGTGTTAAGTTATTTAACTTGAATTGAAACGTCCTCATTCGACAAATAGGCAATTTTTATGCCACATTTTGAAAGATTAACTAGTTCCTTTTAAAAATGGCTGGAATGTAAGACTACATGGATTCTTTTATCATCTATCATCTACGAGATCTAGATAATCTCTGGCTATTTATGTCCAATATGTTCATTTTTTGTCCATCTCTAACGGAATTTACACATTGCAAAACTCACTCAAGTCCTGTATGACTCTACATTAAAGAGATTCGCACCTTAAAAATAAGTCTTACCCTTTAGTGCCCACGCTTATTAAATCAGCGTGAATTTTCTGAAGAAAAAAATTCTTGGACAAAGATTGGAAGAGAGAAATAAGAATTTTAGGTTAGGAGAAAAGAGGAAATGTCGTACTTTTGTACAGAAGAGGACAAAAAGAATTTAATTCAATCTCTTGATTTGGGACCATAATTAAATTATCTTATAGGGCTATCCGCTCCACTCCAGTAAAAACGACGCAACACCTTGCTGTAAAAGGATTTGCGAGCTTGGCTGCTCTACAGTAGCTGCTTCGGTCTAATGTCTTGCCCAGCTATGGATTGCAGCACTTCTACTTGAGTCAAGCGGATACCCCTATTATCTTATTTGAAAGGTAATAACGGTCCGAGAAAAACATTACCAGAGAAGAAATAGCAATCAGGTAGAAACTAATGAGTGCCGAAGTCTTTCTAATCATATCTCCAGGGAAAGAAAGTCTCCCGGAAAAATTGCCTCACACTTCTACCCTCTCTCTTTCTCCCCTTCCTTATCTCCTCGCCGGTGTACCTCTTGGAAAGGTCAATAAAGGCATTGGTTTGAAGAAGGCAAATTGTGCCAAATCCGAGAGCAGAAACCTTAAGACCGATATTTCCAAAATCACGGTATTGCATTATAAAAACCCTCTTTTTTTTCCTCAAGCTATTCTTTGCTCACTAACCTACCTAAACACAGAGCCCCTACTGCTATGGGCAGAATAGCCCATCGGAAAGCACTAATAAGCCCCCACTTATCAGCAAGGAAACCAAAAAGAAGAGGTGAAAAAGCCTGAGCTAGGTTGACTAAGCTAATCAGCCGGCCAAATGTTTTTCCTCGAGTTTTTTCAGAGGTGACTCGACTTAACCACACATTCTGCGGAGGCCAGGCCCCCGGGCCAGAAAAACCTAACGCTGTAAGAAGAACGAAGATTGCTAGGAGAGGAAGGGGTAAAGTGACAGCAAAAATTGTGAGTATATTAATTAAAACCAGGACAAAAATTATCTTCAGCGGGGAATAGTGATCAGAGAGTAGGCCACATACTAATATTCCGGGTACGGCTCCTAGCCAAGTGAAGAGCGGGAAAAAAGAAGCTTTCTCGGGGGCTAAACCTCCCACGTCTACAGCGAATAGCGGCAAGAAAAACCCAATGGCTACACCTCCAAATATCTGAGCTATTCGAGCAAGATAGAAAAGGCCAAGAGATTTGGACTCTGCAAGATTGCCCTTCAGCCGAGTGGCTGAATCTGAATGTTCCAGATTCAGGTGAGAAACTAGGAAAGCTAAACCGATGGGCAAGCTCGGAGCAGCTAAAATTAAGGAGGTTAACCGCCATCCCAAGGAACTTACCAGGGGACTGAACAAAAGAGTCATAATTAGGATTCCCAGACAACCTGTTGCTTCAAAAAACCCAAAAGAGATGCCCTTTTGCCAGTTCCGACTTAGTAAAGCTGTTCCTACCGGGTGAAAAACACTCACTCCGATAGCCGCCAGAACCAGGACTGCTATTATCTGAAAGTAGGACTGGCTAAGAAGTAATAGAGGGAATATAGCTGCCGTGAAGAGGAAGCCAAAAGAAAGAACTCTCCTGGCTTTGTATATATCTCCTAAATGGCCACTTAGGATAGAAAAGACTGAAAAAGCAACAGAGAAACAGCTAAGGAACAGGCCGCTCTGTGTATAAGTAAGATGAAGCTCTCTTCTAATCAGAGGCAGGAGAAGAGGAACCATCATCCAGCATATATCGTTGGAACCGTGAGCTAGGGAAAGTAAAAGTAGAGTGTCTTTCTTAGATTTTTGCAAGAAAAGCTCCTAATTGTTGAACAAGGACTTTTGCTAGGAAGAAACTAGGCGGTGACATGCTGTTATACAGAAGAGGACAAATGCCATAAGGTAGAGAGAAGGAAGTCCACCATCGTGGTGATCTTCCATTACTTAAGACTTTTAAGATATTCTATATCCTCGTTTAATTTCTTCTCAGTGGGAATATCTGAGAAATCCTCAAGAGAAAGAGTGCATTTATTACCTTTCCAGAAAGAAGTTTCCTGTTCATTTTCTTTTAAAACTGTCACTACTCTCTACTCAACTCCCTCATATCTAAGATGGGCTAATCTTTTCACTACCTCTTCGGGCGTGAATTCCGGAGTAATGACCGTAAACACGCTTATTTTCATCTTTTCTTTTCCTCAAAGCCGGAATTGAGGTAAATAATCAGCATTTGCTTGCAGGAGCTCATCAAGCATCTTGGCAGCATCTTCCCAATTTTTAACTAAGGAGTCATTGACTAAGGCCTGTAGGGCCAACTTTTTGTTGCCAGTCAGAGCAGCCTCAACAATCATCTCTTGATTTGTTATGTGTTTTAAGGTTAACCCAAGTATCCCAGGAGGCAGCTCTCCTACTGAAACAGGATGCACTCCATTTGCATTTGCTAAAGCTGCAGTCTCCACTATCACATCTGAGGGAAGATTAGCAATTTGTCCTCGATTGGGCAGATTCATCATGAATATACTCTCTCTTCCACTAGCGATAGCAGAGATGATATCGCATACTTTTTCTCCAGAGTGCTCCAGGTTTATTGATTGTTTTCCATCTATCATAGATTGAACTTCTGCCCTTCCCCTTTCAATCCTTTCTAATCTATCCTCAATTGTGGTAAGCTTTATTCCATACTTTTTTCCAGCAGAAGTTTTTTCCGTTAAGAAGTGAGGAAAAAACTCGGCCACGTGTCTATCTCCCTCAGCAGGAAGGAATCCATAGGTTTTGAACAGCTCAAATTTCAAAAGATTATTATCTTTAAAGGGATCCAGACTTTTCCAGTCCAAACTATTGATCTGTTTTTTTAATTTTTCCTGCTCTCGTTCGATGTATTCCTTTAAAAGGGGAAACCCATCCTTACCTTTTATCTTCAGCTCGAGGATCCAGGTAAAGTGGTTTATTCCTGCTGTTTTTACCTGGATATCCGGATCTTCTTTCACTTTAAAAATTCTTTTGAGCGTTCGCAGAACCAAAAGAAGTTCATGACAAAGACCTACAGTCTTAATGCGTGTTGTTTTGTTGATTGCTCGACAGAGAGTGCTCATGGGGTTTGTGTAATTAATGAGCCAAGCATCCGGACACAAGCTTTCCATTTTTTTTGCGATCCCCACCACTACTGGAATACTTCTTAGCGCCCTGCTCAGTCCTCCTGGGCCTACTGTGTCTCCCACCGATTGATAAACACCGTATTTTAAAGGTATCTCTAAATCATACCGCATGTTAGCCAGTCCACCAGCAGAAATAGACAGAATGACGTAATTTGTATCCTCCAGCGCCTCCTCCAGTGAAGTGGTACTGCTAAGATGAAAATCATTCCCTGCCTCTTTAATTATTTTCTTGCCTAAACGGTGCATAAGACTTAATGCTTCCTTGTCTATATCATGAAGACAGATATGGTTTCCCTTAAGCTCATCGGTTAATGCAAGGTCTACCAGAAGTTTAGGAGTCCATTCAAGACTCCCGCCTCCAATTAAAGTGATTTTTATTCTTTTCATATAATTTCCTCCTTGGTTATTTATATCTTAGAAAAGGACTTGAGTTAAGCTCCTTTTTATCTACCAAGTACTTCTTTTAAATTAAAAAATCTTACCTGATTCTCATACATCAATTTCTTTACTGCTCTTACCCCACCATCATATGAGATCTGTCCGGTTGAGATAAGTTTCCCCACTGCTTTGCAAATCATTCTATCAAAAACTTCAAATCTGCTTCCTTCCGAGAGAATCTTTCTTCCATCACCGACAGGACCTGCACTGGAGGTAAGTAGGCAGGATCCTGCGATGTGAAGTAGATAGTGCTCCATCACATAAGGAGCATCATTATGCCACCAGGGAAATCCGGAATGAACATTCGGAAATGCTCTTTCTAATGCTAAGTTAGTATGGGTGAATATTTGATTCATGGGATAGAGCACCAAGTGAGCTTGACTATCACTTTTCCCGCTAAAAAATCTGGACAGCAAAGGCTTTAGATTTTCAACAATATTGACATTCTCCGCTGCAACATCACCCCCAACATCGACTCCCCAGTTTCGGAGCAAATGCTTATTTGCATTTCTAACAGCACCATAATGTATTTGAGTGACCATACCTTTTTCTTGATTCATTTCACAAAACTTGTGCATCATATATGAGATGAACTCTTTCGTTTCAGGAGATTTTATACCAAATTTTTCTTTTCCCTCATAAACTTGCCTGAAAATTCGCTCAGCTCTTCTCTGGCTAACTTCTAAACCATAAGGTTCCAGCAAGCCATGATCGCTAGCCCTTGCTCCCATTTTGGCAAAAAAGGTGTGTCTTATTTTTAAGGCCTCAACCAGACCCTTGAGAGTTGTATCCTGGCCGGATAACTGGCAAATCTTTTCAATCTTTAACCTCCAACTTCTATCAAAGACGTTGTAATAAGCATCCGGCCTAAAAGTAGGGAGAAAAGTAATGCCATCTATGTTTTTGGCCATGTTATGATAAGTTAAATCATCTGCGGGATCATCGGTCGTACAGATAATTCTTGCTCCCGCTGTTTTAAGTATCGCCTGCGGCAGCATTTCTTTTTGCTTTAAACACTTAATTGCAGCTTTCCATATCTTCTGCCCTGTCTTGGCACTTAATAGATCTTCAATCCCAAATACTCTTTTTAAGTCGAGGTGGAGCCACTGATGAACATGACTTCCCTCAAGGTCAGGGAAAACTTTACTTAGGGCCATCCACTTATCATAATCTGAGATATTGGGATCCCTTGCAAGAGCTTGAGAAAAGTAGGGAGATTTGGCCGCTAATTGGATGATGTAATGATCGCAATTTGCGTATTCTTTTCTTTCCTCAAGAACTTCAACTCTCCAGATATTGGGAAAAGACTTATTTTCTACAATTTGTCTTAAATTCTGATGCGTATGCACATCAATAATTCCAACTTTTCCTCTAAATGGAACTGCCACATCATGATATAACCTTACCCCCTCAGGTGTATCCAGCAGCCAATTAGTGCCTAAATATTTTTCCTCATCCACCAGCTCTATCTCCTTGTACCTTAATTTGAGCATAGTCTGAAAGTGAGTTGCTGCAACTACTCCAATATTGTTAGCTACAGTAGCTAAGCAGTTCATTTTCAATACTACGCTCAAGTATACTCTAGATGGGTTGTAATGATGCTACGGGATGAATAGGTGGAATGCGTTTAAGTTGTTCTACCTTAAAATTTTGGACACTTCAGCATAGCGAATTTTTCCTTCTGCTGGTAATCCGTATTATGCTATTTCAATCCCCAGCGATTCTAAGATAGACTTCATACCGGAAAATGATTCTCGGGTTCCCTCCTCTTGAGAGCCGCCTTTAGGAACATAATGTGTCTCCAGAGAGATAACTCCCGAAAAATTATCCTCCCGTAAAGCTTGAAGCTGTCCTTTAAAATTAATTTCTCCTTTGCCTACCGGTAGCCAAATGGACTTGCCCTTCTTATCTTTTCCGGCGTCTTTAATATGAACATGAACTATCCGATCTTTAATGAGCTCGTAACCATCAGGATAGGGAACTTCTCCCAAAAAATATGCATTACCGGGGTCCCAAATCAGTCCTACATTTTTTGAGGAGATGCGATCCAAAAACCGCCGGGATTCCTCACCATTTCCTATAAAACACTCATGCTCATTTTCTAAAGCTAAAACAATATTTTTTTCCTCAGCTCTTTTTATAGGAACTTCAAACCTTTGCAAAATTTCCTCCAGGATTTCTTCGCTTAAATCTCCTCTTCTCCAAAACGAGAAGGTACGTACAATGTTGGTCTCAAACATTTTTGCCAGTTCAAAAGAACGCTCTAAAATTCTTAGATGCTCAGAATAGCTTTTTTCCTGAACCAGATAGGTGTCCCTGGGTTTCTTTGCCTCTTTTTTCTTAAGATGACATTTAAAAAGAGGGGAGGCAATGATCGATACCTTCAAATTGCTCTTTTTTATAAGCTCCTTTGCTTTTTCTAACTCAGAAGAGGAAAGATCTACCAAATTCTTGCCCCACATGCTTCTAAGCTCTACATACCCTGCCCCAAGCTCTTTTACCACTCCAAGGGCATACTCAAAATCCTGACTGATCTCATCAGAAAAAACCCCCACCTTGGACATTTTAAACTCCTTTATGATTAGGAAAGAAAGTCTTGCCTTTCAGGGAGAATAACCGCCAGTGTTTTTCAATCGGCCTCGAAGATACTGAGGATC
>Ga0307438_1002011_pt1 | contig 12288 bp, 14 predicted proteins | sample SalMarWE160110MG_FD_202144 | JGI IMG/M metagenome (GOLD analysis project Ga0307438, IMG submission 202144) | Salt marsh sediment microbial communities from the Plum Island Ecosystem LTER, Massachusetts, United States - WE1603-110 | ecosystem: Environmental > Aquatic > Marine > Intertidal zone >...
AGATAAATTGTTCAAAATCCAGAAGGAAACCTTAAGGGCTTTGTCTTGAATTTGTATCCAGGTTCTTCGCTTTTGTTTGCCTTTTTATGGCCGGGGTTGCGTTTGCATTGATAATCGCTCTATTTTATACTTTAGTTTTACTGCAACTTATGCGAGGTTTTTAGGAAGATGACCCAACTGGAGTTAGCGCGAAAGGGCACTGTCTCACCTCAGATAAAGCACGTAGCCGAAAAGGAAGGTGTAGGGACGGATTTTATCATCCAGGGCTTGGCTGAGGGTGAAATCACGATTCCGGCCAACATTAATCACACAAACCTAACCCCCTGCGGCATAGGCAAAGGGCTGAGGACCAAGGTCAATGCCAACATAGGCACATCCTCAGATTTTTGTGATTTGAACACGGAATTAAAGAAATTACAGACCGCCATCAACTTTGGTGCCGACACTGTGATGGATCTGAGCACTGGAGGCGATATTTCGGCCATCAGGAGGGCTATTCTGAGTGCTAACACCGTGCCGGTGGGGACGGTGCCCATTTATCAGGCGGGTATTGAAGCTATTGAGAACCGTGGAGCCATTGTAAACATGAGTGTGGACGATATTTTCGCTGTAATCGAAGAACATGCCAAAGACGGCGTTGATTTTATGACCGTCCATTGCGGAGTGACCCAGGAATCTCTGGCCAGACTTAAAAAGCAGGGCAGGATGACCGATATAGTATCTCGAGGAGGAGCTTTTCTCATCGGTTGGATGCTCCACAATGATAAGGAAAATCCCTTATATCAATATTATGACCGCCTACTGGACTTGGCTCTTGAATACGATTTTACTTTAAGTTTGGGCGATGGCTTGCGTCCCGGATGTTTAGCTGATGCCACCGACAGGGCTCAAATCGAAGAGTTAATTATCCTTGGTGAATTAGTAGAGTGCTCCAGAGAAGCTGGCGTTCAAGCCATGGTAGAAGGTCCCGGGCATTTGCCATTGAACCAAATCGCCACTAATGTTCAATTGGAAAAGAGCATTTGCCGTGGGGCTCCTTTCTACGTCCTTGGGCCTTTAGTGACTGATATAGGTGCTGGCTATGACCATATAACTGCTGCTATTGGGGGAGCAATTGCCGCTGCTGCTGGCGCAGACTTTTTGTGCTATGTTACTCCCACTGAACACCTTTCCCTCCCCAGTATAGAGGATGTTAAAGAAGGGGTAATCGCCTCTCGCATAGCTGCTCATGCTGCCGATATTGTTAAGGGCGTAAAAGGTGCCAAAGAGTGGGATGAGCAAATGTCCAGGGCTCGCAAGGCTCTTGACTGGAAAACCCAAGCTAAACTATCTCTAGACCCAGAAATTTCGCAGCAGGTCCATAGTAAGATACCTGCTAGCGGAGCGACTTGCAGCATGTGCGGCAAATATTGCGCTATGGCAATAGTAGAAAGGTATCTAGACATCTCAGTAAGTAAATGCTAACTGAGACTGCTTCGCTTAGCCCATTCTGAGCGACGCGAGATTCTTCCCCTTCACTGCGTTCAAGGTCAGAATGACGGGAAGCGAAGGGCTCGCAGCTAATATTTTAAAATGAAGGCAGAAATAATACCCGTTGGCACAGAAATTTTACTGGGCAATATAATTGATATTGATTCTTCATTTTTAGCCAATCAATTACCTCTGCTGGGAATCGACTTATACTTTATCTCTACGGTAGGCGACAATCAGGAAAGGTTGGTTGATACCCTAAAACAAGCTTGGAAGAGGGCAGACCTTATTATCACCACAGGTGGATTGGGACCTACCCAAGATGATATAACCCGAGAGGCCATTAGCGAGCTAGTGAGTGAGGAACTGACAGTCGATGAGAAGTTATGGCAAGAATTGCAAGATTTGTTCAGCCGCTATCTGAGGGAAATACCACAAAGCAATATCAAACAGGCAACTATCATCCCTTCGGCTCAAATAATTACCAATAGTATGGGCACAGCGCCTGGTTGGTGGGTTGAGAAAGACGACCACATAATTATAGCCCTACCCGGACCGCCCGATGAGATGCAATTGATGTGGCGGGAAGGCATTTTGCCCAAATTGAAACAAAGAGTAACTGGAGAGGTCATCCTATCCAGGATAATTAAGACTTTTCGGCTAGCCGAAGCTAAGGTAGATGAATTGGTAGCCCATGTTTCCAAACTACCCAACCCTACTTTGGCTACTTATATCAAACCAGATGGTGTTTATCTGCGTATCACAGCCAAAGCAAAGGAAAAAACAGAAGCTCAACGCCTTATTTCCCAAAGCGAAGAACAAATTCGAAGCGTTCTTTCTTCTTATATTTGGGGAGTGGACGATGATACCCTGGACTCTGTTATTGGGGAGTTGCTCAGAGCCAAAAACTTGAGTTTAGCAACTATGGAATCTTGCACCGAGGGGCTTCTATGCAGCACCATTGCCAGTGGCCGGGAAAGCTATACTTATTTCAAAGGAGGGTTGTTAGCTTGCTGTGATGAGGCCAAGATGGCTTGCGGTGTGGATACCTCCATTATTGAGCGCTCCGGCAAGGAAAGCACTCAGCTAGCTAAAGCAATGGCTGAGACTGCACGCAGGAATTTGAAAACCGATGTCGGAATGGGTGTTGGGGGTAACATGAATCCCGATAAAAATTCCGGCGATGCATTCATATGCCTGAGCAGTGATAAATTTGAACAAACCTTCACCCATAGGCTCCGCGGAAATCGCTCAAGAATGAAGCAACGGACAGTTTATGCCGCTCTTTTTGATTTAAGAGGAATGTTGCTCGAGGAGGTCTAATGCACTTAATTATAGATGGTTATTCCAGCAACCAAAAAATTCTCCGAGACGAAGATTTCCTTCGGAAGTGGTTGGAAAATTATCCCGCCAAGATGGGAATGACCAGGATTTCACCGCCACACGTGCTCAAATACACAGGACCGGTGTTAGAGGATTGGGGAATATCAGGATTTGTTTTTATAGCGGAAAGTCATATTGGCATCCATACCTTTGTTGAGCGGAATTACATCAACATAGACATTTTCTCCTGTAAGGATTTTGATACTGAGAAAGCAATAGAAGATTTCCGAGAGAGATTCCAGCTGGTTAAATTGCGAACCTGCCTGATTGATAGAGAATGGCCAACAACAGAACCTGCGATGGCCAACCCCAAAGGTTTTATTTACCATGAATGACCACGACTGTCATCCTGAGCCCTTCGCTTCTTGGCAGGAGGGAACATTCCTGCCACATAGGGTCTTTGCTGGATTAACCCCACCTTATTCAAATTTACAGCAAGCCAAGACTGTAATTCTACCTGTCCCCTACGACGGCACCAGTGAATGGCGAGCCGGATCTCGCCATGGCCCACAGGCTATTATCGACGCCTCCCAGTATTTAGAGCTTTATGATTTAGAGCTGGACTGCGAGATATATAAAGTTGGTATTTCTACCCTGCCCCAGGTAGAACCCCTGCTGAGCAGCCCCCAGGACATGCTTGACAGAGTTTATCAGGTGATTAAAGGCTTAGTACAAAAGGAGAAATTTGTAGTGTTGCTTGGTGGAGAACACTCCCTTTCTTTAGGGGCAGTTCGAGCTTTCAAGGAAGCATTTCCCGGACTTTCTGTGTTGCAACTGGATGCCCATGCCGACCTTCGGGATGAATATCTGGGGACTAAATATAGCCAGGCTTGTATTATGCGCCGCATTTTTGAGCTTTGCCCTATCTCTCAGGTAGGAGTGCGCAGCCTTAGCTGGGAAGAAAAACAATTCTTAACACAAAACAAGCTGACGCCTTTCTATATGTCTGATTTGGCATCGAATACAGCTTCTATAGAACAGATAGTGGACTCGCTTAGCGAAGATGTCTATATCACCATAGATGTAGATGTTCTAGACCCTTCTGTTATGCCGGCAGTAGGCACCCCCGAACCCGACGGCATGTCATGGCGGCAAGTCCTGGATATAATAGAATCGGTTGCCCGTCACAAGCATGTAGTGGGGTTCGATTTAATGGAATTTTGCCCGGCGGAGGGGCCAGGCTCTTGCGCTTTCCTATTGGCTAAATTAGCTTACAAGCTTATCGGTTGTGCTGTGCCGCAAGAAGAATGACGAGGGGTAATAGAAGCTATGTCCCCGTGCGTGAAAAAGGGTAATTCCTGATACCTTTTCATTGGCGATTTAGCTTCGGGTGGTACTGTTTAGTGCCACCTTGTCATTTATGGTGGTGAAAAGTTCGTTAGCAAAAATGTTAGCAATTGACGGGGGGTGAACAATGAGACATTTGCCTAGACGATATCGAGTGTTTTGATGAAAGCCCCAACTGATTGTGGGATGAAATACAAAAACAAAGCTCTCCCCCAAGGAGGGTTGATGATTTTTGATGTGTTTAGGAATCCATACAAGCGTTAGGATGAGCGTAGAAGAAGTGACAGGAGTCTGCTTGATTTGTACTATTCTCGAAGTTACTATGTTATGATGAAAGAACAGAAAGTAATGTTCCACATAAATAGCTATATTATTTGAAGATATCATGGGTAATAGGGAACAAGTTCATCCTAGTGTACTCTTTCTCAATAATGAAGAAAGGATGATAAATTCCTGAATAAGGGATACTCATGGAGAAGAAAAAGAAAGTAAGGCAAACATTTGGAGAAATATGGCTGTCTTGGGTCCAAGCACACCCATTACTAACGCATCTCCTACCGACGATTATATTGGCTATATTGGCTGAATCTATAATTTCACAATTTCAATTGGAGATGGCGATGGCTGGCCAAATTGCCCTTCACGTAATGGTTGCTCTGATAGCAATTGCAATTCCTATAGCCGTAAGTACATTTGCGTTATGGCCATATACGCGAGCCATTCTAGGAACTTTATCTGTTGGTAAGGGACGTTCATGGAAAGCAATGTCTCAATTTGTACAAGATGAGCTAAAATCAATGCAAAACCAAATAAAAGATATCCGTGCTCAAGGTACTAAACTGGATCGATTCGACGTTGCTCAATGGGTTAGAAGGTGTTTTGAGACTTCGGATGGACGATATTTAGGTACTGCTGTAAATGAGCCAAGCGTATATCTGGTGCTATTTGGTGATTATCTGACAGCTCACGAAAAATACATAGAAAGAACCGATATTACGAATTCTGAACGAGTGATTCTATTACGAGAGGCGCAAATAAGACAAGACAGAATGAAGAGCGATTCTGATTTTCGCTTTTTCTTCGGTTGGCATAGAAGTAATTCAGTTTAGCTTAAGAGATTGGATCCTGACATAGCGAGAAATATAGCTGACAAACATGGTATTGACGATACAGATGTAGGTATATGGATAGGAGACTTTGCGTTGTTATTTAATCCAGAGAAGCAGACCTCTCTTGTTAAGACAAGGATGGTATTTCCTGATGATCCAGAGTACTTTAGATGTCTACGTTATTTTCATGAAGTTAGTGAAAGAGCTGAAGAAATATCTGAGGATTTACCTTTGTTTTCAAATGATCTTACCTATAATTGGCAGGAGTTTATAGTACCGGAAAAACGTCTCCTGTTGGAAGAACCATTTTTGGAACATGCCCTTAATATGGTTGGTGTTGATAAAGAGCGTTGTGTAATATTGGATGCTGCAATGGGGATTGGAGTGGAGACTGTTCTTCTACTGAAAGAAAAGTGTACTGTATTTAGTAATGAAATTGAAAAAGAGTTTATAGGTCTTGCTAAGAAATATGCAAACGAACATGGCGTCGACTTACGAGCAGGTCATATTAATCAGCGAAATTGGCTGGAGTTTTCAAAACACTTCGAAAATGAGTCTTTTAATGTCGTATTAGTTCTAGGAAATTCAATTGCTCTATTAGCAGATCCTTCGGAGATTAAGAAGACTCTGATAGAATTCCATACGATATTGTTGAAAGATGGGATACTTGTAATAGATGAACGCAATTTTCAGCAGATTTTGGATGAATGGGACTTCATTATGGAGGATCCATGGAATAATTTCGACTATTCCCGAAAAGTAATGTATTGCAGTGATAAAGTACAGGCATGTCCAAAGAAAAAGGTCAATAAGGATCATGTAGTCCTAACATATGCCCATACGGATGGAAAAGAAGTAGGGGATACTCTAGGAGAATTGACATATTACGCTCTTAAGAAGGGAGAATTGTTTAGTTTGCTACGGGATGCTGGTTTCTCGGACATAAAGATATATTCTGATCTAGATAAAGACTCTGGGGTGGAAAATCCAGACGAAGTTAAGACTAAGGCTGACTTCTATACTTACATATGCAGAAAATGAGTACGTCGAAGTAAATCGTAAAAGGGTACAAAACGATGCCGAGGCTAGTGTTTACGTATTTAGCAAGGAAGTAGATTGTTGGGTAACAATTACTCGTCCTATTACCTCTGGCGTTACAACAATATAGCGAAATGTCCAGGCTGATTAAGAGATACAGGCGGTATGTCCCTGAGAGTAAAAAGAAGTAATTCCTGATACCTTTTTATTGGCGATTTAGCTTTAATTTGTGCCGTTAAGTACCTTTCAGTGTTTTATGGTGGCGAAAAGTTCGTTAGCAAAAATGTTAGCAAAGCGTAATAGAAAGAAAAATAAAGGGGAAAACAAAAGTGCCTCTATCCTATGAGGGTTTAGGAAGTGGAGTGATCCTGAGGGAGGAGTCTACCTTGAGCCAGCCTCTTGAGGTGGTAAGAACATTGAGTAGATAATCTCTAGAAATTGATCCATTCGTTATTGCAGACCATAATCTAACTAAGTCCTCTATGCGCAACACTAAGATGTTATCCTTTGCCGCCGCCTGGTAATCTTGCTTGTTAATAGGAAGGTCTTTGGCTGCCCAAGAAGCTGCTTGCATATGCTGATTAACGAATAAGATTGCTGGGAATACCTTATCGAGATTGTTTGTTTCTCTGTGATTAAATATGGTGTATATGCTGCCACGCTTGCAGCCCTTTACATGGCTTTTAACTTCGCAGATTGCAGCTCTTTCGCCGGAGTCATTGAGTATCCAGAAGTCCTCAGCATAACGCTCTTCTCTTTCGATTTTTATTCCTAAATGTTTCTGAATAAAATGGGGAACAGTGTTCTCCAATATATATTCAGCTTGGCAGAGGAGTTGTTTGGCAACTGCAAAGGGTTCAAGCTCATCCTTTTTATTTTGGAGTTCTTTCTCGATGCGTTGAAGTTCTTTATTCAACGGTTGTTCATCTTTGAAAAAGGGGGCGGTTGCCCACGCTGGGAAGGCTTCTTGCATTTTGGTAATGTATGTGAGCAGACAATCAACAAGCGTGTAGATACCTTTTAATAGGTCTTGCTCTCGGTTAAAGTCTCGCTGGAAAGGAAGAAATATGATTCGACCGCGGCTCAACTCTTTTGTAAAACCAATAGGGAAGTCTGATAGGTCAACAATAATATCATCGACCTTACCATCCTGGTAAGTCGTAAAGAAGTTATGAGAAGCTCCCCATTTACTCAAGAATGGCTGGAAGACTCCACGTCGAATAGTGGCGTTAAGAATAGGTACATCCCTTCTATATGGTCTAATGGATAATCTATTAAGGATACGAAAGCCGAGTTGTGTCTGCCTATGTTGAGTGCAATGTGCCTCATTCATGTAAGCGTTTCGAGGGGAATGCTCATCGTATCCGGGAATAAGTTCATCATAGTGAACAAAACAGATTGTAGTGCCTGAATCCAAAGCCTCGGTTATAAGTTTATCAAAGACATTCTGTGGTTCTGAGTGAAGCTTTTCGTATTGAAATGGGGAATAGTCGGTCACGACAAGGGTATAGTCAGTGAGTCTTTGGAGATTGGCATAATCACCATAATGATTAGGAAAATCGATAACTTCAATGGCGGCATTATTTTGAGGGTGTATAAGAGAGCCATAAGGGCCAAAAAGTTTGTTTCCAAATAGCAATACTCTGTGCTTTGACATGGATGGTGAAGTGTCCGTTTTAGTATTTTCCATCATTTATATAATCAATGAGAATTTATAAACATGAATTGGATTTTTATATTTGAGGTAAGTATAGCATATGAGATTGTGGTGTATTAGAGGTTGGTTGTCAAGAATCAAAGACTTGACAAAATCTGTAAAGCGTGGTACTATAGTACCTATATGGGTACTAGCTGTCTGTGAGGTAATGATATGGCTATACGATTAGTATTCAATCCTAAATCAGGTTGGACGGGCAAATTAAAAAGTGAGCCAATAACTTATAGAGAAATGCACATAATAAGCTTGTCTGCTCAAGGGTATAGTAATAGAGAAATAGCTGAGATACTTGGGATTGCTTATCAGACAGTTAAAAACAACTTCCATAAGCTAATGAAAAAGCTTGGTGCAAAGACAAATGCGCAGGCACTATTACTGGCGATGCAATCGGATATGATTTCAATCGAATGGATATCAGATGATATGGATGAGTCTTTATCATTGACGTTGGAACAAAGGAAAGAGATAAAAGAGGATATTATGCAGGACATAGAGAAATTCGAAAAGATGAGTAGAGATGAGAGGGAGAGATTTATAGAAGAAAGACACTGGGAAGGTCTGAATATTAGAAAGAAAAGGAGGAGCGATAAGTGAGCGAAATGTTATCTAGCGAGGCGATTGTTGGCGAGGGCGGTGGCGATAGCCACTCGCCCGCCTCTCCTTATTTCCTTGTCTTAATATGAATAATGTCAACGGTCAGCTTTATTGGGTACAGTGTTTACGGACATTGTGGGATTTCGAGGTATATAAAGGACGTATTGGTAGGACACATGTCGTTTTGAATAAGAGAGAGGAGCCTTCAGTTTTGAAGATTATGGCCACAAGTTGTAGAAGCAGGTATTTTGATGATGGGCGATTATATATGTCACGAAAAATACGGAGACGGCTCGGTAAATACGAGAGAGTGCCAGGGCTGATGGAAACGCTGACCTATGATATCAAGAGAATTGGAAAGCGAGAAGCATGGGCTAGTTTTGGCAAAGATACCAGGAAGTTTCTTAACGCAGTAAACGAGTATAGGAAAAGAAGAGGCTGGCGAAGATTACATTATTTATGGGTTGTAGAAGTGCAACCTACCACTGGTTATCCACACGTTCATATCTTCTTTCCGAATTTGAGATGGCTGGCACCACTTAGCATTATCAATGGCAATTGGCGGCAAGGTAGGGCTAACATTGAGAGTCCTAAGAAAATCAAGGTTAATTGCGCGGCGTATATATCGAAGTATCTAAGGAAAATGAGAGGATGGTCGGATCTTCATCTAGCCTTGCTTTGGTGTGGTAAATGCCGGATGTATGGATTTTCCAGAGGCTTCTCGCCCAAGATTGAAAAGCCAGAATCAGAATGGCAGAGATGGCAAATTGTTGAAACTGAACATCCTGAACAGCTGGAGAATGTACTTAAAGAGGGTGGTTACAAAGTTGAAAATGGATATTGAAAAGAGATTATGCATAACAGTGCCGGAAGCAGCCGAAAAGCTTGGTATATCAAGGAACTTTGCTTATGAACTGGTAAAGCAAGGGCAACTTCCTGTGATAAGATTCGGCAAGAGGCTGCTGATACCAAGAGTAGCACTAGCAAAAAGGCTGGAAGAGGGTGTGACACAATGTAATAGCATATTCATAAAAGGTGAGCAGGGATGAGAAGGAGGGAACAATGGCGGTGACAACAATACTAGCAATAATAGCGGGTGTTCTCTTGATATTGCACTGGAAGGGACCAAATGCGGTCTGGGGTGGTGCTACACTGGGCGCTATAGTAGGTCTTATAATTGCCCTTGTTAAAGGGGATTGGGGGTTACTGACACTTAGTTTTGCGGTGGGCACTTTTGCTGGAACAGTTTCTGAATGGATTGGCAGAATAGCTAATAGGTTACCTAGGCGTTAATAATCAGAGTTAGATTATTTAAAGCGAGGCAGTAAGCAAATGAAAGGTCATATCTATAAAAGAGCTAAAGGAAGCTGGACACTCGTTTATGATTTGCCTACGGATACGATAACAGGCAAGCGGCGGCAGAAGTCGCAAACTGTGAAGGGCACGAAAAGGGATGCTGAGCGTGCCTTGCGTGAAGTATTGCTGTCACTTGAACAAGGGTCATATGTTAAGCCAAACAAACTTACAGTAGGTGAATGGTTAGACCAGTGGTGCGAAAGCTTTGTAATCATGAACACAACTCTGAGGACATACGTGAGTTATCGCTCTATAATAGACCGTCATCTAAAACCGGGACTTGGGTCGATTCCATTAGCAAGACTAGAACCACAGCAAATACAGGCATACTATGCTGACAGACTGGCAAAAGGTCGTGTTGATGGGAAAGGTAGCTTATCAAACAGAAGTGTTCTCTATCACCACCGTATTTTGAGCAAGGCATTAGACCAAGCAATAAAGATGGGGCTGGTCGTCCGTAATGTGGCAAAGCTTATCACACCACCACGAGTGGCAAGGGCAACGATAAACGTATTAGACGCTGGTGAGGCGTCCAAGCTTCTGGATATTGCCAGTAACACGATGTACTATCCTCTATTTACAATGTTACTCTATACTGGGCTTCGTAGAGGTGAGGCTATTGCTTTAAGGTGGAAGAATATTGATTTGCTGGGGCTTGAACTAAATGTAGTTGAGTCTGCATATAGACTTCGTAAAGAGTTCATCATAAAAGAGCCGAAGACTTTGCATAGTAAAAGGGCTGTATCTTTATCACCATCGCTAGCTTCTTTATTACTTGAATATAGAGAAGCCCAGGAGCTTATGAGAAAGCAGATGGGCAATCCTCTAACTGACGAGGACTTTGTTTTTTCGTGGCCTGATGGCAGGCCGCTAGACCCGGATGTGGTAACAAAAGCTTTTCATAGGATAGCAGGAAAAGCCGGGTTAACGAATATTAGGCTTCATGACTTACGACATACTCATGCTACGTTGATGTTAAAGGCAGGCGTACATCCCAAGGTAGTATCAGAGCGTCTAGGACACGCAAATATCGGCATAACGCTGGATACATACAGCCACGTACTTCCGGGACTACAAGAGGCTGCAGCTGAAAGGTTCGATAGGATTTTTGAAGAAGTTAATAACGAAAACTTGAGGGTGTCCGTTAGCAAAATGTTAGCAAAGGATGCTGGGGTTGAACGTGAGCCGCCAGGGAATCGAACCCTGAACCTGCTGATTAAGAGTCAGCTGCTCTACCAATTGAGCTAGCGGCCCGAGGTAATAATGTTAGCATTAAGGAGCAGCGCAGACAAGTAGAGCTATAACGAATTAACTAACCTCATGGTTTATGATAAAATAAACCTTCGCTAATGAAAATTCTTCGTGAAGTCGGCATAACTATTCTTATCGCCGTAGTCGTTTTTGCTCTCCTTCGACTCACTGTACAGAGCTATACTGTTGTAATGTCCAGTATGGAGCCCAATTTTCAAGAAGGCGAGTGCATTATGGTTAACAAGGTGTGTTATCGCTCTTCTGGCCCACAGCGAGGAGAAGTAATAATCTTTGACCCACCGTTTAATTCCCAATATCCTTTCATCAAACGCGTTATCGGCTTGCCCGGCGAGACCGTGGAGATCAAAGATGGAAGGGTTTCTATCAACGGCACCCCCCTGGAGGAGGATGAATATATCATGGCGCAGCCAAACTATGAAATGGCAGCCAAAGAAATTCCCGAGAACGAATACTTCGTCCTCGGCGACAATCGCAACAACAGTAACGACTCACATACTAGCTGGACGGTGCCCCGGGATAATATCATTGGCAAGGCCTGGTTTACCTACTGGCCACCAAGCAAATTGGGGGTAGTCAAGCATTACAGCTACCCGGAGTTAAATGAGGCCGTTGAGCAAGGAATAATCGTTAGCCATTCGTTGTTTGGGGTGCAACTTGAGTGACGAGGTGCTGGAGATATTCAAGACGGCCGGAGCAATAAAAGAAGGCCATTTCCTGCTCGCCTCAGGATTACACTCACCTGTTTATTGGGAAAAGTTTCGCATCTTGCAGTACCCGCATCTTACTGAGAAATTGTGTCGCCTTACAGCCCAACACTTTAAAGGTCAAAAAATAGATGTAGTTGCTGGGCCAACTACCGGCGGCATCATTCTGGCTTTTGAAACCGCCCGCCAATTAGGAGCGCGGAGTATCTTCGCCGAAAAAGAGGGAGAGGGAAGGGTCTTCCGGCGCAACTTTGAAATTGCGCCTGGCGAACATATCCTTATTGTTGATGACATCCTGACCACGGGAAGCTCGCTCAGAGAGACGATAAGCGCTGTAGCTAAACAGGGGGGGATTGTC
>Ga0307438_1002012_pt1 | contig 12288 bp, 8 predicted proteins | sample SalMarWE160110MG_FD_202144 | JGI IMG/M metagenome (GOLD analysis project Ga0307438, IMG submission 202144) | Salt marsh sediment microbial communities from the Plum Island Ecosystem LTER, Massachusetts, United States - WE1603-110 | ecosystem: Environmental > Aquatic > Marine > Intertidal zone >...
ATCGCGACCTACACGATTCTCGGAATATGCGCGTCAACCATACCCTACCCTGAACATAACCAGTCACCTCGCAACTCATACCAAGCAGCCATGGCTAAGCAGGCGCTCGGAGTTTACGGCACAAACTTCCATCACCGTGTAGATTCAAGGTCGCATGTGCTGCATTACCCACAAGTGCCCTTGGTTGAAACAGAATTAATGGAAGTCATCGGCTACAAGCAGCGCCCCACAGGACAAAACTGCGTTGTCGCCGTGCTCAGCTTCGAAGGCTACAACATGGAAGACGCCTTAATCTTCAACAAGGCCTCAATTGAACGGGGTTTAGCCCGCTCCACATTCTACCGAATGTATGAGGCTGAATGCCGCCAGTACTTGGGCGGGTTGAAAGACAAATTCACAGTTCCGGAACCTGGAACCCGAGGATACCGCGGCGAACAGTACTACCGTCTTCTTGAACCCGACGGCATAATAAGTTTGGAATCTGCCGTGGTAGGCGGAGACGTTCTGATCGGAAGAATAAGCCCCCCTAGATTCCTCGAAGAATACAAGGAGTTTGAAGTTAAAGGCCCCTCAATGCGCGACACATCCGTGGACATGCGCCCCTCCGAAACAGGCGTCGTTGACGGAATTTTCGTAACCGAATCCGGAGAAGGAAGCAAACTCGTAAAAGTCAGAGTCCGCGACCAACGCATTCCAGAGCTAGGTGACAAGTTCGCCTCTCGCCACGGACAAAAAGGCGTCATAGGCTTAATTGTGCCACAGGAAGACATGCCCTTCACAGACGAAGGCATTGTTCCAGACATAGTGATTAATCCTCACGCTATACCTTCAAGAATGACCATAGGACAATTCATCGAGTCCCTCGCGGGAAAAGCTGCAGCTGCAAGAGGAAAACCAGCAGACGGCACCCCATTCGCAAATGAAGGACCTGTTGAAATCAGGAAAAACCTCGTGAAATACGGTTTCAGCCACACCGGAAGCGAAGTTTTCTACAACGGCACGACAGGCGAAAAATTCGTTGCTGATATCTTCGTGGGCATTGTTTACTACCAGAAACTGCATCACATGGTCGCTGACAAAATGCACGCCAGAGCCCGAGGTCAAGTGCAGATGCTGACGCGGCAGCCAACTGAAGGCAGAGCCCGAGGCGGAGGCTTAAGGTTCGGTGAAATGGAACGCGACTGCCTCATAGGTCACGGCGCAGCCATGTTGCTCAGGGACAGGTTGCTTGAGGAGTCTGACAAGTACACGCTGTACATCTGTGAAAACTGCGGTCAAATCGCGTATTTTGACATGAAGCAGCGGAAGTATGTGTGTAAAGTCTGCGATGAAAAAGCTAGGATTTCCCCTGTGATTGTTTCTTACGCGTTTAAACTGTTGCTTCAAGAACTGCAGAGTTTGTGTATTAAGCCAAAATTAACCTTGAAGGAGAAAGCATAATGTCTTCAGAAGAACTTATTCATAAGGTAGTTGACGCGATCTCTTTCGGTTTGATTTCGCCTCAGGACCTGCGCAAGCAGTCAGTCGTAGAAATTCAGACGCCCGACACTTACGATGAAGACGGCGCACCCATCACCGCAGGGTTAATGGACGGTCGGCTGGGAACATTGGAACCTAGGCAGAGATGCAAAACCTGTGGGAACACGGCGATTCGATGCCCAGGCCATTTTGGGCATATCGAGCTTGCGGTGCCCATAGTACACATTGAATTCACAAAGATCATTCATGACCTGTTGAAGGCAACCTGCCGCAGCTGCGGTCGGGTACTTCTGGCAGATGAGAAAGCGAAGAAGGTTCGAGAGCGAATTGAACGATACAAGAAGTTGTTAGGCGCGATACCTGACGCGGTGTATAAGACCATTATGCAGGAAATTAAAGCCAAGCAGTGTCCGCATTGCGCGTCTAACCAGTATAAGATTACTTTTGAAAAACCAACAAAGTTCATTGAGCAAACTGAAGCAGGTTCTGAACCGTTAACGCCCAGCATGATCCGGGAACGGCTGGAGCGTATTTCAGACGAGGACTTGGAGATTTTAGGTTTTAACCCGACGGCGGCGAGGCCTGAATGGATGGTTTTGCAGGTTTTGCCTGTGCCTCCGGTTTACGTTCGCCCCTCCATAACGTTGGAGTCGGGAATCCGCTCTGAAGACGACTTGACCCATAAGCTTGTAGACATTATACGCATTAACCAGCGGCTTAAGGAGAACATGGAAGCAGGCGCGCCTACGCTTATCATTCAAGACTTGTCTGAGCTTCTGCAGTATCACGTTACCACGTACTTTAATAATGAAGCCTCTGGAATACCGCCGGCAAGGCATCGTTCAGGAAGAGCGTTGAAAACGCTGTCGCAGAGGTTGAAAGGCAAAGAAGGCCGTTTCAGAAGCAACCTTTCAGGAAAAAGAGTTGACTTCTCCGCGCGCACAGTTATTTCTCCAGACCCGAACCTTGACATAAACGAGGTCGGAGTTCCGAAAGACGTTGCCATGCGGTTGTCTGTCCCTGAAAAAGTCACTGAATGGAACATTGAAGAACTGAAGAAGCTGGTTATCAACGGGCCTGAACAGTATCCTGGCGCTCTTTACATTATCCGTCCTGATGGAAAACGCATAAGACTTGAGTTCGTGGTTGACAGGGAGAAAATCGCTGAAGCCGTAGAGCTTGGTTTCGTTGTGGAGCGGCATCTCAAAAACGGTGACATAGCCATATTCAATCGTCAACCGTCACTTCACCGCATGTCCATCATGGCGCATTACGTGCGAGTTTTGCCCTACAAGACCTTCCGTTTGCACCTGTGCGTTTGTCCCCCTTACAACGCGGATTTTGACGGTGACGAAATGAACCTGCACGTGCCCCAAAGCGAGGAAGCGCGAACTGAAGCCCTGCTGCTTATGCAGGTGCAGGACCAGATACTTTCACCTAGGTTTGGCGGTCCCATAATCGGTGCCATACGCGACTTCATCACGGGCGCGTACTATTTCACTCGAAGAGCAAACCTCATGCCTAAAGACGAGGTTAGCCGGCTGCTCACGTCAACAGGATACGTTGGGGAACTTCCCGAACCCACAGTTAAAGAACCTCAGCCGTTGTGGTCGGGCAAACAGATTTTCAGCCTTTTCCTGCCGAAGACGCTGAATTACGTGTTGAAGGCTAACCTTTGTCAGGGATGCACCAAATGTGAAGAAGAAGACTGCAAGTACGATGCTTACGTTGTTGTTAAAAACGGTGAACTCGTTTCCGGTATCATAGACCGCCGTTCCATAGGTTCGGAGCAGTCCGAAAGCCTACTCCACAGGATAATCAAGGATTACGGGACCCAAGCAGGCCGCGAATTCCTAAACAAGATTACGAGGCTGCTGAAGCTTTTCATAACCATGCGGGGTTTCAGTTACACTTACGACCAGCTTGTTTTGTCGCCTAGGGCTGAGCAGCGGATTAAGAAGACGATGGAGCGAATCCAAAAGAAGATAGATGAGCACATAGAAAACTTCCGCAACGGAACTTTGCCGCGGTTGCCAGGGCAAACACTTGAAGAGTCCTTTGAAATCTACGTTATGCACGAGTTGGCTACTGCCAGAGACGAAGCAGGAAAAATTGCAGATCAGGATTTCACCATAGAGAACGCGGGTATCGTTATGACGCGGACTGGCGCCAGAGGTTCAAGCCTCAACATCGGTCAGATGGCAGCGTGTGTTGGGCAGCAGTCGGTGCGTGGCAAAAGAATATTGCGAGGGTACGTTGGAAGGGCTTTGCCGCATTTTGTTGAAGGTGACCCTAGCCCGAGAGCAAGGGGTTTCGTTTACAATTCTTATCAGAGCGGTTTGGACGCCATTGAATTCTTCTTCCACGCTATGGGTGGCAGGGAAGGCTTGGTGGACACTGCGGTGAGGACGCAGCAGAGCGGTTACATGCAGCGCAGGCTCATTAACGCTTTGGAGCACATCCGCTTGGAGTATGACGGCACCGTTAGAGATTCAGGTGGAGACATAATTCAGTTCATGTACGGCGAAGACGGCGTGGACCCTGCCAAGAGCGACCACGGTCAAGCAGTGAACGTTACCCGACTAATCAATCAGATAAAAATCGGCGAAGAAAAAGGCAAGGTTGCAACAGCGGATTTCATCAAGACGCAGTTAGCCACGGTTGAGGAGCAGCTTACACCCATACTTATGGAGCAGCTTAAACATGATTTGGCGAAAGCCAACTTCACCGAGGCTGGCGTTAAAAAGGCTGTTGAGCTCACGGCTGAACAGTACAAGAAGGCTTTGAGCGAGCCAGGTGAAGCCGTGGGCATAGTTGCTGCCCAATCAATCGGTGAGCCGGGCACGCAGATGACTCTCAGGACTTTCCACTACGCTGGAGTCAAGGAGCAAAACGTAACTTTAGGCTTGCCACGGCTGATTGAGATTGTTGACGCCCGCCGGATTCCTTCCACGCCGATTATGACGATTTACTTGACAGGGAAGTACAAGAAAAGCAAAGAAGGCGCAGTGGAGCTTGCACGCAACATCATTTACATGAGTTTGGAGGATATAGCCTCGGCGATTTACGAGGACCCGGTGCTTGAGGAAATAGTGGTTGAGCTGAACAAGTCCATGATGGAGGACCGTGCGATAACCATGGAGGAGCTTCCGGATAGGTTGCAGATGCAAAACGCCGACGTGACGGTGAAGGAAGATACGGTGCAGATTAAGCCTAAGAAGCTTGAAAACATGAAGAAAATCCTCAGCAAGATTCCTGGGTTCCACGTTAAAGGTATGCCTGACATAAAGCGGGTGCTGGTCACTGAAGAACACGGGGAGTGGGTTATCCGAACAGACGGGTCAAACCTGTCCAAGGTCTTAGAGGTCACTGGCGTGGACACTTCAAGAACGACCACAAACAACGTTCACGAGATAGCTAAAACGCTGGGGATAGAAGCTGCAAGAAACGCCCTTGTCAACGAGGCGAAAGGCGTCTTGGAGGATCAGGGCTTGGACGTGGATGTGCGGCACGTGATGCTTGTGGCGGACATGATGACGACAACGGGCGAAGTGCAGCAGATCGGCAGGCACGGAATCAGCGGCAAGAAGGCAAGTGTTCTGGCGCGGGCGGCGTTTGAGATTACGGTTCCGAACATTGTGGAGGCAGCCGTGAAGGGCGAGAGCGACCCGTTGGAGGGTGTAACGGAAAACGTTATTGTTGGGCAGTCGATTCCGATTGGCACGGGTTTGGTGGAGTTGTACATGTCCACTTTTGAGAAGCAGGAGAAGAAAGGGGGAAAAACTGAAACATGATTGACGTGGATAAGGCGTTAGCGACGGTTGTGAAAACAGGCAAGGTGGCTTTCGGGTCTAACGTGGCTTTGCAGAACGCTAAGACTGGGAAGGCTAAGATGATTGTTTTAGCCGCTAACTGTCCAAAAGACATAAAAGAGCAAATAGAATATTATGGTAAAATCTCTAAGGTTCCCATCATGACGTATAAAGGTGCTGCAATAGATTTAGCGACTGTCTGCAACAAGTTATTTGTTATTTCGGCATTAAGTATAAGAGAAACGGGTGACTCTGAGATTCTTAAAGTCATTGAAGAAAGCGAGACCGAAGAGACCAGTGGAGGAATTGAGTGACTACAGGCATAAAAATCACCTGCGATGAAATGCGTTATATCGCGTTGTTTGAAAGCGTCAGCGGCGCCAGCGTCAAAGACTGCATAATCGACGAGGGACAGGAACGGGCAATATTCATCGTGAATCAGGGGCAAGTGGGGGTTGCCATAGGGAAAGGCGGCAGGAACATCCACACGCTTGAAAGGATGACCGGCAAGAAACACGAGATAATCGAGTATTCGGAAGACCCCGTGCAGTTCATAAAGAACGCCCTGAAACCCGCGGCCGTCAGAGAAGTCCGCATAACCGAGCGGATGGACGGGAAAAAGATGGCGGTCGTAACGGTTAACCCGAAGGACAAGGGCGTCGCTATAGGCAAGAACGGCAAAAACGCGGAACGCCTGCGCTTTTTAGCAAAACGGTACTTCGACATTCAGAACGTCAGCATCACCTAAGCGCTTCTTTTAGGCGGATAGGCGAATTAAACGTCGCTGACAAGTGTTTGAAGTACGCCGTATCTTATGCGTGACGGCAAATAACCGAAAACGCTAAGGTCTAGTTTAACGTATTGTTTTATGGTGCTGTAGTGAAGAAAACAGCCTTAATCCTAATATTAGTCTTGTCTCTCTTGTTCTCAATGATGTCAGTAGTAAGGTCAATGCAAGTCGATTATACCCAATTCGAAGGCTTGCCCTATGACCCACCCATAGTCACTATGGCATCTCCTTCTCAAAACACAACATACAGTGTTCCAGACATCCCCCTTAATGTTACAGTGCAAATAAGAAGCACCATCTACGCTGGCAATATAGAGAGAATAAAATGGCTCAACTACAGTTTAGATGGGCAGACTCCTATTCCAATGACGATAATCATGCCTTCAAATTTAACTCCGCCTTACAATGTAATGGAAACGAAGTTCTTGCTAGTTTATACAATGGAAGCCATAACCTCACAATCTTTGGAGAGACATTTGTCGGTGGTTTAAACGGTCACTTCAACGAAACCGTTTCTTTCACAGTAAATACATCAAACACGCCGACAGCAACGCCTTTTCCAGCTTCACTTCTGTTTGTGGCTTCAGTGGGAATTGCCATCGCAGCCATAGGTTTATTTGTTTACATCAAGAAACGCAAACACTAACATTAAATAGCGGAGTTGAGTGCACCAACAGTTTAATATTCTCAAAACGCCCATGCTTTACAAGGGGATTACTCTCGAGAAACCTTAAGTGGGCTCTGCTATTGCTCATAACAATACTGGTTTTTCAGAGTGCAATCACCGTTCACGCAAAATCGTTATGGAGAAGCCACGTTATTGACCCCTATGGAAAAGATGGCTCAATCGCTTTGGATTCTCAGGACAACCCACACATAAGCTTCCATTCCGGATCCGCATTAAAATACGCCAGTTGGACAGGTACAAACTGGACCATACAAACCGTTGATCCAGCTGGGTCCAGCGGTCCTCTTGTGTTGGATTCTCAAGATCGTCCTCATATAGGCTATATTGTAAATGGTATTCTTATTTACGCCAGCTGGGACGGTTCAACATGGAACAAGCAAATTGTAGATCAAGACGGAGTGGGTTACGTCTCTCTTGCTTTGGAATCAAACGACAAGCCACACTTAAGTTACCTAAAAGACGGCGCGTTGAAGTACGCAGAATTAAATAATTCAGCATGGACTATCCAGACTGTTGACTCACAAGGGCCGAAAGTCGATAGAACTTACATTGCTTTGGACAAAAATGACTCCGTTCAAATAATCTACACAGAAAATATAGATTATAGTTACAACATCAAGTATGCCTCGCGGACGGGTGCAGAATGGCATATGCAAACGGCTTTCTCTGGTGCAAGTGTTTTCGGAAACATGGTTCTAGATTCGCATGGTCGACCGCATCTTTTATACGTAGTTCAGGTCGATTCTCATTAGAAGGTACCTTAATCCACGCCTTTTGGACTGGATCAACTTGGAATACTCAGAATGTGAGTTCGGACGCCTCTACTTCTTATGTGCATCTTCTCGCGTTAGACTCGCATGACAGACCGCACATAATTTTTTGCATGCGTGATAAGGGTTTATCTGTTGTGATGTATGCAACATTGATAGGTTCAAATTGGGACTTTCAGGTAGCCTCTGATTTAACATGGCAGTTCGGGTGGCCTTTAAGAGTTAGTTCAATGGCTATGGATTCTCAGAACAGACTTCATTTAGTCACTGACCATGCGATTGGGACTGAACGCCAGGCTCCTGTAACGGGCGATTTAAGTTATGCCACGTTTGAAACCACACAAGTCCTCCCTTCCAGTTCATTGCCAACTACGATTATTGCAGTCGTCATAGGCGTAGTTGTTATAGGGACAGTTTCGCTGATTTACTTCAAGAAACGCAGGCACAACAAAGCGCCCTAATACCTGCTCTGAAAAATAATGCTTCATATTTGAATAACGTGGAGTTCACTCTGGGCTTGAAGCTATATATAGAGGGGGTATAAGTTTTTCCGAGCGCTAGAGGTCTTCCTCGCCTTCCTGCTCTTCCCCGCTTTCCTCTTCCTCTGCGCTTTCAGAAGGCAACGTTGTTTGCGCTTCTTTTCGGAGAAGCATGTCAATCAGCGCTTTCTCATCCACTTCCGCACGCGTTCTCCAATCCAGATACAACTGTTCGTTATCGTCCTGCTGCAGGTAGCCATAGCGAATGTAACGGTCAATGTTCATGCCCACCTTCCAGCCTGGAAGCTTCTCGCCTAAAAGTTCCTCAACGTCTTTTCGCGGCGCTTGCCCCTTCTTGCTGATTATGTACGAAATCGCCACGGCTAAACCCGCCAAATCGTCTATTCGCCACCCAATCATCTTCCACTCTTTCGGCGTCAACTCACCCCGCAACGTCACGTAAAAACGCGCCTTATTCAGCTCCTCCAAAGTCGGCTTACCAACAGGCGTTTTCTCCTCTTCAAAAACCGTCTTAACCATCAAATCCAAGCTTTTCAAGTATTCGTCCAGAACTTCCAGCACTTTCGGGTAATCAGCACCCAACGTCTTGTGAAGTTCCCAGCCTTTCACGCCAGGTTTCTGGTGTCGCCTGTAGAACAGCATGTGAGTGGCACGCTTCATTTTGCTCGCGTAAATGCCCTTCGTTTTCTTTCTCAATCCAACTCGCCTCTCTTCCACTTCTGCCAGTTCTCATACGTAACCGCTATCGGAATCGAAACCGACTGTTGCGACTGAATCTTCGTGTTAGGCTTCTCAAAAGGTTTAATGAAAACCTCCTCCTCCAAAGGCCGAATCACAAGCGTCGCATAACCGTACGAAATCAAGAAACTCGCCAGAAACGCCCGCTCCACCGTCTCCTCATACGTATCTGCGCCTATGAAATCCCAGTAAAACATCTTGCCGTCAGCACCCTTCTCCCTAACCTTCATCTTCAGCTCCTGCCAGTAAGCCTCCAACTCCTCCGAGAAAAACTTGTCCCCAAGCACCTGCTCCTTAATCAACTCGTCCCTGCTGGTGAATCCCATAGCAAAATCGGGCACTTCAAAATCCTTCCACCTCTCCCTAATCGGCACCAGCCCATCCCAATAACGCATAGCCTCAGCAAGACTATGCAAGCTAAGCTGCTCCAACTCAACAACAGGATGCCACACCCCCAAAAACACGCTTACCATTTCCTCTTTGCCAGCCTGCACAATCTTCTCCTCAAGAAGAAACGGATCCGTGTAAAGCGAGGTAGAACGGTTTTTAACCCATTCGCTCTGCAACTTTATAACCGACGCCAAGTGATGAATCGCCTCAGAATCCAAGTTAAGCTCGTCAGCCTCCACCCACTGCGGAAAATACTCCCTAACAACCTTTATCACGTCATCCACGTTCAGCAGAAACGGGTCCACCGTGTGATTTTCAATAGCCATACACATCTCTATGATGCGCTGCAGCTTCTCCCTGCCCAATTTCTTCTGCTCTTTCTTCGACGACACTACGCAACCTCTCGAACTATAGATTCACCCTCAACATTCTGCACCGTGATTATGTTAGCGTTCTGCTGGGCAAACGTGATCTGACTCGGCGTAATAACAATGTACTGCGACGTAGCATCCTTAATCAGCGATAACAGCATCCGCGCAATCATCTCCCTGTTCTTCGGGTCCATGTGAATGTCATACTCATCAACAGCCCTGAAAGGCGAACGCACATGCTGCTGCAAGGCTAAAAGGAAACTCATGGTCGCCGTGGTTCTTTCCCCGCCGCTTTGAGTATACGCATCCAAAGCCACAGGTTTCCCACCCTTAAACCCAACCAGAATTTCCAAGCCCGCAGTTTCGATGTCATGACCATTCGCAAGCCGCACCTCACCAGTCGCCAAAGTCTGACCCATAATTTTCTGGTACTCCAAGTTCACGCGCTCCAGCAAACTCTGCATCACGTTCCGCCACGCCTGCATCCTCGTCTTAACCTCCTCAAGCGTCTTCTCACGGTTCTCAGCAACAACCTGCGCCTTCTCCTTCAACTCCAAATAAAGCTTAGAATAAGACTCGTACATGCGCTCAATATTTTCCGACACATCCGCAAGCGCCGCCAAATGCCCATCCGTAACGCGAATCTCATCCAGAATATCCGCAGCGCTCTTCAAAACGGCGATTCGAGCACCCGACTCTTCCGCCCTGCCAACAGCGGCTTCCAAATTAGCTTTCGCATCTTTAACCGCAGCGTCAATTTTTTTCAGGTGAGCCGTAACTTTTTCCCTGCGGTACTGCAGCAAAGCAAGTTGAATACGATTGTTTAAAACCTGACCAGTAATTTTCTCAGCCGCTTCGTCTATACTCTGCATTTTAAACTGGTTCTCTTCAACTTTCTCATTAATCTTCGAAAGGTTTTGCCGCGAGTTTTCAGCCATCCCCCGCAAATTCTCGCTTTTAAGAAGCTTAAACTGGCTTGCGCTTTTCCTGATTTCAGGCTCCAACACCGAAGCTTCCTGAAGCAACTGCTGCACCAAAGACAACGTAATCTCATTCTCAGCAATTCCCCGTTCAAGGCTAAGACGCTCACTCAAAACAGTTTTACCCTCATCCTTCAACGTTCTCTGCTGGCTCCCCTGATTCTCCAGTTGGTCCGTCGCCGCCTTAGCCTCATCATCAATGCGATTCAGATTTTCCTGCTGCTCCAGCCTGTCAGCCTGCAATCCTTTAAGTATACTTTCCCGCCGTTCCACCTCCGCCCACGCAAGCTCACGGTCAAGAAACCGACGTTTCGTCTGCAACTGCTTTTTCTCCTGGAACTTCTCATATTGCTCACGCCAATAGTTCAACGTCTGCTCAGCAGACTCCAACAACTTGCCAACAGACTCTTCCTGGCTGAGAATACGCGTTAACTTACGCCTCGCTTGCAACACGTTCTCGCGAAACGGCTCTAAACCAACAGCTGCCTCCACCATCCGCAGCTTCTCCACGGTGGAAAGCACCGAAAACTGCTCCACCATGTTCTGGTGCATGATGATAAGCATGTTATCAGGGTCAACGCCGAACCTGCCTAACACGCGTTCAACATCCTGCTTGGTGGCTGCACGATTCTCCAATTCAAACCAGTACTTGCCATCCCTGCGCAGAACCCGCGTGAGAAAAAGCTGATCCTTGTTGTATTTTCGAACTGGACGGTTGCCGCCCCGCCTACTATTATCCAAAATTAGCGTAACACGCGCCCTGTCCTTCCCCCAACGTATCAAGTCACTAAGCTTCCTAGAACGTTCCGTGTAGGACTGCCCCAAAGCCACGGAAATGGCCAAAAGAAGCGAGGATTTCCCAGCGCCGTTTGGCCCGCCGATGACGTTTACGCCTGATTTAAAGGGTACCCTCGCATACTCGTAACTCATGAAATTCTCCAAGATGACTTCCTGTATCAGCATTGCAGACCTTCAGCCTTCATTTAACGTGCGTTATTTAGGTGAAAACTCTATTATTTAACCAAATTGCCTACAAGTGGATATTTCTCCCGCAACTTCTTTCCCTTTTTTTGGAGCGGTCCTAATGGTTAATGCGGATCGCGTTAGGCGTAAGCTGCCTTCTTTGCTTTGTGATGGTCCAACAACTGATAAACGACAATGGGCAAAAAGGCACAGGATGGAGAACGGTTTATCGCGTCTGCGAAAGCAGAATCCCGCAAAATATCACAGTTTAGAACTGCGTTTAATTCGTATTCTTAAGGATGTTGAAAAAGCAGTTTTTGGAAATTGTTAAAAATATGCATAATCAAAGGTTGAATACAATCCTTAGAGGATAGCTGCAGTTGAAATTGAGTTATTATTAGTTCGAATATATTCTGCCTTTTTTTATACTTTCAATTATAACTTCAAGGTGGGAAAATAAAGGTTAACTTCAAGAAGTTTGATGTTTGAACCTTAACTTTTTAACTTTCCAAAAATTTCAAAGAAATATAAAGCGTTTTTACGAAATTAATAAGGCTTGTCCATAAAGCTTATGGGCTGAATTACAATCCATTTTACATCATTCTCTCATGGACTTGTATTCCGACAACACGACTTCCAAACCATTTCAAAATGGTCTTGACACATTCGTATGAAAGCAGGGTGATTAGTCCATATTAGCGGGGAATCTCCTAGAGGTTTTCCCTGAAAATAGTTAATGGTGGCTTCTTTATTATCGAAAATAGCCGCGTTGGCCGAAAGGGGGTCACCGCTAAACCTAAGGTTAAA
>Ga0307438_1002013_pt1 | contig 12286 bp, 9 predicted proteins | sample SalMarWE160110MG_FD_202144 | JGI IMG/M metagenome (GOLD analysis project Ga0307438, IMG submission 202144) | Salt marsh sediment microbial communities from the Plum Island Ecosystem LTER, Massachusetts, United States - WE1603-110 | ecosystem: Environmental > Aquatic > Marine > Intertidal zone >...
AACACTTGCAATATCCTGACCAAGAACTTCCTGGACTTCTGTATGGCTTCATTAGGCTTTTTCCTTATCGGTTATGGCTTGATGTTTGGCGATGGTAATGGTTTTTGTGGCGTGAAAGGCTGGTGTCTATTTGGGCTTGAGTCGACAGCTGATGGCATCCCTCTTTATGCCTTCTGGCTGTTTCAGGCGGCTTTTTGTGGAGCAGCGGCGACGATAGTTGCCGGTGGAATGGCAGAACGGATGAAGTTCCCGGCTTATTTGATTTACTCTTTTATTATCTCGGCTCTGGTATATCCAATTGTTGGGCATTGGATCTGGGGCGGAGGTTGGCTCAGCAAAATGGGTTTTTCCGATTTTGCCGGGTCGACCGTAGTCCACACAGTGGGTGGTTTTGCGGCTCTTATGGGAACATGTATTCTGAAACCGAGAGAAGGGAAATATGGTATTGACGGCAAGCCTAATATCCTCGCCGGCCATAATATTCCGCTGGCATCTTTAGGTGTTTTTATTCTTTGGTTTGGTTGGTTCGGGTTCAACGCGGGTTCAACACTGGGTGTGGGGAACGGCTCAGCCATCGGCCGTGTTGCGATCAACACAAACTTGGCGGCGGCATTGGGTGGTATTGCTGCCACGGCAACAGTGTGGAAAAGGTTCGGCAAACCGGATTTGTCTATGGCAATGAACGGCGCTTTGGCCGGGCTGGTAGCTATAACTGCTCCCTGTGCGTACGTCGAGCCCTGGGCCTCCTTGGTGATTGGGACGGTGGCCGGCTATGCAGTCGTAAGGGCAGTTGAGCTACTTGATAAACTCCAGGTTGATGACCCTGTCGGTGCTGTGCCCGTGCACGGGATCTGCGGAATCTGGGGTACGTTGTGTGTTGGAATCTTCGGCAAAAGTGCATTGGGATTGGCAAATAATGGTTTTATCTATGGCGGTAATCCAATGCAGTTGGGTATCCAAATAGTGGGCTGCGTCGGTACGGTGGCTTTTGTCATCGTCAGCATGGGAATAGTGTTCAAGTTAATCGATTTGACAATGGGCCTGAGGATCAGCCGGGAAGAGGAATTGCAAGGACTTGATATCGGAGAGCACGGCATGGAGGCCTATGGCGGCTTCCAGATATTCAGCACTATTTGAGGTTATACCCAAGCAAGGAGCAAATAATGAAACTTATAGTCGCATATATTCAACCGCACAAACTAAAGGATGTCAAAAAAGCCTTATATAAAGCGGAAGTTTACAAAATGTCCGTGACTAATGCTGTGGGCTGTGGCGAACAGCACGGGTACAAGGAAAGCTACCGCGGTATTAAGTTTGAGGTGAGCTTGCTCAAGAAAGTAAGGCTTGAGATAGGTGTAAATGAGGATTTTGTCGAGAAAACAATCAATGCAATCGTCGAAGGGGCAAAAACCGGACAGATCGGTGACGGAAAGATATTCGTGCTTGACCTTCCTGAGTGTATCAGAATTCGTACCGGCGAAAAAGGTAATAAGGCAATTGGTTAGTTATTAAAAAAGCTCAATGACAACATAAAGCAACAATTTTTGAAAGGAAGTAACTGATGACACCGAAAGATTTTCTTGAATTCGCAAAGAAAAATAATGCGAAAATGGTTGACTTAAAATTCACCGACCTCTTAGGAACATGGCAGCACTGTTCTTATCCAATAGAGACCTGGGATGAAAGCACATTTGAGGATGGACTTGGCTTTGACGGTTCTTCAATTCGTGGTTGGCAGGGAATCCATGTCTCGGATATGTTAGCTGTGCCCGACCCGGATACTGCTGTGATTGACCCTTTCTTCAAAGAGCCGACCGTCAGCGTTATTGCTAATATCGTGGACCCGGTTACCAAAGAAGACTATACTCGTGACCCTCGGTACGTTGCGCGCAAAGGAGCGGCTTATCTGAAGGAAACCGGTATTGCCGACGTTTGCTATATAGGGCCTGAGCCGGAATTCTTTATATTTGATGAGGTCCGCTACGAACAAAATCAGCATACGGGAATGTATGAAATAAATTCTGTCGAAGGAGCCTGGAACACGGCCCGTTTCGAGGAGCCAAACCTGGGTTATAAGCCGAGTTTTAAGGGCGGTTATTTCCCGGTAAGCCCCACCGACACCTATCACGATCTGCGTGGTGAGATGGTTCGAGAGATGTGGAAAGTAGGCATTGTAGTCGAGGCACACCATCACGAAGTTGCAACGGCAGGGCAGGCCGAGATCGATATGGTGTTTACCGATCTTCTGAAGATGGCTGATCAGTTCATGTGGTACAAGTATATCATTAAGAATGTAGCCAAACGCAACGGCAAGACGGTAACGTTTATGCCCAAGCCGGTTTTTGAGGACAACGGCAGCGGAATGCACACTCATTTTTCATTGTGGAAAGGCGGAAAGCCCTTGTTTGCGGATAGTGGATATGCCGGACTTAGTGACATTGGTTTATACTCTATTGGCGGCATTCTCAAACACGCGCCGGCTATCTTGGCCTTTGCCGCCCCGACGACAAACTCCTATCGTCGTCTGGTGCCGGGCTTTGAGGCCCCCGTGAACCTTGTGATGTCAGCCCGTAATCGGTCGGCCGGGGTCCGCATACCGATGTACTCGGACAGTCCGAAGGCAAAACGCCTCGAGTTCCGCTGCCCCGACCCCACCTGCAACGGCTACTTAACGTGGACAGCAATGCTGATGGCTGCCATAGACGGCATAAAAAATAAGATTGACCCGGGCGAGCCGCTGGACCGGGATATTTACGAGATGACACCGGAAGAATTGGACAAGTACCAGAAAACTCCCGGTTCATTGGCGGAGGCGATTGACGCTCTGGAGAAGGACCACGAATTCCTTACAGCAGGTGGTGTCTTTACAGGCGATTTGATTGAAACCTGGATAAGCTGGAAGCGCGAGAATGAGCTTCACGAGCTTGCACTGCGGCCGCATCCTTATGAGTTCCATTTGTACTATGACAGTTAAAAGCTGAATCTTGAGTTTTGTGCAGAGGGCTTTAGGGGCTTAACTTTGAAGTTCTGGGGTAGCCCCAAGGCCCTTTGCTAATGCGCGGGTCGAAGCCAGCCTTGCGTGAAATTAATTGACTAATGACTGTGCTCAATTAGGATATGTAGTTTATGAAATTAGGGATAATATTGGTTCTATAAGAACAGTTTATGATATCTATTCGGAGAATAAGTGTATTTAGATCAGTAAACCAGCGTATAGTAATTGATATATATATATAGAAATGGCTAAATAAGTGCTGTAATGCAGAACATGGAATCATCGGAAGAACCGCTGTTAAATTTTGTGTTTGCATTTGGAAAGGCACATATGAGTAACAAATCCCAACGACCCGATCAGGACCCGGAAATAGTGGTGTTGTATTGTCAACATGGCCTACGTGATGAGGCAAAAGGCTCCGCCTGGTACCAGGAAAGCGCCGGCCTGTCCGTTCGTGCCGAAATGATGCCCTGCAGCAGCAAGATCGAAGTCTCCCACATACTCAAATTACTCGAGTCAGGTGCCGACGCCGTCGAGGTTGTCGCCTGCCCAGAAAAAAGCTGCAAGTACCTCGTCGGAAGCCTCCGTGCCGAAAGACGCATTGAATACATCCGCGGCCTGCTTGAAAAGATCGGCTATGCTCCCCAGCGAGTCGGCATCAGCCATAAACTATCACAATCACCGGAACAACTGATAGACCTTGCAAGGGCCCGTGCCGATGCTGTTCGGCCCTTTGGTGTAAATCCGATGAAGAAAGGAGAATAGCATTGATTTTTGCAGAATGGAAGCCTCTCGATGAACTCATCGATAAACTCAAAACTCACAAGAAGGTACTCTTAGTGGGCTGTGCAACCTGCGTTGCCGAGTGTGCCGCAGGAGGTGAAAAAGAGGTGGAAACGCTCGCTCCTCTCCTTCGCATGGCTTTGAAAAAACGGGATCACTCCGTCGAGATAGTAACAGCTACCCTCGAAAAGCAGTGCGAGTGGGAGTTCATTGAGCAGCTCGCCCACCAAGTCACCGAAGTGGACGCCATAATGAGTATCGCTTGCGGCATTGGTGTACAGGCCCTCGCCGAAAGATTTGATCCTATAACCGTCTATCCCGGCGTAAACACATCCGCCCTCACTATTCGTGAAGAAGCAGGTCTATGGGCTACAAGATGTGCCGCCTGCGGTGATTGTATCCTCGGTGAGACTTTCGGCTACTGTCCCGTTGCCCGCTGTGCTAAAAGCCTTTTAAACGGCCCTTGTGGTGGAACGCGGAAAGATGGAAAGTGTGAAGTCAACGGAGACGTGGACTGTATTTGGAACCTTATCGTCGAACGTGCTGACGAGCGAGGCCAACTCGAATCACTCTCTGAGTTCAAAAAGGCAAAAGACTGGTCTAATTCGCGTCATGGAGGACCAAAAAGAGTAATACGGGAGGACCTTAGACAATGAAGATGTTCGTAGGAAGTAACCTGGAACGCAGACTCGCCGCCGGTCATTTCGCCGTTACTGCCGAAGTCGGACCCCCAAGGGGACCTGATCCCGCTGATGTGAAGAAAAAAGCCAGTATCCTTCGCGGTGTTGCCGATGCTTATAACGTAACCGATAACCAGACTGCTGTTGTCCGCATGTCAAGCGTCGCCGCATCCAAGATTCTTCTTCAGGAAGGCCTTGAACCGGTAATGCAAATCGTATGCCGCGACAGGAATCGTATCGCTATCCAGTCGGACCTGCTCGGTGCATGGGCCTTGGGAATGAGAAACGTCCTCTGCCTCTCCGGCGATCATCAGTCGGCCGGTGCAGGCGGCAAACTCAAAGGCCATCCCGGTGCAAAGAACGTCTATGATATCGATTCCATCCAATTGATCTCAGTTGTCAAAGGCCTCCGTGACGGAGCAATCCAGGAAGGTGGAGACTCGATATCACCTGCCGCACCGTTCTTCATTGGTGCTGCCTGGACACCCCTCAGTCCGCCTGAAAAATTCCGCATTATAAGACTCGCAAAGAAGATAAACGCCGGTGCCAACTTCATCCAGACCCAGGCCGTTTATGACATTAAACGTTTCGCAGAAGCCGTAAGACGCGCTGAGGATATGGGCCTTACCGATAGGGCAGCCATCCTGCCGGGTATTATCGTCCCCCGCTCTGCCGGTATGCTCAAATACATGAACGCCAATGTCCCAGGCATTGAGGTTCCCGAAGACTTGATCCGAAGAATGAAAGATGCCGCTGATCCCAAGATAGAAGGCATCGAGGTAACCCTTGAGCTTATCGACGCAGTAAAGAATCTCAGCGGAATAAAGGGTGTCCACCTTCAAGCGATAGAAGCAGAAGAACTTTTACCGGATATAATCAGGTCAGCAGGTTTACTGCCGCGTCCACGAATTTATTAACTTATATGTACAGACTATGCCTGCCCTGAATATGTGAGAATAGAATATGCCAGCGAAATACCACGTTGAAGTTAAGACGGCAGAACCAAGGTTCTTCCCCGTACCTATGTTCAACGCAATCGAGAGTGACGGTTGTCTCGGTTGTATGCGATGTGTCAAACGAGACTCCTGCGTCTACGACGTCTATAACAAAAGAAAGTTCGACACCCCACAGGCCGTAGACACCGCCGATGTGCTCTGTATAAACTGCATGCGCTGCGTACAGGAGTGCAAAAAAAACATTCTTTTCCGTATGCCTAATCCCGAATACGAAAGACTGGGCAACGAATACTGGCGTCCCGATATCATCACCAGCATATGGGACCAGTCTGAAACCGGTAAGATACCCGTCTCAGGTGCTGGCTACCGTGGTTTCTTTGCCGGCACAGGTTTTGATTCCATGTGGACGGACATGTCCGAGATTGTCAGGCCTACAAGGGATGGCATACACGGCCGTGAATATATCTCCACCGCCATAGAACTGGGAAGACGTCCCGAGCACTTACAATTCAACGAACAGGGTGACCTCATCACAGATATTCCCGCTTTTTCTGAGATCCCCATCCCCATAGTGCTCGACCTTCCTGACAACAAATTTGTTACCGACGTTACAAAAGAAGCGATAGCCTCTGCTGCAGTCGGGATTAACACCTTTGCCGTTACTTCCTTAAAGGATGCCAACAACGTACTTGCAAAACACAAAGAGCATCTCATTGTGCGATTCGATACTGCCTATGATGACGTTAAAGATCTTCGCGGCATAGCTATCGTTGAACTTGCTTGGTCAGAAAACATTCCAGCCGCTATCAAAAAAATAACCGCGACCAATCCAGGTATAATCGTTTCTGTACGTCTGCCGCTCGATGAAAACGCCGTCGAACGTGTAATTTCTATCGCGGCCGAAGGCCCCGGAATAATGCACCTCCAGGCAACTTACAATGGCAAAGGTTTTGGAAAAAGAAGTGACGACTTCATAATCAAACTTTTAAAGGAAGTCCATTCAGCTCTTCTGGAAAAAGCACTCAGAGATCAGGTCACTGTCCTTATCAGCGGCGGAATGGCTCTCGCTGAACACGTAGCTAAAATCATTGCCTGTGGTGCGGATGGCGTTGCGTTAAACATGGCGCTGCTCGTCGCCTTGGGTTGCAGGCTCTGCAAAGATTGCTCTAACAGAAAAAGTTGTCCCGTAGAAATCGACACCGCCCCCAACGATTGGGGAGCTCAGCGGATAATTAACCTGATCGGTTCATGGCATTCACAACTGATCGAGGTGCTAGGTGCGATGGGCATCCGCGAAGTACGCCGCCTCCGCGGTGAACTTGGAAGGATCATGTTCTTCAAGGACCTCGAACGCGACAACTTTGGTCCACTCTTTGGTAAAAGGATTCGCTCTCTCGAAGAATCGCTCAAATTCGCCGCCGATGATAAACACACTAACATGGAACAAGAAGCGAAGATTCAGGCAGATTATCCACCCGCTGATAAAAAACTTGCTTCGCCTTGTCCCTCAAGATTCAGAAACTCCCTTGCCGTCTACAGGGTAGTAAGGACCACCAATTGCATAGCCTGCGGCAAATGTGCCGAGGCCTGCAAGTACGGTGTCCACGTAAAGGCTGGCAAAAGGATGCTCACCCCCAAGTCTCATCTGTGTCGCGGTTCCGAGGTATGCCGTCTTGCCGGTTCCTTCTGCGTAAAAAATTGTCCTGTAAATGCTCTTCGCGTCGGGTCCGACCCCATGTGGCAGGCTTTTGGCGACCCCCGCTGGACATCAGAGCTCTTGATAAGCACCTGGGAACAAGCCACAACCGGTATGCCCCCCGATAAGGATATCGAGTACAAACGCGGCGCCTCTGGAGGTGGCTTCGACAGGATAGATATCGTCTTTCCTGACAAGATCTCCGATACTTCATTCAAACCAGAAGACGTCGATATCGGCATTACTCTTAATAAGCGAGAAGATGGCCGTCCAAAGGTCCCCATCGATATTCCGTTCTACGGCGGCGGTATGAGCTACGGTTCCATCAGCCTCGCAACTATGCTTTCAAGGGCGAAGGCTTACAAGACTTTTAACTCCTTTACCTGTTCCGGTGAAGGCGGTTACCCCAAAGAACTGAATGAATACGATGATAACGTCATCACACAAGTCGCGACAGGTCTCTTCGGGGTTCGTGAAGAGACTATCCAGCGTGTAAGGATGGTCGAATTTAAATATGCCCAGGGTGCAAAACCCGGCCTCGGCGGTCATCTCCTCGGTGACAAAGTAACTCCTGCGGTAGCGCGAATGCGAGAGTCGGTCGAGGGTAGTGCTTTGTTCTCTCCATTCCCATTCCACTCGGTATACTCCGTCGAGGACCACAAGAAACACGTTGACTGGATCAAGGAGATTAATCCGAGAGCATTGGTATCCGTAAAGGTTTCCACCCCAACCGATGTGGACATGGTTGCCGTCGGCAGCTACTATGCCGGTGCCCAAATAATACATCTGGATGGCAGTTATGGCGGTACAGGAGCCGCACCCGACATCGCAAAAAAGAATATTGCCATGCCAATAGAATACGCCATACCCAAGGTGCACAGCTTCCTGTTGGCTGAAGGAATACGAGACGAGATAACCCTGGTTGCATCTGGAGGGCTGCGCACCGCCTGGGACGTAGCTAAGACAATAGCCTTAGGTGCTGACGGTGTCGTCATTGGAACTGTGGAGCTTGTGGCGCTCGAATGCATTCGCTGTGGCGCCTGTGAAAGCGGCAGGGGATGTCCCAGGGGTATTGCCACTACCGACCCGGAACTTTCTGAAATGCTTGACATGGAGTGGTCAACACAGAGACTCGTAAACATCTTCCATTCATGGTCAAAACAGCTTCAATATATATGCTGGCGGCTCGGACTAAAAAGTATCAAACAATTGGTCGGCCGTTCCGACGTGCTCACTCACCTCGATTACGACAACAAGCCGGATACTAATAAAAAGTGAGAAAAAAAGAAATGAACAAATTTGCAAAGAACATCTTCTCTTCAAGAAAGAAAATCATAGCAAGTGTGAATCCACAGGACCTTTACGATGAGCATTTAGTCCAGGAAGGCGGCTGCGGCGTCGTTGGTTTCGCCTCCAGCATCCCTGTAGGCGGTCGGCACATCTTCGAACCTTCAATACAGATGCACAACCGGGGAAACGGCAAGGGCGGGGGTATAGCTGCTGCAGGTTTAGTCCCCAAACAATTAGGAGTGGATGCCGCTACACTAAGGGATGATTACATCCTTCAAATTGCCCTGCTCGATCCGGAAGTGGAACATCAGGTGGAAGATGCTTTCGTCACCCCACATTTCAGAATAGACCATCGAGTCAGACTGAAATCCGTCTCTGACTATCGTGACGTGGGGCTGGAAGTTCGTCCTCCAGACATCGTGCGTTACTGTGTTCGTGTTAAGCCTGAGGTTCTTTCGCGCTTTGCCGAGGAAAACAATCTGACGAAAGTAGCTTCGAGGATGGCAGAAGATGAATTCATCTACCAGAACAGCTTCAAGTTGAACCAGAACTTCTACGCCTCGTTGGGTGAGAAGCGTGCCTTCGTCCTCTCACACGCCCGCAACCTGATGATCTTCAAAATAGTAGGTTATGCTGAACAGGTTGTGCAGTACTATGGCCTGGAAGATTTCCAGGCTCAGGTCTGGATCGCGCATCAGCGTTATCCTACAAAGGGACGGGTGTGGCATCCGGCGGGCTCGCACCCATTCATTGGAATGAACGAGGCGCTGGTCCACAACGGCGATTTCGCTAACTACTTCAGTATCTGCGAGTACCTCCGCCAGCACAACATTATGTCACTGTTTCTAACCGACACAGAGGTCTCAGTGCTTCTTTTTGACCTTTGGAAGCGGGTATACGGTTACCCGCTTGAGTTTGTGATTGAAGCTCTGGCCCCTACTACGGAGTTGGATTTTCAGCGATTGCCTGAAGACAAGAAAAAGGCTTACCGGGCTATCCAATCGCTCCACATGCATGGTTCGCCCGATGGCCCCTGGTTCTTTATCCTCGCTCGGAGCGACCCAGATAACGACAAATTTCAGCTGCTTGGTATTACAGACACATCCATGCTGCGGCCACAAGTGTTCGCTCTGCAAGAAGGAGACGCTACTATAGGACTAATAGCATCCGAAAAACAGGCTATTGATGCCACTCTCCATTCGCTCAGTGCGGAAGACTCCCGCTTCCGTCCCATAGCCGACCGCTATTGGAACGCCCGTGGCGGAAGCCACACCGACGGCGGAGCATTTTCATTTACCATAGAAAACGCCAGCAGCGAAAATGCCAAACTCTCCTGTGCCGACAAGTTTAGAAAACCTATCACCTGTCCACCTGGAGACTGGGCTGTCGACTTTAGCTGTGAACTGAACGCTGATAAAACAATCATAGACCTTGCCAAAAAGATTGAAGCTTCTGCAGAGCAAAACAATGCAAACGACCTCTTCACAGAGGTATCAATCCTCATAGCCGACTGGGATTTCGACTCCCTGCGTTGGTTGACTTCTCAAATCGAAAGACTCGCCTTCCACAGCCAGTCCCACTTTCACTGGGCATTGGAAATTCTTACGCTTCTGAATAACCAACGATATGATTGCGGCAAAAAGAAACGCTCCGTTGTCCTTCAGATCATCCGCCGGACCATTGATTCTATCCTCAAATCGGTCCCTTCGATAACCGATAATAGTGCCACTCACATCCGGCACATCGATTGGGATACACGTGACAAGATAAAGGCCCCGAAAGCCACAGAGACAACCCTCGTTATTTGCACCAGCAACTTCCCATCCGAAGGCCAGGAATGCGACGCCAGACTAATGGTTCAGGCCTATGAACTTGGCTGGAAACGCTTCATAGTATACGGACTCAGAGGCCACCGTTTTACAGGCTGCGGCTTCGGCTCCAACACTTCTGACGTTCGAATCGACGTTTTCGGTTCATCCGGTGATTACGTTGCATCCGGAATAGATGGAATGGAAATTTACGTTCACGACAACGGTCAGGACCAACTCGGCCAGATCATGAAAGCAGGTCGCCTCGTCATATACGGTGACGTCGGACAGGCCTTTATGTACGGCGCAAAAGGCGGCGAAGTCTACATTCTCGGAAATGCGGCAGGACGTCCGCTCATCAATGCAGCGGGCCGACCCCGCGTCGTCATTAATGGCACATGCCTCGACTTCCTCGCCGAATCCTTTATGGCAGGCGACGCCCTCAATGGCGGCGGCTTTGTCGTCGTAAATGGAATAGAGTTTGATAACAAAGGCCGCGTCGTCCCGCAGGAATCACCATATCCCGGCTCAAATCTCTTTTCCCTCGCATCCGGTGGTGCCATTTACGTAAGGGACCCACACCATAAGCTAATACAAGAGCAATTGAACGGTGGTTATTTCACCGAGCTTGCCGAGGAGGACTGGCAGCTAATTCGGCCGTGTCTTGAAACCAACGAACAGCTCTTTGGCATCTCGATCGACCGCGATCTGCTCACCGTAAACGGCGTAAGACGTGCCCCCGAAGGTGTCTATCGCAAAGTCAGCGCTGCTAAACTAGCCGTACTCGCCAAAGAAGAGGTCCCTGAGTAGACACAATTTGATATGCATGCGTAGAAACACTCACATATTATCATGAAAGCGGGCTACCCTCCAGATCAGTTCATGATAAAACCACCTGTATCGTCGTGTGTTATCTCCCACGCTATGAGTGGGTAACCAAATCCAGCCTTCATGCTCGAGTAATTGACAGAGCAATAGTTGCCAGTGGCGCTGCTTCATATGCAGGTTACAGCCATTCACTAGCTGGAATTTGATCCACCGCATGACGCAATACGGGATCAACATTCGTATAGACTTTATTGGTAAGATCTGGTGAAGAATGCTCCAATAATTTCTGTGTGACAGCAGTGGATACGCCGTTCTGAGCAAGTACAGAACCAAAGGTCTTTCGTAAATCATGAAATTTAAAGTCATCCAGGTCAAGTTTCCGACGTATTTGTTTCCATCTGTATCGGCTGAAATTATCATTAAATATCTTTTCTTGCTTAGCATCCAATCCGGAGACATATTTCTTAAGCTCAGCCATGATCGGAACCGGCACAGGCCGTGAGCCCATACTCTTCCTGGTCTTTTTGCTCCTCGTAGTGACAGAGCTGTTTTCAAAGTCAATATCAGAAACTATTATTGATTCTATATCACCAAGTCTGAGTCCTGTGCCTAAAGCCAACAGAATTCTCATCCACATTGTCTTATAGCGTTTAGAAGTTGACAGCAACTTCTTTATCTGAGTGTGACTTAAGGATATGACAGGCCTTTCATCTTCCTTCAATTCTTTTACTTCTATTTCACCATTTACGTATCTGTTTTTCCTACACCAGTTAATAAACGCTCTCAGATTTCTGATGTCTTTATTGACTGTTGAACGTATTACATCTTTGCCCCTATTGAGTATGTACTTGTCAATAGCGTTTTTCGTAATCTGTTTCGAGTTGCATTTTCCCACTAGTCGTTCAAAGTGACGCAACGTAAGGGCTACTTCATAAATTGAAGCTTCGACATAACCAGCGACTTTTTTGCTGTGCAAATACTCGTTTCGCATCTGGGGCCACTGTACAGTGACTGTCCCAGTAAATACGTCGGAGTTTAGTTGGGTGTATTTTATTTGGCGATAATGTTCGGCCAGGGCTTTACTTGGTAAGGCCTTTGCTTTGCGTTTGCCGCTTTCGTACCAGATCAAGCAACATTTTTTCTGTAAATTCTTTTTTCCTTTGAATCAGCAGACTCGTTTTCGTTCTCCATTTCCACGTTCATATCCAAATATCTTTTGCTGGCAACCCAGTCCTCGCTAATCTCCATCT
>Ga0307438_1002018_pt1 | contig 12276 bp, 12 predicted proteins | sample SalMarWE160110MG_FD_202144 | JGI IMG/M metagenome (GOLD analysis project Ga0307438, IMG submission 202144) | Salt marsh sediment microbial communities from the Plum Island Ecosystem LTER, Massachusetts, United States - WE1603-110 | ecosystem: Environmental > Aquatic > Marine > Intertidal zone >...
AAGCCCACAACCAGATTCGAACTGGTGACCCCGTTCTTACCAAGAACGTGCTCTACCTACTGAGCTATGTGGGCAGTATGCCCGAAACTATATTTTAAGTCAATACGTGTGAATAGTCAACTAACTATGCCTGTTCTACTTTAGAACTTGATATACATGTTTAGTTGGCAAATTAACGGATGGATTTTAAAGGAATGTTTTGATGAAAGTCAAGCAGGAGGTATAGAAGATGGGGAGATTAGCTGAAGTTGATGATGTTGATGGTGCTGCTCGGTATATTGGGAATTATCTCAATATGCGGTCGTATCGTGTGAAGAAGTATATTATGAGCGCTGGTTGGGTGTTCAAGGGCTGGATAGCTTGGTCAAAATGGTTTAAGAAGCATTATGGAGTGTATCCTGACCAGATGTACCCGGGCATATTAGCAAAGCTAGCCCGTATGTCTAAGGTCGAGCGTGATGAGATTATTCTGCCGGAGCTGATGAAAATGGAGAGGTAAAGATGATTATTTCATTAAAAATTTATTTGAAAATGAGAATTAAGTATTTGGAGTAAAAATATTGGGTTGTATAATTAAAACATTAAGGAGATGAAATGGCAGCTGAAAAAGAAACGAAAGTAAGAAGTGAAAAAGAGGAATTCGAATATGTTTTTGAGATTCTACGACAACAGCTATTGGATGCTAGTAGTCACTTTCATATTTTCGAACAGCTTTGGCCAACTGAAAAGGTAGTAGATGTGATAAATAGGTATAAAGGGTTCTTTCAGCCTACAAGAGCTGCTCATCTTGAGAGTTTAATCATTAAGGTTAGCAATATTGTGAGTAATAAGGCTGATGATCCAAGTTTCTATCGTATTCTGAAGATGGTAGGGATAAATTCAAGGCTAGCTCCAGATATAAATGTGCGTGAGGTTAAGCAACGCATTAAGAAACATAAAAAAACATTGGAGGCGATAAAGAATTTCCGAAATACCCGAGTTGCTCATTGGGATACTAGTATTGAAAAGTTGGAAAAACCCGTATTGCTTGGTGATACGAAGCGGATGCTCAAAGAGTTAGCAGATATTTTTAATGAAATCAGTACATCACATTCAAAAAGTGAATGGGTATTCAGGTATAGCGAGCAGGGAGATGTCATTGCTCTTATAGATGGATTGAAAAGGTTGAGAGCTGAGGACAAGAAACGAATTGAGGAACTGACAAGAAAAATGAAGGATGATAGTAAGATTGAGTGATCGGATTGAGAAGGCAGAGGAAGATGATAGAAGATGATGCTTTGATTGACAGATGCTACGTGAAGAGGTGTATTATTGAATGAAGGGGTTATGAGAGTGGTCGGGATTCGTTCTTATCTGGAACGAGGTTATTGACAAGTATTTCTGACCAGATATAATAAAGAAGGAGGTGATATGTAATGAATGTTTTTGGAATTGTTCTTGGTATACTTTTTGGTATAGTTCTTATAGTTTTAGCGATTTATGTAGTTAAGCAGCAGACATTTGCCATTATTGAGCGATGGGGAAAGTTTAAAAGGGTCGTCAGTCCTGGTATTCATCTAAAAGTTCCTATAATGGATAGAGTGGCTGGTAGAGTTTCTATTAGAGTACAGGAACTAAATGTAAGTATCAAGACCAAAACAAACGATAATGTTTTTGTAGACTTACTTATTGCGGTTCAGTACTTTGTTGATGGAGAGGATAAGGTTTGGGATGCATTTTATAGACTTACGAATCCACAAGCTCAGATGGAATCCTGGATATTTGATAATGTAAGGGCAAAGGTTCCCGGGATGACTTTAGACTCCGTGTTTGAAAATAAGGAAGAGATTGCCAAAGAAATTGAGGAGAGTCTTAGCGCCAGGCTGAGTGAGTATGGATATAAACTGGTTCGTGCTCTTGTTAATGACATCCAGCCAGATAAGGGTGTTGCAGATGCTATGAATGAGATTAATAGGCAACAGCGTTTGAGAGTTGCTGCTGAGCATGAAGGAGAAGCTAAGAAAATTATTGTAATTAAGGAGGCAGAGGCTGATGCCAGGAGTAAGGAGTTGTCCGGTGAGGGTATTGCCAAGCAGAGAATAGCGATCGTTGCTGGACTTAGAGAATCAGTTAAGGATGCCAGTGACGCACTTGGGGTTAATGCAGAGGGTGTAATGACATTGGTTCTTATGACGCAGTATTATGACATGCTTACTGATGTTGGAAAGAATTCTCGGACTAACACAATAATGCTTCCTCACACTCCTGGTGCAGTTGGTGAACTTCGAGAACAGATTATAGCATCTATTGAGACTGGTAAGGTTGCTGGTACAACTGAAGATAAAAAAGTGTAGGAACCAATTAATAGCAAGGGTACTGGGATAAACTATGGTGAGTCTGATGATGTTAAGCCCTGTTTTTAGCAAGAAAAAGGAGTGGGATGAAGAAGAAGATTGTGGTTGTACTGGTAGTTGTTGCTGTGATTGCAGGTGTGGTTGCAGGAGCAGTTGCACAGCCATATAGAATATTACCGGCTAAGATTAAGGATGTAGACATTTGGGCGGGTGGGTCTTCCCGTGGTGGACCTTCAGAGTCAAAAAGGTATTACCTGCTAGTTGTCGCTGGTGGGCATAATACCTGCTGGAAACCCTGGAGATATAATGTGACGCGCTTGGGAAACACTATCTTTGTGGAGGTTCTCACTCTACATCATAGAGGTGAGCCGTGTGGTATGGCGTTGACATACGAAGAGAAGACTATATCACTTGGAAGATGTTTCATCCCAGATATGAAATATTGGGTCGTGGTAAACGGTATGGTGGAGCCTTTTATCGCTTAGGTACAATTGTGATGGAGTTATAACAGTGCGTCTGATGGCGTTTAGGGCTTGTTCTTACCAGGAATGTGCTCTATCTGCCGAGCTATGTGGGTCTCCTGTACTTTATGGTGGAGGGGGTAGGATTCGAACCTACGCAGCCCTTACGGGCGGCAGATTTACAGTCTGCTCCGATTAACCACTCCGGCACCCCTCCCTGCTATAATCTTATCATAGAATATATGAAAAACCCAGCCCGAGAGGGGATTCGAACCCACTAACCTACCGATTACAAGTCGGTTGCTCTACCATTGAGCTACTCGGGCAATTTCTGGCTACAATTTCGGCTCAATAGTATAGATAAGGGGAAATTCTCTGTCAACTAAGAGACAATTTGATACAATCTCTTGTTGCATTATCTAAATCAGTCATGCTACATTATACTGTTTTACTAATTAACATCATTTGAAATTGTAATCATGATAGATAATGCTTTATTAAAACAATTGCTGGAGTCAGGTGCTCACTTCGGTCACCATACCAGCTACTGGCATCCCAAGGCGAAAAAATATGTTTTTACCCAGCGCAATGGTATCCACATCATCGATTTGGAGCAGACCGTTACCATGTTAGAAAAGGCCTGTGCCTTCGTCCAGGATTTGGCGGCTCGGGGGCAAAGCATTCTTTTGGTCGGCACTAAAAAACAAGCTCAACAGACCGTAGAAGAAGAGGCTACGAGGTGCGGTATGAGCTACGTTAATCAAAGATGGCTAGGTGGTATGTTAACTAACTTCACCGTCATACAAGCCCGGATCGACCACTTAGTTCGTTTAGAGAATAGAAGGGATAAAGGTGAACTTGACTCCTTGCCCAAAAAGGAACGAGTGAAGATAGAAAAGGAAATATTCCATCTAAATACTCAAATGGGGGGTTTTAAGGAAATGACTACTCTTCCTGGAGCCCTCTTCATCACCGATCCTATTAAAGATAAGATTGCCTTTACTGAAGCTAAAAAATTGGGCATACCTGTGATTGCTATTGTGGATACTAATTGTAATCCCGACGGCATCGATTATCCCATCCCAGCTAATGATGACGCTGTTAAGGCGATAAGATTAATTTGTAGTAAAATAGCTGATGCCATAATTGAAGGTAAAACTGAAGCCTTTTCTGGAGAGGCAGGTGTTACCAAATTAACTGCTGAAGAAGAGCGTGAAGAAGCCATTGAAATTTTAGGTTCTTATACCTTTGAACCAGAGGAACACGGTGAACCAGAAGAACCAAATGAGCCCGAAGGAGAAATTACATCTACATGAAAATACCAGTCGAAGTAGTGAAGGAGCTGAGAAACAGAACTAATGCAGGTATATCTGACTGCAATAAGGCTCTATCAGAGGTAGGTGGTGACATAGAAAAAGCAATCGAATTTTTGAAAGAGCGTGGAGCAGCAATTGCTGAAAAGAAGAAGGATGTAGTCACCACCGAAGGTGTAATCGAAGCTTATATTCATCATACCAAGCACATAGGAGCATTAGTGGAGTTAAATTGTGAAACCGATTTTGTGGCTCGCACTGCTGAATTTAAAGAACTTGCTCACGACTTAGCTATGCAGATAGCTGCTACTTCACCACAATTTCTCGCTAGTGAAGAGATACCACCAGAAGCAGAAACAGACCCCCAAACAGCTTGTCTTCTTAGCCAGCCCTTTATTAAAGACCCTGAAAAGACGGTAAAAGAAGTTATTGCTGAAACAATTACTAAAGTGGGGGAGAATATAAAAGTACAAAGATTCACCAGATTCGAGCTTGGTGCCGATCACTAAGCCATGTTGGACGCATTACTCGCTGAACTGAACTCCAGGATGCAAAAGGCCGTAGATGGCTTAGCTCGAGAATTAGCTACCATCCGTGCCGGGCGTGCCACTCCAGCTTTGCTTGACAATATCATGGTTGACTATCAGGGCACGTCTATCCCGCTCTACCAACTTGCTACCATGTCTATACCTGAGGCTAACTTAATCATTATTCAACCCTGGGATCGCACATCTTTGCGTGACATTGAAAAAGCCATTCTCACAGCCAACATCGGCCTTAACCCTGCGAATGATGGTAACTTAATTCGCTTGGTCATCCCGCCTCTTAGTGAAGAGCGGCGCAGAGAGTTGGTCAAGATAGTATCCAGGAAAGTGGAGGAGCGGCGGATTGCCATACGCAATATAAGGAGAGATGGCATTGAAAAACTCAGAGATATGGAGAAAAACAAAGAAATATCGCAAGATGAACTTAACAATAATGTTAAGAAAATCGACCAGCTTACAGAGGCTTACGTTGACAAGGTAACTGAATTGGGACTGAGCAAAGAAAGGGAAATACAGGAAATATAATGCAATCCCAGAAAAGTCTTACGACTTTTTGAGGACCCCGCTAAACTTACTCTAAATATACTAACCAGGTTCCCGATAAAATCACGAGGTTCTCCTGGGTGAGTATAATTTGCTTCACCAGTATCCAGCAAAAAAGTCCGCACTAACCGCTAGATACGTTTGATATCATTCAGTTGACACCTCTCAATTTGTGGCTATTTGTCATTCTACCCCCGAACACTTCGTTCTCGGTCAGGGTAACATATCAGACATGACTCTCATTTCATGAAGCTCATTTATCAGAGCAGACATTAGCAAACCTGTAGCTGCTCAAAAACTGTTAAAATAGAGGCATGCTCAAGCACAGAGTTATTACTGCCATTGTGGGCGTGCCCCTTGTTATTCTTGCTATCTGGTTTGGTGACGCCTGGTTTAGTCTTCTAATAGCCGCAGCGGCGTTAGCCGGCACCTATGAGTTCTATCACATGGCCAATTTCGACAGGCGTGAGCCTCTGATTTATTTGGGTTTACTATGGGCGCTGGCACTGGTCTTAAGCCCTTATTATCCTTACAAGAGCCCTGATGTTTTACCAATAGTTATTACCGCCACTATGTTGATTTCCTTGATTTATCTGTTATGCCGCCCATCAAAAGAAGGAGCATTCCGCAACTGGGCATGGACAATAGTGGGTGCACTCTATGTGGGTTGGATGCTCAGCTATTGGTTGAGTCTACGTGGTTTAGAGGATGGGCGAAATTGGGTTTACCTGGCCATGTTGACTACATTTGCTAACGATACAGGCGCTTTTTTCATTGGGAGGTCAACGGGCAAACACAAGCTGGCTCCTGCAATAAGTGCGTTTAAAACTTGGGAAGGAGCGATAGGAGGCTTAATAAGTGCCATTCTGGGCGCCCTGGTAATAGCGACGGTTCTTAACCTCATTTCCCCTTTTACTTTTAGATATTGGCAAATTGTATTCCTTGGCTTTCTCGTTGGTCTCTTTGCTCAGCTTGGCGATTTAGTTGAATCCCTGCTCAAGCGTAATATGGGGGTGAAAGAATCAGGTAATTTGTTACCGGGACACGGTGGTATCCTCGACCGATTCGATAGCCTCATCTTCGTTGGGGCAGTGATATACTATTACGTAATATGGGTGGTGTGAAAAAGATAGCTATCTTAGGCTCGACAGGCTCCATAGGGCGGCAGGCTCTAGATGTAATCCGTGCCCTGCCCGACGAATTAAAAGTAGTAGCTCTGACAGGAAATAAAAATCTTGAACTCCTGGAAAGACAAATCACTGAATTTCAGCCCAAAATGTTTTGTTCCTCGGTTAAGCCTGACATTAGTTACCGCGGGGAATTTTTATCCGCAGAAGAAATAGCCGGCCATCCCGAGGTCGACTTAGTTATTGTGGCCACTGCGGGTAAGGCAGGACTAAGCCCTACTCTGATGGCTTTACAGGCAGGCAAGACGGTTGCCCTGGCTAACAAGGAAGTATTGGTGATAGCCGGTGAAATTATTGTTCGGGAAGCCGGCCTCCATCAAGCTCAAATTCTGCCTGTTGATAGTGAGCATAGTGCCATCTGGCAATGTTTGCAGGGGGAAGAAAATAAACCGCGGAGGCTTTTTCTTACTGCCTCTGGTGGACCTTTTTATCACTATTCACAGTCACAATTGGCTGAGGTAACTCCGGAGCATGCTCTTCAGCACCCCGTATGGAAAATGGGAAGGAAGGTAACCATAGATTCAGCAACGCTTATGAATAAAGGATTAGAAGTCATCGAAGCTCATTGGCTTTTCTCTTTTCCCTTTGATAGTATTGAAATATTAATTCATCCCCAATCTATCATTCATTCCATGGTGGAGTTTATGGACGGTTCCCTGAAAGCTCAGCTTAGCTGGCCTGATATGAGGCTGCCTATTCAATATGCTCTTTCCTATCCCCGAAGGTGGTCTAATTCAGAACTACCCCGCCTTGATTGGAATAAAATCCAGTCTCTGAACTTTGAGCCCGTAGATTATGATAGATTTCCTTGTCTCAAGCTGGCTGTAGATGCTGGTAAATCAGGAGGAACTTATCCGGCAGTGCTTTGTGCCGCAGATGAGGTTGCTATAGAGCTTTTTCTCAGCCGTAGAATAGGTTTTACCGATATAGCTAAAATTGTGCAAAAAACGCTTGAGCAACATCGGAACACCCACCAACCATCGCTAGAGGAAATACTGGCTGCCGACGATTGGGCAAGGGAATGCGCTACACGCCTTTCCGCTGCCTACTGCCCTGAGCCTGAGCGACGAAGCAATCCCGGGATAGAGAGATAAGAGATGAGCATTGCCATAATCATTATTCTTTTCATACTAGCTCTATTCGTGGCAATTTGTCTTCACGAGTTGGGGCACTTCATTACTGCTAAGCGTGCCGGAGTGAAGGTAGAAGAGTTCGGTATAGGCATTCCCCCACGACTCTTTGGTATTAAACGAGGCGAGACAATATACTCGATCAATGCTATACCTCTGGGAGCTTTTGTTAAGGCTGCTGGAGAAAATGACCCCACGGTACCACGCAGCCTGGCTGGCAAAGGGCCCTGGACCAGATTAGGAATCTATGCTGCCGGTCCGCTGGTCAATATATTTCTGGCCTTTGTTTTCCTCAGTGCCTTCATTGCTCTACCTTATTCCGTCATTGCCGGCAATGGACTCATGGTGCATTCTGTATCAGTGAATTCTCCTGCGGAGGAAGCAGGCATAGAGCCCGGGGATATAATTCTGGAGATAGAGGGGCAACCTGTTCATATGAGCGGGGATGTGTACGATATAGTCAATTCAGTCGAAGAAGGGGCAGAAATAAGTTTACTCCTGCTGAGGGATGGGGAATTGGAGGAAATCAGCTTGGAGCCGAAATTCGACCCGGAAGAGCAACGAAGATTAATCGGCGTTTTCCTGGCGTGGTGGAACATTGTGAGTCAGGTGGAGGAAGATTCGCCGGTCTATAAAGCTGGCCTCAGAGCCGGCGATGCTATCCTGAGCATCAATGGACAGCCCGTATACAATGATGAGAGTATGTCCAATGTCTTGCATTCGGTTGAGGAAGGTGGAGAGATAAAGCTGGTTTTGCTCCCAAATGGCGAGACAAAGGAGACAGAGGAAATCTCCCTGACTCATGACGGCTCCGAAACCCTGCCCGGCGTAGAGCTACGATGGGTAGATGGAACTCACATTGAACAGGAGCGAGTTCCTGTGTGGAGGGCAGTCTACGAAGGGGCTAATCTCATCATCCGTCTGCCTGTACTTATAGTAGAGGCTTTCCCTCTAATCAGAGCGTCTCCGGACATGGCACTGGTGGGACCAATAGGTGCTGCCCAGCTAACGGTGCAGATGGTGCGCTCCTCTGGCTTAGGTAATATACTATTTATGGCTGGTATAATTAGCCTGGGTCTAGCCATATTCAATTTCCTCCCAATCCCGCCCTTGGATGGAGGAGGTATGCTGGTGGCGTTCATCGAAGGATGTAGGCGTGGGAAACGTCTTTCCCCTCGGGCAATGCGATTAGCTTATACGATCGGCACTGCTTTTTTAATTGCACTTGTAATTCTGGTAACCTTTAGCGATGTCTGGCGTCTAATTAGCGGCGAAGGTTTCGGATTATGATACGTCGAACTTCCAAACCTCTGAGATTTGGTAAGGTGACCGTTGGTGGCGATGCCCCAATCGTGGTGCAGTCCATGACTAAGACCGATACCCGAGATATTCCAGCTACTATAAACCAGATTAAGGAGTTAGAGGAGTGCGGCTGTGAAATTGTGCGAATAGCTGTCCCAGACAAGGAAGCGGCGGAAAGCATAGCAGCTATAAAAACGAGCGTTTCACCACCTATTATTGCTGATATACATTTTGACTACCGCCTGGCTTTGGCTGCGCTGAAATCTGGTGTTGATGGGCTCCGCCTCAATCCCGGCAACATAGGAAACAAAGAGAAGATTGCCAGGGTGGTAGCTGTTGCTAAAGAAAGAGAGGTGCCTATCCGTATCGGAGTGAATGCCGGCAGTTTACCTGCCAATTTCCAACCTGATGCTCCGCCGGCTGAGCGTATGGTTAACATAGCATTGGAACAGATACAGCTTATGGAGAGCCTGGATTTCGATTTAATCAAGGTCTCCCTCAAGGCCTTTGATGTTCCCACCACCATTCAGGCTTATCAAATGATTGCCGATAAAATGCCCTATCCACTGCACTTGGGTGTCACGGAGGCCGGGCTTCCCAAGACAGGAACCATACGCAGCGCTATAGGCATCGGCATACTCCTTTATCAGGGGATTGGGGATACCATACGCGTTTCTCTCAGCGCTCATCCTTGTGAGGAAGTATTTGTAGCTTATGAAATTCTAAAAAGCCTGGGGCTTCGTCAGCGAGGTCCGACTTTAGTAAGCTGTCCTTCCTGCGGCCGGGCTGAAGTTGATATCATTGCCCTGGCTGAAGCAGTGAGCAAGCGTCTGGAAAAAATGAGCCAACCTGTTAAAGTGGCGGTTATGGGCTGTATAGTCAACGGTCCCGGTGAGGCTAAGGATGCCGACGTTGGCATTGCCTGCGGTAAAGGGAAAGGTGCTATATTTAAGAAGGGGGAGGTAGTGAGCACAGCGAGTGAGGATAGACTATTAGAAGCCTTAATGGCAGAACTAAACTCTCTTGATAGGATAAGATTAGAGTAAAGGTAAATTAATGCGTTTTTCTAAGCTTTTTGGCAAGACACTACGACAGGCGCCCGCAGAAGCTGAGAGCGTAAGCCATCAACTACTGCTTCGAGCGGGTATGATTGCCCAGGAGGCTGCCGGAATATACTCTTACTTACCTATGGGATGGCGAGTGCTCAAAAAGATAGAAAATGTAATCAGAGAGGAAATGGATAAGGCTGGCGGGCAGGAATTGATGCTGCCCGTGTTGCAACCTTTTGAATTATGGCAACAGTCAGGCAGGTATGTATCATTCGGCAGGTCTCTATTCACCCTGACCGACCGCAAGGAGCATACACTGGCTCTGGGACCCACTCATGAAGAAGTTATCACCGACCTTGTCCATCGCTACGTGCAAAGCTACAGGGAGCTTCCTATACTCCTTTATCAGATACAGACCAAGCTCCGCGATGAGCCCCGACCCCGCGGTGGCTTATTGAGAGTGCGCGAGTTCATTATGAAGGACCTTTACAGCTTTGACGCAGACGAGGCTGGGCTCGATGAAAGTTACCAAAGTATGTGTCAGGCTTACACGAGTATCTATGCCCGCCTTGGCTTACCCGCATTAATGGTAGAGGCCGACAGTGGCGCCATAGGGGGTAAGGATTCTCATGAGTTTATGGTTCTCACTGAAGGCGGTGAAGACGAGGTCATTTATTGTTCCCATTGTGGCTATGCTGCTAATGTCGAAAAGGCTCAATTTGCTAAAAAGAAGAGCACTGCTGAAGCCCCACTTTCTTTGGAAGAGATAGCCACGCCAGGGACAAAAGCCATAGATGAGGTAGCTGATTTTGTTGGTGTGCCGACAAGTCAAACGCTTAAATCGGTGTTTTATCATGCCGACGGAGAATTTATCTTCGTTATCATTCGGGGCGATCTGGAAGCCAACGAAACGAAGTTGAGAAATGCCTTAAAGTGCTCTGAGCTTCGTCTGGCTACGGAAGGCGAAGTGGATGAAGCTGGACTTGTGCCTGGTTTTGCCTCACCCATAGGTGTAAAGGGAGTCAAAGTCGTGGCTGATGATTCTATAACCTCAGGCTCCAACTTTATTGTTGGCGCTAATAAGCCAGGTTATCACTTCAGGAATGCCAATTACACCAGGGATTTTCAAGTTGACCTTATGGCTGATATCGCCATGGTTCAATCTGGAGATAGCTGCCCCAAGTGTCAAGGCAAATTATCATTGGCTCGTGGCATTGAAGTAGGGCATGTGTTTAAGTTAGGCACTTTCATTAGTGAGAGATTCGGAGCATCCTTCTTAGATAATGACGGTGCTTCCCGGCCCATTGTCATGGGTTGCTATGGCATCGGACTGGGGCGCTTGCTGGCAGCTATAGTAGAACAAAGCCATGACGACAAAGGCATTATTTGGCCGCTCTCTGTAGCCCCTTATCAAGTCCATCTTTGTCCTCTATCGTTGGGAAAATCGGCAATCCTCCCTACGGCAGAAAAGATTTATCAAGAATTACAAAAAGAAGGCATCGAAGTGCTTTTCGATGACCGTAACGAATCCCCAGGCGTTAAATTCAACGATGCTGACCTCCTGGGAATACCTCTGCGGTTGACCTTGTCTACACGCACCTTACAAACCCAGAGCGTAGAGGCAAAATGGCGCACGGAGAAAGAAGCCCATCTTTTGCCTTTGGATAATTTGGCGGTACGGGTGAAGAAACTCTTAGATGAGACCGTAAGCTCTCAATCTTAATCAAGTTTAGCTCACTGTTGTAGTTTAGTAATAAGGCACATCAAAATGCCCAAATATAAAGCAGGCTATGTCTAGATATAAATATAGGTTTGTGCCTTTCCCTGGCTAACTCAATCCCTTAAGGCAGCGCCCAGTTCCTGACTTAGCCTGGCGAGCATCTGTTCCTGAGTTTGATCAACTTCCTCGTCAGTCAAGGTATGTTTGGGCGATTGATAGATAATCCTTATGGCAAAAGATTTCTTGCCCTCGCGGATTTGCTCGCCTCGATAAAGGTCAAAGAGAATTATCCGTTTTACCAGCGGGAAGCTTTGGATTATGTTCTCCACTGTTCGGTAGCTCACTTGCTCATCTATTACTAAAGCGATGTCTCTGGTTACGCTGGGAAACCGCGGTATAGGTTTGTATTCCTTTATCCCGGTAATCTCGGTCAACAGTTTCTCCAGGTCAACTTCTATGAGGCAAGCAGCGCCAGAAAGCTCAAAGGCTTGTACTACCCTGGGATGCACGTCTCCTACGATACCTATTTTGCCATCTTCAACGATTATGTCAGCCCCCCTCCCCAGGAATAGAATTTCATCGTCGCCAATATCAAAATTCGCTTTTAGCCCCAACTGGTTCAGGAGATTTTCCAATACACCCTTAGCATCAAAGAAATCGAGCGGATCTTTATCAGCTTGCCAGGATAATTCT
>Ga0307438_1002021_pt1 | contig 12253 bp, 9 predicted proteins | sample SalMarWE160110MG_FD_202144 | JGI IMG/M metagenome (GOLD analysis project Ga0307438, IMG submission 202144) | Salt marsh sediment microbial communities from the Plum Island Ecosystem LTER, Massachusetts, United States - WE1603-110 | ecosystem: Environmental > Aquatic > Marine > Intertidal zone >...
GCTGTAGCCTACTATCTTTATCGAGTCGCCCCTGATTAATTGAGGAGAAACTATGTTTAAAAAAGGTTTAATCTTTGGGCTATTTGGTTTTTTAATTTCTCTTGGCACAATTTATATATCCTTGCCTGAAAAAGAAATTGCTTCCCAAGAATTCAGTGCATTAAAATATGAAAACGGAATCAATGGCTGGATTTCTTTTGGCAATATTTTAAAAGAAAACATTGGTGAAGCTTTCGCAAGTAAAGACGAATTATTTGTATCAATGTTTATGTGGAAGACAATGGAACCAATACGTCTATCCAATAAACCAGAAATAATAGTCGCCGAAGAAAACCAATCAATATTCTGGACAAATGGCGCAGAAAAGACAGGAACAAAATACACGGGATGGGAAGAAAAAAATAATAAAAATTTCTTGATAAGAGATTCTCTCTCTATAGTTAAAATTGACATTACCTCAAGTAATAAAAAAATAGCCGGATATTTGTATCTGATAACAAAGAACAAACCAAATCTTAAAGAGTTTACCAATATCGGATGGCAATATTATGGTCATGTTCTTTCTACTTCTAATACCATAAGAGGTTACGTGGATGACCGAAACAGCTCGGGAATAAAAAACTACATCGATAAAGTTACAAAAAAAGAAGATATTATTAATTTAACCATTCTTGCCGATGATAAAACGGTAATATGGGATATGAATAATTCAAATATAGGTAAAAAAATGCAAGCAGGCTGGATAGAACAGGAAAAAGGTAAGAAGAAAGACGATAGGTTCTATTTTTCTCAGCCTGTAACATATCAGGGAACAAATATAGCTGATATTCATTTTTTAATAAAAGAACCTAAAAAAAAACAAGCTTCTTCAATTAGAAACTTTACGCTTAAGCTTAAGGAGATATTCAAATTTAAGAATTTAATGATTCCAGTCATTTCCTTTATAATTCTTTCCTTAGTTGGGAGTGTTTTGAGTAAAACGGGACCAGAAGCGGTAACCAAGAAAGGAGCATTTGCTAAGAGTGGACCAGGACTGCAAAATAAAATACAAGTTCTAAAGGAAGAAATCGAACAATTAGAAACAACAAAAGCAAATGTTATGGAAGATGTAGCTAAAAAACAGAAAACACAAAAAGATCTTAAAAAAGAAATAGAACTTCTTAAAAGTAAAAAAGAATCTATTCCTGCACAAGCAACAACAACAACAGCAGAAAAGGAGGATAAGTCAGAAGAAGCTCTTCTCTTTGACAAACTATTAGGAGCAGATAGCAAGACAAGCGCTCAGAAAAAAGAAGAACTCGAGTTAACACAGCGAATAGTTGCTAAAAGAAGGGAAGAAATAGCACTCTCAGGCACAATAGAAACAAGAAGAAAGGAACTCATGAAGCTTGAGCAAGAAATTGAAAAGTTAGAAAAACAATAATAACAGTAAAGAAATCACAGATTAATTCAAATTCAAATGTATCCTTTTAAAAAAATAGAGAATAAATGGCGAAAAAAATGGGAAGATTTGGGTTCCTTTAATACTCCGAAGAACCCCAAAAACAAATATTTTATTATGGAGATGTGGCCTTATACTTCCGGCAACATACATATGGGACATTTCAGAAATTACTGTTTCGGGGACTTAAAATGGCGGTGGGAAAAGATGAGAAACAAGGATTTGTTGCATCCCTTTGGTTGGGACGCATTTGGACTTCCGGCAGAAGAAGCAGCCATAAAAAAGAATTTGGACCCCAAGGAATGGACTTACAACAATATGAAAACTGCAAGAGAAACAATAAAGAAATTAGGGCTTAGTTATGATTGGGAAAGAGAAGTTGCAACTTCTGACCCCGAATATTACAAATGGACTCAATGGTTGCTTGTTCAGCTGTACAAAAACGGTCTTTTATACCAGAATGAATCATACGTAAACTGGTGTCCGGGGTGCAAAACGGTTCTTGCTAACGAACAGGTTGAAAGTGGTAAGTGCTGGAGATGCGAGTCGGAAATTGAAAAAAGAAAACTAAAACAATGGTTTGTACGTATTACAGAATACGCAGAAGAACTTTACCAGGATATTGAAACGCTAAAATATTGGCCCGAAAATATTAAAGAAATGCAGAGAAACTGGATAGGGAAGAGAGAGGGAGCAGAAATAAAGTTTAGCTTGGAAAGCGGTGAAGAATTCAATATATTTACAACAAGACCGGATACTATTTACGGGGTAACATTTATGTGTATTTCACCTGAAAGCGAATTAGCAGAGAAAATAGCTGAAACTAACGATAACGTAAAAAAATATATCCACGATTCACTGCTTTTAAGCAATATAGAGCGTACGAGAGAAGATAGAGAGAAAACAGGGGCAGATACTGGTCTTAAGGTTATTCACCCCCTTACTGGCGATAAATTGCCCGTTTACGTGGCCGATTTCGTGCTTGGCTCTTACGGTACAGGCCTTATAATGTGTGTACCCGCTCACGATCAGAGAGACTACGAATTTGCCAAAAAATACAACCTGCCTATAAAAGAAGTAATACGGGGAGAAAACCCTCTCGGTGATGCCGCCTATACGGAAGCCGGAACAATGGTTAACTCAGGAGAATTCGACGGAATGCCATCAGATAAAGCTTTAACTAAAATAGTTGAATATCTTGAGGATAAAGTACTTGGATGTAATTCTATAAGCTATCGCTTGAATGACTGGTTGATTTCGCGGCAGAGGTATTGGGGGGCGCCGATTCCAATGATTCACTGCGATAAATGCGGAGTAGTTCCGGTTCGGGAGTCTAACTTGCCTGTTCTCTTGCCCCCTCCTAATGAGGTTGATTTTATACCCAAAGCTCGCTCACCATTGGCGACTCATCCGAGTTTTGAAAAGGTTAAATGTCCTAAATGTGGGGGAGATGCAAAAAGGGATGCGGATACAGTTGATACTTTTGTTGATTCTGCATGGTATCATTTCCGTTATCTCGACCCTAAAAATGACAAAGAGATTTTTAACAGGAAAGAAGCCGAAAAATGGCTGCCTATCGATCTTTACATAGGAGGAGCAGAGCATGCAACGGGTCATCTCATATATATGAGATTTTTTACCAAATTCTTGCATAAAATAGGATATTCTCCCGTTAAAGAACCCGCTATACGTCTTTTCAACCAGGGAATGGTTAGAGACGATAAAGGTGATATTATGTCCAAGTCAAAGGGCAATGTTGTGGATCCGGAAGGCTTGATTGCTAAAGTTGGAATAGATGCGGCTCGAGTCGCGATGTTCTTTTTTGGTCCACCTGATTGCGATATTGATTGGAAAGAAGAAAATATTAAGGGTTCCACAAGATTTTTAACCAGGCTTTATGAGCTTGGAGAGGAACATCTCAACAAGAATGAAATACAATTAACTGATTCGGATAGGGAAGAGGCTCTTTATAGGGAGACAGAGAAAACTACGGAAAAAGTATCCGAAGATATTGAGAGGTTCAGCTATAATACTGCAATTGCTGCCTTAATGGAGTTTTCAAACAGCATTTCCGTCTACAAGAAAAAGGATAAACTATCTCAGTACTCTCTAAAACGTCTATTTTTGCTGCTTGCACCCATTGCACCTTTTATTTCAGAAGAAATGTACAGTAAATTCGGACATAAGGAGTCAGTTTTCCTTGAAGATTGGCCAAAATACGACCCTGAAGGCATTGTAGAGGAGAAATATACACTGATAGTACAGGTAAACGGTAAATTAAGGGCAAGAATAGAGGCTAACAAAGGTATAGAACAGGATGAAGCCTTAACCCTGGCCAGGGAAATAAAGAACGTAAGCCGATTTTTAGATGATAAAGAGCCCAAAAAGATTATATTTGTTAAGGATAGACTGCTGAATATAGTTGTTTAGAAGTTAGAAGATGGTAGTTAGTAGTTAGAATCCCATTAAACACTGATATTTTTTAAGGTTTTGCACCTGGATGGTTTTGAATAGGAAGTAGGGAATAGGTATTGATTTTTGCTTTCTAAGGATTAAATTTAACCAAAATGGATAACGTTAATACTGCCGAATCTTTTAATAAGTTCGCAAGGTACTACGACTTATACGTAAATAATTTCAAAGACGACCTTAACCTGTACCGTTCTTTCTGCCACGAGGACGATAAGGTGTTGGAAGTAGGGTGTGGTACGGGAAGAGTTATTAAGTTCCTGCTAGAAAATAACTTAAGCAATATTACAGGGGTTGATATCTCCGATGAAATGCTCAGAATTGCCCAAAAGAAATTAGATAAGTATTTCAGCCTAAATAACTTATCTTTAAAAAGACACAAATTTTCCAGGGAGGCATTAAGAAAAGAGTTTGATAGGGTTTTTATAACGTACTATACCTTTAATTATATTTTAGATAAACCAATAAAGTTCTTGAGGAACATATACTTATCCATGGCAAATAATTCTTTAATTGCAATCGATTTATTCTATCCGTTGTTGTTTTTGGAACCTGAATTAGATAATGTATGGCTTGAACGCGAAATCGTATTGGGCTCAAATAAAACCGTACAACTCAGAAGCAAAAAAATGTTTGATGGAACTTTCGAGCACAGAATTCTTGTTTTTATCGAAGATGGCAAGACAACTACGATCGAAAGCAGTAGACGATTTTACCCTAAAGAGGAAATAGAAAGACTCTTGAATGAAGCAGGATTCAGTAATATTAAAGCAATTTATGGATATTATCTCGGAGATACAAGCAAATACACAGATGACTACCCTTTACTCGGTTTCAATAAATTTAACGTAGATTTAGACGAATACGCTAATAGGGAAGAAGCTAAACCTAATTTTGTAGTTTACGCTAACAAACTCTATTAAAAAATCGCCTTTACAGTCTCGCTTGCAAGAATCCATCATTTTCAAGCAAAATCTAATCCTACACATATAAGTTTACATAATATATATTATCAGACATTAGATATGTTGAAAAAATGAGAGCCAAATTAGTTTGTAAGATATTAATTGCTAAGGATTTAGACTGAATGGAGCTGTTTCTACCAGCCTCCGCCGCCTCCACCTCCGCCGCCACCTCCAGAAAATCCTCCTCCGCCTCCAGAAAATCCGCTGGAGCTACCTCTTGGTGGGCTTGAAGCAGCCGAAAACGCTCCTATAGTATTACCTATGGAGCTTGCAATATTATTTGCCATAATAGGTCCATGTACGCCCCCGTAAGTATTATACCAACTAGGAGTCTCAATTTGAAGCCCACTGAAGCGCTCCGCCCATTCATCAACAACACCTAAAGCTATTGCATACGAAAGAAAATCAAAAAATATTTTAGGATTTTGCTCAAGCATTCTTTTTAATCTCTTTTTCTCCACCCTGACGAGAAATTCTTTAAAACCAAAGATATCCGTCAGTACTTCTCTCCCTTTATATGTACGCTTTGGCATTGCCGGGCCAAACATGAGCGTTATTAAGCCGCTCAGCGCGATTCCGACCGTAATAGACGCTCCAGTACCCGTAAATAAGCCAAATGCGAATGGAGTAGCCCAAATACCTATAAACAAAGCCGCAGCACCAAAGCTAGTGTATTTTTTTCGAACTTTATCAGGATTACCATAGAAATACTTTTTTTTCTTTACGGATTTGTATATTTCTTCGGTAACATCCTTAACATATGTATAAAATTCACCTTTTAAGTCAGAAATAAGAAATTCATTACCACCTTTTGCCTTCAAACCCTTTAAAAATTCTCTCAAATGCTTTTCCTCGTCTAAATCCATGTCCTTCAATATCTTAATTTTATAATCCTTCTTTTTAAGAAATAAAAATTTGTTGGTTTCTATCTCCTCTATTGATAAATAACCTAACCGGGCAAGATCAAACAATATAGACGTTATATCAACCGGATCCACCCTCTGGTCGAGAATAGTCCCAACCTCAGCTGCAGTTAAGTCTTTGGGGGGAGTATACTTGACCGTAACAGTTCCTACCGGAAAGTCTTTGCCTTCCCTGTGCCATCGTTTAAACAGTAATGCAAAGGTAAATAAAGGCAATAAAATGGCTAATACTGGTCCTATATAGCTTTTTAGCTTAAGTGAGAGTGTGGTTGATAAAGGAGGTTCGGTCAGATACCCCTTTGGGAATTTGATATCTACAGTAGTTCCATAACCCGGATACAATGTACCTGTGCCAAAAGAAAGGGATTCATTGGTTGAGACGTATTTTTCAGTTGTTTTGTCCGAACCATATACGCCAACAAAAATTTTTATATCTTCATTTGAAAGCGGTATAGGAAATGGGAACACAACTGTACAATGTGAGGAATCAATCCGATCTTCCCAACGGTTTCCGGTTACATTCCAGTATAATTCATCCCATTCTTCAAAATATCTGGCACCCAGTACAGCAGAATATTCAATCGTATATACATGAATACCACTGATTGTTTTGTCGGAATCTCCAATACGGAGTCTTAAATCTTTCCCTCCACCGTAACGCCTTGTGCTTTTTTCCGCAGGTACGTCTCTTCCGTCCATTAGGACCTCATTTACTTTAAACCCCAACAAATAGTTGCCTATCGTTCCTTTAAGCTCAAGCGGAATATCCCTATAAATACCGTGATGATAACCGCCATCAAAATTTACAGTTATTACTTCTTTAACATCTAAAGAACCATCATAATTTAGCTTTATTTCGCTATCGAATAGCTGTATATATAAGCTTAAAAGCAGAAAGACCATGCTTAAAACTCAACTTTTGGTACAGCTCTCTCCCCTTCCGCCAGTTCGAAGAATTCACGTTTTTTAAAGCTAAAAATGTTAGCAATAATATTCGAAGGAAAAGATTCAACCTTAATATTATTATCACGTACAACAGCATTATAATATCTTCTCGCGTTTTGAATATCACCCTCGATTTCTGAAAGATTTTTCTGTAAATCGAGAAAGTTTGTATTTGCCTTTAATTCCGGATAATTCTCTGCTACCGCGAAGAGTTGCCTTAACGCTCCGGTTAACATATTCTCTGCTTTTGATTGTTCCGCAGGTGTTTTGGCGCTAGTTGCTTCTGCTCTGGCTTTAGTCACGTTTTCAAGTACCTTTCTCTCATGGCTCGCGTAACCTTTAACTGTGTTAACAAGATTCGGAATGAGATTATATCTTCTTTTCAACTGAACGTCGACATCACTCCAGGCATTATTACAGAGATTTTTTAGACGTATAAAGGCATTATATGTAGCTATTACAAAAATAATACCAACTACAACAACAGCAAGAATTATTAAATTAACCATACAGTTCCTCCTTTTTCCCCTTTTTTATTAAATTAAATCTACAAGGGGCGGTAGATCAAACCATTCGGCGGCTGTAATAACTTCTTTTCCAGTTTCTTTAACAGTATCGTAGAAATCTCCCATATGTTCTCTAAATTTCCTTTCTCTGAGTAAATGATGGTCATAAATCATAATGTCGAAATCGGCTTTTCTTACAATCCTTGAAACGTTTTCTATACACCTATCTAAGTTAATTTGATTAAACATATAACCCAAAAGGTATGTTGATGGACCATCCAGTATTATTACATTTGGATTACCATTAATTATCCATTGTGCGTAATCTTCTATGTTGGGGCCCATAATATCTGATGAAAATAATACAATTTTATCATCTCTTTTCACTACTACAGGTTCTACCCAACCGGTTTTTGCATATTCTATCCCATGAAATAAAGCACCCGGAAACCAGATACTGGTTTTACCAAAATTAATTTCTCCTTTACGGATAAAATTTATGCTGGTTCTCGCTATTTTTAGTTCAGTTAACCATTCGTCACTCATCCAGCCTTCAACACTTTTATACATATTAGCTTTCCACGTTTTCAACAATTCCTCACGTCTACTTGCATATTCGCCAAAATCTTTTTGCTGCGCTAAATTTAGTTTATTATAGGGGTCCTGATAGTTTTTTTTCTCCGGCTCTTTCTTAAAGTCTTCCATCTTAAAAATATCATTAAAAAGCGTCATTAAATCCTTATACAACACTCTCGCTCTTTTCCACTGAGAATAATTAATCCATTCATTAGGATTTTTTATGTAGGTTATTTTATCTATAAAACTTTCCGGGAATTCATAATGATCGTAATGAAAATGAGTGATTATTACTACATCGGCTTTTTTCGTATATTCTTTCACCCTTGTTTCAGCAGTCTTTAAGAAATCTAACTTATCTTCTTCTTCCAGTGGATAGGAATGCTGCATAATCGCGTATCCGGGGTCAATAATAATCTTGATTTCCGGTGTTTCTATATATGTACACATAGATTTTGCGCCCATAGAATCAAACCAAACCGGCATAACGCTTATCCTGCCAGTTTTTATGATATTTTTGAAATTCCCCTTTTTAAGATATTCTTCTGAATTCATTGAAAAACCTTATTCTTCCAGAATTGCTTCCACAAAATCTTCTGCAGAAAAGGGGATTAAATCTTCTTTTTCTTCTCCGACTCCGATATATTTCACAGGAATACCTATTTCATTAACTATGGAAATAACTATTCCGCCTTTAGCAGTACCATCAAGCTTGGTTAATGCAATTCCATCTATTCCTATCGATTCATTAAACTGTTCTGCCTGTATTAATGCGTTCTGACCTGTTGTTCCGTCTAAGACTAAAATAGTTTCCTGTGGTAAATCCTCTCGTTTCTTTCTCAAAACTTTTTTAATTTTTTTCATTTCTTCCATTAAATCATTCCGTGTATGCAGTCTTCCAGCTGTATCTATCAAAACATAATCTACTTTTCTTGCTGCTGCCGCATCTACCGCGTCAAAACACACTGAAGCGGGGTCAGCACCGTAGTCGGACTGTATAAAGTCTGAATTAATCCTTTTCCCCCACTTACTTAACTGTTCAACAGCTCCAGTTCTGAAAGTATCTCCGGAAACCAGAAGAACTTTTTCTCCTTCTTTGTAGAGAGCCCATCCTCTTTTACCCAGTGTGGTGGTCTTCCCTACTCCGTTTACACCAACATAAAGCTCAACAATAGGTTTCATGTAAGAATTCTCTTCCTTAATTGGTCTCATAAGTATGTTAATAAGTTCTTCTTTTAGAGTAGGAAGGTAATTATCGGGATTTGCTTTCTCAAGAACTTTAATTAAAGAAACAGCTGTATCTACACCAAAATCAGACTCTATTAATAAATTTTCGATATCCAGTAGAGCCCCCGGATCTCTTTTACCAAAAAGATTCCGTAATTTTTTACTAAGATTATCCCTGGTTTTCTTTAAAGTCTTTTTCAAATTCATGATCAGAGATTTCTCTTTCCAATCTTTTTACGTTTTCAGCTAAAGCGGTAACCGATTCTGTTATAAACCCTACAGTAAAAAGTACCAAGCCCGAAACAATCAAAAGTATAACAAGATACAAAATAGGTCTATAGCCATGATGATAAACAAAACGCTGAATAGTTCCATAAATACCCACAATTACACCTAATAAAATAAGAATACCTCCCGAAGTACCAAAAAACAAAAACGGTTTCCTTAAAAGCGAAATCTGCATTTTTACCGCCAAAAGATCCATCACACCTATCACGACTCTTCCCCTACCTGAATATTTGGACTCTCCAAATTTTCGCTCTCTCAAAGCTACTTTAATCTCAGAAACCTTAAAACCCTTATCAACAGCAAGAGCTACTATATACCTGTGCCAATCTTTCCTTAAGCTAATCTCCTCTAATACCTTGCTGCGTAAAGCCTTAATTGAGTTCTGATCATGTATTGGTAAACGGAATAAACATCTTGAAAGAAAATTGTAAATTCCGGATACAAATTTTTTCTGATAATCTCCCTGTTTCCATCCTGTAACTATATCGTAACCTTTTTCTATTTCTTCAAGTAGTCTGGGGATATCATTTGCATCGAATTGGAGATCTGCGTCCATTATTACATGTATTTGTGCTGTCGAATGCCTAAATCCTGTTAGTATTGCTTCCGTTTTGCCGAGATTGGCGCGATGACTATAAACTTTCAAATATTTGTATTTTTCTTTTAACTTTTTACCTTCTTCAAAGGTTCCGTCCTCACTGCCGTCATCAACTATAATTACTTCATAGGTTTTATTATCTTTTTTTATAACTGAGTTGATTTCCTGCATTAAAGGATTCAGATTTTCTTTTTCGTTAAAGGCTGGTACTATAATTGCTATCTTTTTTTTGGCCATTACTTCATTACCCTCAATTACAAAAATTTATTCTGGTTTGATTTTAACGAATCTTAGTTTCCCCACTCTTACCACGGTGTCTTTATCAAATGACATATTCAGTGTAAAATCGGTAACCTTCTTGCCGTCTATTTTCAGTGCTCCGTTTTTTATAAGTCTCCTGGCTTCTCCACGGGATTCGACAAATCCGGCTTTCTCGAGTAATTCGACTATCCAGATTTTCTCACCTCTGTTGACTTTCATTTCTTCAATATTTTCGGGGGTTTTATTTTTCGAAAAAACTTTTATAAATTCATTTTTTGCTTCTTTTGCTGTTTTTTTATTATGGTAAATAGAAGCCACTTTTTCAGCAAGTTCCATTTTTACATCCCTGGGATTTTTTCCTGCTTTCATTTCCTTTTTTAGTTCTTTTAAAGCGCTTTCGTCATAATCGAGACATAATTTATAATATCTCAATATCAAATCATCCGGTATTGACATCAGTTTGCCAAACTGTTCCTTAGGAGGTTCGGTTACCCCCACATAATTTCCGTATGATTTACTCATCTTTCTAACACCGTCTAAACCTTCAAGTATCGGCATTAATATAACAACCTGAGGTTCCATATCAAAACTCCTCTGCATATCCCTGCCGAGTAGATGATTCCAGTGTTGGTCCGTACCTCCGAGCTCTATATCCGCCTTAACCGCTACGGAATCGTATGCTTGGAAAACCGGATAAAGAAATTCATGTAGGGCTATCGGCTGCTCGCACTCGAATCTCTTCGCAAAATCGTCTCTTTCCATCATCTTTGCCATAGTAATTCTGGAAGTGAGTTTTACAATTTCGGTTGGGGTTAACTTTGAAAGCCATTTTGAATTTCGTTTTATTTCTGTGTTTTTCTTATCCAGAATCTTGAATATCTGTTTTTCATAATCTTTCATGTTTCGTTTAACGTCTTCTTCTGTTAAAGGTGGTCTTGTCTTTGAACGTCCCGAGGGATCTCCTATTTGTGCTGTAAAATCTCCGACAACGAGAACAGCCTTATGCCCAAGTTCCTGAAAATCCCGGAGTTTTCTAAGAACGACCGCAAAACCAAGATGAATATCAGGTGCAGTTGGATCTATACCAAGTTTTACTCTTAGAGGTCTTTTTTTCTTTAACTTCTTTTTTAGCTCTTCTTCAGGTATTACCGTTTCGACCCGTGCAAGTATTTTTTCTAATTCGGATTTTATTATTTTCCTCCTGAAGGTATATTTAAAAGAGGTGTCAATTTCTGGTCGAAAGGAGTTACAATTACAGTGTTGTTGGGTGAATTTACGAGTTGTTGAAGTGTTTTAATGTAATACCATTGTAGATAATTACCTGAAAGAGACCTTGCAATAATTTTATTGTAATCTGAAACACCTTGGGCCTCTACAGCTTTTCTTTCCGCTTCTCTTTTTTCTTTATCCAGAACAAACTCCATTTTTTCCGCTTCTTGTTTTGCCGCCATTTTGGCATCGATTTCGTTTTGTACTTTAGCAGGTAATTTCACATCTCTAAGCAAAACTCTTTCTATTCCTAAATTTCTGCCTTTTACTGCTTCTCTTAGATTTTTACCAATTTGCAATGAAACAGCTTCTCTACTTTGAGTGTAAATATCTTCTACTTTATAATTAGAAATAACATTACGTATAGACGTTCTCGCTGCTGGGCGTACGATTTTATTTACGTAATTTAGACCCAGTGTACTATATACTTCAGCTGCACCATCCGGAATTAAGTAGTACCATACCGTCACATCTAAACGCACCATAAGACCTTCAGAAGTTAGAGCCTGTATAGCATCATCCCCCTTTATCTGACCTTCCCTTAACATACCGCTCATTGTATATTCTTCTATTCTGATACTCATTTTTTCAACAGTCGCAAAAGGATTTACAAGATGAAGACCGTTCTTTAGTGTCTGTTCTTGAACTTTACCAAAAACAATCACAACTCCAACATTCCCTGGAGGAACAAGACGAACCATAGAAGCAACGAGAAAGATAAAAGATAAAAATATAACGCCAAACGGAATTAATTTCCCCTGAGGATTCCTTTTAATTTCTGGAGA
>Ga0307438_1002036_pt1 | contig 12188 bp, 6 predicted proteins | sample SalMarWE160110MG_FD_202144 | JGI IMG/M metagenome (GOLD analysis project Ga0307438, IMG submission 202144) | Salt marsh sediment microbial communities from the Plum Island Ecosystem LTER, Massachusetts, United States - WE1603-110 | ecosystem: Environmental > Aquatic > Marine > Intertidal zone >...
TGCATACGACTCACTGCGAAACCTGGCTTTTTTAAGTTCAGGTGGAGGAGTTTACATTCTCGATGTATCAGACCCCTCGAATCCTATTGAAATATCTGATGTCATTCGCTGCAGAGAATTTATTCACGCTGAGCTTTTTTATGATTCGGATACACAGAGATTATATATTGCAGTAGGAAGATGGTTTGAGATATGGGATGTATCCAATCCGAATTTACCTTCAAAACTCAGCTCTTTTGCCACATCTGGAGGCCCTATTCTGTCTAGTGACATTTGTGCTTCAGGTTCGTATGCTTATTGTATTGATGACTCCTGTTTTTCCGTGATAGATGTCTCATCTCCCCAAAACCCACAGATTGTAGGGAGAGTTATCATGGCTGGAGTTTCACTTGCTGTTAAAGACTCGTTCGCTTATGTTGTATCTCTCGGCAACCCTGGTTTTCATGTGATAAACATATCTGACCCTTATAATCCCGTGATAGATACCTTTATGTGGCAAAAAGGAACAGATGTTTTCATATCAGGTAATTACGCTTATATGTCAAGCTGGCTCGCATTGCGTTTTCGCATCATAGACATTTCAAATCCACACAATCCACAATTTGTAGGATATTATGATAGTCCTGATGATGTTTACCATGCTCATGTAATTGGTACAATCGCATATCTTTCAACCGAGTTAGCCCTTAGGATACTGGATATATCAGATCCAATGAACCCTCAGGAATTAGGATATTTCCCTGGCAGAGGAAGAGACATATTTGTCAGGGATACTATCGCATATTTCGTTGATATATACACAGGACTCAGGATTCTAAATGTTTCCACTCCATCTTCACCGCAAGAGATAGCAACCTATTTAACTCCAGGCATAAGCAATGAAGTCTGTGTATCAGGCTCTTTTGCTTACGTAACAAGTAATAAAGGGCTATGGATAATCGATGTATCGAACCCGGACTTCCCAAGGGAAGTTGGACATTGCTGTACTACAACTCCTGTATACGACATTTCTTTGTCTGGTTCATATGCTTATACTACAACAAGGTACCCTGGACTTGTTGTGTTCGACATCTCAGACCCTTCAAATCCCGGTATAGCTGCATCTCTTAATCTTCCATTCCTTTCACATCACTATGGTCTTGATATCTCAAGTCATTATTGTTATGTTGCGAATGGTTATTATGGACTAAAGGTGGTAGATATTTCCAATCCATTGCTTCCCTATGTGGCAGGACAGTGCTCGCTTTCTAGAGCATACGATGTTGAAGTTTCAGGTTCATATGCTTATGTAGTAAGCCAAGCATTCTTTAAAGTAATAGACATTACAGATCCATCAAATCCCTATGTTGTGGGTATGAAGGGGTCAACTCAATTTCCAGCTGATATCTATGTTTCCGGTATGTATGCATTTATGGTTGATTCTCTATGTGCATCTAGCTGCTCATCTGGATTTTATATTTATGATATTTCAGATCCCACAAATCCTTGGTTTGTAAGCAACAGACTTGAGCCTTCCTCGGGTCTTTCAATATCGGGTTTATATGCCTATTTATCAAATATTGATGCGCTTCTTATGGTGTTCGACGTTTCTCAGCCAAACAATCCAACATTCACTGGACTTTACAAGTCATGGGGACCCGATTTCTTTTTTCACGGAGTTTATGCAGTAGGAACCAATGCTTATGTTTCCACAGATTGTGGATTGCAGATTTACCAGTACTATGGAGCTGGTGTAGAGGAAACAGAAGAAAAAACGCACTCTCCACCATCATTCAAACTCTTACAAAATCCAACGACAGGCAATCATATTGAATTACTATTACATACTACTAATGTTGAGAATGCAACTGTATGTCTGCATAATGTTGCTGGTCAAAGAGTCAAAACGTTCACTTTGAGGAATCTTGTTTCTGGTAAGAATAGGGTAACATTATCCACAGATAGAATTCCGAGTGGGATTTATTTTTTAAGATTAGGAAGTGAATTTAATAACGAATCCATTAAAGTAACAATAATAAGGTAACATAAGACTTGCCCCAAAATCTAGGAATTCATTTGCTTTCAAGAAGCAAAAATTATTATTGGGATGCAGAAAAAACAGCCTCCATTTTAGGGCTGTTTTTCTGTTCTGCAATGAAAATTTCAGGTGTCCAAATAGTGTCCATACAGGTTTAGGCATTCTTTGTTCACAAAATAATATTGACAATGGTTTGAAAAGGTGATGTAAAGAAATACAAACCAAAGAATAAGCAAGTATGTGAATTTCAAGAAGGGTAATTAAGGTGAAAAAGAAAGAGCAAAATACTGTGCAAAAAGTGTTGGCATTAACTCACATAATGAACTTTCCTGATTTTGCAGAATGGAGTTTGTGTTTATATTACTCCTGAACAGCTTTTCAAAATGAAGGAATTATTTGAAGAAAGTAGAAACTAAGAGACTTAATAATAAAATAAAAGTCCCGAAATCATCTCAAAACGGATTTCCATTTTCCGAAAGTGGCTAATTTTGCGAAGTGAAAAAACAGGAGAAACATAGGGGGACATTTTTGCCACTTGTAAGACCTTATTTGTATATACTTACAAAGGTCTACAAAAAAGCGTGGCATTTTTGCCCCGCTTTTTAATAAAGATTGAGAATCTCAAAAACCTGAGAAAATAATTTCAATCAATAAGATTATATATCGCTTCACTTAGTATTTTCAGCACAAAATGTGGCACGAAAATTGCATAAATATGTAATAAATGGTTAATGTAATCAAGGAGGTGTGTTGAAACATTTTTACCTTGTTTTAGTTTTGTTGTCGTTAGCTTTAGCCTTCTCAGTACTGGGCACAAGTCCAGAGAAGAAAGGGGTTCAAACGATTGAAGTTCATTGGTATGGTAAAGCCTTTGAGGGGACTTGCCCAAGTTCAACATATGCAGATTCTGGAACTGCTATTTATGTCTATGTAGCATTTTCGTCTAATGGTCCATGGTATTACAAACGTACTGACCGTGTTGCAAGATATGGTGATTATGATGTTCATTTCTATCAAGAGGAGACAAGACCCTGGGTTGAATTTGCAACCAGTCAACCTCCAGATTCCTCACTCTGGTTAAAGAATAATAATTGTAATATTGTTCGTTTTTACATCAAGAAAGAGGGAATAAGAAATCAGGATATTGTGAGGGGATTTTAGTTTTCTTTTCAGTTTTTTTAACTTTGTAACTATCTAAATTATAACTAAAGAGGCAAGATAGCGGAAAGAAAATAACAGTTTTTCAGATTATTTTTTATTCTTGTCATGTTTTTTCCCGCATATACAGACAAGTCTAAAAAAGGCCGCACGCTTTTTGACAAAAAAATAGCAATTCTAATTCAGGAGGTAGAAGTGATAAAAGCAACTAACTTCGCAGAGAAATGCTCATTATTTACACCAGTATTATTAGTTATTTGTTTGATTTTTCCGTATTCCATTTTGCGGTCGGAATGCGAATGCCCTTATCCAATAGAATACAATGGTCAGGCTCAATGTGGAGCAATCAGTCCTAATGCAGTTTATGTGTCTCCTGGTGCGAACGTCTCTGTAGATGTTCATATTACTAATGAAGTATCTCCTATATGTAATCCAGAGGATACATGGAGTTATGGCCCTCTCTTCATAAATTATTACACTCCGCCACGTGGTTCTGGATGGGCATGGCTTATTCCAGAAGATTGCAGTGATTGCAGAAGTCAAAATTTGCAAATTCAAGTTCCTTTCGACAATGATGATACTGATTCGGTTTGGGCACGTTATGAGCATGGGAGAGCTGGCAGTATGGATATATTTGTTATTCCTTACTCAGACCCTGATCCAGACAAAACAGATGATATGGACGCTGTTAATACTTATACTGGTGCATTTCATATATCTGATGGAGATTATTCAAATTCTGATTTGGAATTCAAAAGATATTATAACAATATGGCCTTAGTAGGTACTTATGTTGCTGATACATTAAGAAGGTGGACAAATCCTATTGGAATTGGATGGCAACACAACTACAACATTTATCTTGAAGAGATTCGACAAATTGATGGTGTTACCCATGATACTGTTGACGCCTGCTCAATTCATGAAGGGAAATCTACAAATATATACAAATTACTTGCCAATGGAAAATATCAACCAAGAAGCGGTAATCATTCAAATTTAAAGAAATCTGGAAGCATATGGAAGCTTTATAAGCCTGATGGCAACATATATTATTTTGGCAGTTCTGGTAAAGCTGATTCAATTGTTGACCGCAACGGAAGAAAAACAGAGTTTACCTATTCCGGCAATTACCTCTCGCAAGTGCAAGGCAAAGATAATCACACACTTAATTTGAGCTATAATTCTGATTCTCTCTTGAGATGGGTTTCAATAACTGAGAATAACAACACAAAGAAGTTTGAATATCGTTATTCTCCTGTAACACTTGTTATGCACGCAGACTCGGACACTTTTGATTTGATGGGCGTATATTATCTTGCACAGGTTTTACAGCATTATCCATCAGGTAGCACTGATTCTCTAATGTCACTTCATAAGTATTACTATGATAATAAGAATCTTAAAATGGTAGCGAAAGTATTCCATCAAGATTTATACTCACAATCAGATACAGTGTGGGAAGGAAATTATAAAAAAGGAGACCGAGTATATATCTGGTATGATAGTACGGGTCAAACTGTATATAATGAAATAATCGAAGGAGATGCGGATACCTTACTCACAAATGACAAAGTAACATACAGAGCATATACAAAATACTTCAGAAGAACTGCAGGGAATCGTGGAATGGACTCAACTTGGACATATATCTATCAAGCAATTGCTGGGACTGGTTCTGCCCATAGTCCTTATGATACCACCTTTACGCCTCAGGCACCTGCTTCGGATTACGCAATCAGAAAAAGAAAGTATCATAATGATGTTATTGGTAGACAGATTTTTATAGAGACTATACCAGATTCTGGAGCAAGTTTTGAAAGCAAGTATTACAAAGATAAAGATTTCAATGATACACTTTCAATATGTTCTGAAGATGATACAACAGAATATTTCTATCAGACATACATCTTAAATAATGACACAATACCCAGCCCAAATCCAGTAAAAATTATATATCCTAATGGTGACTCAAGCCTTTTCTACTATCATGCACCTGATACTAATGCTCCATCCTTTTTTCTAATTGATTCTACTTTTGACGAGCTTTCCAGAAAAACAGAATATTATTATGACACCAATTACAATCTTGATTCCCTGCGTTATTTTCATAGATATGTCTCTGGTGTTGGAACGACGAATGTAACAACAGATTACACCTATAACAGTAAAGGAAATCTGACACAGCTCAAAGACCCTCGTGGAAACTCCACACACTTTCAATATGCTCCAAATGATACAGGAGCGTATCTCACAGAAACCTGGATTGACTTTAGTCATACCGGTGGTGGTCAACCAGGAAATGCTGATATTGTCACAAAATATAAATATAATGCTGATATAGGAAAAGTGGATACCATCATCTATTACAGGGATTATCCATCTGATTCAAGTATTGTTCGGTATGTCTATGATGTTATGAACAGATTAAAAGAAACCTATTATCCGGACGGTACATATGATATTTTTACATATGACAAGAGAGGTAATCTATTGAAGAAAGAAATAGGTAAAACTGGAACTGAAACAAAATACTTCAAGATAGCGTATGAATACGATGCAATGGACCATTTGATCAAGGTAAAGGAGTACAAAACTGCATTAAGTGATAACTATGACAGCACTTTTTATAAATACAATCTCGATGGTGACCTTATCGGTTTCATCAATGCGAATGACACGACAGGCACTTCAACAGAGGTGAAATATTCTTACGATGCTGATAGGTTACTAAAGGTAGAATATCCCGACACAACAACAGACAGTCTTGGATATTTTAAGGATGGTAACCTGATGTTCAAGAGAGACAGAAAAGGGAAGGTGGTTGCATATGTTTATGACGACAGGAATAGGTTAACAAGGAAGAGGTATTTCAACAGCTTTGCTGCATATGAAAGTCCCGACAGCACACCAGCAGAGACACTCGCATTTTCTTATGATAAAGTAGGAAATATGGTCGTTTGTGTAAAAAGTACTGGGGTATTTAGGGTAGCGATTATTTTGGTTGGGTTAAAGAATTTGATTGAAAAGGGTATTATAAAGAGATATACTCCTCTCTGGTTGTTTACGCCAAGTAAACAATGTTATAAAAACATTAAACCAGAAAGGAGCATAACAATGATAACAATAAGGATAAAATCTATCGATGTCAACAAGAAAATATCAATAGATGAAGAAAGTGTTAATTTTGGGATATTTGAGGAGGAGTTATACGAATTGGGATTAGAGGTAGGTGTGCGTATAATGGAGCATATTTTAATGATATTAGACGATCAGATAAGAAAGGGTAGGGGAAGGAAGACATTGGAGAATCGTGGTAAGGAGGGGAAATACCTTTCGACAAAGATGGGGAATATAGATTACAATCGTACGAGGTATTATGACAGAGGATCTGGAGGTTACCGTTATTTATTGGATGAGGCATTGGGATTGGAGAAGCGGCAGGCAGTGAGTATAGGACGGAGGAAATTAGAGGCAATGATGGCGGTTAAGGAGGGTAGTTATCGAGGTGCACAGGTAAGGATGGGGAAATTGACTGGTTTGAGCAGGTCGCACGAGGCTATTCGGGGAGTGGTATTACAGGAGGGGAAGAGGCTTCGCAGTACTGAGAAAAAACTTTTACAGCGGGTATATAATTTAGAGGATGAGTATACTGGAGATACTCATGATGTAGTTTATGTAGAAGTAGATGGGACAGGGATAAAGTCTCAGTGTCGTGGTGGGAAAAGAGGCAAGGGTATAGAAGTAAAGGTAGGGATATGCTACACAGGGAAGCAGCGCAGGTATCGAGGTGGGAGTGGAGGAGCAAAGGTGCTCAAGAATAAATATGTTCACCTGGACATTGAATCCGGTTCAAAGTTTGTGGAGGAGATGAGTTTGGCAGCGGAGCGTGAGGCAGGTTTAAGTAAGGCGAAGCGTGTTGTTATAGGTGGTGATGGAGCCAAATGGATAAGGAAGGGAATAGGGACGAATTTTCCTGGGGCAATATACAAGTTATGTGAATATCATTTAAATAAGAGGATAACAGAATCATTGAGTGGTATAAGGGGAGCGGGCAGTCAAATAAGGAGATTATTGCAGGATAAGAATATAGATGGGGCATTGTCAACCTTGTGGAATACGGGTAAATCGAGTAGTAACAATAAACAGTTAAAGAGTGTAATGGAGTTATATGGTTACATACAAGACAATAGAGAGGGGATAGTTGATTTATCTGACTTTGATGATACCGAGTTGGGGATAGAGATAGAGCATACAGGAGCTATTGAGAACACGGTAGACAAGGCAGTAGCACATCGTTTTAAGAAGCATGGATTTAAGTGGAGTAAGGAGGGAGCGAGGAGTTTACTCAAGGTGGAGCAGGCGATGCTGAATGGTCGTTGGGATAGCTGGTGGAGCGAGGATAGGGATAAGGTAATAAAGGTAGATATGAAGGATGTTAGTCCATTAAGTGCTGCTCAAATGAAGGGGGTTAAGGATAAAGGGTGCATGGATGAGATAAGTCTTCCTTGTTTTCGAGGACCTGATCAGAGTAAGCCCTGGGTAAAGGGATTGAAGGATATGATACAGATTAAGAAGTTATGAGAAGAAAGTCATGAAAGAAATCAAAGCAGTTAACAAAATACATCCCGATATGTACAAATGGTTTTATGGGGTCTGTATGAAAGTAGATGTAACCTGTAAAAAGTCAAAATTATTACAGAGAGGAGTACACCGCTGAATTATCTCGATTTTTCATCCTTTAAGAAAAAATACCCCAGAAGATTTGACACTAACAATATGGTCTCGATGCTTGACAAAAATGGCACAGTGAGTTATAGTTACGATGAGATGGACCGAATTGATACGCTGAGTTCTTATGGAGACATTCTCATCACTTATGAATATGATGTAGGAGGTAACAGAAAAAGGCTAAAGTTGGTTAATGAATCAACACCAGCAGCGGTCTATCTCAATCAGGGCTATCCGACTTACGATGAAGCGAACAGGCTTGAGAAGACAATAACAGGCACTGACACATTCGATTTCAATTACTGGGATACGGGGCAGATTAAGAAGATTGAATATCCTAATGGAGTAAAGGAGCAGTATAAACTGACATCACGAAATTTCATAGACATTGTGACAGATTCCTCCGGAAACTATCAGTTATTCAAATCTGATTATAAATACAATGAAGTAGGAGACAGAGATAGTCTTATTTTCAAATTAACAAGACCTGGTGAAGTCGCACCAATAACAGGAACCATTACATACAAATACGATGATTTAAGGAGACTAACAGAAGCAAAATATCCGAGAAGCATTTATAACAAAACCAATAAATATACTTATGATAAGGCAGGTAACAGAAAAAGGAAGATAGCAGGAATAGATACAACGGATTACACATACAACAAGAGGAACAATCAATTAAATATCACAGATGAGCCGGATACCTTCAGTTATGATGACAATGGTAATCTCACGACGCACAAGCTGTATCCAGGACCGAGAGACTGGACATTGACCTATGATTTTGAGAACAGAGCGACAAGGATTTTGAAGAAGACAACAGGACTTCCAACCATTTATGATACATTGTGGTTTAATTATTGCGGACAAGGAAAAAGAATTAGTAAGATTGAGAAACCGAATGGTGGGTCACCCGACACCACCAGTTATGCTTTTGACGGAATGTATGCAGTCTGTGAATTCGGGGGACATTTGGATTTACAATATAAATACATCTATGCCAATGGACTGTTACTTGCAAGATATGACGCAAGTCCAGCTGACACTCATTATTACCATCATGATGGACTTGGTTCAATTATGGGTATGACGAATGAGAGTGGGAATGTGGAGCAGAGTTACTTCTATGATGAATTTGGTAATTCTCTTGGAAGCTGGGGTAGTGTCAGCAACCATTACCTCTACACAGGTCAAGAATATGATGGTGACATCACTGGACTTTACAACCTCAGAGCAAGGTATTATGATAGAAGTATAGGGAGGTTTGTGAGTGAGGATCCGATACTTCAAATAGGTTTACAGAATTTTAATTCTTATTGTACATTTAAAACAAAACCGACGGTAAACCGTATTGAATATGCACAGATGTTTCCTCAGATTATGAACAAATATGATTATGTTTGCAATAATCCAATAAATTATGACGATATTACAGGAAAGCAAAGTAAATGGATGCATTGTTGTTTTGAGATGGCGTATTGTTTTAGAGAATTATGTTATGAAGTTGGTCACGATCCAAAATTTTGCGAGAAACTCTTTACGGGTTATTACATTGAATGTTTAGGTAATGAGAAAATATCCGGTGAACTTCCTCCAGATCCTTTACCTGGATGCACTAAAGAAAGAGAAGTATACTGTCCTTTTGCAGAACCACCAACGGGTATGCCTCGTCCATAGAATTGAAAAGGAGCAAAAATGCTAGAAAATAAAGAATTATTAGTTGAGAGAAAAGGCTTTATTTTCAAACTGACAGTTTCCAAAGCAAAAGAATATTTTTACCCAGCATTTTGTATTCTATTTATTCTAATTTCCTTGTTTCTCATCTCATGTTATAATAGTCAAGAGAGTTATTTTTTCTTGTGGAAGAAAATTGGCGATAAGATTGAAGATGATTTACGGAAATCTTTTTTCCTAACGTCTTTAGCCACAATATATGCGAAAAAAGGGGAAGTCGACAAGGCTCTTGAAACTGTGGATTTGATAGAGAATGATGCATTCAAGGAAAGTGCTTTTTTCACAATTTCAAAGGAATTTTCCGAGAGCGGAAAATTTGAGTTAGCAATTGAATTAACTGAGCAAATAACTGATAATTCAATAAAGGCAATGTCTTTATCTGAAATAGCAATTGGATATACCTCGGATGGGCAATTTGACAAGGCAATCGCACTTGCGAAATCCATAAATATCTTATACTATAAATCATTTGCGTTGGTTGAAATAGCCTTGAGGGAATTCAAACTGGGAGACACTACAATGGCGTTAGAATTATTGGATCAGGCCTTGATAATAACCGATGAATTAAAAGATAATAGAAAAAGGCGTAAATTGCTAACTATGATTGCTGTGAGATATGCGATGATGCAAAAGTATGATGCTGCAACAAAAATAGCGAATTCGCTCAATATACAGTCAAATAAGATTGGATACCTAATTGGTTTGTCGGAAATTTTTGCAGATCATAAAGAGCACGAAAAGGCCAATGAGCACCTGGAAGTAGCTTTCAATCTGCTAGTTAACGAAGAGCGCTCGAAGAAGATTGATATCGGCTTGTATTTGGAAAAAATTGCGGACATATATATTAAAATAGGCGAATACAATAACGCCCTTGAATTAACAGGGAATATGAAAAGCATTTCAAAGAGAGCAAGGGTTTTTACAAAGATCTCAATAGCATATGAAAAAAATGGCGAGCAGGCAAAAGCTGAGGAGTTACTATCAAAGGCGCTTAATCTTGCGTCAAATGAGATGTATAGTCTTAGCAAAGTGATTGTTTATTCCACTATATTTAATGAATATATAGATAATGATCAAAATGATATGGGAATAACATATTTGGAAGTTGCAGTTAGGGCAACGAAATCATTTGATGTTAAGGCTGAACTTACAAAGGCTTTCTACCTAATTGCGCAAGGTTATGTGAAGTTGAACAATTTCACTGAAGCCTTGCGAATAGCCAATCTTGAAGATGTATCGCTTTCCGATAAGCTGGCGATTATTGTTCTTGTGGCAGAAAAACACGTAGAAAGGGGTATTCCGATTTCAAGAAATGAAAATAATATTTTAGCTGATATCGTTGAGAAACTAAATAATTAGCTGAGGTAATGAGAAGTATGAAATACTACCTCCAGATCCTTTCCATGGCTGTATGGACGAAAAAGATGCGTATGGGGATATGGGATCAGAAGGAAAATTGGAATTTAGACCAATAAAAATGTTCTCCTTAGAAAACAAAAGATTCGAACTTCCATTACTTTCAGATATTTACTTATTCGAATAAGGGGATAATAAAAATCACTAAAAGATTTTTCTTGAAATCTTTTCTTTTTAATGTTAAATAATGTTGATGGACAAAAAACTTAAGACCAGAAACCTTAAAAATGGAAAGAAATATTTCCTTAATTTTGACTCTTGACAAAAGTCATATGTCTTCGGTCTCATGTCTTATGTCTATGTAGCAGCCGGAGAAGGTGGGCTTCGCATTATTGATGTTTCATCTCCTTCAAATCCTTTTGAAGCAGGCTATTACCAAACACCAAGACCAGGTGGTGCTGCAAATACTTTTTTATCTGATCCATATATGTATGTTGCTACGTATGGCTGTGGGCTTCAGATATATCAGTTTTATGGTGCTGGAGTTGAGAAAGAATCGGAAAAATATGGTGCTGTGTCCGCATCCATAAAACTCCTACAGAATCCTGTTAGAGGAAATTTTATTAGGTTAGTGTTAACTACCCAAAATGCCCATTATGCAAAACTTGAATTATATAATTTGTTAGGTGAAGAAGTAAAAACCTTTTCTTTCAATAATCTTTCATTCGGAGGGAATAAAGTTGAGTTGTCCATAGATGAGCTCCCGACTGGCATATATTTCTTAAGACTAGAGGATTCCCCATGATATAAATCAGAAAAAGTTATGATCGTAAGATAATATTTAAATAGACAAGCAATAATCACAATTACCAGTTTTTTATAATAAGATTCTTTTGATTACCCAATTATAAATTAAAATAGCTATTGTGACCAATTTGTGACTATGAGAAGATTAAATTGGGTGAAATTGAGTGAGATTGAGTGAAATAGAATTGAAATTAAGTTCAATGACCATAATGTATTATATTGAAATATAAGGGGTTATGGAAAGGCTTGCATCGCATTCGAAGTCCGACGCTCTATCCGTTGAGCTACAGGCGCCTTCTTCTCCTATACCACCCCGATAAATGAAAGTCAAGAGGAAATGGTGCTGAGGGATATGGGGTCTATAATCAAAAAATGAGATATA
>Ga0307438_1002045_pt1 | contig 12148 bp, 11 predicted proteins | sample SalMarWE160110MG_FD_202144 | JGI IMG/M metagenome (GOLD analysis project Ga0307438, IMG submission 202144) | Salt marsh sediment microbial communities from the Plum Island Ecosystem LTER, Massachusetts, United States - WE1603-110 | ecosystem: Environmental > Aquatic > Marine > Intertidal zone >...
TGGCAAGCCTCGCAGGTGTCTATGTAAATGATGCCTTTGGCTCATGGCGTCCTCATGTTTCCACCTTTGATATTACAAAATATATTCCTTCTTATGCGGGTTATTTACTACAGGAGGAGATTAAAAACCTTGAAAAGGTTCTTCACCCCACTCGACCTTTTTTAGCGATAATAGCTGGTACTAAATACGATACAAAGATTGATCCTGTGAAAGAATTATACAAAAGGGTAGATCATCTGATTTTAGGTGGAGTTATGTATAACACCTTTCTTTGTGCGAAATATGGCGTAGAAATAGCTGGTATTCCAAAAGAATATATTGATCTTGCTCAAGAGCTTGTCCAGTTAGATAAACAAGAAGGTAAAATAGTAGAGCTTCCACTGCTTGTGGAATCCGAAAATCTTGGGGAAAGGAAAGAAGGAAAAACAAAAACCATAGCTGTTAAAAATTTCAAGAAAGGGGAGAGATATAATTACATCCTTGATGCTGATCCAGACTCATTTCATAACAGCCCTGCCTTAGATGTAATTCACTCGGCCAAGACCATTCTTGTTAATGCAGTAATGGGTCTTATTCCTCACTTTCGTGAGGGATCACAGGCCCTTTATGAAGCGGTAGATGCAAATAGCCAGGCCTTGAAACTATACGGAGGGGGCGATACCATCGAGGAATTAAAATATTCATGCCCTGGTATATATATGATGGGTCTGGACAATCCTAAATGTTATTATTTTACAGGTGGGGGAACAGTCCTTAAGGCGTTAGAGGAAGGAAGCCCCTTTAAAATCAAACCTGTAGAGCGACTCTTAAGAAAATAACTACAATGACACCTACACCAATCTTTGATCCTCAAGCAAAGGGCAGGGGCATGAGGATCGCTGCCTTTATGTCAGGCTCTGGAACCAATGTAATCCGGCTGCTTGAAAGAGAAAAGGAACTGGAGAAGGAGCCTGGTGGATCCCCCTTTCACATTATCTTCATCTTTAGTGACCGTTCTGATGGTGGTTCAGCAGGGGAAAAAATTGCCCTTGATAAAGGAATCCCCTACTTTAGTTACGATATAAGAAAATTCTATTCCCTAAAAGGATTAAAGAGGACTGCCTTAACCCCGGCAACTTTATCAGCCAGGAGGGAGTTTGACTCTGTGGCCTCTCGTTTGATCAAGGCCTTTGATATAGATATAATAGCCCTGGCAGGATATATGAGTTATCTCACATTACATAGATGTGTCAATGTACATCCAGCTGATCTTTCTATACTTACATCCGATGGAAAAAGGAAGTATGTGGGTGATTATGCAGTGGGAGATGCAATAGCCAATGGAGAAACCTCTTTACGTTCCTCAACCATCTGGATAGACGCAGGGGTAGACACTGGACCCATCTTGATGGTCTCAAATGCTCTCACAGTAACCTTACCTTCTCCATTACCAGATTTACTTAAACACAGGGAAGCCTTTAAAAAAGTGGTCGATGCACACCAGAAGCATCTTAAAGAGTTAGGTGACTGGACGATTTTCCCTCAAACAGTAGAAATGATAGCAAGGGGGCACTTTTCTCTGGATGAAAATAATAATGTGTATGTAGATGGACAACCTATTCCTAAAGGGTATCGGCTTGAGGAATAAGCCTGAAAGAATAAAAAGCAGGATAAAAGGATTTTTTTTAAAAAAGGAGAGAGCATGACCATAACAAATGTCAAAGAGGCTTTCACCAAAATGTCGGAGATTTTCAACCCTGGTATTGCGCAGGGATTGGATGTAGCCTTCCAGTTCGATATCACTGGAGAAGGCGGAGGAAACTGGAATGTAGGGGTCAAAGATGGTGCCTGCCAAATCCAGGAAGGTAGTCATAAGGCACCAACTGTAACTTTAACTATGTCCTGTGAAACATGGCTTGCCATAGTCAATAGGGAGTTGAACGCCATGCAGGCGTTCATGGGAGGCCAACTTAAGGTCAGTGGAGACATCATGCTGGCTCAGCGGGTTTCAGAACTTTTTCCATTCTAAAGATTTTCTTATCACACTTCAATTTCGCTAATATGTATAATTTTTCAACGAGAACTCGCGTGATCCCTTATCCATAAAAAAAGGACATAAGAAGACCTCTATTAAGGTGATACCATGTTGGGATTTCAGGAATACTTTGGTGAGCCGCACAAACTCATCCGCCAGAAAGTCAGAAAGTTCGTTGAAAGTGAAATCAATTCCTTTGTGAATGAGTGGGAGGAAAATGGTGAATTTCCCAAAGAACTTTACCATATAGCCGGAGCAGCAGGCATCCTCGACATTGGTTATCATAAGGCGTACAGTGGGTTCAGGTGGAAATATTTTTCTCAAAATAGTTTGTATCGAGGAGTTGAGGCGATGCGGATCAGCTTGCATAGTGGCAGGATTATACTCGTTAGATATCAGCATCTTGAAAAAAACTGATTGACCTATGAATTACCAATAAATATACTTAGCCCTGATTTTATTTCACCCACATTAACCCTTTAGTAAAAGGTTAGTTATTAAAAAAATAATACCTTTTGCCTGGAAACCTGCTTCTTTTCATCTTAATCATTCCATCTATTATCGGAGCCAAAGCAAAGCCAGGGGAGTATCAGACATCGAGGTGGTGATTGGCTGGAACACTACCCTTTTCGGGCCGACAGCCAACTGGGCCAAACCCCCTAAGTTTTGAGTGGTTGTGCAATGCCTCAAAATAAAAATGAGACGGTAATACGTATTGCTAATCTCTCCCTCAGGTTTGGGGGACTACAAGCCCTTGAGGAAATAGATCTTGAGGTGAGAGCAGCAGAAATACTCGCCATAATCGGGCCCAATGGTGCAGGAAAGACCTGTGTACTTAACTGTATCAATGGATTCTATCACCCTTATCAAGGAGAAATAATTTACCAGGGTAGAGATTTTACAGGCCTTAAGCCCCATAAAATTGCCAAACTGGGTATAGCCAGAACATTTCAAAATATAGAGCTTTATTCAGGTCTAAGCGCCCTGGATAATTTGATGGCTGCCAGGCATATACATATGAGACATGGTGCATTGTTAGGATGCATATTTTTTGGGCCAACCCGGCGTGAAGAGATTGCTCATCGTGAGCAAATCGAAGAGATCATTGATCTACTGGAGATGGAAGCCATAAGGAAAAAAGTGGTAGGTTCGCTTCCATATGGTCAAAGAAAAAAGGTGGACCTGGCAAGGGCTCTGTGTATGGACCCGACTGTTCTTCTCCTGGACGAACCTATGGCAGGCATGAATGTCGAGGAAAAAGAGGATATGGCCAGGTTTATCCTTGATATTTATGAGATTAAAAAGATACCAATTGTCCTTGTGGAACACGATATGGATGTAGTTATGGATATCACCCAAAGGGTTGCTGTGTTAGATTTCGGAATAAAGATTGCCGAGGGATTACCTCAAGAGATAAAAAATGATCAGAAAGTAATAAAGGCATATTTAGGAGAAGAATAAACATAATGCCACTTGAAACATTACCTCAGGCATTGAGAGAGAATTTTAAAAAGTATGGTAATCGAGTTGTGGCCATGAGGGTCAAGGACAGAGGCATATGGCAAGAGTATACATGGGAAAACTATTACCAGAAGGTGAAGCACTTTTGCCTTGGGCTTCTGAGTCTCGGGCTCCAAAAGGGGGACAAGGTATCAATTTTGGGCGAAAATAAGCCCGAATGGTTCTGGGCCGAGCTTGCGGTTCAGTCGGCCGGGGGAGCAGCTGTTGGCATATTTACAGACTGCTTGCCAGAGGAAATTAAATATTATGTAGGGCATTCAGACTCCACTTTTGTTGTTGCCCATGATCAGGAACAGGTAGATAAAATCTTAGAGATTAAGAATGATATTACAAGGGTCAAAAAGGTAATTTATTGGGACCACAAAGGACTCTGGAGTTATACTGATCCAATACTTCTTTCCTTTGATGAGGTTATAAAACTCGGCTATGATTATGAGAACAAACACCCACAACTTTTTGACGAGATTGTTGATCAAGGTTCTAGCGACGATATTGCCGCCTTTTGCTATACTTCTGGAACTACAGGTCTTCCCAAAGGCGGGATGCTCAGTCAAAGGTGGCTTGTAAAATCGGTAAGGGAATGGGGCCAGTTAGATGGATGGTTTGGAAAAAATTATGAATACCTGTCTTTTATCCCGCCTGCATGGATTACTGAGCAGGGGATAGGAATCGCGGGCAGTATTTTGGCACGAATGGTCGTTAACTTTCCAGAGGAACCCGAGACTGTACAGGAAAATATAAGGGAAATCGGTCCGGGCATCCTTTTTTTTGGCGCCAGATTGTGGGAAAATCTGAACAGAATGATACAGGCAAGGATGATAGATTCGACCTTCCTGAGGCGTCTCATATACCGGCTCGCTCTTCCCTTAGGGCTTAAGGTTGCAGGTATGAAGAGCGAGAAGAAGAAGATCACGTTGCCATGGAGAATTGTTTACTTCATTGCGTATCACGCCGTCTTCAGGCAACTAAGGGACAGATTAGGTCTTTCCAATGTAGATGCTGTCTATTCCGCTGGGGCAGCAGTCAGCCCGGATATAATCAGGTATTTCAAGGCCCTTGGAATAGATATTCGCTTATTTTATGGAAGCACGGAACAGGGTGTTATGACCATGCCCAGAGAAGGCGATATTAGGCCTGAAACATCTGGCCCACCTGTTCCCTGGGTAGAAGTGAAGCTTTCAGATGATGGGGAGATCCTTATTAAAAATGAATATCCATACTCCGGTTATTATAAAGACTCTGAGGCAACAGAGGTAAAAATGAAAGATGGCTGGTTTTGTACCGGTGATTTTGGCCACATGAATAAGGATGGCCACCTTATTGTAATTGACCGAATGGATGACCTCAAGGAACTTGCCGGAGGTAAAAAATTCTCTCCCCAGTATTCGGAAATACGACTTAGATTCAGTCCTTATATCAAGGATGCCCTGATCATTGGTGGCCCTGATAAGGAAAATGTCACTGCCATCATCAACATTGATCTTGGCAATGTGGGCAGGTTTGCTGAAGCCCATCATATAGCCTATACGACCTTTACTGATCTATCTCAAAAGACAGAGGTAATAGATCTCATAAAAAAAGAGATAATCAAGGTCAATCTCACCTTACCAGAGTGGACAAGGATAAGGAGATTTGTTAATCTACATAAGGAATTTGATGCAGATGAAGATGAGCTTACCAGAACGAGGAAATTAAGGAGGACATTTGTTGAAGATAAATACAAGGAACTTATAGCTACACTTTACAGCAACGATGATATATATAAGGTTGAAGCCGAGGTAACTTACAGGGATGGAAGAAAAGGAACTATCGAAACCTCAATCCATATCAATGAACTGCAGGAGTGAAAATGATCGGATTTCTTCAACAAGCAATAACAGGGTTGATGATTGGCAGTCTCTATGCTCTGGTAGCTGCAGGCATTGTCCTGGTTTACAAATCTACCCATGTGGTCAGTCTGGCCCATGGACAGTTAGTTGCATTCGGAGCCCTTTTTTTCTGGCTTTTCTTTGGCGGTCTGGGTCTGCCATTCTGGATCAGCCTCATACCTGCATTTTTTTTAACAGCCTTGATCGGACTTTTAATTGAAAGGCTTGCCCTCCGCCCCCTTATAGGTCAGTCCCTTTTTGCAGCATTTTTAATGACCTTTGCTATCTTTATTGTCTTAGAGGGTGTCTTCGTTCTCTATCTTAAGGGAGAATCAAGGGCCCTGCCTGCCTTCTTACCTACAGGTAATATCGCAATTTATGGTATTTCTATTCCAATAAATCAGCTTATAAGTTTTTTCGTGGCAATACTCCTGTTTATTGCCCTATCTCTTATTTTTAGATATACAAAATTTGGCCTGGGAATGAGGGCCACTGCTGAGGATCATCGCCTGGCCCAGAGCGCAGGTGTAAATGTTAGAAATATATTTTCCTATATCTGGATACTCTCGGCCCTTGTTGCAACGGTGGCAGGAATAGCCACGGCAAATGTCATGGACATATACTATATGCTCCCATATATCGGGATTAATGGGCTTATAGTGGCTATCTGTGGTGGGCTTGATTCCTTGCTTGGCACCCTTATAGTTGGGCTTTTTTTAGGTATTATTGAAAATGTAGGTGCTGGTTATCTTGATCCTCTTGTAGGAGGTGGAGTTAAGGATGTCGCCGCCTATGTTGTTCTTCTTTTAGTTTTGTTGGTCAGGCCTTACGGTCTGTTTGGCCTTGTCAGGATTGAAAGGATATGAGCAATGAGACCATGTGGTATATTTGATAAGAGTTACACCCTGGATATTGCCATAATCAGGACGTGGCAGCACTGGGTAATCCTTATATCTGCCCTGATCCTTCTTTACCTCTTCCCCCTATTCGGCTCCTATTATCTAACTAGTTTCTTGAATCTGCTGGCTATTAGTATTATTGCTGTACTCGGTTTGCAGATTGTAACTGGCTATTGTGGGCAAATCTCCTTTGGCCAGGCGGCATTCATGGCTATTGGCGCATTTACATCATCAATACTCACTATAAAATTTGGGATTTCCTTCTGGATTGCCCTGCCTCTATCTGGCATTATTGCAGGATTAATTGGCATCATTGGTGGCGCCCCTTCCTTGAGGATTAAAGGTATGTACCTGGCTATGGCAACTATAGCTATCCACTTCGTGGTTATCTGGCTCATCCTTCATTTAGAAATAACCGGTTCATTTAAAGGCCTTTTTCCGTCGCCGCCAACCTTAGGAGGCTTTGAATTCGACACAGATGAGAGAATGTACTATATCATCATGACTACTATGGTCATTATGACCTATGCAGCCAGAAACCTGATCAGAACTAAGATTGGTAGGGCCTTTGTGGCTATCCGGGATAATGACCTTGCCGGCGAGGTAATGGGGGTCAATCTATACTATTATAAGTTGCTTGCCTTTTTTATTGCCTGTTTTTATGCAGGCATTGCCGGTTCTCTCTGGGCCCATTGGATAACAGTTGTTGACTGCGAGCAATTTACCCTGATGCACGCACTCGAATATATAGGCATGTTGATAATTGGAGGCATGGGAAGTATCCCTGGCGTATTTTTTGGCGTTCTTTTTATTCGCATCCTTAATGAGCTTGTGATGTTTACCTCACCAGTATTGGCAAAGACTTTGCCATGGTTAGGAGCTTCGCCGGCTGCTGCTCTTGGCCTCATATCATTCGGCTTAGCAGTCATTATATTCCTGATTTTTGAACCGAGGGGTCTGGCACATCGCTGGGAGATATTCAAGGCCTCTTACAGGCTCTACCCATTTGCCTATTAGTGGCAAAGAAAGGAGGTGATAAAAAATTACCGGCATTATTTTTTATGTAAGCTCTATTATTAAAAACCTTTGAAAAAAAAGGGGGATACCATGAGAAAGGAATATTTAATTTTTCTATCAATTGTTTTAACAATCTGCCTTAGTGTGGTGACATTAAGTTCGTCTGCTTTTGCTAAAGAAAAAGCAGTTATTTACTTAAGCCTGGCAGACTATACCGGCCCTATTGCTGGCCTGAATGTTCCCGCTGATAAGGGTACTGAGGATTATATCAACGACATAAACGCTAAAGGCGGGGTCGATGGGGTCAAGATAAAATTCATTGGTATTGATACCAGGTACGATGTCGCCAGGGCTGTGTCCGCATACAAACGTTATAGAAGAACCCCAAAACTGCTGGTTGTCAACTCAATCGGCACTGGTATAGCAAGGGCCGTTGGCAGGTTACTTGTAAGAGATAAGAGGGTTCAACTTACTCCTGGAGATGGAGAATTCCAGGCCCATCTGGGAAGTACCTTTATCTGGGGCCCTGCTTATCAGGATGCCTTTGCAGCTCTTATGGACTGGGTCATGGATGACTGGAAGGCGAGAGGAAAATCCGGAGTGCCTGTTGTCGGATATATGAGCTGGGATAACCCCTATGGTAGAGAGCCCCTGCGAGGAGGCAAAGAATATGCCGAAAAACTGGGAATAAAATTGCTTCCACCTGAATTTTTCCCTCCGGGCACTCTCAAACACGATGTCTACCTCACACGGCTTGCTGAGGCTGGTGCAAGTTACATTTATGTTGGCGGGATTGATCCTACACCTACCAATGTTATTAGAGATGGGTATGCCCTGGGGCTCACCAGGAAGATACAATTTCTGACTGGCTACTGGGGCCCTACTTCCCTGGGTCTCAGTATTCATGCCAAAGCCCTGGAAGGGACAGCCAATGTCTCCTTTTTCCAAAGGGGTGAGGATACCAAGATGAACAAGGTTGTAGCAGGACTTTGGAAAAATCACAGGGGTTCTCTGGATAAACTTAATGGAGTCTATGGTATGGGAATAGCCTGGGGTATGACCTATGTCGGTGGGTTAAGGGCTGCTCTTAAGGCTGTGGGTTATGAAAAGCTTAAAGGATTAGACATGTATAAGGCCTATCAAAACATTACCGGCTTTGAGAGGGCTGGTATCCAAGGCCCATGTGCATACGCTTCTGATTCAAGGAGGGGAAGCCGGGAAATCAAAATTTATCGCGTGAAAGGCGGTAAGATTGTCCCCATAACTGGCTGGCGAAAGACACCAGATGCAGTAAGCCTTCATAAATTTTAATAAGATATCGAAAGGAGGCAAAAAATGAGAATTTTTAAGGTAATTATCTTGTTTGTTATGATTTCTGGCCTGGCATTCGGGGCTTTTTCATGTCAGACCCTACAATCATTAACAGGGCCAAAGGCAACTCTCGTGATAACTCCCGCTGAGACATTCCTTTCTCCTGCCCTGTTCAAAAAACCTGTGACATTCAAAGGTTCAGGATTTCAGCCCAAGGAGATGATCTCAGTAGAAATGGTTCTCCCACCCGGCCTGAAGATGAAAGGGGTAAAAGAGGGAGAGGATGTTGGAATTGCCTTTGCAACCGCTAATGAGAAGGGGAATTTTACTGCTGCTATGGCCCCTACGGCAACCCTCAACTGGTTTTTTCAGGTAGGTTGGACACCCCTCCTAAGACCAAATTTTAAAGCGGCAAAGCCAATACCTCCCGGTGTGTATAAGATTAATGCAACAGGTTTGGATTCTGATAGGATCGCTACCTCAAACCTGAAGATCTTTCCTCCACCAAAAAAGAAATAGGTTCTATGTTAATCCTAAACAACATCGAGGTAATCTATAGCGATGTTATATTGGTCCTTAAAGGGGTCTCTCTGGATGTTATGGAGGGCAAAATCGTAGCCCTTTTAGGGGCCAATGGGGCCGGCAAGACAACTGCTCTAAAGGCCATATCCGGTCTATTACAGACCGAATTAGGGAAGGTAACAGATGGTAACATTGAGTTTGAGGGCAAAAGAATTGATCAAAAAAGCCCTGAAGAGATTGTAAGACTGGGTATTGTTCAGATTATGGAAGGCCGGCCCCTTTTTGAACAATTGACTGTGGAAGAAAATATAAAGGTAGGGGCATATTCAAGAAACAACACACTGGAAATAAAAAAAGATATGGAAAACGTCTACCAATACTTCCCCACCCTTACAAGTATGCGGCATAGAGTCAGTGGCTACCTTTCAGGTGGGGAGAGGCAGATGCTGGTAATGGGAAGGGGTTTAATGGCCAGGCCTATATTAATGCTCCTTGATGAGCCATCTCTCGGGTTAAGCCCATATATGGTTAAAGAGATTTTTAAGATTATTGAACTCATAAACAAAGCCAACAATACATCCATCTTATTAGTTGAACAGAATGCCTCTGTGGCCCTTTCAATCTCCGATCATGCATATGTCATGGAAAACGGTAGAATAGTACTGGATGGCCCTTCCGCTAAGCTCAAAGAAAACGAGGATATCAAGGAGTTTTACCTTGGCCTCAGTCAAGTCGGTAAAAGGAAAAGCTATAAGGATGTGAAGCACTATAAGAGAAGAAAAAGATGGCTTTCCTGATCCCCACCTTTAATTAACCATGTATAAAAACCTATATAGAAAAGAACATCTCCTTTTTAGGGAGACGTTTAAACACTTTCTTTACAAAGAGATAATTCCTTTTTATGACCAGTGGGAGAAAGAGGGGATTATTCCTAAGGAAGTCTGGAAAAAAATGGGCGAGAATGGATACCTGTGTCCCTGGGTTGAAAAGGAATATGGTGGTGCAGGGCTTGGACTTGAATTCTCCTTTATTATCACTGAAGAGATGGCCTATGCCGGAGTGTATGGCCTTATGGCCGGACTTCATAGTGATATTGTGGCCCCATATATACATACCTTCGGAAATAAAGAGCAGAAAAAAAAGTGGCTTCCTGGCTGCATTTCAGGTGATATAATTCTTGCTGTGGCTATGACAGAACCGGATGCAGGCTCAGATCTATCCTCCATTAGAACTACTGCAAAAAGAGATGGAGAAAACTATATTATCAATGGAGAGAAGATATACATCTCTAATGGCATACTATCTAACCTTATTGTGGTTGCCTGTAAAACAGAGACAGGAAAAGGATCTCCGTATAAACATATCAGCCTTATCTGTGTGGAGGATGGCTCACCTGGGTTTTCCAGGGGTAGAAACCTGGAAAAAACAGGGTGGCATAGTCAGGATACAGGTGAACTTATATTCAGAGACTGTCGGATTCCGGTATCCAACCTCCTGGGAGAGGAAGGAAAAGGCTTTTATTATATGATGGAAAAACTTCAGCAAGAGAGACTTGTGAGCGCTATTATGTCTCAGGCATCAGCAGAGGCTGCATTTAATATGACCCTTGATTATTGTAAACAAAGGAAAGGCTTACATCAGTCGGAGATACCGATTGATATAAACGGGATAACGGATATGGCTACTGATATTGACATAGGACGCACCTTTTTAAATAGTCTTATCTATGATCACATAAATGGTGAAGATATCATCAAAAAGGTATCAATGGCCAAATGGTGGACTTCTGATATGGCCAATAGGATAATATCCCAGTGCATGGAGCTATACAGAGATTATGGCTACTTAGAAGACTATAAAGTTGGCAGATTTTTTAGGGATGTTAGAGCACACCCTATCTATGCAGGGACTAATGAGATTATGAAGAGGATTATAGGGAGAAAATTGGGAATTTGATGGATTTTCATTTAACCACTGAGCAGAGAGATATCAAGAAGGCAGCCAGTGAGTTTGCCAGAGGAGAATTTGATCCAGATGCCGCTCTCGATTATGATTTAAGACAGCAATTTCCATTAACCATCTGGAAAAATGCCTGTGAGCTTGGATTTCTTGGGGTATGCTTTCCTGAAGAGTATGGCGGTCAGGAGCTTGGTCTTTTAGAGAATGCCCTGATAGTAGAGGCATTTTGCCGGCAAGATTCTGGCATTGGGATGGCATTGGCGCTTTCAGATTTCGGCTCAGAAATGATTCTAAGGAATGGAAATGGAGATCAGAAAAAAAGAATCCTACCTTTTATTGTACACGGGAAAGGTATTGTTACAAGTGCCTTCTTAGAGGAAGGATATTTTCTTGCACCCTTAGCGACCGCTGCAAAAATAAGTCAAGACGGATGCATGATTAATGGAATGAAGTCCTTTGTTACACTTGGAAGCATGGCAGACTATATAATCGTTGTCTGTCAAACCAGGCCGGATACACCGAATGCACAAGCCGTTATTCTGCTTGAAAGAGAGATAGACGGGATAGAGGTATCGAGCATGGGAGAAAAGGTGGGCATGAGGATGGTCCCAGTGGACCACGTTGCTTTCACCAATGTTCGTGTTCCAGTAGAGAATATAGTCGGGCAAGAAGACACAGGTTATTTTCAGCTGCAAAATTTTTTAAATGAGATGAGGATTAAAACCGGTGCCATGGGCATAGGTATTGCTCAGGGCGGACTGGATAAGGCATTAGAGTATAGTAAAAAAAGAGAGCAGTTTGGTAAACCGATTGCAAGCTTTGGTGCCATAAAAAATAAACTGGCAGATATGTATATAGATGTGGAAATGGCACGGCTTATCACCTATAAGGCAGCGTGGTCGTTTGATATAGGAGCGCCTGATGATCGAGTTATTCTAATGTCCAAGATGATTGCCTCAAAGGCAGCATATAGGAATGCATATGAAGCTGTACAGATCTATGGGGGGTATGGGTATATGACAGAAGGCCATATTGAG
>Ga0307438_1002060_pt1 | contig 12061 bp, 5 predicted proteins | sample SalMarWE160110MG_FD_202144 | JGI IMG/M metagenome (GOLD analysis project Ga0307438, IMG submission 202144) | Salt marsh sediment microbial communities from the Plum Island Ecosystem LTER, Massachusetts, United States - WE1603-110 | ecosystem: Environmental > Aquatic > Marine > Intertidal zone >...
TTTTAATAACTGCCCTAGTAACTTCCCGGCAGCTTCCTTTTCCAAGTTTACCGGCTTTATCAAGCAAACTCACAAGCTCCGCTATAGCGGAATCCCTGTCGCCGGCCTTTAACTCAGGAACTAACGCCTCAAAACAGACAAAGTCAGCAAATTTCATATTACCTGCCCAAAATCATCTGCACCGCAACACCGCTCAAGCAATAAAAAACACAAGACAGATGTCCCCTTGCGCCGTTATACTTGAACTGTTCTATTCTGCACCCAGCCCTTCCGAAGGGCGGGGTGCACCACCTGCACGTTTATTGTCACGTTCCTTGCCCTTTCTTCGCCTAAGCTGCCGCTCAAGTTTATGGACGGCCAAATCAATACATCGGTAAGCATCGTGCCCTGCTTCGGTTACAACAAAGACCTTGCCGTGCTCGGCCCGTGCAATTACCTCCACACTCACATTGCCGCCCTGCTCACCATCGATAATTACCTCTACCTGGTTGATGCTGTCGTAATACTTCGGAAGCTTTGCTGTCTTCTCCTCAGCATGTATTCTGATGGCTTCGGTTATTTCTATATGTCTGCCGGTAATCTTAAATTGCAAATTCATTCTCCTTAACCGCGTTTATATACATCAAAATCAATTCTTACTCTGTTCCTTCGGCCTTCAATTCAGGTAGGCCTGCAAAAACCGAACCCCCACGCCCCGGCGCTATGACGCCGCCGCTTACGATGAATCTCAGCGCCTGCTCTATCGTCATATCCAGCTCTATTGTCAGTCTTTTGGGAACCATTATCACAAAGCCGGTAAAGGGCGTCGGCGACGTCGGAATCAAAACTGTCAGTAACTCCTTCTTGACGTTGTCAACTACTTTCTTTATCCCTGAGCCCGTAACAAAACCCAATGACCATATTCCTTTTCGCGGGTATTCTACCGCAACGACCCGCGAGAACATCTTCTTCTTTTCCTCTTCCTGTATAAACAGAAAATCCGTTACCTGCTTCACATAAGGATACACCTGCCTCAGTAAGGGAGTATTCATTATAAACTTTTCGATCATTCGCCACAGTGTTCTGCCCACCACGCTCGCCAGAAGGGCCCCGACTATACAGACTACAAGCAGGGCTATGAGAAAACCCGCCGCTGATAAAGCTATGTTCAACCACGGCTTCGACAGTTCGCCGTAATATTCTTCGCTGACTGATTTTTTAATCAACCATATCAGACCATCTCTTATATGGCTGCTGATATTGTCCTGGATAAAACTATAGCCCCAAACAAATATCCAGATTGTCACAATCGTCGGCAGAAGGACCGCCAATCCCCTCAAAAAGTAGCTTTTAAAGCGTCCTGCCACAAGTATATCCTTAAAACAATACTTCAATATTGTATTTTACCGGTTTTGCTCAATCAAAGGCGCTAAATCGGTGCCTATCAAGAGTAATGTAGCTTAATATATGGGATTTTGAGAGTCAATAAAAAATCTTCAATCGTTTTCCAGACGCATCTCATCCCTTATTTCGTCCCCCGGTAGATGTGCACCTATCAAATGTATCCCGGCACCCGGCAACGATGCAAGCAGCCACACAAATCGCTGGCAAAGAGCAAGGGCAAGAGCCGAATCCTCGGCTACGCCGGCAAAATTAATAAAAAGAACCATAAGCATACCTTCCACCAAGAAAGCCCCGCCGATGCTGACCGGAATCGCCCCTAATACCCACGTCAGAGTGAAAAAAACGTAGTAATATTTGATGCTCGCTGTAATACCAAGACTTCGCCCGACAAACCAGAAACCAGTGATTGTCATAAGCTGCAGCAAAACAGTCAATCCGAATACTGCCAGCAAAGTTAAAGGTCTCCTGCAATAAAGAAAAATAGCTTTTTTGAACTTCTCCCCTATTTTCAACACACGTTCGCCGACGTAAAGGCAGGCCTTTTGTAGCATTACACGGCTTTTTCCATACAACAAAAGCCCCAGGAATACAAACACTATAAAGCCAAGCAGCCAAACAATAAGCGTCCTGTGTTCTTTAATTGAGTTGATAAAACCGAAACTCTTCCGAGCGCCGATACCAAGACTTTCTCCTCTTAAAAAAAGTGTATAGAAAAAAACGGCTATTACAAGCGTGCTCAATAATCCAATGACCCTGTCCACGAAAACGCTTAAAGCCGCCTCGAACTTTTTATGCGTATGCTTTGTAACATACCAGGCCCGAATCAGGTCGCCGCCAACCGAACCCGGCATATAATTATTGTAGAATAATCCCAAAAAGTGCAGCCGGACAGCAGACAAAAAAGGTATGAATATCGATTGAGACCGCAGCAAAACCCACCAGCGTAGGCCGATGACAATCTGAGCTATTATAAAGATACCCAGTGAGCACACGAAAATCGCCGGCTTAATTTCCGTCAATTTTCGCCATCTCTGCTCGTGGCTGGCCCAAATAACCGCAAGGATAATCCCCGTTATAACAAAACAAATGCGGAACAGTACAAATAAAAGATTTGTTTTTCTTTTTCTAGTCCCGGCCATTAATGCAAGTTTCCACAAATTAGCGCTTGTTTTTGAAGATAATAACACGTAGATTGTTAGTTTAATATCGAAATATAGCACGGTATATATAAAATATTTCTTCGGAGTAATTAACGTGGCTGCAAAACAAATTATTGAAGAAGGTCTGGAATTTATACCGCAATTCGATGATAAAGGCCTGATTCCGGTTATTGCCCAGGATGCACAAACCGGCCAGGTGTTGATGGCTGCCTATATGAATCGCGAGGCGCTTGACTTGACAATCCAAACCGGCTACGCTGTTTACTTCAGCAGGTCGCGAAAAAAACTGTGGAAAAAAGGCGAAGAAAGCGGCCATTTCCAAAAGGTAAAACAAATACTCGTCGATTGTGACCAGGACTATATAATCCTTAAAGTTTCCGTCGATGCCGGACAATGCCACGTTGGCTATCAATCCTGTTTCTATCGTGCCTTGAAGGGGGGCAGCAACAAAGAGCTGAAACTTATCGCACAGAAGGTCTACAATCCCAAAAAAATCTACAAAAAATAAGGCTAAAATCCACAACCGGCGCGGGATATGTGCTTGTTATCAAGAAAGTTATGAATTTTATCCTTCGCCAGGCCGCAAAAAAATGCACGTCTTATAATTTTTCTCTTGATTTAGCTGTGGCAGAGTGATATACTTAACTTTCAGTAAATAATGGACTTAGCGGGAAGTAAGGAGAAGTGAGGAGTGGTAGTGACGTTTTAGTATTTCATTTTTCAGGCTTTCCGCCACTTAAAGAAAAGATGGTGTATCACTGCGCACATAAAACAGAGTATGGTTACCGTGCGGCTTTATCCGCTGCGGCACCTTTATGTAATGAGATATTCGGAATGGATAATTCTATGGATGTTTCGAATATGAGAGGATTTCTGTCTGTGTATTCACTGTACTTCTGTAAGCAATATTTTAGTTAATATTATATTATTTAGGAGGCTTTAATTATGAAACAGTCAAAATTTACGCTAACAAAAATACTAACAACTTTGTGTCTTTGTCCATTTTTAATGAGTTTTATTGCAAGTAGTGCCTTTGCCACTAACCCATGGATTGGAGGAGTAGGTAATTGGAATGTGGCTGGTAATTGGACTAATGGTGTTCCGAATGATACTGAAGATGTCAAAATCATCACCGAAGGTGATATATGTACGGTGAATACCAATGTCCCAGCTATGAACAGCTATAAGATCGCTATAGCCCGAGACGCGACGTTGGTGATTGACGAAGGCGGATATCTCAAGAGCGGTAAGGAGCTGAAGCCCGGCGATGCCAGCGCATCAAGCTCAGGTTCTGACATAGGGTATTTAATTCTGCAGGGCGGACAACTCGATAATACCGGCAAGATTGAAGTTGGGTATAAGACTGGAGGCGATGGTCGCTTTACCATTAGCGGCGGCTCTCTAACCGGAGCCGGCGGCAGGCTGTTTGTAGGAGGAGCCAACCAGGCTGGTGCCATAGGAAAGGTTACTATACAAGGCTCCGCTGCTGCAATCAGTCAACAGGATTTATACGTCGGGGCTAGTGATTCAACTGGAACTAATCCCGGTGATGGAACACTCGAATTTCAAATTGATTCAGCGGGTGTAAGTCCGATTGGCCTTAGTGGCACTGCCTATCTCGACCCGGCCGGTGCAGGCTCTACGGCAGCTCTGGTTCTCAGTTTGACAGCTGCACCTCCGTCAGGACAAGATATTCTTCTTATTAGCGGTACTGTTACAGGTACTTTCGATACCGTCAATGGAGCTCCCGCACCGGAAGGTACTTTGGTGGTTCTGAATTTTGGTGGAAAATTTTATTCCTATACGCTAACCTATGTTAGTAGTGTTTCGCTGAAATGGGTATCTGTATCCGACATCAAGTGGCAGCAGCTTCCCGACCCAACCGGTTTTGATGTGGCCTGGGGAGATGTATGGTCATTAGGTGACGACTGGCAGTGTTCTGCAACAGGCCCGGTAAAAGACATCCATTTCTGGGTCTCATTTAACGGTGGGTATGGAGACCCAAACGATATCCTGAATTTTAACATCGAAATATGGTCAAACAATCCCGGTGACCCTGATATACCGTGGAGTTACCCTGACCAGCTTCTCTGGATGTACGTCCACCCGTCATTTACGTGGCGGTATGTAGATACCGACTGGCAGGGCTGGTTTGACCCCTACTCGTACAGCTGGTGGACCAGTGACCACCTCGGATGCTGGCAAATCGACATCGAGAACATCCCAGACCCCTTCATCCAGCATGAAGGAGAAATTTATTGGCTGGTAATTAATGATGTTGTTACGACCTCTGGTATTTCTTTGGGCTGGAAAGAGTCTAACGAACACTTTATGGATAATGCCGCCTGGTGGAACGGCTATTATCCTGCATATTGGAACGAGCTATACGACCCCAATAATCAGGAACCGATGGACTTGGCCTTTGCAATTACAACCAAGGAAGAATCCGAAATCAAGTGGCAGCAGCTTCCCGACCCGGACGCAACGGGCTACCACGCACACGACGGCCTTCACATTGCAGACGACTGGCTCTGCGAAGGCGGTCTCGTTACGGACCTGCACTGGTGGGGAAACAATGAAGATGACACTCAAAACAACTGGGGTTTCGATATAAGTATCTATGCCGATGCGGGCGGTCAGCCGGATGTAATGTCGGGACCGCTTTGGATGGTTAGTGCGCCGCTCGGGCCGGGACCAGGAGAAATTCATAGAACGGACAGCGGCCTTGTCGCTCCCTGGGGCGGTACTGTTTGGTACTACGAGTACGACCTGATTGACCCATTTCCTCAGCTTGTGGGCCAAATTTACTGGCTCGACCTCAGCGCGATTTCAGAGGACCCGATGTGGTCACCGATGTGGCACTGGCAGGGTAACTACGACCCGATTATCTTAGCATATCCTGTTCAATGGGACTTTTACGGCTATATGTCCCAGTTGGATTTCAACATGGCATTTGAAATTACAAGCGGCGGACAGGAACCCATCGAGCCAAAACCTCTCATTGAGCACTCCAAGTGGTCTCAGCCACCTATCGAGATATATCCCGACCCGTGCAACATAGAGCCGCCAGTGTATTGCGGCTGGGACGAGTTATCTCACAGAAAACAGATAGAGCCGGAATTATGGCAACTCATTGCAGATGACTTTAGATGTCTGGGCACGATGCCCGTAACGAGCGTGCACTGGTGGGGTTCATACTCCGGCTGGGAGTATTTTGGAACGGAGCCGAACATGCTTCCGATTGGCTGGAAGATATGCTTCTGGTCTAATGAACCTGTCGGCGCTTCGAACTTCAGCTACCCGTTAGAGTTGCTCTGGCAGGTTGATGTAGATGCCAGCCGTGTGGATATCGAAGAGGTCGGACGCGATTATTACCCCGATTATCCTCCTGATATCTGCTATCAGTACACACTGCAATTAGAGCCGGAAGAGTGGTTCCGGCAGGGTGATTTCGACTATTTAACCATGGATAGCGTTTTCTGGATTAGCATTGCGGCTGTCTATGACCCCGGTCAGGAATTTCCCTTGTATCCGTGGGGCTGGAAGACCAGGCCATGGCACTGGATGGATGATGCCGTCCGGTTCTTTGTGGATAGCCCGCTTGAACCAGGCCTCGTCCTTAACCCCGGTTACAATTACATCGAGCCTCTTGAAGACTATTATGGCGAAAGCGTCGATTTGTCCTATGAGCTTGATACCGACCCTTGTTACATAAAGTGGGAGCAGCATTATACCGGTATCCGCGACTGGCCGCACTATGAAGATGTGCCCAGTTGGGCCGAAATGTGGGACGTTCCATACCACCTCGTTGCCGCTGCTGACGATTGGCCCTGCAACAGTCCATTACCGGTAACGGCTCTCGCCTGGTGGGGTTCGTATCTTGGTTACACATATACACCCTGCCAGGAACCGGTTGCGCCGCCGGAACCGCCGGCTTATTTCCAGATTTCTATCTGGACGGACGTGCCGGACCCCGACCCGGGTGACCCGATGACATACAGTCACCCAGGCCAGATGATTTGGCAGTATAATGCCTATGATTACGATGAGGTCCTGGTTGGTTACGATAAGCATCCATTCGGCGCTCCACCCGGCACCCCACATGAACCGGTCTTCCGTTATTCCGTGCGACTGCCGGAAGAAGAATGGTTCTGGCAGACCGAAGACGAAGCGGTTTACTGGCTGATGATTGTGGCTGTTTACGAATACCATTATCCACAGTACGAGTGGGGCTGGACCCTTCATCAGCACGTATATAATGACGACGCCGTTCAGGGTTGGCCGCTTATCGACTTCCCGGATATGTGGGAATGGTACGAGATATATGACCAAACCGGGCAAAGTGCGGACTTGTCGTTTATTCTCTACACTGAACCCGAAGCCGCACCGCCTGAAATTGATTTTGGCGATGCGCCTGACCCGACATATCCGACACTGCTGGCAAGCAACGGGGCAAGCCACATTATAGGTGGTCCCTGGATAGGTGATGCCACAGACTCGCCCGATGCGGAATTAAACGGCCAGCCCAATGGTTCAGCAACAGGTGATGACCTTGATGGTAACGACGACGAGGATGGCCTGATAATACCGAACCTGACACCCGGCCAGGCAGCTAACTTCAATCTGGAAGTTAACGATGGCGCAGGTTTCGGTGGTGTTGTCGAGATTTGGATTGACTATGACCAGAGCGGCACCTGGGAACATCCTGCAGAGCAGGTGTACTCTGGCTGGTTACCTGTCGGAATAAACGCAATTAACATCAACGTCCCCGCCGGTGCTGTACCGGGCACAACCTTTGCAAGAGCACGTATCAGCTCAGCAGGAGGTCTGACGCCTACCGGGGGGCCCGCTGACGACGGCGAGGTCGAAGATACGAGGGTTACCATCGAAGAGCCGCCACCTGAGTTGGACTTTGGCGATGCGCCTGACCCGACATATCCCACACTGCTGGCAAGCAATGGTGCAAGGCACATCATAGCCGGCCCCTGGATAGGTGATATTACCGACTCACCCGATGCGGAATTGAACGGCCAGCCCAATGCTTCGGCAACAGGTGATGATAACGACGGTAACGATGACGAGGATGGACTGATACTGCCTGTCCTGATACCCGGCCAAGCGGCCAACTTCAATCTGGAAGTTAATGGCGCTGGCGGTATTGTCCAGATTTGGATTGACTATAATCAAAACGGCAATTGGGAGCATCCTGCAGAGCAGGCATACTCCAATTTCTTAGCTGTCGGAATACACCCAATTAACATCAACGTGCCGGCCGGTGCAATACCGGGCACGACCTTTGTAAGAGCACGTATCAGCACAGCGGGAGGTCTAACACCTGTCGGCCAAGCTAACGACGGCGAGGTCGAAGATACTGAAACCTTCATAGAAGAGCCGCCGCCAGACCTGGACTTCGGCGATGCGCCTGACCCGGCATATCCAACGTTGCTGGCAAGCAACGGGGCAAGACACATTATAGGCGGGCCCTGGATAGGTGATGCCACAGACTCGCCCGATGCGGAATTGAACGGCCAGCCAAATGCCACGGCAACAGGTGATGATAACGATGGTAATGACGACGAGGATGGCCTGATAATACCTGTCCTGACACCCGGCTTTGCAACCAGCTTCAATCTGGAAGTTAACGATGGCGCCGGCGCCGGTGGTTTTGTCGATATATGGATTGACTATAACCAAAACGGCAGCTGGGAGCCTGCAGAGCAGGTGTACTCTGGCTTCCTCCCTGTCGGAATACACATGATTAACATCAACGTCCCGCTCGGTGCAATACCGGGCACTACCTTTGCAAGAGCTCGTATCAGCTCAGCCGGAGGCCTAAGACCTGAAGGACTGGCCGATGACGGCGAAGTCGAAGATGTGGAAGTCTACATCGAAGAGCCGCCTGAGCTTGACTTCGGTGATGCGCCTGACCCGACATATCCGACATTGCTGGCAAGCAACGGTGCAAGACATATCATAGCTGGCCCCTGGATGGGTGATATTACCGACTCACCCGATTCCGAAGCTAATGGCCAGCCCAACGCTGCGGCAACAGGTGATGATAACGATGGTAACGACGACGAGGACGGCCTGATACTGCCTGTCCTGATACCCGGCCAGCCGGCTAACTTCAATCTGGAAGTTAACGGCGCTGGTGGTGTTGTCCAGATTTGGATTGACTATAACCAGAACGGCAGCTGGGAGCACCCTGCAGAGCAGGTTTACTCTAACTTCTTAGCTGTCGGAATACACCCGATTAACATCAACGTCCCGGCCGGTACACCGCTCGGCACTACATTTGCGCGGGCACGTATCAGCTCAGCCGGAGGCCTGACACCTAAAGGACTGGCCGAAGACGGCGAAGTCGAAGATACGGAAGTTGTCATCGCGATAATTATTGAGCCGAAGCCGTTGATTGAGCATTCAAAGTGGTCTCAGCCGCCCATCGAGATTGACCCTGCCAGCAGAATACCTGTATATTTCGGCTGGGACGAAATATCCCTGCGAGAGTTGTGGGAACCACCAGAAAGCTGGGATATCGTTGCAGACGACTTTAGATGTCTTGGTGATATGCCCATAACAAGTATTCACTGGTTTGGTTCGTATTATGGCTGGGGGCTGCCGGGTGGAGTGCCACCTCAGCTTCCGATTGGCTGGAAAATCTGTTTCTGGTCCAATGTCCCCGCCGATCCCACGGCTGACCCTAATTACAGCCACCCAGAAGTATTACTATGGCAGATTGAGGTTGATGCCGACCGTGTGGAAATAGAAGAGGTCGGCAGTGATTACTATCCCGATTATTTCCTACAAGACACTTGCTATCAGTACACATTACATTTGGAGCCGAATGAATACTTCCAGCAGGGAGATTTTGAGACGAGAACGATTGATAATGTCTTCTGGATAAGTATCGCAGCATTATATGAACTCGGCCCTTATCCTGATTATCCGTGGGGCTGGAAGACGCGGCCGTGGCACTGGATGGATGATGCCACAAGGTTCCAGGTTTTCGAGCCGCTTGAGCCGGGTCTCGTTCTGGACCCATATAACAATAACATGGACCCGATTGAAGACCCGCTATATCAAGAGAGCGTCGATTTGGCCTTTGAGCTTGATACCGACCCGAACTACATCAAGTGGGAGCAGCACTATACCGGTCTCCGCCACTGGCCGCACTACGAAGATGAGGTCTCTATGGGCCAAGTTATAGGATGGTCGGAAATCGAAACAAAGTGGCTACAGGAGCCCGACCTGACCCCCGAAGGTATGGACGTAGATGCAACTATGGAATTAACAGCGGCGCCAATTTGGCCTCCGCAGATTCTCGCAGATGATTTCCTCTGCAAAGAAACAGGGGCGATTACAGAAATCAGTATCTGGGGCTCCTGGCTCTACGACGAGATGCCAATGATGAACCCGACGGCCGTTGATTTCATACTGAGTATTTACAGTGATAATCCTGTTGGCCCATCCGGCTGGTCGGAACCAAATGAAGTACTCTGGACCACGTATATCCCTGCAGCGGCCTTTATGGTTGAACCGGTTTACGAAGGGCCGGAGGGTTACTTTAATCCCTGCGACCCATTCTATGACCCGGCAAACCATCAAATGGCCTGGAAGTACACGTTCTCAATCGACCCGCAAGCAGCCTTTACTCAGGAAGGTGACCCGTGCGAACCGGTGGTTTACTGGCTCGCCGTCCAGGCACGACCTCTTCCCGAAACGTCAACAAGGTTTGGCTGGAAAACCTCGATGATGCACTGGAATGACGATGCGGTCTTTACTATTGGTGAAGGTGGCCAGCCATTTGAACTGTGGACAGAGTTACGACATCCGGTTACCGCAGAATCGCTCGACCTGGCGTTTGAAATTAAGACCGAGAAGCAATATGAGGAAATAGATATCGCGCGCCAGGTAGCTGACGACTGGTTATGTGAGAAAGAAACGCCGGTGACCGCTGCCGTATGGTGGGGCTCCTACCTCGGCTATGGTTATGAGCCGCTTGCCGAAAGATTTATGCCTCTGCCGGTAAAGCCCGATTTCTTCCTGCTGACCTTATGGGATGACGTACCGGACCCAGACCCTTGTGACCCGCTCACATTTAGTCATCCCAATGACGCAATCTGGCAATATAGCGCCTATGATTACGACGAGGTGCTCGTCGGATACGATAAGAATCCTCACGGTGCACCAAATGAACCTGTCTTCCGTTATTCTGTTCGGCTGCCGAAACAAAATTGGTTTATGCAGGAAGACGTCAACAATATCTACTGGCTAAGCGTCGTGGCGGTTTACGATGATAATACCCCGAATTATGATTGGGGCTGGACGAATCATCAGCACTACTACAATGATGACGCCGCCGCATGGGAAATGGACCCGGCTGGCGGCACCTGGAGCTGGGTACCTCTGAAGGACCAAACTGGTGAAACCGAAGATATGTCGTTCATCCTGTTCACAAATGACGAGTGTTTCCCCTGGACATATTCGACTTACAATGACTGGGTAACCCTTGGCAAACCCGATTGCTGGTGCTCAGCGTATCAGTGCGACGGGGATGCGGACGGCGGGACGTCTGGCTACCAGAAGTACAGGATTTACGGCCCTGATTTTACCATTTTGGTTGCCAACTGGCAGAAAAAGATTGCTGACCCGACCTTGGACCCTTGTGCTGATTTCGACCACAAGCCGTCTGGCTACCAGAAGTACAGGGTTTACGGCCCTGATTTTACCATTTTGGTTAACAACTGGATGAAGAAAGATGCGGCTCTACCTGGTGACTGCCCGAGGCCGGAGTAATTGACAGGTCTTAGGTAGTAGCATAGAATGAAAGAGGCAAGTCAACTGGCTTGCCTCTTTTTTTATCTGTAAACACCAAAGCAAATGTAAAAATTCCTGCCGATAGGAATGCTTTGCTTAGGCCCGTATTTGGGGCAAAGCGGGGAGGGCACCTGCCCTGATGTTTTTGGGTGGACTCGACATTGGAAATCTTCCCTTCTGTGGACTAAAATTGATACTTCACCGGCTGTTTCTTAAGCTCTGCTTTTGTGGGCAAAAGCTCATATAGATCTACTTTTTCAGCTTCAACGAATCTATCTATCACTCGCTGAATATCGCCGAAACTTTTGCCGTGCATCATCGCAAAGAGATTATAAGGCCAACCCTCAAAAGTCCCCCTCTTGTAACAATGGCTAACAACCTTAAATCGCGCCAACTCTTCACCTACCCGGATAACTCTGTCTTGCGGAACCTCGCTGACAAATAGAACATTCGCTGTAAATCCTAGCTTGCGATGGTCAACCACAGCCGCAATCCGCCGAATAACTCCGTTATCAACCAGCTCCTGTATAATCCTCAAAACATCTTTGATTTCCAAATCCTCTCCGCAAAGCAAATCGAAAGGCCGTGCCGTGATTTCCAAATCAGTTTGTAATTTCGCCAATATTAGTTTTTGCCCTTCGTTTAATTCTACGATTCCTTCTTCAGGTACTGGCTGAAATTCCTGTACCATAAGTTCACCT
>Ga0307438_1002063_pt1 | contig 12055 bp, 10 predicted proteins | sample SalMarWE160110MG_FD_202144 | JGI IMG/M metagenome (GOLD analysis project Ga0307438, IMG submission 202144) | Salt marsh sediment microbial communities from the Plum Island Ecosystem LTER, Massachusetts, United States - WE1603-110 | ecosystem: Environmental > Aquatic > Marine > Intertidal zone >...
TCTCCTAAAAAATTAGATCCTCCGGCAGGGGTAATTTTATTAGCTTCAAAAAGTGGCTCTCCCAACGATAACAAATAGTATAATTGTGAATCAGCGCTCCCCACCGGACCCATTACCGGCACTGGAGGGGCAGTTGCAGCAAGATTCTTTCCCTCAAATAAATATTTACCCACTATATAATCTTCTGTTGTAAACCTACCAACCGAACAAGACGAAAACTGACCGAGGAAAAAATTACTATCAGTAATATCGCCCGAATAAATATCTTTTTGATGAAAAGTGGGAAGGCCGTGGCCGTTAAAGATTAAATTCTCATATTCGTAAGGTTTTTTTAATTCATTCAAAAATAACTGGTCTGAATTTTCTTTCTCTGGGTCTATTATGTGATAACTGTTTTCATTGTATACATTAAACTCTCTTAAACTTCTTTTTAGAGATTCTTCTTGTTGTTTCCTATACTCTAAACTACTTTCCAGTAGGGTCGGCGCATATACCAGAATTTTTTTCTTATAATTATATTGCCCCATTCTGTATTCGTGGTTTCTTTTAAAATAATCTTTTAGTAAAGATAGTGTGTCTTTTGAAGAGGAGTTTGGGGTTAATCTAGAAACCCAAAAAGGTGGAATTTGATAATTTTTACAATCAGTACTCGAGTAATCAAAGGCGTCCCACTCGCTCGAATATTTACAAGCATTGTAAACATCCTGGTAAATGTAGTCATTTAGTGGCAAATTATCTTTTGAATAATATCCATTAGGATGGTACATTTTCCCAGTAGGCAAGTTCCCTATTAGTAACACCCCATTTAGCTTATAATTATTATAAATTTGTTCGATATATGATTGAACTTCAGATACGCTGGCTGAAGAAGAAAAAGTTTTTATAATTGTCTGAAAACCAAACTCTCTTTTTACATCATCACTATAAGTATTGAGTTCCTGGGCAAGGCTGTTTTGCAGCGTATCTTCCACTATCAACAGCAGAGTATCTTTTTGGTAAACACAACCACCATTTTTACAAATTTTTTCCAGCGAACAAGGAAAGAGTGAACTCCATTCTAAACATGGATTAGAATTATAATTTCCACAAATTTTGTAACCATTGTTGTAGCATTTCCTTGTTCCGACAGAAGAACATTCATCTTGACATTTAGGTTCTATTTCTTCTGAAATTTCAGGAGTTCTATCTTTTATCACCTCTTCTAAGATTTTCTCTTCTGATATCTCAAAATACTGCCAAGCTAAAATTCCTCCGGCAAAAATAATGACAAGAATTATAAAAATCCAAATTTTAGAAAAAGCATATTTCATATTATTTCATTATATCAATTCTAATAGAACTAAAAAGTGAAGCCGATTTTAGTAAGAGAAATAAAAAAGAAAAGCGTGATTAAATCACACTTTTCTTGCTTTCCGAGTATCTCGGTCACTCGATAAAAAATGTTGATGGCGGGGGTACCAGGACTCGAACCTGGAAAATGGGATTTGGAGTCCCACAGTTTGCCAATTAGCCTATACCCCCTTATCTCTTTACCTCTTTATGAACCGTATGCTTCCGGCACCACTTGCAGAATTTCTTCAATTCTAATTTTTTCTCAACCATTTCTTTTGATTTGTGAACAAAATAATTTATCCTCTTACATTCTGAGCACTGGAGTTTGATAAATGGTTTCTTTTTTGCTGCCATATGTTTTTAGAGCCTGAGAGCGGGATTGAACCGCTGACCTCGTCTTTACCAAAGACGTGCTCTACCGACTGAGCTACCCAGGCATAAAATAAAACATTTAAAAATAAGAAAGTATTCTTTCTTTATTCCAAGCCGTTGGTTTTTTTCTTCCCTTTGGATTCATTTTTTCTCTAGTTTCAACTAATTTTAATAACCTTAATCTATTTTCAAAAAAAATGTGGGTGCGGCAGGAATTGCACCTGCGAAGCCCGAAGGCGTCAGATTTACAGTCTGATGGAATAGCTACTCTCCCACGCACCCATTCTGAATTATTTTATCACAAAAACAGTTATTTTTCAATGACTTTTGCCCGTTTTCTTCGCCACTCCTCTATTTTTTTGTGATTGCCGGAAAGTAAAACTTCGGGCACTCGCCATTTCACTCTTTTTTTAGGGAGCGAGAAAACTTCTGGCCTGGTATATTGAGGGTATTCAATGAATCCTTTTTCTTTGGTAATTCTTTCTTTTAATAATTGCTCCTTTCCTAAAATTCCCGGGATTAATCTAGCTACTGTTTCTATCACTACCATAGCTGGCAGCTCACCTCCCATTAAGTCGTAATCTCCAATGGAGAGTTCTAAATCAGCAATATATTTTGCCACTCTCTCATCTGCTCCTTCGTATCGGCCACAAATCATTATCAATTGATTTAATTTTGACAACTGATAAGCCGTTTTCTGGTTAAATTTCTTACCCCGAGGGGTAAATAAAATTATTTTTGCTTTTTTGCTTTTTTTTATATTTTTTACCGCTTTGTAGATTGGCTCTATTTTTATCACCATTCCTAAACCTCCGCCAAAGGGTCGGTCATCAACAGTCTTATGCCTATCAGTAGTCCATTTCCTTAAATTGTGGACATTAATTTTAATTAACTTCTTTTTTTGGGCCCGGGCAATTAAACTCTCTTTTAAATAAGAGCTAAATATTTCTGGGAAAATAGTTATAACATCAAAAATTAGCATGGCTCAAAGGAAAACGGCGCTATTGATATGATAGCACCGCTTCCGCTAATAGTAAATCTTCAAAGATTTACAATTTTAACTCTTCGAGTCCTTCTCCTTCAACGGGAGCTCTTCTTCCTCGAGTAGGCCTGGCGCCAGCGCCAGCTGGTTCCTCGATTTTCAAATTCACTCGAGCGTGATTTTTTAGACCGACAATTCGAACCAGATTTCTAATGGCTCTGGCCGTGGCACCGGCTTTTCCGATGATCTGCCCCATGTCTTCGGGATTTACTTTTAAAGAAAGCAAAACTCCCATTTCGTCAACCTTGCGGTCAACTTTGACATCTTCGGGGTTGTCAACTAAAGCCTTTATTAAATACTCAAGGAAATCCTGATCAGAAGTCTTTTTTTCTGCCATAATTCTTTCAGAATTTAATCAATTAATTCATTACAGTAGCCCGACCTTTCAAGCCTACTCCTCTTTCTATCTATCAGAGGTTCGGCAAAACTGAAAAAGCTACTATTTTAATATTTTAATCTTATATAAAATTTTGTCAAGACCAGAGGTACTCTCACAGCAGTGAGGAGAGAGTTTCTACTTCCTGCTGCGAGAGCGCCTCTAACCTCGTTGATTTGTGGTGGAGGGCGAGATTAAGAACACCTTCTTTTTGTAATCCTTATCATTGTAAAGCATGGTACCGCCATTTTTTTTCACCTCCTTTCCGCCGTTTCATAGCGGCGAGCTGGCTACAATTTAGTCGATTAACACGAATACGTCTAATCTACATAAAAATATATGTTTAATTGTAACCACTTCGCCGCTATGAAGGTTTTTCAAAGAACTATTTAATCTCTCAAATTCACGATTGTTTAATCTCGAACTTGAGGGATGAGGAAACTTTCCAAAGACAAGTGAAATCTTTTTTGGAACGAGTGATATTCTCATGGAAAGTTCCCTCCTCTCGGTTTTTTTGGGTTACTCCTTACTGGCTTCGGCAGCTTCCCTCTGGGATTCTTCTGGAGTTTTCCCAAAGTGTGGGCTTCCCCACTTATCAACTGTATAGTACGCTGGCACTTTATGTTCACCTCCTTCTTTTTCTTTTCTTTATGAGTCACCTCTGCCCGCGAGTCCTTAAACAAGCTCAGGATTCTCGAGCAGCAGGTCACTCATTGCGCGCTTTTTTGTGGAACTCTATATCTTTTTCTCCGGCCATTTGGCGGAGCCGCGTTTCCGCGGAGTTTCTTAAAGCCAACAGGCGGCTCTCGGAGAGAGCCGCCTGTGGCGTCATAATATTAAAATATTTACTCTCCCCTCTTGATATCTATATTATATACCCTATTCAGAATTTGTCAAGAGGGAGAGAGGCCTGATCGACTATGACTATCGGCTTCGTAAGTCAATAGATTAATCTGTTTTTGAGGGTTCTTCGGTGGGTTTTTTCTCTTCTTTTGGTTTCTCCTCGGCTGGTTTTTCTTCTTTTTTAGGTTTCTTCTCGGTTGGTTTCTCTGGGGCTGGCTTTTCTTCTGGTGCAGGTTTTTCCTCGGCTGGTTTTTCTTCTACGGGTTTTTCTGCTTTTGCTTTTGGTTTTTTATGTTTTGGAATTTTCTTTCCTTCAATAATTTTTTCGGAAACCAATAAATTATAAACTGTATCTGAGGGTTTAGCTCCGACTGAAAGCCAATATTTTATTCGCTCTGGCTTTAAAGCTTTTTCTTTTTTTAAAGGATTCCAAAAACCGACCTCTTCGACAAAACGGCCGGCCCGAGTAGACCTTCTTTTGTCAGTAACTACAATCTTGAAAAAAGGCTGATTTTTTTTACCGACTCTTAAAAAACGTATTACTAGCATAATTTTACCATCCTTTTGCGTCTAGGGCGTTTTTAGCAGCTTCTTCTTCGGCTTCCTGCTTTGAAGAACCTTCGCCTTTAGCTATTAATTCTTTATTAAGAAAAATGCCAATTATGAAGTGTCTGGCATGGTCTGGTCCCCACTCTTCCAGAACTTTATAAATAGGGGTAATCCCCACCCTTTCTTGAGATTCTTCCTGAAACTGGCTTTTGGCATCCCTGAAAAGACCTTTTTCAATGATTTCAGGTAATTTCACTATTAAATATTTTTTAATAAAACCTTCACAGACCTTATACCCCTGGTCAAGATAAATTGCTCCAATTAAGGCTTCAAAAATATTAGCTAAAATATATTGCCTGGCTTTTCCCAATTCTTTTGCCTCCCCTCGAGAGAGCAATAAAGAATCATTAAAATCTAAATCTCTGGAAACTTCAGATAACATTTTAGCATTAACCAAAGCGGCCCGCCAATTAGTTAGCTCTCCTTCTGGTTTTTTGGGATATTTTTGATAAAGATAGTCAGTGACAATTAATTCCAAAACGGCATCGCCTAAAAATTCCAATCTCTCATTGTGCTCTAAATAAAAATCGGGATTCTCGTTTAAATAAGAACGGTGGCAAAAAGCCTGAATCAATAAATCTTTATTTTTAAATTTAAGATTTAACTTTTTTTCTAACCCGCCAAAGTTTTTCTCAAAATTTAGGCGGGCTAACGGTTCAAAATCTTTTATCATTTTGATTTTTCAACTTCCTTAAAAACTGTTCCTAAAACCCCGTTAATAAATTTTCCCGAACTCTCCCCCCCGAAGCTTTTAGCCAATTCAATGGCTTCATTTATGGCTACTTTTGGAGGAACTTCCTCTTTTTTACTAAATAATAATTCATAAAGGCCAATTCTCAAAACATTTCTATCAATAATCGTAATTTGCTCAATCGGCCACTCCGGAGCAGCTTTTTCAATAATTTCATCCAGCTCGGAAAAATGCTCCACTACCCCGGTTACTAATTGCCAGACAAAAGTTTCATCTTCTAATCCCGGCCCAAATTCATTGATATTTTTTTCAACAATCTTCTTTAAATCCAATTTTTTACCAGAAAAATCCCACTCATAGAGAGATTGCATGACAATGGAACGAGACAAATGACGAGAACTCATAATTCAAAAATTATTTTCTTGACATTTCTTTCCAGGTTAAAGGTTTTTCCTTAGCCTCCTTGCCGGCTGCTTTCTCTTTTTCTTTCATCTCTTTTTCTCTTTTTTTCCTTTCTTTCTTGGTTAATTTTTTCAAAACATCAATCACTTCTGTGCCTTTATAATATCCGCAATTTGGGCAAATAGTATGAGGTAAAATTGGCTGACCACATTTTGGGCATTTAGTTAAAGCGGCAGCTTTAAGAAAAATATTCAGCCTTCTTTTGTTCCTTCTTGATTTGGTATGTTTTTGTTTTGGTACTCCACCCATAATATAAAGTATGGTAGCACACTAATTTGATTTTTTCAATGGTTTAAAACTCTTTCTGTATATCTTACAAGGACCATATTTTTTGAGCATTCTTCGATGACGCCTGGTCGGATAGCCTTTGTGTTTATCAAAACCATATTGGGGATATTTTTTGTGATAGCGCAGCATTATTCGGTCTCGGTTAACCTTGGCAATTATTGAAGCCGCTGCGCAGGAAAAAACTTTTTCGTCGGCTTTGACAATTGATTTTTGAGAAATTGACAAATCCAACTCCATTTTTCCATCCAGGATTAAAAAATCAGGTTTCCTTTTTAATTTTTTTACTGCCTTTTTCATAGCCAGTTTTGTTGCCTCCAAAATGTTAATCTTATCAATCACTTTTTCAGAAACCTTCCCTATCCCCCACTCTATCGCCGGATGACTGGTCAGAATTTTGTAAAACTCTTCTCGCCTTTTTGGACTTAATTTTTTTGAATCTCTAAGTTTTAAAAATTGAAAATTGAAAATTGAAAATTTTTTAACCATAACAGTGCAAGCAACAACTGGGCCACAAAGTGGTCCTCTTCCTGCCTCGTCTAAGCAAGCCACCTTTTTATACCCTTTTTTCCACAATTTTCTTTCTTCTTTAAAACTAGGGCAAGACATTAGCTAAATTTTACCATTGGTTTTAAAAATAAAAAAGCGGGGGGAAAGATTACTTTTAGCCTTTGGTTCTTTCCCTCCGTTTACATCTCATTTAATCGCGCAGAGCCTACAAAGGTACTTTGCGATTTTGACCGCCTCCCTCACCTTGCCAGAAACGATAGGCCAGGGCATATCTGTTAAATCGTTGATAGACATCCCTTTACACCACAGGGTTATAAAAGGTGTTACTATCGCCACGCCGGCTTTGCGCCCAAGCTCGAAATCCTCAATTCGGGTCCAGGTGCCGGGCGTGTAGACCGGAATCACTACCTCTATGGAATCTGGTCCATTTCCATATTCGGTAGTCAGTCCTATAATACCCCGTATCTTCTCCCTGAAGACCGGATCCGGTTCTTCCGGGAAGCCGTAAACATCAATCTCTTTGTGCCCATAAATCGCTTCAATCTCTATGCCCGCTTCAATGTCAAGTAAGCCGGGGGCTCGAGGAATGAGAGCAGTTTCTGAAACAACAGAGTGTCTTCTTACTGCGGCAAAGACTACAGCCCTTTCAAACTCTGGCCAACCATATTCTTTGAATATTCTTGATAGGGCGAATTCTGGCTGGACCCATTCTGTATTACCTTGTTGGTCAAATCCCGGCTTTCCTTGAGGATGCAGAGGAACAATGGTTCTTGCAATGTCTGACCATGGCACCACATTCATTTGGACCCTGCCGCCGGCGACACGTTTATGTGTCGCTCCGGCGAAAATTTCCAACTGGGATTTTACTGATTCTGAGAAGATATTGATCTCAGTCCGAAGCGGCTCTATCTTTCTTTCCATATTTTGTTGTTACCTCCCTTCTATCTTTTTTATAACATAGTGATTAAAAACTGTCAAAACAAAATATACTGATGGTTTTTATTGACTTTCCTTCTCGGAAAAACTAAAATAAAGTAATAATTTAAAAGGATTTTTATTTTTTATGAAATTCACTCACCTCCACGTTCACTCCCACTATTCCCTTTTAGACGGATTGCCCAAGATAGATGAGCTTTTGGATTACGTTAAAAAGTTGGGAATGGATTCGGTCGCCTTAACTGACCACGGAAACATTTATGGAGCAGTTGAATTCTATAAAAAGGCGAAGGAAAGAGGAATTAAACCCATTATCGGCTCGGAAATCTATCTAGCCATTGAGAAAATGAATCAAGAAAGGCCGAATATTGATGATAAGAGATATCACTTAGTTTTACTGGTAAAAAATGAAGAGGGTTATAAAAATTTAGTTAAACTTTTGACACGCGCCCATCTTGAAGGCTTTTATTATAAACCCCGGGTTGATGAGAAATTATTGGCTAAACATTCCAAGGGCCTCATTGCTTTATCTGCCTGCTTAGCTGGCAAAATCCCAAAACTTATTTTGGCTAAAAAAATGGATGAGGCCGAAAGACAAGCTTTAAAATATCAAGAAATTTTTGGCAAAGATAATTTTTATTTGGATATTCAATATCATCCCAATTCCAAAGAGCAAAAATTTGTTAATAAGGAACTGATTTCTATTTCAAAAAAATTTGGTATTCCCTTAGTAGCTACTAATGACGTTCATTATTTGAAACCAGAAGATGCCGAAGTTCAAGATATTCTGATGTTAATTAATACTGGAGCTGACCCAAATGATCCTGAAAGATTAACCATAAAAAAAGATGACTTTTCAATGAAGAGTCCGGAACAGATGCTCAAAGACTTTAAAGACCTGCCCCAAGCCATTGAAAACACCCAAAAAATTGCCGACGCCTGTAATTTTCAATTTGATTTAGGAAAAATTAAACTTCCCCAATTTAAAGTACCTTCAAAAAAATCTCCAGATGAATATTTAGAAGAACTCTGTTATCAGGGAATAAAGAGAAGATATGAGATAAATCAAAAAAAGGAAATTTTTGATAGATTAAATTATGAGCTCTCAGTGATTAAACAGACTGGTTTTGCTTCCTATTTTTTAATTGTCCAGGACTTTGTCAACTGGGCAAAAGAAAATCGAATTATAGTTGGTCCTGGCCGGGGCTCAGTGGCCGGCTCCCTGGTAGCTTATCTTTTAAATATTACTAATGTTGACCCCTTAAAATATGATCTTTTGTTTGAAAGGTTCCTGACCTCAGAACGTATTTCCCTTCCTGACATCGACCTTGATTTTAATGACCGGAGGAGAGACGAAGTTATCGAATATGTAGCTCAAAAATATGGCAAAGATAAAGTAGCCCAAATTATTACTTTTGGCACAATGGCCGCCCGGGCCGTGGTCAGGGACGTGGGAAGAGCCTTAAGTTACAGCTACAGTTATTGTGACCAGATTGCCAAAATGATTCCCTTCGGTCAGACTTTAGACCAAACTTTAGCTAATGTTGATGAATTCCGACAACTTTATCTGAATGACGAACAGGCTCACAAATTGATTGATTTTGCTAAAAAATTAGAAGGAGTGGCCAGACATGCTTCGACCCATGCTTGCGGGGTGGTAATTTCTTCTGACCCCTTAGATGAAATTGTTCCTTTGCAGCATCCCACCCAAGATGACCAGGTTATTGTTACTCAATACGAAATGCATTCAATCGAAGATTTAGGTCTTTTAAAAATGGATTTTTTGGGATTAAAAAATTTAACCATTATCGAAGATACCATATCTCGGATTTACAAAGTTCAAGATAAAAAAATTAATATCGAGAATATTCCTTTAGACGACAAAGCTACCTATCGACTTTTACGGAAAGGAGAGACAATAGGCGTCTTTCAACTTGAGAGCCAAGGGATGCAAAGATACCTCAAACAATTAAAACCAACTGCCCTTGAAGATATTATTGCCATGGTTGCCTTATATCGACCAGGCCCTATCCAGTTCATTCCAGACTACATCGCCGGAAAATACAAAAAAAAGAAAGTTGAATATCTCCATTCAAAACTAAAACCGATTTTAGAAAAAACTTATGGACAATGCATTTATCAGGAACAGGTTATGAAAATTGCCCAGGAGTTAGCCGGATTTACTTTATCTGAAGCCGATGTTTTAAGGAAAGCAATCGGAAAGAAAATAAAAACATTATTAATGTCTCTAAAAGAAAAATTCATTGAAGGAGCGAAAAATAATGGGATAAGAGAAGATATTGCTCAACAAATTTGGCACTGGATAGAACCCTTTGCCAGGTATAGTTTTAACAAAAGTCATGCTACTTGTTATGCAACTATTGCCTATCAAACTGCCTATTTAAAGGCTCATTTTCCAGTAGAATTTATGGCTTCTCTTTTAACTTCAGAAAAAGCTGATGTGGAAAGAATTGGTTTTTTAATCGGAGAATGTAAAAAAATGGGGATTGAAGTTTTACCCCCGGACATAAATGAGAGTTTAAAAAACTTTACGGTAGTACCCCAGGAAAATAAAATTCGTTTTGGACTTTTAGCTATAAAAAATGTTGGACATAATGTGGTTGAGGCAATTGTCCAAGAAAGGAAGACCTCAGGCCCCTATCTTTCAATTGATGATTTTGTAACCAGAGTTAACTCCAAGGATTTAAACAAAAAATCAATGGAGAGTTTAATTAAAGCCGGAGCTTTTGATAAATTAGCCGAAAGAAATCAACTTTTATTTAATTTGGAAAGTTTATTAGAATGGTCAAGAGAAACCCAAAGGACAAAAGCCAATGGTCAAAGAGGGCTTTTTGATGCCCTCTCTTCCGACCAGATTTATCGGAAACCTGATATAAAGCTGGCCTCTACTAATCCAGCTTCTAAAACGGAAAAATTAAGTTGGGAAAAAGAATTATTAGGGCTTTATGTAAGTAGCCATCCTTTACACGATTTTCAAAAAGTTTTAGAAAAAAAATCTTTAGCTATTTCGAAATTAAGTTCTGCTCTAATTAATCATCAGGTTAAAATCGGAGGGATTATTTCAAAAATTAAAAAGATTATCACCAGAACTGGCAGACCAATGCTTTTTCTAAATTTGGAAGACCTCACTGATAAAATTGAGGTGGTGGTTTTCCCGGGAATAATTGAAAGGAACCCAACGGCCTTCCAGGAAAATAAAATCGTTTTGGTCTCAGGTCGGGTTGACAACCGAGATGGTGTTCCTAAATTAATTTGCGAAGAAGTCGAAGAAATTATAGAAAAAACATGAAAATTGAAACTATTCGTCATTCTTTAGCCCATATATTAGCGGCGGCTGTTCAGGAATTGTATCCCGGAACTAAATTTGGGATTGGACCGGAAATTGAAAATGGCTTTTATTATGATTTTGATTTACCTCGGGTTTTAACTCCGACTGAGCTGCCGAAGATAGAAAAGAAAATGAGAGAATTAATCAAGCAGAGTGTTAAATTTGAGAAAAAAATAGTTTCCAAAAACGAAGCCAAAAAATTATTTAAAGACCAACCTTACAAATTAGAGTTGATAGATGAACTGCCGGAGGCAAAGGTTTTTGTTTATGTATGCGGGAAATTCACCGACCTTTGTTGCGGTCCCCATATTAAAAACTCAAAAGAAATTCCCTTAGATTCCTTTAAATTAACCAAAATCGCTGGTGCCTACTGGCGAGGAAATGAAAAAAATCCGATGTTAACCCGAATTTATGGGGTAGCTTTTAAAACAAAAAAAGAATTGGACAATCATTTAAAAGTAGAAGCTGAGGCGGAAAAAAGAGACCATCGCGTTTTAGGACAAAAATTAGAGCTATTTGGGTTTGATGAGGAGGTGGGAGCCGGGCTTCCCTTATGGCATCCGAAAGGAACAATTTTGAGAAAAATTATAGAAGATTATTTATATAAGGAATTAACTTCTCAAGGATATCAATGGGTAGTCAGTCCCCATATTGGAAAATTAGACCTTTGGAAAACTTCGGGACATTGGGAACTTTACAGAGAAAATATGTACTCCCCTATCAAAATTGATGAGGAGGAATATATGTTAAAGCCGATGAACTGTCCTTTCCATGTAAAAATTTATAAAACTAAAATTCGGAGCTACAAAGAGTTACCAATTAAATATGCTGAATTAGGAACAGTTTATCGCTATGAAAAATCTGGAGTTTTACATGGTTTAGTCAGAGTAAGAGGATTTACTCAAGATGATGCTCATATTTGGTGCCCACCAGAACAATTAAGTGCTGAGTTAACAAAACTTTTAAAACACGGTTTTAAAATTCTTAAAACTTTTGGCTTTAAAGATTGCGATATTTATCTTTCTACTCGACCAGAAAAATATGCTGGAACATTGAAAGACTGGGAGAAAGCGACAAATGTGTTAAAATATGCTTTAAAAAAACTAAAATTAAAATATCAATTTGATCCTGGCAGTGGTGTTTTCTATGGACCGAAAATTGATATTAAAATCAAAGATTCTCTGGGCAGGCCCTGGCAGTGTACCACTATTCAAGTTGATTTCAACTTACCTGAAAAATTTAATATGA
>Ga0307438_1002064_pt1 | contig 12054 bp, 7 predicted proteins | sample SalMarWE160110MG_FD_202144 | JGI IMG/M metagenome (GOLD analysis project Ga0307438, IMG submission 202144) | Salt marsh sediment microbial communities from the Plum Island Ecosystem LTER, Massachusetts, United States - WE1603-110 | ecosystem: Environmental > Aquatic > Marine > Intertidal zone >...
TCTTGGTGGTTGATTGCCATCGCCCCCGTCTTGCTGGTCGGTGTTTTGAGGGTGAGGCGGGCCGGCAAAATTAGGAGCAAGCAGAGTGCAGAATCGGCTCAGGCATTACATAATATCAGGCTTCGCTACTGTTGCAGCATTTAGTGGGCTCATCACCACAGCACACTTATTATTCACAGGCACTGCTTTCTATCTTGCTGTTACTGTGTGTTTCTTGGTTGATCTCTGTTGTGTTGTTGCGTGGCAAAGGATTGAGCGAGCAAGGTATGTGAAAGAGAATCTGCGTATGATTTTCGACAGACTCTCAAAAAAGGTTGATGCGAAGGCGGTTTTTCAGCTTACGGAAATTGTAGACTATTTTGGAATGCAGAACGAAGTGGCCAATACCCTAGGAGAGATGGTCTACATAAAACCTGATCCAACAGAGCGATATTGGCTCTATATCGCACTTGGAATGATAGGAGGTAAAAAGGCAGAATCTATCATCGAGAATAGTCTCGCCGACGATAATGAATTTGCCCGGAACGGAGTAGTGGAAGCACAGGAATTGTTACGAAAGCCCAAGCGACGCACAAGAAAACACTGTAAGTTATTGATGCGCTATCGTATTGGTGAATACATATCATCGGTGGTAACACTATCGTTATGCGTCGTGATTGCTGCGGCTGCTGTTTATCATAAGAATTTGTCTTCGAAACCTCCTTTGACAACCCAAATTAACACATCCATAGGAGCAAGCCAAAGACCGAGAATTACCGATCTGAATATTATTATTACTATGAGAGGGAATGGAGGTGATATAGTGATCAATATGTGTAATGAAAAAGGGGATTCCCTCGAGATTAGCATTATGTCGAGCAGCTCTGTGTTACATCTCAAGATGAGGATATGACAAGGCGCAAGAAGTATGAAATCCTTGCAATGAAAGATGATCCAATAGGATCAGTAACTAAAATCATTAACTGCACTATATGAGGAGAATACTATGAAACGATTAATATGCACTAAGATGTCCTTCTTGAAGCTGCTTTTGTGCGGGCTGGTTCTTATTTTGCCTATCACCCATTCCTTCGCACAGACAAAATTGTTAACTGGAAAGAGCACAGAAGCCATTGCCAGAGAAGCGTCTAAAGATGTAGGGAAGATGGAGAGCAGTTTTCAAGGAACAAAAGGCGCGCCCATCATGATCCTAGAAGAAGTACACAACTCGCGCGCGGGTCAGATTGAACATGCTATCACGCTGGTCCGGCTTTATGAACGGTACGGCTTGAGACATATCGCACTGGAAGGGTATCTAAAGGAACGTCCTGAAATCAAGACCAACTGGTTTGCCAAGGCCAGCCGCGGGTTAAGTTCGGCAGTCAAAGCGCGTGTCGTTGTTCGTCTTTTGAAGGAGGGGGAAATCAGCTGCGCAGAGTTCATGAAACTGGTCTATGAAGACCTCATTCTGTGTCCCATTGAGATAGCAAAAGAATACGCAGTAGAACTTCCGGTCGAGGCTGCAGGCGCTCCTATGCTCTATCTTCTTAAGATCGCTCAGCAGTCTCTTACAGAACGGCATATTCCGAAGTTACAGGGATTGCAGAAGGAGATGGAGAAACTCGATGCCGAGAAGGATATCGAAATCTACCAAAAGAAGGTCCGAGAGATGTTCGACTATATCCTCGCCGCTGACCCGTGGGCTCAAGCCCAGGCAAAAAGAATCCAGGACGTGGATGCCATTAAAACGATGTCAGGTGAGCAGCATGTAGCCTTAATCGAAGAGATTGTGAACCGTGCAAAAAAGTTATCGGTAAAGATTGAACCAGAAGAGAAGCGGGCCATGGAACGCTATCTTGCGTTCTGGCGTGGCCGCGTCACGGCGAGCAAGACGATGGTCCTTTCCACACAGGAAATTGCAGACCGGCCAGATGTCTCGATCATCGTAATGGTTATTGGAGCAGCCCACACGGAAGGAATGTGTGATATGTTGAAGAAAGCTGGGCGTTCTTTTGCTGTGATCACACCGTCATCTTTTGGAAATGAAGAGGAAATTAACAACCTTACATGGGAAATGCTTGAAAGGAAGTACAAAAGACTGTCCATCTATTCTGAGGGCTTCACAGAAGGATTTCTGAAGGCATTCTCGCTTTCAGAACAAAAGAAACCTGAGCCCGTTCTTTCAGAGCCTTGGTTCCAGGGGAAAGCCGAGCTTTATCTTTTCACGGAAAGGATCGCCCGTCATGTGCTTGGGCCGCCAAGTCCTCCCGGCGGTGGAGTACCACCTTTTAACTTTCCGGATGATGCGTTCAATGGGAGATGGATCTCTATCGATCCGGGAAGAATAGTTTTCATACCTGCTAGCGAGGACGAGGTGAAAACAGTCTTGTTTCCTGCGGTTCTAAATCCGAATGATCCCACGCGGCGTACCGAGATATGGGTCAAGGCTGGTCTTACTGTTCCTATCGTGCCATCACAAGAACGGGAGAGCGTCGAATCGATGCTGAGAAGGGCTCTCACCGAGGTCAAATCGATGAAACTAGACAAAAGGCCCGAAGACCCTGGTGGCCGTGTTCAGATTACCCTAAACACTACAGCGGGCTATGCTCCCACTCGGGAGGCAGTTGCAGCAATACACATAGGTAGGTAGTGGATGGTAGGCAAATATTCGGTCGATGGTCTGGGCTCATCTACAGAGGCGATGAGGTAGCCAAACGTTTGATATGGGAAATGTCGGATCAAGAAGGGCGTTATTGGCCGCAGACGCGATACAGGCCGGAATTTTCTTGCAGGCAATCCCAATGGGTTTAGAATTTCATGGCAAGGGAGTAAATCCGTGGAGATACCTATGCTATATGAGCTATTGTAGACCCAAAAGAAAGGAGTCTTAAATATATCTGATTCCACTACTTTTCTTAAAAAAGGAGATTTAAGATGAGAAAGATAGTAACAGTAATAGTCCTGGTCTTGATGGTTTCTTTGCTTTCGTCCTGTTGCAAGGTAGGAGTTAGAGATATCAAGATGGCCGATGCGCCACAAATGAAGCTCTATGAGAAGGCGGAACATTTTGAGAACGAGTTAGAAGATCATATTTCGCCGGAAGGTTTGTTCTGGTATAGATTGTCCAAAAAAGGGGATTGTTATGTAGTAGCTTATTCTGCTTTATCCGACGCAGCTTATATGACCGGCTGGCTTGTGGGGGCTGAAGCGCTAAGATACAAGGTAACCGCAAACCCGGCTGCCAAAGAAAACGTAAAAAGGCTAGTTCACGGCCTGCATTTCCTGCAGAAAGTCACCGGTATAGAAGGATATTTTGCCAGGGCCTTTTGCAAAAAAGAAGTGGCCCGGCCGGAAGGTTGGTTTGACGCGGTAGACGACTATAACGACTATGTCTACAAAGGCGACACCAGCAAGGACCAGTACACGCCGGTGATGTTTGGCTATTCTCTTGCCTATGATGTGGTTAAAGATGACCCTGAAATGGAAGAAACCAAGAATCTGATTGTGGGAGATGTTTCCAGGATAGGAGATCATCTGATAGACAACAATTATCAGATTATTGGAGAGCAGGGCCCCACCAAAGACGGAGATTTGTCTGTGAGGATGTATGGCTTGGCAATAGGCCTGAATGCCTTGCATCGTCTGACCTGGATAAAAATTGCCGAAGAGATAACAGGCGAAGATAGGTTCAAGGAAGCCTACGACGAGCTGATAGCAGAAGGCTGCCATAAAATTGTCGCCTCCCCCTTTAGTTTTTATGACAGACCCTGGCCTTTTAGATGTCCGGATTATGTGAATAACAACATGGCGTTTTTGAATCTCTACAGTATTTTGCGAATCGAGACTGACGAAGAAGAATATTACAGAAAGGCCCTGAACAACAGATTCTTCTGGAAAAAGAGTACGCAATATCCCTTTTGGAATTTTGTTTACGCCGGGTTTTGCCAAAATACAAGGAAAAGGGAAACAGTGGTTAAGCAAGGAATAGAAGGTCTCTTGAAACTTCCCCTGGCGCCCGGCAAATTCTGGGGAATTATACAGAGAGAAGGAGTGAAATATGCCGGAACCGCCTTTCTGGCTGCCTACTGGGTAGGCAGGAGCCACGGCCTTATTTCAGAACAGGAATAAATCATTCGGTTATAAATATAGCCTTTACACATTTTCTGGCTCACTTACGGCGGGCTTTTAGGGTTATATACTCCAGGTGCTATCTTAAGCGCAGCTAATGTTCGATTCTCTTGATGAAGGTATATTTTGTCCATGTTCAGCCTCGTATAGTTAGTCCTACATCTCTTAAGTGTATTATGTTCATAACGTGCCAAACAGACCCATAACTGCAATGTAAAACTCAGTATCTACGTCTTGGCCACGCCATGCGGAAATGCGAATAGTGTCAACCTTGCCCCACCCAGCAGATCGACCTTCAATGTCCGTAGCGTTCTTATGAACCTTAATTGCAGTCCATTCAGCAGAAACAGGAGCATCGAACTGCCCTTTGTACCACCCGTCCCCACTGTGCAGGTAGATGCCAAAACCGGCCACAGGCGATGTGTCGCGACAGTAGAAAAAGAATTGAAGACCCCTGCACAGTATTCCCCAAAAAGGTAATTACTCCAGGATTTCCATTTATGATTGCAAAGCTACGCCAGTGCGCCTCATTTCCGTCTTCTGTTCTCTACCGGTCAGACATTAAATGTAAGAATTGGAAATCAAAGAGAAAGATAGCCACCAGACGTTGGTGGCAGATCTCTATAAAATTGCATTTTTCAGCTATTTTTCTTCGTTGAATTTGAACTGCTTCTTGAAGAAATCAACATCCTCACAGCCGCACTTCTCAATCAGATAAAGGAACTTCTTAATATGTTCCTGTAAATTCTCCGAATCAATCAGGGCAAGTTTCCAACGCGCGTGAGCAGCAAAAGGGTATAACTCCATGGCTTCGCAGCCTTCTGCAAACGCTACAAAACCTTCCTTCGTTCTTTGCTTGCCGGAGACGAAAGGATGAACCTGCTTCAAGTATATTTGGAGCTTCTGAATTACATTCGGGTCGCTTCCCTGGTACGCCTTCCAGAAGAACGGATCTCGTTGCCTGCATTCTGCGTACATTTGCATCGCCTTCTGTTTGAGGTTGGTTTCGTCTCTGCCCATCATCATGTACGATAAGCCTTTCTCGTAGTACGCCAAGGCAAAGTTGGAGTACTCAGCAATCACCCTATCGTATACTTCAATTGCTTTGTCGTATTCCCCATGGTCATGGAGCTTGATTCCTATACCGATCTCCTGAGCTGCCCTTTTGTTCAGTTCATTCCTGAGGTTTTTATATTTGTCGAGCTCGGCGCGATGGCTTTTCCCCGCAGTTAGACTACCCAACAGGAAATACGTATCGGCACAGGCTGTCTCACCACGGGCTGCGTGAAGGTGTGCATGCGCAAATAGAATCGACGAATCCTTGGGAGTCATCTCCAGCACCGCACGCCAGTAGTGTTTGTTTTGATCCGTCAATTTAGCAACGTCAACCTTCGTTTCGTCTTTGACCGCCTGGAGTTCTTGTCCGAACTTGACGACACCTTCAAACTTCGAGTCCTCAGCGGCCAGCCGCTGAGCATACTCCCTTAGAGCCTTATGACTCGATTGTTTGAGCGTCTCCAGTTCTTTGTATTCGTCAAATGACACCGAACCAACCAGACACATAAGCAATATCACCCAATACATCTTCATTGTCCACTCTTTCCTTTTTCCACGTACGCTTCTTCTCAAGCTTCTACTTCCACCGAAGCTGCTGGAGTTCTTCTTTTGTGCGAATGAACTTTACGGTGCCATCATTGAGCAAAACGCAGCCGCCTTTTGGGTCGTGGTTATCGAAAGTAAATAGCTCAGGACCGCCATATTGATTCCAGCCGCCCTTTGTCTCGAATAAAAGAACCATATCCGGCTCAGAATCAGGTTTACAGCTTGGGTTCAACGCATAATGGCATTTACCTTCGCCTGCGCCAGGACACTTATGTGGACTCTCAATATATTTGTCGAGAACGCCTCTATTCTTGTAGGCTCGTGTCATAGAATCACACCATTCAGTTGGCGCTGGATATAACATTTTAATTACGCCGGATGCTTTGTAATACAGACGCAAACGATGCCAGAGATTTCTCAGATTGGCAGCACACTGTATCCGCAACTCAAATGCCTCTATCTGCGGTATGAGTGTCCTGAGGCTTGGAAAGCCGTCCTCATACGTAAACCGGGCTCTTAAATCCTTTACGACGGAGTAGTCATTGTATAGATGAAAGGATGTCGGGGGCCCATCGTCATGGTAGCAGACTACTTGAGCCATAGTTCTCTCACGAACAATTCCATCCGTGGCGAGGCCCTTGTTTACGTTATTAAGAAAGGCCTGGAGGCCTTCCCGATCTTGCACAACGATAGTCTTGCCAGATTGCAGAGACTGTTTCTCTGCGGGGCTCAGAAGACTCCGCTGTCCCACATAAGGGAAGAAGTATTTAAGTATTGAAGGTTTAAACTTAATTTCAGCTCGTATACACGGGCGTATATCAAGAGAACGTTGTCTTAACCACCAGTCCTCATTTTTCTCTTCGTATGGAATGTGCACATCTTCAACGACTGTGCGTAGAATCTGCTCACCTTTGAACCACTGATAAGTATAAGGCAGCAAGAGCTCTTCATCTCTTTGCCTCAAGATTTCACTGAGTGCGTTGTACGACAACAATCCTTTGAAGTAGGACAACCTTATCCTATCATTCTCGCTTTTGATTTTGTAGCCGATTCTATCTACCTCTTCGAGCGTACGGCGGATTATCGTAGTCAGGTCGGATGCGTAATAGCCGATCTCGATAGCCAAGCGCGTTGCGTATTCAAGGCCCTGTTCCTTTCGTTGTTGTCCAACCGCAAATCCATATTCCGGGTACACAGGTATGTCGAGCTTAACCGATTCGGTCTGAGTTTCGCCGGTACGCATTAGAACGTACCGACCATGGACAATATTACCACCTCCGGAAAACGGCACATCAAGGCGTCTGCGTATCAGAAGCGTCCGGTCGTCTCTGTCCATGAATAACTCAGCGCTGGCACCGGACTCTTCAAATCCAACTAAAATCCAGATATCCTGCTCAGACTCATTTCTTATTTCATAGCGTAACTTAAGATTATTATCGCTCACATCCAACCTAGTCACGGTGATTGTTCGGCCACCGCTCTTTATATCGATACCTGAATCAACCTCGGAATGTGCCTGTGTTCGCGTTGTGGGCAGAATACACAGGGACAGCGCCACAATCATAATTATAAATCTGTACATCTCTAATCCTTTCACTGTAATTCATCAGGTCATCTTCACAAGCATAACTATTTACCCTTACCTTCATGGCAAAGGCCTAAGTACGAGGTTTTCCCAACCAGGCACATTGTTCCTAAACAGAAAACGCGCGACGTTCTCGGCAGCATATGCCATGCCCTCTGTGTTTGGACTGACGACGCCAGCATCCTTGTAGACAAAATCGGCAGCATGGCTTAATTCGTGAACCAAGCCCACTAAAGGTGGGAATGGTGATGGGATATTTCCCGGGGCTTTGAGAGGCTCAATCCCATCCCAGGTAGGATGCCAGTAGACATTGATGTGGCTGTAGTTTTTAGTTGTGTAACCGTTGTATCCACCAAACACCTCTTTCGGATTTCCGGTGTTAAATGTAATGTTCACAGTTAAATTGTTCTTTTTCATATATTCTTCTGTAGTAGAAATGACATTTCCACATCCAAGATATTCAAGGAACTGAAGTCTCTCGTAGAGCCAATTCTGGTCATATTTCACATCACCTATTGTTTTCTCTCTTACTAAACGCTTGGAGAGCTCCTTACCGATTGACCTACGGTCAACACCATACACTCCCTTGTCAACACCATATGTGAACCTCTCTTTTTCAGAAGCGTTACACCAGGCATCGATGTTATCGTAATATCCAATAACTTTGACGTCGCCGTCGTAATCCATCCAGGCCCACGTGAGCTTATCCTTGTCAGCATCTTCATGGTCAGTATCTAAGAAAGTATAAAATAGCCCGCTTGGATCCACCATACCGACCGGGTTGTTTGCACAATACAAGTACCAATTGATGCCATCGCCGTAGCCGACGGGGTCGGTCTGCAGGAATCGGCCGATGTATGGATTATAGTATCTTGCACGATAATAGTAAAGCCCTGTTTCGAAATCAAATCTTCGGCCGGTGAACATGTAGGGATTGGTAAGGAAGTCGGGGTCTGAGGCCGCTACCTGGCCGTAGACGCTGTATCCGTAGGTCTGGACGGTATCGCCGGCCGAATCACTTAAGGCCACCACGGAACCCAGGCCATCGTAGTGATAGTAGTATTCGGCGTCATTATCGACCGCATCTATCATACAGACCGGCTCATCAATCCGCGGGCCGTAGATGTATTTGCGCAGGAGGTTGTTATTGTAGTCGTATTCAGCGATAACGTTACCGCCGTCATAGCAGTATTTAGTGGTGTACTGATCATCGACGGTCTTTTCGATGCGCCTGCCGGCCGGGTCATATCCGTAGGTAATGGTGTCCCAATCCGCCGGGTCCGGGTATTTAATTGGCGGCGAGCCTGTCCACTGCACATGGTCCACCCAGCCGCAATCGTCGCCTTCGTCTTCGCTGCCGTCCTTGATATAGACCCATTTCAGTGTATGGCTGCCGGCGCCGCTGACATCATATGACTTCTCCTGCCAGTCCACCTCTCCGCTGATACTATCCTTAAGTGTATCGTCGATATAGAACTTTAGATAGTCGCCGTTTTCTTCGGACGAGACCTTCCACCAGAACTTTATGGTTTCCTGATTATACACATATACCACCGACTGAAGACAGGATTCCTCGTCGTCGGACAGGTTGGGATCACTAACGGCCGAGTCACCACCATAGTGGAACGTACTGGAGTCAGCGTCCCAGCCTGTATCTTCGTCAGTGGTGAAGATCAGGTCTGAGTCCAACGTATCGGCAATCCAGTCGTATGTACGCGGTGGAGCCGGCGAGCGGGGCTGTGAGCAAGGATTGATCTGCATAAATCGGTTGAATTTTACAATGTGGCTTGGAGTTGGGCGGAGTTTCCTGCTACGGCTTCGGTCCAAAACCGGCCACAGGCGATGTGTCGCGACAGTAGAAAAAGAATTGAAGACCCCTGCACAGTATTCCCCAAAAAGGTAATTACTCCAGGATTTCCATTTATGATTACCGTATGCGAGACTTCGACACGCTCAGTTGAGCCGAGTTGTTATTGCAAGCCCTTCTCCTCGCTCAAGACAGGCCCATTCGACCCTTCGGCTATGCTCAGGGCGAGCTTTTTTCGCTCAGGGCAAGGTTTTTTTTACTTTTTATATTTCCATTGTGCTTTTGCCCCTCTGCCGACCGCTATCTGCCTTTGCCGTAAGGCATCCTGTGGACTGTGGACTGGCTTACGTGCTGCGGCGGGGTGCCTTCGCCCCGACGAACTGATTTCTCCGTAAGGAGTCGCTAGTGCTCTGTTACAGCTAAATTGATGATTGTCATTCCCGCGAAAGTGGGAATCCAGACTTATCGAACGACCTGGATTCCGCATCAAGTGCGGAATGACAACTCCTCGAATTATAAGTAACAGAGCACTAGGATTGTCTTTGCCATAAGGCATCCCGTGGACTGTTCTCTACCGGATGGTCATTAATTGTCAGGGCTGAACCTTGATTTATTTTTTACTTTTTACCTTGAATTCGAGCACCTGCTTACCGCGTCCCTGGAAATCTTCGCCCTGGCAGCGGAGGGCAAAACCTTCATCCATTATCTCATATAAGAAGTCCCGGCCGGTAAAAGGGTCTTTAGGCAGATAATCAGGGAGTTTCTCAGTCAATTGACCCGTCTTGGCAACCACAAGGTAGATCTCCACGGCAGCCTTGATACCGTTTATGTGAGCCACGTGCCCAACCTGGAACGGATATTTACCACTATCCATTGGGTTCGTTCCAGACACAGGCATGACAAATGCAACTATCAGATCAGTGCTATCTCCCTCCTTAAGTTTGTTGACAAGTCTTTGCATTTGGGCACACTTCTGTTCGTAAGTCATTTCACTATCCACAATTTGGAAAATCGAATCAAAAAATCGTAGAAATCCCTCGCTGGCGCGCGACAGAATTTGCTCATCTGTCAAATTCCGGGTGTTTTCCTTAGCCTGTTCGTTCTCGGCCCTCTCTACAAGCAGATCTCTGAGCCTCGCAAGAAGGGCTGGATGCGTTCGCATATGGTTTAAGTAAGATTTGAAATCCGCCTTTAAAGTTTCGGGAAGCAACAGCGGTACTCCCTGCATTAGGGCAAGCTGGCCTCGAAACCACGTGAGAATGTCCGCATTCGGTGGCATGACACCAAGCACATGCTGAGCCGTACGCAGCGCCACTTTATCAACCGACCAGGAGATTAATATTATTCCCGAGATGTTGCTGTCGCTGAGGTGGCGGGCAAATCGCCGTAGCATTAGGCAGCGTTCCAGTGCCACACGATAGTGCCCGTCGGCAGCGAGTGTCCTCGCATCCACCACAATAATGTCCTTAAGATTATTCACCTCCGAAAGCAAATCTTTCCAGCCAAATCTCGGTCCGGGCCCGTGCCATATTCCCCATGTACATTGCGGTATTCGAGATGCGATTTCGGTCATTTGGATCATGGGTAAACAGTGTCCCAGGTATATTCTGATCTTTCTATCGGACTCTGCACCTCCAAGAACATCATAGATCTTTTGGGAGGTAGTCACATCAAGATTAGGCCTGAGCAGAAATGCCTGGTAATACAGCAGGGCCGCATTATCCGGATTCGGCAACTCAGTGTCTTCTACCCAGGGAGTGATTTCGGCATCTCTTTTCTCGTATGCCTCCTCAGCGCGTCGTTCCTTGGCAACAGTTACAGCACGACGCAGTGCCTTTAATGATTTTTCCACCTCGGATTTTGGAGCCTCTGCTTTGATACCCCCAAGTAATGTCACAGCTCTAAGCGCAAGCAAGAGAAGGCAGAAAACTACACCATTAATATTTGGGGCAAACCGATTCATAATAAAATCTCCTAACAAGAAAAATAACTCGCATCATTAACTTCTTATGCCTGATGAGTGACAATTCTCAATCATCTTCTGTTGTTATAATATTATATACTTTTTTCCAAATTTCTATCCACTCCTTAGCTTTTTTCACCTCCTTTAAAAATTTTAGATTAGCACGAATGGGGTTAGATGTAACATATGTCTCTCCGCTATATTCTGTGCTAAGATATCCTTTCATATACCAGGTTTCCGTTTCAGGTACGATACCCCAGTTTTTCCGAGCCCAATCGATGGCAGTACCTGCAGCGCTCACCGCCTCTGCCCAAGTAAGATATCCACCTCCGGGGACCCAAGCGTTCCGATTGTAGATCCTATCCTCAGCAGCATCATCATCATATGCACCAATACCTTTAACTTCAATCCAGTAATAGTTCTTTTCATCTTCATCGATTTTTCCATCTCCGTTCTCGTCGTTACAGTCGTACACTTCAATATACGCTCTCCAATACTCTGCCCCAATCCTTTCTCCGATCTTTGTAGCCATCTTCTCTGCGTATTCCCAATATTCTAGCCAAGGAACGTGGTCGGAGGCAATATCTACCATAAGTTCTGCCATTTCTATTGCTGTTAACAAGTTTGCTGCTTTCGCTGGAGTAATATTACGTGGCAATATCCACTGTCTATTCGTAACATAGTAAAGGCCACTTGGATCCACATAGTTCAGCGGATCATTCCTACAATACGCATACCAGTTGATGCCATTGCCGTAGCCGACCGGGTCGGTCTGCATAAATCGGCCGATGTGTGGATTATAATATCTTGCGCGATAATAGTAAAGTCCTGTTTCTAAATCGAATCTGCGGCCGGTGAACATGTAGGGATTGGTAAGGAAGTTGGGGTCTTCGGCCGCCACCTGGCCGTAGACGCTGTACTCGTAGGTCTGGACGGTATCTCCGTCCGAATCACTTAAGGCCACCACCGAACCCAGGCCATCGTAGTGAT
>Ga0307438_1002065_pt1 | contig 12046 bp, 10 predicted proteins | sample SalMarWE160110MG_FD_202144 | JGI IMG/M metagenome (GOLD analysis project Ga0307438, IMG submission 202144) | Salt marsh sediment microbial communities from the Plum Island Ecosystem LTER, Massachusetts, United States - WE1603-110 | ecosystem: Environmental > Aquatic > Marine > Intertidal zone >...
CGTGCCTAGCCCGTCTCTTGGGCGACCCGGACGTGATGCACGATGAGCAGACCCATTACAGGATGCTCGTTAACTGTGCGAACGAGGGCATCCCTGACGGAGCCACGGCGATGCCCAGCCCCAGCACCGACGGCTGCAGCCACGAGGCGTGCATGGCCGTGGTGACCCAACTAAGGCAGACGCTGCTCATGAGCGTGAAGGAGATCGTGCGGGAATCAAGGTAGGTCCTCGTCCCAGTAGTGATGCTTTGTGCCGTCGCGCAGCCACGCCTCCAGCCCCATCTCCCTCATCTCTCTCAGGTTCTTGAGGCAGACGTCGAGGTGCAGCCCACCGAGCACCGATCTTAGGGTCTCACATTGTTCGAAATCGTTGCACTCGTGGCACGCGTAGAAGCCACGCGTCTTGCAGCAGTTCCTCACGACGCATGACGCCTCCTCGTCGTTTCTCTCTCTGCAGGTCTTGTAGCACTTCATCTCGGTCATGAAAAGCAGCATGTCTATGAGCCTGTCGTAGTCGCCCAGCCTCTCGGGGAACACGTACTTCGCGGTCATGTAGAACTTGTATTTGTCGAGGACATCGAGGAACTCCTCCGCGGCATCCGCGATTACGCCGGTGTACCCCAGACAGTCCCCGCAGTAGATGCCGCAGTACGTGACCAGCCCAGCGTCAACGCTCATGGAACCCCCCTCCAGCCGTTAACCAGATGAGTGGCACCTCGTTCTATAAACCTTAGCTCGGACAGAATGTTGTAAAGGTTAGAGGTTTTTAGGCTCGGGGTCTCTCTGGAGGCTGCCGACCAGGCAGTGGATGCTGCCGCTGTTCCTGGGCCGTATGAGGCTGGGTATATGCACCTCCACCACCTCGACGCCTATGCTCTCGAACCACTTGGTGGCCTTGGGGTACTGGTCGCTGGTCATTATCTTCATGGGCTCAAGGACGACACCGCAGTCGGGGCCCTTGGCGAAGCCGCGGGTGTCTATGCTGACGAGGTCGTCCGGGGGCTTTATGAAATCCCAGCCCATCTCGCGCTTCATCCACTCTGTGAGGTACGGGTCGTAGTAGCTTGCCTCGCCGACGCTGGTGTGTCTGTCGATCATGCTGTAGTGGATGGTGCCCTTCCGTGTGCCGTAGCCTGGCCCCATCCTTATGTCGACCTTCGGGTCCTGGGCCTTGATAATGTTGGCGTACTGCCGGTGTCCCCACTCGTTGGCCCTCATGACCGCGGGGTCCCCCGTGTTGCCCCGCGGGTAGTGGACCTCTATGATGGCGTGCTTCTCGTCTAGCCAGCCGCAGGGGCCCCCCTCCACCATGCCGTCGCCTATGATCATGCCAACGACTGGGCACCCCATCTCGGCGAGGGTCTGGTACGTGGGCAGCTCCTCGCCCTTCCTGATGCTGTCGTACATGCGCAGTATCACGTGGCCGTACACGGCAGCGTGGGCCACGTCGTCGCAGTAGATAGATTTAACCGTGTAAGGCGGGTCCCACGGGTCAGGCTTCCTGATCACCACCTCCACCCCCTCGGCCTTGAACGCGTCTACGAGTGCCTCATGGTGCTCCACGAGCTCATCCAGGTCGGGCTTCTTGGTCATCCTCCAAGCGTCCCAACTGGACTCGTGGGGCGGCCAGGGCGTGGGGCTGCCGATGCTGAGGAACTCATTACCTGGGCGGTGCAGGAGCACGGTCCTGAGCTTGCCCACCGTGGTGTTGGCCTTCCACTCCCTGCCCCAGTACTTGGGCATCTCGTCCTCGAACCGGCTGTGTACCTGGGGGTGCAGCCTGCTGTAGACGTCGTGCAGCTCGGCGGCCGCCTTTTTGTAGTCTGACATGGACAGGAATTAACTGCGCGGGTTTAAAACACCTGTTGCAGCCTGCGCTTCTAGCCGCAGCGGGACTTGCGGGGCTGCATAAGATAACTAAAGCCCGAAGTTTGCTGTGGCCTTCCTGAATCTGGTGTCACTACCCGCCGATATCCGTCGAACAGGTCGAAGACCGCTTTAGTTTTAGACGACGTCGTGGAGTGCCCTCGCCCACTTTTTCGTATCTGTTTCAGGCACTGGTATGGCGTGAAACCCGTGCACGCTATTTGGGGTTGGGCACCCATCGCAGCTTAGGGTTGGAGCCCTTAGCTCTTTCTGCTTGGTGGCCGCATGCATAGCATTTTCCGTCATGCACAGAGATCACGTCGCCGCAGCTTGGGCATCGGTACTTCTCAGTCTGGCTCCTGAGGAAATCTTCCATGCCTTTTTCCTGCATTGTCTTTTGGTTTTCAATCATGCTCATGCCGTAACGTGCATCGTAATACTGGTCAAGCTTGGTTAGTTGTTCGCAGGGCATGTCTGAGCACTCGTAGCAGAAGCGGATTTCCTTTTTTCTCAATTTTTCGCAATCCCTCTTGATGAACGCACAGTTCTTGTTACGGATCAGGCAGCCACTGCAATGAGATATCTCGCCTTTTTTGTAGGGCACCCTCCGAGAATAGGCAAGATAGGCTTTGCAGATCCCGCAGTTCATGCCACATGGCGCAATTAGCTCGGGAGCAAACGTTTTAGCCATGCCTCTCAGGAAAACACGGAACGCTAATTAATCTTGTTGATTCAACGCGTCAGATTCAACAGGATCCGCCTTATACCAAGCTTGTTCAATTCTCAAACAAATTGTCTGAGAAACTCATCGAACCGTCTCAAAAATATGCCACATTTTCGCCCCCCTCCCCCCTCAGGCGGGGTGCGCGCACCTTAAATCGGCTCCACGCCTGGGAGCCCCTGAGAGCATGGTCGATACGATCCCCCGCCCCGCCCCCGCCGAAGGCTTCGAGACCGCGCTTAGCGTGCTGCGGAGACGCGCCCAACAGCGCCGCCTATCCACGGGCAGCCAGGCCTTGGACTCGCTCATAGGCGGTCTAGAGCCTGGGACGTTCTACCTCTTCTACGGCGGCTGCGACGAGGAGCTGGTGGACAGGCTCCTCCACAGGCTCGTCTTCGAGGCGGTGAGGCCCGGCGGCGGCGAGTCCGGCCAGGCCGTGTACGTGGTCTGCGGCAACTACAGGCGCAGCCGTTCCATAATGGACATGGACTTCCTGATCTCCCTCGCCGTCGAGGCGGGACTGGACCCCGAGCACGTGGTGCCAGGGATACACGTGGTCTGCGCCTTCTCCGAGAGGCAGCTCATAAAGGCCCCGGGCCTCGTGGACGAGATACTGGGCCGCACCGGCCCCGTGGACCTGATCGCCGTCCAGCAATTATCCAAGATATTCCACGGCCCGCTGGCGGTGAAGCGGGAGAGCCCCTGGGAGTTCACAGGCGTCGTCTCCCGGCTCCGGGAGACCTGCCAGGAGCAGGGCATACCCCTGGCGGCCACCTGCCGCCCCGCAGGCAGGAGCCGCCAGGCTCCGCCGCCGGAGGGAGGCAGCTACCTCAGGCACGCTGCCAACGTCATGGTCTACCTGAGGCCGGTAAAGGGCGGCCTCCTCTCGGCCCAACTGGTCAAGCACCCCGACTCCGCCCGCAGGGGCCGGGTGGTCTCGTTCGGCGGCGAGGAGGCACGGTTCTGGGCAGAGTGATGAAGGGCTCCATGCGGACCCGGCTCCAGGACACCATGGCGCAGCTCAAGGCCAAGTACCGGGAGGCCCTCAAGGACGAGTCCATGCAGGCGGCGTTCGACGAGCTCTGGGCGGTGTGGTCCAGCGAGATGGGGGCCATGATCTACAGCGAGGTGCTCTCCACCCTGGACCTGCTGCTGCTGACGGCGGCGGCGGACAACCGCAGGGAGATCGACGAGATCAAGCGGCGGCTATCAGGGGGGCCCAGCGTCGAGGGTTGAGGGGTGGCTCCTCGACGTCAGGGTGAGGGGCAGCCAGGCCGCCCTCTGGGTCAGGGAGCAGGGCGGCGGCAGGGTGAGGCTCCTAGACACGTACCGCCCGGACCTCTTTCTGGAGCCCGCTGTCGAGCCCGAGCGCCTCATGTACATGCTGGAGGAGAAGGACGACCTCCCCTCCGTGGCCATGGAGCGCAGGGTCTCCTCCATCAAGGACATGGGCGTGGCGACGGTGCTCCGCGTCGAGGTGGACGGCATAGGCCGGTACCGCCGCGTCGTGTCCCACTTCGAGTCCTCCGAGTACGTGGAGGCCCTCTACGACGTTGACATGACCCACACCCAGAGGTACCTCTGCGACAGGCATCTCATCCCCTTCACGAGAGTGGAGGCCGACGTGGACAGGCGCCGCCGGCTGAGAACCATACGTTCGTTCACCCCGACCCTGGACGAGGAGCCTCCCCCCTTCCGGGTGCTGTGGTTCCGCATAGACTGGGGCGAGGACACCGTAGAGGTCGCCGAGCCCGAGGGATACGTGTTCGCCGGCGGCGGCGCCCTCAGGGACTTCCTGGAGTACGTCCGGGACTACGACCCAGACATACTGGTCTGCGGGACCCGGGACCTCCACGACCTCCTAAGGTACAGCGAAGCCAACCGTGCCCACAGGCTGGGGACGCTGGAAGGCGGCGAGGCCAGGCTGTGGAAGGGCAGGCTCCACGTCACCTCCCGCACCTACGAGAGCATAGGGTTGGCGGGGGTCACGGAGCGGGTGCAGTACACCCGGGAGGCGCCTCACTTGGCGTCCGAGTGGGGAAGCGGCCGCGCCATCGAGAGCAGGCAGTGCTACGAGGCACGGAGCCGCGGCGTGCTCATACCCCGGTCCGGGGACTTCCAGCCCGTGATGACCCTGGAGGAACTGCTCAGGCTGGACCACGGCGGCCTCATACTGACGCCAGACGTGGGGCTCCACGAGGACGTGGGGGTGCTGGACTTCGACAGCATGTTCCCCAGCCTCATGGTGAAGCACAACATAAGCTACGAGACGGTGCGCCGGGAAGCCGGCGAGGGCTTCGTGATAGACTTCACCCGGGAGGCCCTGCAGCGGCGCCTCCACTACAAGTACAGGAGGAGGGCGCTGGAGGAAGGCTCAGAGGAGTGGCGGTGGTGCGACGGCCGCCAGAGCGCCCTCAAGAGCATACTCTTCTGCACCTACGGCTACAGCGGCTGCTGGGCCAACAGATTCGGCAACTTCGACACCTTCATGGAGATCAACAGGGTGGCCCGGGACAGTCTGGTGGCGACCATGAACATAGCACGGGAGCACGGGTACAGGGCCGTCTACGGCAACAACGACAGCCTCTTCCTCAAGCGCCCCGGCGCCACCCGCCGCGACTTCGAGGAGCTGGCCCGCGTCGTCACGGAGCGGCTGAGGCTCCCCATGTCCGTCGAGAACGTGTTCAGGTACCTGGTTCTGCTGCCCCAGAAGAACGAGTTGAACATAGGCGCCGCCAACAGGTACTACGGCAGAACCCTCGAAGGCCGGTACGTCTACAGGGGCATAGAGACACGGAGACGCGACACCGCGCCATACGTGGCCAGGGTCCAGCGGGAGGTCATCGACGCCCTCCTGGGGCACGGCTCCGCCGAGGAGGTGGCCAGCGAAGGCGTCGAGCAGGCGCTGGGGGTCCTGGACTTGGCGTGCCGCCGCATCCGCAGGGGCAGGGTGCCCGCCGAGGAGCTGCGCATCACCACCACCCTACGGCGGCGCCCCGGGGAGTACAAGGCCAAGCTGCCCCACGTCGCCGCCGCGGAGGCCCTGGGCATGGCCAAGATGAGGGTCGAGGAGAGGACGCCCATAGAGTACGTCTACGTGGACGCGGGGCACAGCAACAGGTTCCGCAGGGTGCGGCCCGCGCTCTACGGGGGCAGGGTGGACGCCGACAAGTACGTGGACCTGGTCACGGAGGCGGGGCGAAGCGTGCTGCTGCCCTTCGACGCCGACCTGAACCGGGGCCGGGGACGGCAGCTCAGCCTAACGGAGTTCACGTAGCCGCGGGGAAACCTTCTATACGCTCCCCGGCTCAGTCAACCCATGTTCGACGTCATCCTCAGAGGAGGCAGGGTGGTGGACGGCACCGGTAATCCATGGTTCCGCGGCGACGTCGCCGTAAAGGACGGCCGCATAGCAGAGATTGGACGAGTGAATGGCGACGCCGAAAATGTGATCAAGCTACGAGGCGAGGTCGTCGCGCCTGGGTTCATAGACACCCACAGCCACTCCGACCTGTTGCTGCTCTCCGAGCCCCTCGCCGAGTCCAAGATCATGCAGGGGGTAACCACGGAGATCGTTGGACAGGACGGCCTTGGCGAGGCCCCCATAAAGGAATCCGACGTAGCGGAGTGGAGAAGATACCTCTCGGGGCTCAACGGCGACCCGGACATAGACTGGACATGGAGGACCATGGGTGAATACCTCGGCGCCCTGGAGGAAGCAAGACCGTCCATCAACGTGGCGAGCCTCGTGGGCCACGGAAACCTCAGGCTTGCCGCCATGGGGATGGACGACAGGCGACCAGACGCTAAGGAACTCGCTGAGATGAAGAGGCTCCTCGCCGAGAGTCTAAGGGACGGCGCCGCAGGCCTCAGCACCTGCCTCATATATGCGCCGTGTATCTACGCGGACACCGCCGAGCTCATCGAGCTCTGCACGGTGACAGCCGCCCATGGAGGAGTCTTCGTCGTCCACATGAGGAACGAGGGCGACACGCTGCTGGAGAGCATAGACGAGGTGGTCTGGGTGGGCGAAGCATCAGGCGTCCACGTCCACGTGAGCCACTTCAAGGTGAGCGGCGAGGCCAACTGGGGCAACTCGGTCCATTCGCTGGAGAGGCTGGAGAAAGCCAAGGCACGCGGCGTCCAGGTGTCCTTCGACCAGTACCCGTACACGGCGGGAAGCACGTTCCTGAGCAGCCTCATACCCGCCTGGGTCCACGCCGGGGGCGTCGAGAAGCTGCTGGAACGCCTCAGCGACCCCAACATCAGGCGGAGGATAAGGCAAGGATACACGGCTGGCATGTCGAGGACGCCAAGGTGGGACAGGCTGCTCGTCACCAACCTGCAGACAGAAGAGAACATGGTCCACGAGGGCAAGACCATGAAGGAGATAGCGGAGGCCCGTGGCCAGACGGAGGTAGACGCTTTGATGGACATGGTGCTTGAGGAGAGGAACGCCACAAGCATGATCAGCTTCACCATGGAAGAGGAAGACATCACAAGGATAATGGCCCACCCCCTCGGCACCGTGTGCACAGACGGCCTACTCCTCGGGAAACCCCACCCCAGGGCCTACGGCGCCTTCCCCAGGGTGCTCGGCAAGTACGTCCGAGAAGGCGTGCTCAGGCTGGAGGACGCGGTGCGGCGCGTGACCAGCCACCCCGCCCAGATACACGGCCTAAGAGACAGAGGCCTCATTAGGCCCGGCTACGCGGCGGACATCACTGCGTTCGACCCCAAAACCATCCAAGACCTCTCGACGTACAAGGAGCCGAGACGTAACCCGAAGGGAATAACCCACGTCATGGTGAACGGCGTCCTGACTGTGGAGGACGGCGAGCACACAGGGGCGAGGGCTGGGCGGGTTCACCGCCACAGACCCTAGAAATAGTCCTCCATGAGCCTGCTAACCCAGTCCGGTACCTTGGCTTCGGCTCTCGCGTCGTATATCGGGAAGTAGGGCTTGACGTCCAAGACCGGTGTGCCGTCGATGGCGTCCAAGCCACGAACTATCAACCTGTTGTGTTTCACGCCCAGCGCCTCCACAGCTGTTAATCCTATCGGGTTCGGCCTGTGTTTAGCCCTCTGCGCGAATATGCCGAGCAGAGGCATGTCTTCTCGTTCCTGTGGCCTGCGGACTAGGTGTGTCTCAGGCTCGAAAGTCGCCTTATGCATATAGAAGACCACGATGGCGTGGCTGAATCCGTCGAGCCCGGTGAGGCCTGATGCGTATCTTTTCTCTACGATTATCTCTGACTCTACCTGTCCCCAGTCCTCGTCGACGGCCCCGGTTATGGGTGACTCTACACGTCCTACTGTTTCGAGAAGTATATCCATACCACCATCAACGCCTTGGCGCCGGATAACGCCTGCGCTCACCGCCCATGCTCACGTTTTTACACGCATGGCGCTCAGTTTATAGCATGTCGATCGGAATCAAGGGGAAATGGGTCATAGCCTACGACGGCGCCGAGCACATGCTCCTCAGGGACGGCGTCGTGGTGACAGAAGGAAACAGGATCAAACACGTGGGCAAGAACTACCGGGGCAAAGTAGACAGGTGGATAGACGCGAGCCACCACGTCGTCGTCCCCGGCATGATCTACACCCACACCCACGCCAGCACAGCCCCCAAGGACAAGAGCTTCATAGACGACACGGGCGCCCGCCACTTCTACATGAGCAGCCTCGGAGAGAACCTCACCGCCCTAGGCAAGAGCATCCGCCCCGAGGATCACCACGTCTTCGCCAGGTACAGCATGGCTGAGCTGCTGAGGAGCGGCTGCACCACCATGCTTGAGATAGGGATGGTGGGTACCCTAGGCGCCGAGGCCGCTGTCAGGCACATAGACGAGCTGGGGATACGCGCCGTCGAGGGTTGCAACATAGAAGACGGGCGCTGGGCGCGCAGCCAGGGCGCCAACCTGCAGACAGAGTGGCTCGGCTTGGAGCACGGCATTAGGCTCCTAGACGAGGCCGAGGAGTTCGTGGAGAATTACGACGGCGCCTTAGGCGGCAGGCTCATCGCTGCCCTCTATCCGAGCACCGTGGACAAGGTGAGCGGCCCCCTCCAGAAGGAGGTGAGGGCGAAGGCGGACGAGCTCGGTTGCCCCGTGACGATACACACCGCCCAGTGGGTGGTCGAGTTCCAGAACATGCTCAGGATGTACAGGAGGACGCCCATAGAGTACCTAAAAGACACCGGGCTACTGGGCCCCGACCTCATTATAGGCCACGGCTGGGCCGTGGCGGGGCACCCCCTCCTCGCCTATCCACCTGTCGGGGGCGGCGACCTGGAGCTGCTCGCGATGAGCGGGGCTACGGTAAGTCACGACCCCCTCGTCTTCACCAAGAGGGGGAACAAGATGCACAGCCACAGCGGCTACCTGGCGGCGGGGGTCAACGTGTCCATAGGCTGCGACACAAGCCCCCAGGACATGCTCAACGAGATGAGGATGGCCAGCTACATGAGCAAGGTGGCTGACTGGAGCTGCTTCAGCGGCAGCGCCCGCGAGGTGTTCACCAGCGCCACCCTCGGCGGCGCCAGGGGGCTCGGCAGGGACGACCTGGGCAGGCTCGTCCCCGGCGCCCTCGCCGACATAGCCGTGATAGACATGGAGACCCTGAACAACGTCCCGTGCAGGGACCCCGTTAAGAACCTGGTGAACTCGGCGACCCGTGAGGACGTGGAGCACGTCATCGTGGACGGCGAGCTGGTGGTGGAGGAGGGCGTCCTGCTCACGGTGGACGAGGAGAAGCTCGTCCAGCAGGTTCAGAGAACCACGGAGGCCATCTGGGACAGGATACCCGAGAACCATTACTTGGGGCAGGGAAGCGACGAGGTGAGCCCTCAGAGCTTCAAGCCCTGGGGGAGGTAGCCCGCTACCCGCCTCACCTGGGTTTACAGAGAATCTCCTTGATCCTTCTGCCCTCTTTCTTCGACTGGAGGGTGGGCACATCGAAATGGAAGAAGTCTTTGCTCCTGACAGCCTCGATGAGGATGGCTGTGTCCGCGCCTCCCCCCTGCTCGAAGCCGTACCTGCCTGTCCCAGCCATGGCAATGATCTCTTCGCCGGCTGCAAGCATCCCGAGGTCTGTGGCGATGAGGGTCATCTCCACGCAGACCTTCATCCCCTCGCAGAACCTCCGCAGTATCTCCCACGCCGCCTCAGGGTATGAGACGTCGTAGTCCGAGTTGAACACCGTTTGGTGTCCGCCGTCCACGAGTCTCCGGTGCAGTTCGTCCGGGAACTCCTCCCTCTTTCCTCCGACCACGATAAAGTTATAGCCTGTTCTGAAAAATTCGAGGGTCTTCGATGCTGTGTGCCCGTAGGTGGATGCTATCAGCAGGGTCTTTACCCCGGTCTCGTCGGCTCTCCTCTTGACTATCCTGAGCGTTTCATCCGTGTTTACGATGCCCATGTCTTTGAAGTAGGTGATCGTTCTCTCCAAATCGACCGTCACTCCAACTTGTTTTAATAACTACACTCAAAAAATGTTCCCCGTATGCCCAGCAGGCTATGGCGTCGAGTAGAGCTTCATCCACTTGGTTAATCCCGCTTTCTCCACGCCGTCACAGCTGATGAGCCCCGTGCAGTCTGATTCTCCGAGGTCATGGAGCCACGGCCACATCAGTAGCTTGAGGTCCACTCCCTTTCCTGTCGTGAGCCCAAGCAAAGACGCTATGAAATCGTACTGCGCCTGCTCTCCTCCGAAGGCGTCCATGGACGGCCACGCGATCTCGCTGAACCCGAACGGCTTCCCGGGCATTCTCTCAGCGACGCCGCTGTAGTAATCGGATGGAATGTCGCTGGGCCTGTTGACTCCTTGGACGCTGTGGGGGTAGCTCGTCAGCACCAGCATGTCGAGCTTCTCCGGGTCGAAGAGGTCGAGCACGGCCATGTCGGCCTCCCTGTTCTCGCTCACTATCTCTCTGCTGAAGGTGCACAACACGTTGGTCTCCGGACTGAGCTCCTTGACCTCGTCGTATATCTCCTCGTAGAGGCTCACCCAGTGCATGAACCCGTTGGAGCCATCCAACCCATACTTCTCGTACCACCTGTTCACCTCGTTCCCAACGCTTAGGTACCTTGGCCTCGACGCCTCCACGGTCTCCACGACCGCCCTCTTGTACATGAGCCTCCACTCCGTGTCGCTGAGGGTATAGCCGGTGCCCGGCGGGGCGCTGAGGGTCATGCCTTCGCCTATGAAGCTGAAGTGGACGAGGGGCGCCATGCCGTTGCCGCGGGTGAGCTGCTCCACGAAGGTCTCTCCCCAGGAGCCTCCTAGGTCCTCCGCCTTCTCCCAGAATGGCGAAGGCTTCCCCCAGATGGGCACGATGTCGCACGAGTCCGCCGCCCAGGCGTACACCTCGTCGAAGCCCTGCTCCTCACCTGGCGTCGGGAGGTAACCCATTAGATAACCTCTGTTCGGTGTGTACGCCTCGTCAGCCGGCTCCACCGTGGGCTTCCTGTAAGCGACGTAGATGTCGGCCTCCAGCATGACGCCGTCCCTGTAGTAGTGGTGGACGAAGTAGACGTTGCCCTCGCTGTCTAGGTTTGGCTCCCCGGCGAAGCCGCTGACTATGAGCTGGGGCTCGCTCCACCCGCCGTCCACCGACTTGGATCTCCAAGTGCCGGGGGAGCCCATGTGCCACTTGTTGATCCAGAGCTCGCTCATGTCCGGGGTGAGGTAGGGGTAGCCCTCGCCGTTGGGGCTGTTGACTGCCTCCACGTTCACCGGCTCGCTCCACCCGTCCCCCGTCCAGTCCGTCATCCACACGTCCATGCCGCCGAGGCCGTCCTCGCGCATGCTGTGGAAGTATATCTGCTGCCCGTCGGGGCTCACATGGAACTCGCCTAGCCCGACCTCGAGGTTGAGCTCCTCGCCGCCGTTCCTGATGTTCATCGCGCCGTCCTCGGTGAGGTCCGCGATGTACAGGTCGATCTCCCTCATGTTACCCAGCCTAACGGACATGAACCATATCTCGTCGTCGCTTATGTACTCGCATCCGTCGAGGCTCACGCCACCCTCGATGAGCCAAAGCCTCTCGGCCTCAGCCCACTCCCCATCCACCTTCTCGCTGAACCATATGCCAGTCAGACCGTCGATCAGCTGTTTCTCGACGGGGACGCTGACGTCTGGCGTGAAGAAGAAGTAGAGCCTCTGGTCGTCCGGGCTCACGAAGGGCGAATCCTCGGCGCCCGCCGTGTTGACGCCACCCGGCACCGGCACAGGGTCATCCCAGAGGAAGCTGTGAAGCATGGGCGGGTACTGGTCCGTGTCGGGTGATTGCTTCACCGCGTCTGCTGGTATCTTGCTGGCCCGTGTAACGTCTGACTCAGGCTCCTCCTGTTCAGGGGTCTCTTCGACTGCAGGTGTCTCCTGCTCAGGCGTCCCCTCAGGCTCCTCAGCGGGCTCAGAGGAGAGTATTCCTATCGCCGCGACGGCTACGATCACG
>Ga0307438_1002066_pt1 | contig 12045 bp, 10 predicted proteins | sample SalMarWE160110MG_FD_202144 | JGI IMG/M metagenome (GOLD analysis project Ga0307438, IMG submission 202144) | Salt marsh sediment microbial communities from the Plum Island Ecosystem LTER, Massachusetts, United States - WE1603-110 | ecosystem: Environmental > Aquatic > Marine > Intertidal zone >...
GTTTAGTATATTAATATATACTTTCCCAACAGAGACCCAACCACCTTCTGCATTTAGTCAAGCTATCAGAAGAATATCTCCACCCCCTGAATAATCAAGACTTTTTCTCATTATAAACGTGAATTACGTTGCCAGCCAACCATCTAACTTTCCAACGATTTAAAATCTTTGTGTCTTTGTGTTCTTTGTGTGATAATTTTTTTTGGGAGTTGTGTGGGGAGAAACAACATAATCTTTTCTCTGTGGTCTCTGCGTGTTTTTTCTCTCTGTGTACTCTGTGGTAAAAGAAATGGGAGTAGGGGAGTACAAATTGTCTTGACTTTTAGTCTTTATTATTTATAATCCCATCTGATGGATTATTTTATGTTGCTTCGTCCCACTTTATTTCTCCCTTTATGGATCTTTTTCCTTCTTGGAGCCCATCACGGGGAGGGAAGGATTTCGTTTGGGGCGGTTAGTGCTTTTATCTTATATACCATGCTTATGGGGGGTGTTTATATTTTTAATCAGATCGTTGATAGAGAGTCGGATAGGAAAAACAAAAAATTGTTCTTGATTTCGGATGGTCTTATCCCTCTTAAAAATGCTTACATAGAAATGGCTCTGCTTTTCATTGCGGCTGTTTTTGGATCATTTTTCCTTGGGTTGAATGTTTCTATTGCTTTCCTAATTTCTCTTTTTTTGGGCATTACTTATTCGCTTCCTCCCATTGAAACAAAAGGAAAACCTTTTCTGGATATAATTTGGAATGCATCTGGATATGGTGTGCTCGCTTTTATGGCTGGTTGGCTTTCTGTGGCGGAACCTTCCACCGCCATGTTTCTTATTGCGATTCCATATTTTTTTGCAGTGGCGGCTGTATTTGTTAATACAACCATTCCGGATATAGAAGGTGATAGGGAAGAAGGTAAAGTTACGACTGGCGTTTTTTTAGGTAAAAGAAACACTCTTTTACTTGGTATAATTCTTGATTTGGTTGCCATAATTGTGTCTTATTTTTTAGGAGAAAAAGGATACATATGTCTTATTGGGGCGGGACTCGCATTTCCGATATTTCTGGTAGCTTATCTTAAACAAACAAAGAAGTCAATATTATTTTCTTTTAGAGCTATTCCCGGGATACTTGCAATTATTGTATTCTTTATAACCCCAATAATAATTCCGCTTTTTGCAGTGGTTTTAGGGGTTCAGAGGAGTTATTACAAAAGGAAATTCAATATAGCTTATCCGGCCGTATTTAGCGGTAAAGAGAGGAATTTTTGAATATATTAACTTTGTTTTTGTTGTTTTCTACTCTTTCGCCTGAAATCGATTCACTCTTAACCGAAGCAATTAATTGTTCATATGTGGAGGATTTTGCACGTGCCGAATCTATTTTAACAGTTGTAAAAAAGCGGGAAGTCGATCATCCTGTTTCATATTTTTTGTTGTCCTCGTTGTATGAAATGATGTGGGTTGATCTCGGAGACAATTCTTATAAGGACAAAATATTTATATATGCGGATTCAGCTATGGACAAGGGAAAAGAATGGACAAAAAAATATCCCGATGATCCCTGGGGTTACTTTTTTATCGGAGGAAGTTACAATGTAAAAATTTTTTATTATGTTATGAAAGAAGATTACTTCGGTGCGTTTTTTATGATAAATCCGGCAGTTTATTATCTGGAAAGGGCCAGAGATCTTGACTCAACGTTAGCTGATGTTTATTTAGGTTTAGGGGGATGGGAATACATGAAGGGCCATCTTCCGTTTATGGGTAAGGATAAAGAAAAGGGACTCGCAATGTTGAGAAAGGCTATTGACAGGGCAAAATATGTTTCTTTATATTCAACGTTAGCTTACGCTAACATATGTAATCGTGAGGGCGATTACGATGAATCTATATCATTTCTTGAACCTTTATTAAGTTATTTTCCTGATTCCAGAACTTTTACCTGGCCTTTGCTGAAGGCTTATTATGGTAAAAAAGACTACCAGAAATCTCTTAAAACAGTGGATAAACTTATCGCAATTTCCGCCGGGAACAATTATTCAAGGTTTGAAGCGTACTACTATAAGGCTAAAATACTTTTAGAACTTGAAATGTGGAAAGAAGCATTGTTGGCCGTCGAGGCGGCTCTAAGTATTGAGTTGGAGGAAGATATTTTGCATGTTAAAGATATAAAAAAAGAGCTTTTTCAATTTAAGTGCGAAATAAAAGAAAGAATGGTAGAGGAACAAATCGGCGGAAGAGAGGTCTTGACAGATTAATTTTATAAGGTAAAATTAAAGGGTTAAGCCGGAGTGGCGGAATCGGTAGACGCATCGGACTTAAAATCCGGTGGAGAATTTTCTCCGTGTCGGTTCAAGTCCGACCTCCGGCATGTAATTTTTTGAGATATAATAATGAAGTGGTTTCAAATTAGAAAAAAAATCGGAAAGGGGAGTTTAAAGAAAGAAATTCCGGATGGCTTATGGATGAAGTGTCCCTCCTGTGAGGAGATACTTTATAAGAAAGAGGTCCAGAAAAATCTTATGGTATGTTCTAAGTGTAATTTTCATTTTAGAGTAGGCAGCGATTTTTATAAAAAATTGCTGCTTGATGAGAACTCTTTTACCCCTTTTGACGAGGATATCAAAACCGCAGACCCCTTGCAATTTAAAGGTTACAGAAAAAAAATTGAAATAGCAAGGAAGAAAACTTCTTTAAGTGAAGCTGTTTTATGCGGAGGAGCTAAAATTGATGGTAGAGATGTTGAAGTGGCAATTATGGATTTTTCTTTTGTTGGTGGTTCTATGGGGGCTGTTGTAGGGGAAAGAGTTAAGAGGGCAATTGAAAGGGCGAGTGAGTCGAGTTTGCCGCTTTTAATAGTTAATGCTTCCGGAGGTGCAAGGATGCAGGAAGGGATTTTTTCCTTGATGCAAATGGCTAAAACCGCGACTGCTCTGAATAAATTAAAAACACCTTACATTTCTGTTCTTACCAACCCCACCACTGCTGGAGTTTTTGCTTCTTATGCCTCACTTGGAGATATTTTAATTGCCGAGCCTGGTGCACTTATTGGATTTGCGGGACCCAGAGTAATAAAACAAACAATAAAAAAAGAATTGCCTGATGGTTTTCAGCGAGCGGAGTTTCTCCTGGAACACGGTCTTATAGATATGATTGTATCGAGAAAAGAACTAAAGGATACAATTATTTCTCTTTTATCGCATCTTAGTTAAAAAAGTAAAAATGTTTAAGAAAGATGCGGAAATTATTAATTCTTTAGGTATTCATGCGAGACCAGCTTCTATGATAGTTAAGCTTGCTTCTTCTTTTGATTCGAAAGTAGAGTTGGAGAAAAACAATGTTAAAGTTAATGCTAAAAGTATTATGGGTGTTCTGATGTTGGCTTCTGAGCAGGGCGATAAGGTTACAATCATAGCGGAAGGTAAGGATGAGAAAGAAGCAGTGGAATCGTTGGTTGAGTTAATAGAAATAAGGAAATTCGATGAAGAATAAAATATTTAGAGGTACTCCTGCTTCTCCGTCCATTGCCATAGGTAAGAGCTTCGTCTATTCGCCTAAACAAATAGTGCTTTCCTCCCTGGCGGAAAGAAAGGATGCTGCGGAGGAAATCGCTCTTTTTGAGAAGGCGCGTAATATGGCTTTAAGACAACTCCGAAACCTTAGAGTTGAATTAAAAAAAGCAAGCGATCCGGTAAGCTCAAAGTTAATAGATGTCCAGATGCTTTTCTTGCAGGACCCTCTTTTCTTAAATTCAGTGGAAAAGAGAATAAGATCCGGAAAAAAATCGGCGGAAGAAGCCATAATTAATTTTTCGGAAAGTCTGGAAAAAGATTTTCAAGATATTCCGAATAGTTATATAGCGGAACGCTATCTGGATGTGAAGGATATTGTTGGTAGATTATTAAAAAATTTGAGGGAAGAAGAGACGGATGACGCGTTAGGAAGTTATGGTGACATTATGATAGCAGAGAGTTTTACCGCTTCTACTGTTCTGCAGATGAGTAAAGCGGGCGTTGGAGGTTTAATAGCTGAAAGAGGAGGCAGAACTTCTCATTTTGCTATTCTGGCAGAAGCGTTAAATATTTCGGCTGTTGTGGGTGTAAATGGAGTTACCGAGGAGATTGAGTCCGGAGACGAGGTAATAGTCGATGGTATCAGCGGAGTTATAGTTATTAATCCTGACGAGGATACCAAAAGGAGATTTGAGCGAAAAAAAGAAGAAGCAGATGCTATTCAAAAGAAATTTCTTGAACAAAAAGACCTTCCCGCTACCACCATTGATGGCTATTCTATCGATATTTCTGCCAATATCGAATTGCCTATCGAACTTCCTTTTATTAAAAAATTTGGGGCTAAAGGAGTAGGTCTCTTGCGTACCGAGTTTCTTTTTCTTACTTCTGAAAATGTTCCCGATGAGAAAGAACAGTATGATTTCTATTTAAAAGTTGCGGAAAGCGCTTATCCTGATTATGTTATTATGAGAACTCTTGATCTTGGAGGAGATAAAATTTTTAAGACGAAAGTTCAGGAAGAGAATCCTTTTTTAGGTTGGAGAGGTGTTCGTTTTACTCTTGCTAACGAGAAAATTTTTAAAGATCAATTACGCGCGATGCTGAGGGTTTCATCTAAAGGTAATGTTAGGATTCTCATTCCGATGGTTTCACAGTTGGAAGAAATTGTGAGGGTTAAAAAAATCGTAGAAGAGATTAAGGCGGAGTTGAAAAAAGAGGGTATAGCTTATGATGAAAATATCGAAATAGGAGCTATGGTCGAAGTACCTTCTGTTCCTTTAATGGCAGATTTCTTTTCTGAAATAGTAGACTTTTTTTCTATAGGAACAAATGACTTGACTCAGTATACCCTTGCTGTCGACAGAGGGAATAAGAATATATCCAGTCTTTTTGACCAGCTTGACCCTGCGGTTATTACTCTTATGGAAATGACGGTACAGAAGGCGCATCATAACAATAAGTGGGTTGGGGTTTGTGGTGATGTGGCTTCCGATATAGTTGCAATACCACTACTTATAGGAATGGAGATGGATGAACTTTCATTGCCTCCAAGTTTTATTCCCCAGATTAAAAATATTATAAGAGGGTTAAGTTTGAAAGAATGTAAGGAGTTATTAGGGAGCGCGAAAAAAAAACGATCGGCAAGTGAAGTAAGAAAATTCTTGAAAGAAGAAATGCTAAATAGGTTTCCTTCTCTTAAAAACATATTAGTGGAGGTTGAAGATGGTTGAAATTATTGATGATTTACCTCAGCAAATCGAAGAGGCTGTTGAGCTTGGTTCGGCAACAGATTTCGAGTTTAAGGGCATAAAAAATGTATGTGTTGGGGGTATGGGGGGTTCTTCTATAGGGGGCGAGCTACTACAGAATATTGCAGCAAAGTATTCTAAAATACCTTTTTTTATTGTCAGGGATTATAATTTACCTCGTTTTGTAAATAGTAAAAGCTTGGTGGTTATCGTCAGTTATTCAGGCAACACCGAAGAAACTTTGTCTCTTATGGATCAGGTGCCTAAAAAGGCTAAGATTTTATGTGTTAGCAGTAATGGGGTGGTAGGGGACCTGGCTAAGGAGGAAAATTTGCCTTTTATATCGGTACCAAAAGGATATCCTCCGAGAGGAGCAATTGCTTATTTGTTTTTCCCTGTTTTGGAAGTTTTGAGGAAATCAAACTTAATCAAGGTAAAAAAGGAAGATATTGATGAGGTTATAAGAGTCCTTTCCGATAATATGGAAACAGCGAAAATCTGGGCAGAGGAAGTCAGCGGTAGATTAAAAGAAAAGCTTCCTTTCATCTACTCGGCGTATGATTTTAGTGGTATTGCGAGGAGATGGTGCACTCAAATAAATGAAAATTCAAAGTCTCTCGCTCATTTTGCCATATTTTCTGAATTAAATCATAATGAAATAGTAGGTTGGGAAAACCCCAAAGAGATTCTTAAAAGGATTTTCATTTTTATTCTGAGAGATAGAGATGAAAAAGAGAAAATGAAAAAGAGAATCGAAATAACTACAGAGTTAATCAAGGAATTTGCGGGCGAGATTATGGACGTATACTCTGAGGGCAAATCTCAAATTGCCAAGTTCTTTTCACTTATACAAAAAGGCGATTATCTTTCTTTTTATCTCGCAAGGAATTACAAGGTGGATCCTCTTCCGGTTAAAAAGATACAGGAGTTAAAAAGAAGGCTTGCCGAATGACAGTGGTTATTCCCCTCGCTGGTTATGGTATCAGGCTTAGACCTCTAACCTTTAGTGTGCCCAAGCCGCTTTTGCTCTGTGGAGGGGATACTGTCCTTGGATGGATATTTAAATCTATCTCGAAACTATCTCTGTCTGAAATAATTTTAGTAGTAGGCTACAAAGGAAATATAATAAAAAATTGGGTCCGCGAGCATTACGAGAACTTACCTGTAAAATGGGTTGTGCAAGAAGAGGCAAAAGGTTTGGGTCACGCGGTCTGGAAGATTGGAGAGGTGATTTCACCCGAAAGTGATGTTCTGATTTACCTGGGAGATTCGATATTTGATGTAGATTGGGATATAATTAAAAAAGGGAAAGAAAATTTTATAGGTGTAAAAGAAGTCCAAGACCCGCAAAAATTTGGTGTTGCTGAAGTTGAAGATGATAAGATTGTTGATTTAGTGGAGAAACCGCAGGAACCCCCTTCCAATTTTGCTGTTGTGGGACTTTATTATATAAAGGAATGGAGTTTGTTGTACAGGCAGCTTGATTTTCTTATTGAAGAGGATATAAGGACTAAAGATGAGTATCAATTGACAGATGCATTGAAACTTATGCTGGATAGAGAAAATGCGGAACTTAAAAAACTATCAGTTAGGGGCTGGTATGACTGTGGCAAAACAGATACTTTGCTTCAAACTAATGCTAAGCTCTTAAAGAATCCTCCTGATTGGATTGATTTTAAAGATAGTATAAAGAATTTTTCATATATTAACGGTTCTTCGCAGTTAAAAGATGCAGAGTTAGGACATTTCGTTACTGTTGGAGAAAGTTCATTAATAGAAAAAACGAGTATTAGAAATTCTATCATTGGGAATGCTGTTAAGATTGTAGACTCGAATATTTTTGATTCAATTATAGGTGATGATTCAGAGATTATAAATGCAAGAGGAAAATTCGTTGTTGGTTCAAATTCCTTAGTTTGGGGAAAGGAGTGTCGATAAGTGAAAAGAATAGTTACAAGCGAATCTGTAACCGAGGGGCATCCGGATAAGATCTGCGACCAGGTTTCCGATGCGGTTTTAGACGAAATTTATAGAAATGATCCGGATAAAGAAAGAGTTAGAACGGCCATAGAAACTCTAACCACACGTGGTATAGTACTGGTCTCGGGAGAAATGTCGACTTCGGTTTATGTAGATGTTCCTGAGTTAGTAAGAAAATTATTACGTGATATAGGATATGTTAAAACTGAATATCATTTTACATACGAAACTTGTGGTATCGTTACGATGATCCAGGGGCAATCCTCCGATATTGCTTTAGGAGTTGATAAGGGGGGAGCTGGAGACCAGGGAATGATGTTTGGATATGCGACTAAAGAAACAAAAGAACTTATGCCTATGCCCATTATGTTGGCACATAAGTTGGTTAAGAAACTGGCAGATATAAGAAAAGCAGGGGAAGATCATTTCTTACGCCCCGACGGGAAATCTCAAGTTTCCGTTGAATACATTGACGGAATGCCCAAAAGAGTTGATACAGTTTTAATTTCCGCTCAGTGTGATCCTCAGATTGAAATTAAAAAACTTGAAGAATACATTAAGGAAGAAGTTATCAAACCAACCGTACCTGAGGAATTTTTAGATAGTAATACTAAGTATCTTGTTAATCCTACTGGCAGGTTTGTTATAGGTGGGCCACAGGCGGATACGGGAGTGACTGGTAGAAAGATTATGGTTGACACTTACGGAGGTTTAGGAAAACATGGTGGAGGATGCTTTTCTGGTAAAGATCCAACCAAAGTTGACCGTTCTGCTGCCTATATGGCCAGGTACGTGGCTAAGAATATTGTCGCTGCTTCGCTTGCTGATAAAGTTGAAATACAAATAGCTTATGCGATTGGTATGGATGATCCTGTTTCGATATATATCGATTCTTTCGGTACGGGAGTTGTTCCTGACGAAAAGATTTTGGAAGCCGTTAAGAAAGTCTTCGATTTTCGTCCCAGAAAAATAATTGAGCAGTTAGATCTTATACGTCCTCAATATCTGGATACAGCCTGTTATGGGCATTTTGGGAGAGAAGATAAAAACTTTAAATGGGAAGAAACCGATAAGGTTTCCGAGTTGAAAGGAGAAATTAGTTGATGGATTATGATATAGCAGATGAATCTTTAGCTCATAAAGGTATTACAAGGATTGATTGGGCTTCGGGATTTATGCCGGTTTTAGAAAGCATAAAGGGAAAATTTGAGAAAGAAAAGCCTCTTAAGGGGATATCGATTGCCGCGTGTTTGCATGTAACGACCGAAACCGCAAATCTTATGAGAACTCTGAAAGCCGGAGGAGCAGAAGTTGCTTTATGTGCTTCCAATCCTCTTTCAACTCAGGATGATGTTGCGGCTGCGTTGGTAAAAGAATTTGAAATACCTGTTTTTGCAAAGCATGGGGCTGACAGGGAAACCTATTATGGGCATATAGAAAAGACGCTTAAGAACAGGCATGATATCACAATGGATGATGGGGCGGACCTCGTTTCCACTTTACATAACAAGTATAAATCGGAATTGGATAAAGTTATAGGGGGTACTGAAGAGACAACAACGGGTGTAATAAGGCTCAGGGCAATGGCTAAAGATGGAGTTCTCGGTTATCCTGTTATTGCGGTAAATGATTCAATGACTAAATATTTATTTGATAACCGATACGGTACCGGTCAGTCCACAATCGATGGCATTTTACGGGCTACAAATTATCTTATTTCGGGGTGCAGTTTTGTTGTTTTTGGCTTTGGATGGTGCGGAAAGGGGGTTGCAAAGAGAGCGAGTGGCATGGGTGCTAGAGTAATTGTCGTTGAGGCTGATCCTGTCAGGGCTCTTGAAGCTGCTATGGAAGGATATAAAGTTATGCCTAAAAGAGAGGCTGCTGAAATAGGAGATGTCTTTATTACCGTTACGGGAGATAAATGGATTATTACCGGTGAAGAAATGGTAAAAATGAAAGATAACGTAATAATCGGAAATTCTGGACACTTCAATGTCGAAATCAAACTTGAAGACCTTGAAGAAATGAGTGTGTCAAAGAAAACGATAAGAGAAAACGTAACTCAGTATAAACTAAAAGATGGGCGCAGAATTAATCTCCTTGGTGGTGGAAGATTGGTTAATCTTTCCTGCGCTGAGGGGCATCCGGCAGTAGTAATGGATATGAGTTTTGCCAACCAGGCTAACGCGGCAGTTTACCTGACTCGAGAAGCCGATAAAATGGAAAAGAAAGTCTATACATTGCCTTCGGAAATCGATAGAGAGATTGCTCGTTTAAAGCTTAAAACAATGGGGTTAGAAATCGATGTTTTGACCGAGGAACAGCAGAAATATCTTAGCTCCTGGGGGGAGGGCACTTAGTTTTAGATGAATGCGTGAGCTTTCGATAAGTTTCTTTTTGCTTTTTTTATTGTTTGTTTGTCTGGATGTTTCTACAACATCTTATTCGCTTGGAGTCAGAAAAGCACTTTTTGAGGAAATAGATGACAGGATTGCTTCAGGAGCTGCTAAGATTAAAGGTGCAATCAATGAAAAAGAAAAAAAAGGCTTGGATTCAAAAAAAGTTTATCCCGTTTTAGCGGAATATTCACTTAGTTGGGTCGAATTGTTTGATTCTACCAAAAGTCTTGTTGTCTCTTCGGATTTTGAGGTAAGTTTTAAACCGGAGGAGTTCCCCGATACACTCAGTTTCTGGGGATATAGATATGGTTTGTTTCCTGTCGAGAAAGGTTATCTGTTGATTCTAGCTTCGGATGAACAACTTGGTATACTCAAAAGGATTTTTAAAATCTCCTTGTTCTTAAGAATTATAGTTTATTTCTCATTTATTGCACTTGGATTTTATATCTTCTGGGTATTTTCTTATCCTTTTAAGAAAATCAGGGAAGTCGCGGGAGAAAAAGGACAAAATATAGAATATACAATGAATACGATTCGAGAAATGGTCAAGGATTATAGAGAGAAACTGAAGAACGTTCGGGAAATAGAAAAAGAGTTAAACCAGAGACTGTTTCTTTCCAATTTGGGTGAAAATGTTACTCAAGTTCTCCACGAAATCAGGAATGCTACCGGAGCCATTTTTGGGTTTGGTAAGCTTGTTAAAAATAAAGACGTAAAAAAAGGCATTTTGGAAGAAACCAGCCGTTTAAATGATTTTTCTATAAACCTTTTGTCTCTTTCTGGACCGTTGAAACCGGAAATAAATGAAATCGATATTAAAAGTTTGATAAATGAGGTTATCAAAAGATTGGATAACGAGAGAGTAGATGTAAAGACTAATATTCCGGATGATATTAAATTAAAGGCCGATGCGGAGCTTATTGGTAGAGCTATATATAATATACTGGACAACGCTCTGGATGCATGCAGGCAGAAGGGAAATATAGTTGTTTCGGTTGAACAAAAGAGGAAAAAGATTAATATTATAATAAAGGATACTGGAGTTGGAATGGATAAGGAAACTTTATCATCTATTTTTAATTTATTTTTCACGAAAAAAGACGGAGGAGTTGGAGTAGGGATGGCTGTTGCCAAGAGGATTATCGAAGCTCATAGCGGAGATATTAAGGTTGAAAGCAGACCCAATAGAGGAAGCAAATTTATTATAACTCTGCCGAGAGGTTCTTAATGAATAAAATTCTTCTTGTCGAAGATAATGAAAACTTCAGGAAAATGTTGGAACTTAATTTCGAAAAAGCAAATCTCGCTTTCGAATCCTGTGCTTCTGCCGAAGAGGCTTTTGATGTTTTTAAAAGGGATGTTTTTTCTATTGGAGTTTTTGACCTTAAATTGCCTGAGATGGGAGGATTGGAGCTTTTAAGTAGGGTTCTTAAAATCGCGCCCGAGTTTCCGGTTTTTATAATAACTGCTTATGGAGATATTAAATGCGCGGTGGAAGCAGTGAAAAAGGGTGCTTCAGATTTTATACAGAAACCCTTCGATCCGGATTTGTTAATTGAAAAAATAAGAAATGAAATAAAAGAAGAAACTTTTCCTGCTAAGAAAAAAATAGTAGGTAATTCGGTTATTTTAAAAAAAGTTATAACTCTTGCTAAGAAAGTCGCGGCAACCGACCTTACAGCTCTTCTTTTTGGAGAGAGCGGAACAGGTAAAGAGTTGTTCACCAGGGCAATTCATCATTGGAGTCCAAGGAAAGATAAGCCTTTTGTCGTTTTAAACTCTGCCGCAATACCCGAAACGCTTCTTGAAAGTGAATTGTTTGGTATAGAGAAAGGAACTGCCACAGGAGTTTCTAAAAGAATAGGAAAGATTTCTCAAGCTTCCGGAGGGACCCTTTTCTTGGATGAAATCGGTGATATGCCCTTACTTCTTCAATCAAAAATCCTAAGAGTTATTGAAGAAAAAGAGTTTGAGAAGGTGGGAGGAAGAGATAGAATTAAAGTCGATGTAAGAATAATCTGTGCTACTAACAGGGATTTAGAAAACCTGGTTGAAAAGAAAGAGTTCAGAGAAGATTTGTATTACCGTTTGAATGTATTCCCCATTCATTTACCTCCTCTTAAGGATAGACTCGAGGATATCGAAGTTCTTGTGAAACACTTTATCGATTTGTACGGAGGGAGCATTCCCGGTAAGGTTGGAAGCATTAGCGATGAAGCTTTGATGAAATTAAAACAGCATGAATGGAAAGGGAATGTGAGGGAGCTCGAGAATGTTGTGAAAAGAGCATTAATAATTTGCGAATCTGAGGTTATTGGAAAAGAAGATATAATTTTTCATGCGAAGAGAAAAGAAGATAAGAGTATTGAAAGTTTTAATCTTCGAGAAATCGGAGAAAAAGCAAAGAGAGAT
>Ga0307438_1002069_pt1 | contig 12043 bp, 12 predicted proteins | sample SalMarWE160110MG_FD_202144 | JGI IMG/M metagenome (GOLD analysis project Ga0307438, IMG submission 202144) | Salt marsh sediment microbial communities from the Plum Island Ecosystem LTER, Massachusetts, United States - WE1603-110 | ecosystem: Environmental > Aquatic > Marine > Intertidal zone >...
GTAAAGGAAACAGGTTTTTAAGCTTATTCACTCCGCCGATTGTAGCGCAGGCACCTAAAGCGATGAGGATTTTAGCCCGTTCCCTGATTTTTTTAAGCCTTTCCTCATCCTCCGCCCTGGTTATTGAACCTTCGATAATAGCAATATCATATTCCGTACTCTGTTCACTCATAGCCTCACGCCATTCCACCGGTTGGATTATATCCAGAAGATTTAGAATCTCCTCTTCCAGATTAACAATCTGCAGCTGGCAGCCCTCGCAGCAGGCGAAGTCGAAAATTGCGACACGGGGTTTCATCAAATGGCCTCCTTTACTTGCGCGATATCCGCGTACTTAAACACAGGCCCATCCTGACAGACATAAAGTCCGTTAATCTGGCAATGCCCGCACTTGCCTACACCGCACTTCATATGCCTCTCCAGCGACATATACACTTTGTTAAAATCTATTGAAATCTTTGTGAGCTCAAGCAGGACAAACTTATACATAATCGGAGGCCCGCAAATAAGCGTGATGGTCTGTGCCGGATCAATTTGGATCTTCGGAATCAGCGTGGTGATAACACCCGTATTACTCTTCCAGTGATCATCAGGATGATCTACCGTCTCTAATAAAATCACATCCTCCCGCTTCAGCCACAGCTCAAGCTCATCCGCAAATAGACGCTCGGCAGGAGTTTTGGTACCTGATAAAATTGTCACCTTGCCGTAGTCGCTTCGATTGTCCAAACAATAGTTGATTGCCGAACGCAGCGGCACTAATCCGATACCGCCGCAGATAAACAGGATATCTTTTTCTTTCATAACCGTATCTACGGGGAATGAGGTACCGAACGGTCCCCGTATACCGATTTTCTTACCCGCTTCCACAGTGTGCAGCGCATTGGTTACATTACCTGCTTTTCTTACTACCATCTCAAAACTGCCGTTTTTGGTCGGAGAAGACGACACGGAAATGGGAGCTTCACCGATACCCGGCAATGAGATTTCCGCAAACTGTCCGGGCATGTGTCCCAGTTCTTTTCCTGAATTCAATTTGAATTCAAAGTAGTTCTCGGTTTCTGTCATGGGTTGATTTTTTAAAACCGTAGCAAATTCGGGGAGATAAATATCCTTTTTACCATTATTACACATCAGGCATCCTCCATTATCTTGTTAAACACTTCCACAGGATTCGCAATATGGGTTACACACGCTGAAATACAGCGTCCGCACCCTACACAGGAAAATACTCCTATCTTTTCCGGTACATATTTGCCCTTTCTGTAATACCTGTGCCGGTAGCGGTCTGCCTTATTCTTTCTGAAATTATGATCGCCTGCTACTGTGGCAAAATCTTCCAGCATACAGCCGTCCCAGCACCTGGAGCGCGATCCGCTTTTCATATCCCAGTTCACATCATCCTGCACGTCGAAACAGTAACAGGTGGGACAGACCAGATTGCAGGAACCGCAGGAAAAACAGCGAGCCGCTCTTTCTTCCCATAGTGGATGATTATAAGCTTTCTCCAAAGCAGCAGCCACTTCTTCAGGTTTTGCTTTGAGTTTATGCTTTTGTAAAAGATTTATATTTTTCTGCCATACCGTCTCGCGGTCCTTAAGGTCCTTATCTGCTGCCTTTTCCACTGATGCCGGAAGATGAGCAAGCAGTGTTTCGCCTTTTTCCGTACGGGAATCAACAAGATAGCCGCCATCAACTTTTGTAAGGAGAATATCAAAGCCCTCGTTTACCGTTGCGAACCCTAAACAACCGGCGAAAACATTTTCTGAAGCATTCTCAACATCACAGGCCACGATAGTGGCGTTTTGTCTTCTGGAAAAATAGTGTACATCCTTATTTCCCAGAGCAAAGATCTTATCCATTTGAGAGATGGCGCTTACATCGTAAGGATGCACTCCGAACAACACAAACGGTGAGGTATCAACCACACTTTTAAATTCCTGTTCGTTAAAGTGCATAAGCTCTTCCACCGGAGGCTGAAAATATTTTTTAGGAGGAATATTGCTTACATCATAATCCAATCTTAAGGATTCTGCGTTTTCAAGAAGATCAAAATCAAATTTATCCCCTTTTGCCTGAACAGCAAATAAACGTGTCTGTTTTATAAGCCTGGTTACCCAAGCTTTAAGCGTCTCTTGTTTAATTTTCAGTACGCTCATTAAATCCTCCTATATTTTTATATGTTAAGTTTATATATTAAGATAGAAAGCAAGTTGGATAAAATCTAAAATAATGCGTGAATTTATTATTACTTTTCCCTGGGGTATCTGAACATTAGCCGTGCTTAAATTCAAAATACCTTTGACGCCCGCAGCAGTAAGCTGGTCTGCTACCGCCTGCGCAGCACTTGCAGGTACTGCAATAACTCCTATCCAAACTTTATTTTTTTTCACCACAGCGGTGAGCTTATCAACACTCTGAATATAATAAGATTCTATGCGTTTGCCAATGAGTTTAGGATCTTTATCCAAAATAGCTTTGATATCAAAACCTTTTTCTCGAAAATCATCATGCAAAAGCAGTGCTCTTCCGAAATTCCCGGCTCCCACGATAACAGTAGCGAATCTTTTATCCAGTCCCAATACGGAACGCAGAGTCTGCTGCAGTTTATCAAGTTCATACCCTCTTTTGGAAATCCCCGAAAAATCCAAGTGGGAAATATCCTGCCGTACCGTAGAACTTGTAAGGTCCAACTCTAAAGCCAGTTCTTGTGATGATATCCATTCCAGTCCCTGTTCATGCAGTCTTTGAATGCAAAGATAATAGCGTGCGAGTCGCTGCATAACACAGGAAGATAGCTTTTCCGTTAATTCCGTCATTGTATATGAGAGCCGATCCTAACATAAAAGTTTTTATTTGTCAAATATTTAACGTTAATTGAGGATTACTAAGTGCCCAGTGTACTGCGGTATTAATATCAGATTGTTTTGATAACGGTTCATACCAGGTAGAGCTTCCTGCATTATTTTAAATGAGATTATCATATTCTATTTTTCTTTTTTAACCAATCCTGGTATTTATCTAAATCATGCTTAATTTGTTTAATTACAAATAGAATTACAGCTATATCATCAGTAAATCCAATAATAGGCAGGAAATCAGGTAATAAATCAATTGGTGTTAAAAAATATAATAAGGCTCCTAAAACAGCAATCACAGAACCAAATGGAATATCTGTATATTTTTTACTAAATACATCTTCAACAAGACTAAAAAGAAGCTTTATTTCATCAATGACTTCATTAAGCAACTTAACAGTTCTTTTCATTTTATTATCAATTTTTGATAATACATTCTCCATTACGTGGGGGTTTTCTATCATCTTTTTGGCCTTAATTTCTTTTTTTTGTAATTCTCGTTTAATTTTCTCTTTACTAAATTTATTTTTAACTTTTGGTTTATACATGGTTAATTACCTCACATTGAAAAAAGTATCAAAAGCTTATGTGTACATTATATCTATACATTTATCAACAAACATCCCTGTTGTCTCAAATAAAAACATAGCCATAGAGTCAGAAAAAGCTAATGACTCCTTGCCAAAGCTCTTGACTCTTAGAGCGAAAGTTACTAATTTTTAAGACTAATCAGTTTTGGAGGATCTTATGCAGCGAGCAGCAATCATCGGATGGCGCGGCATGGTGGGCTCAGTGCTTATGCAGCGCATGAAGGCTGAGGACGATTTTAACTATTTTGAACCGGTTTTCTTCTCCACATCACAGGTCGGACAAAAAGGGCCCGATATCGGTAGGGAAATCCCTCTTCTGAAGGATGCCTATAATGTTGATGAATTAAAGAGCTTCGATATTATTATTACCTGTCAGGGAAGCGATTATACAAAAGAGATCTATGCAAAATTAAAAAGTGCCAACTGGAACGGGTATTTCATCGATGCTTCTTCCGCCCTGCGCATGGAGGATGACGCGATAATTATTCTGGATCCCGTTAACCGTAAGGTTATTGAGCAGGGACTATCGTCCGGTATAAAATGCTATATAGGCGGCAACTGCACCGTAAGCCTTATGCTCATGGCCGTAGCAGGTTTATTTGAAGCCGGACTGGTGGAATGGATCAGTACCATGACCTACCAGGCAGCTTCCGGCGCGGGCGCCAAGCAGATGCGTGAACTTGTAGCCCAGATGGCGGAAATCGGCAGGAGTGTAGATGTTCTCTTACAGGACCCGGCATCCGCTATTTTACAGATCGACAAACAGGTACTGGGCTGTATGCAGGCCGCTTCTTTTCCTACGAATAATTTCAGCGTGCCATTGGCAGGAAGCCTTATTCCCTGGATCGACCGTTTTATGGATACGGGCCAAACCCGGGAAGAGTGGAAGGGTTTTGCGGAAACCAATAAAATTTTAAATACTCATCCCCCGATTCCGGTAGACGGTATCTGTGTGCGCATCGGAGCCATGCGCTCGCACAGCCAGGGTCTTACCATCAAACTTAATAAGGACATACCCTTAAACGAGATCGAGCAGATACTTGCCAATGCCAACCAGTGGATAAAGGTAGTGCCCAATAATCAGGAGCAAACTATAAAAGAGCTGACTCCCACAGCTATCAGCGGAACACTTACCGTACCCATCGGCAGAATCCGCAAAATGAATCTTGGTCCCGAATATCTGGCCGCTTTTACCGTAGGCGATCAGCTGTTATGGGGAGCGGCAGAGCCCCTGCGTAGGATGCTGCGGATTCTGGTGGAAGAAAAGTAACTTTATACTAGTAAAAAATTAATAACACGTTACTATATTCCCCACACACCATAACCTATGGACAAGAAAATATAATTAACTATTGCTTTGTAGCAACAAAGGTTCCCCAATTGAGCACATACGCTCCTTCGCCATCATAATCACCGGTTACAGGAGCCCCAGAAGCGTAAGTCGCGTTGTAGAAATCCATCCAATTCGCAGTAGTATTGATATCATCGCCGTCATCATATATCGTCATGCTAAAATCACCGTCACTCGTGTTATGATACACGTAAAAATCATAGTCAACTCCGCCGATGGTACCGTCCAGGTCCCGGTAAAATTTATAAACAATACCTGCTACCTCAACCTCTTGCCAGAAATCCAAGCTAAAAGTACCGTTTCCCAGAACGTCCCCGCCTCCCCAGGCTGTTGTTATTGTCCAATCACCCTCCAGCTCATGTGACTCACCTAAATCACATGATGAAAACATGAGTGTAAACAAAGCTACACCAATAACAAGAATCATTAATTTTTTCAGCATATATATGCCTCCTTAAAATATTTTTCCTATCCCACATGAATAGTTTTTTTTGTTAGAATTATAACACTAAATTAAAAAGCATCCTCCTATTTTATATTATAAAATTAGCTTTTCTACAAGATCATTATAAAACATTTAAATATACATTTAACTACTCTTAGGTTTTTACAAGTGGAAGAAAGGCAATTAGTGCTATTTAGGAATATGTTTATCTATAAAGTCTTCTTTTGTTTTATTCCATTTGTCCAACATTTTCTGTCTCTCCCGGTTTAACTCCTCATTAACCTTATTAGAAGCTTCACTTGCCTTATTTGATTGCTCTACTTTTTTATTATAACTATCCACGATTGTTCACAAGCCTCTTTTAACGACCTGTCATTGGCAAATGACTTTTTCGATTTTAGCTTGTTTAATCCCTCATTTGCATACTTAAGTAACGCGACTCTATTCTGTTCTATTTCATTAATATTTTCCTTATTTACTGAATTTATGAGATACAACTCCTGCTTATAGCTCTTAAAGAAAATCAGATAAATCTCATTATAATAATCCATTACTTGAGCGGATTTTTCTAGATTTTCAGCGATCTCACTCTTCTCGTAAATAAGATTGATGTTATTTTTTTTGGCGAAATCTTCTGTCTTTTTACGTAAAACATCAACATCCGCATTCATTTTTTCAGAGGCTCTTTTCTTTGCCAGAAAATAAGCCTCCATGGCATCATATGATTCTTCAGCAATAGCTTCCATATCTACCAGTTTGGCATAATCTTCGGTGAGTAAAAAATACAGCATATTCAAATGCTCTATATATGAATCACGCAATGATTTATCCTCTGTGCATTTGGACATTTTTTTAGCATCCTCAATTGCCCGTTTTACAACCTTAATCAACTGCTTGCGGGTGTTTTCTATTTTTTGCAGATTCTTGGTATGAGCAGCAGCTTTGACATATTCCCACATCACGCTTGAAATATTACGATTTTTTTCTGAAATCGCGTCTAAACAGGCCAGGGCGAAGTTGGCATCCTCTGTAAATACGGATACTCCCGTAAAGGTAAAAAAAACGATAATCCCTAAAAAAACCGGAATGATTTTTTTTAAAACTCTCTTCATGATATACGCTCCTTTCCTCACTTTAATTACCACTGGCCTTACAGACGGAATAAACATTATTTCATTGTCTGAATCAGATCACCCATAATCCGATAGGCCTCCTGAATATAAATATCTTCCTGTATACATTTTATATGCTCATCATTCATCTCTTTCTTGTAAGGATTCATTTGGATAATTTCCAGATTATACTCACTATTTTCAACTTTATATATTGAAGAAACCCGCCCTATATTTTGATCAAAAAATTCCAATAACTCAAACTTCTGCTTCATTACATTCAAAAAACTATCAAGATCAAGGGGCAGTTCAATTGTTTTGGCGAAGTATTTTTTTAAGTGCCGATCCAGATCTTTAATCCTTTGAAAATTCTTATCATGTTCCACACGAGACGCGCTTTTTTTGGCAAGCAAAGCGATTGGCATTTCCCCCGCTTTCTCATACTTTACCTTTTTGCTTGTTTTATCGGGATTCAAAGCATAAGGAAGATTTTTTTCAATATGCACTATATTCTCCAGATATCCCGGCAGCGGAATATCCGGAGAAATACCATGCAACTGATGGCTGCTGCCTGAGAGATTATAATATAAATTTGTAGTAATCCGGATAAAATCCACACCGCTTTTAGCTGTTTGTTTTTTTAGATTGAAACTTTTAATATCCTTCACAACAGGGAGGGTAATCTGGGAGGTTGCTTTGCCGTAGGTAGTGCTTCCCACCAGCAGCGCCCGATTATAATCTCTTAATGCCGCAGCTACGAATTCGGAAGTGGAAGCGCTGTATTCATTGAGCATCAGGATAAGCGGACCGTCATAAATGACACCCCTGCTGCTGTCTTTAATAAGCATTGGCTTCGCGTCTCTATTTCCTTGGATAAAGAGCGGTCCTTCATCGATAAAAATCCCGGCCAAGCTTTGGGCCTCTATTAATGATCCGCCGCTATTGTTCCTTAAGTCCAGGATAATACCTTGGATATTCTCTCTTCTAAGTTTCAGGATCTCTTTAGCAAGGTCATTGGCGCAGCCAAAACTATTTGACTCATCCCACTCCGAATAGAAGGCCGGCAGATAGATGTATCCGATTTTTTTCGATCCGTTGAGGATAAAACCGGTAATTGTGTTTTCTTCAACCTGCAGTTTTTCTTTTACAAGGGTGGCGCTTTTGCTAAGACCGTTTTTTTTCCTTACAGTGAGCACAATCTTGTCTGATTTTACGCTATTAATAAGCCGGTTCGCTTGTTCCCCGGTTAAGGCCGATAAATCTTCGATAAAGAGAGTTTGCTCCGCGGTTTTTATTTCAACAACAATATCACCTTTATTCAATTTCGCTGATTTCCAGGCCGGTCCGCCGGGCACCATTCGCTCTATCTGTATCTCGTCATTCTGGTTTTTTATGAGAAAGAGCCCGAATGAATACACCTCTGTGGAAAGAAACGAATAATAATCCATGTTCTCATTGTAAGACAAATACTCACTGTGCGGATCATAGCGCAGGGCAAGCGCATTTAAAAATCTTGCGCGCACATATTCCTTCAGGCCACCGGAGTGTTTTAGGATATCCTGTATTCTCTTTATCTCCTGTTTTTTCACAATTGCCCGGGTCAAAGCTTCTTCATGAACGAGTAATTCCTGACTGCTCATAGCAAACTCATTCAATCTGTTCTTATAAAATAAATAAAACAGAATTCTATATTTCAACCATGTCCGCCAGCTTACCTTTCTTAAAGTCAGCAGGATTCAGTTTTATGGCTAATAATTTTTCAATATCCCTTTCTATAAAATAAAGACCGGAAGGATCCAGACTTTGTAAAAAAATACTTTTAATTTCTGTTAAAGTTTCATCATTTATAATCAGCTCTCTGTAGTGATATTTGTTTAATATATTAATTACATTAATTGTTTTTACTGTGAATGCTTCCTGGGCATCGCACGCCGCCGTCAGCCACATCATGATTATCAGAGCGCAAAACAATATCTTGTGTATATTTTGTTTATTTATAGCTGTGCTCATTTGCTCTCTTTCTTAATGAAATCGCTTAAACTCATGCCATTTATCCTTTAACGGTACATAGGGAGTCTTGCATACCATAATGGGCATGTTTTGCTCAAAGGGCATGGCGTATCTATTATCAGTGCTGTCTGCCCTGTATACCACTTTAAAATAATTCCTGAGTATGCTATACGATCTGATGCCCACGACAATGACAACCTCACCGCTGCACTCCCCCATTCCCCAGATATAGTACTGCAGATGCCCGCATATAGGTTTGGGCAGATCATACACTTCACCATACAGCCATAAGGCACCGGCCTCTCCGTAATTTATAGTGAACAGGCAGGCTTTTTCTCTTTCTTCAAGCGGCAAGGAATGGTACACACCGGCCACTTTTTCCGCCAGTTCTTTCCAGCCGAATCTGTCTGCGATGTGCTGAGGCAATGAGGTAATTTCAAAATTTTCGGTTTTCACGCCCAAATCACCTCCAAACTGCTCGGTGATTGTTGTCAGGGTCTCTATGGGCAGCACAGGCCGTACGAGCGGGACAAATAACAGTCCAGATAAAATAATGAGCACAACAGCGGTCAACTTTAACCAGTGTGCATTGATCTTTTTAATCAGCTCGCTTAGATAAATCGAACCACCTGCAAAGAGCACAATATAAAAGGGGGTGAGCACATAAAATTTTGAAGAAGTAAGCAGGCACAGTATAAAGATAATTCCGTACGCAATACCAAAAAGCCTGAACTGTTTGCCTTTGGCATGGGATATAAAATAAGCAAGTCCCAACAGCCATACGGGCAGGCTCAGCGGATTGAGAGTGAAAACCTGCATATAAAAGAATTCCAGCAAATTAGCGCTGTAGGTTTTGGCCAGCGCATAATTGCTAAAGTATTCTAAAATGGGAAAACCATGCGAGTACTGCCAGATAATAAATGGAGAAAAAAGGAGCAAAGCCAAGGCTCCGCCCAGCCACAGTTCTTTCCTGGTAAAATTCTTTCTCTGTTTGGTAAGGAGCATGCCGAGCAAAAGGGCAAAACCCAGATAAACTACCGATATCTTACTCATAAGTGCTAAACCGGCAGTAATCCCGAAATACAGCCAGTATTTGCTGTCTTTTGTCTTTATTATACAGACCATAAAATAGAGCAAAAGCGCCCACCACAGCTTATCCAGATGATCGTACGTGAACATGTTTTCTATTGCCAGATAGATTGGGGCTAATGTTGTGCATGAGAGCGCCAGCACAAGGGAAAATTTATTGCCGTCCAGCTTTTTGATAATCAAATATACGATTAGTAATATGAGCGCGCCACTGGCCGCGGGCAGAATGTGCAGACTGTACGGTGAAGTACCAAATACAGCTCGGATAACAGATAAGAGAAACGGAGCTATGGGCGGTACATCCACATACCCGTAGTCCAGGCGATCGCTCATGGCGATATAATACAGCTCGTCCCTAAAGTAGTCGTAGTTCACCGGAAAAAAACAGATGAATAGTTTAAGCAGAATAAAATAGATCAGAATAGCCTTAGGGCTTAATAGGGTTTGTTTGGTACATATTACTCGAACAATATGTGATAAACGTTTCATACTTTCAATATATAATACCACAAATAGCTGATATTGCTTTTAAAAAATTTATTATTGCAGCGAAGCTTGCATAAAAAAACGGATGATTTACGAGAGATATGTCACCACTTTATCCAACGGCAGCCTGCTCCGCTCGGCGGGAGCTTCATCGGCATAACCAATCGGTAGTATGGCCACCGGCCGGAAGCGGCGGGAATCCAGACCCAGACCAAGCTCCAATTCACGCTCATCAAAGGCCCCTACCCAGCAGCCGGCAAGCCCGAGTGCCGTGGCGGCAAGCAGTATGTTTTCGATAGCCGCGGCCGTATCCTGCAGACAATACAGGTCCAGCCCGCGTCTGCCGTACCCACTGAAGGCGCGCTCTTTATCTACCGCCACCACCACTACCAGAGAAGCCTGGCTGATAAATCCCTGTCCGAAGGCCGCCCGGGCCGCGATATCTTTCAGCGCATCATCCTTGATAACAAAAAAATGCCAGGTCTGCTGATTACCGGCACTGGGCGCCAGCCTGGCCGCTTCCAAGAGCAGCTGCTCGGCCTGGGCCGGTATCGGTTTTCTGCGCTTAAAGCGGCGGATGCTTTTGCGTGTTTTTAACAGTTTTATAAAATCATCTATATTCATTTTTTTATTATAGCCGGTTAATTTTTCTGGTCAAGAATTCACTTGGAAAATAAAAATAGCAGTTTTTATATGTACCTATGATATTCTTTTTTAAACACAGATTACACGGATTTTAAATGATTGCACAGATTTCAATATTATAAATCCTAAATAAAAATCAGTTTTAATCCGTATCAAAAAAATATTCCTCACCGCCAGGCCGCGGGCATAGTGTATACTTTATTCTGCGGCAAGGCAGGTCCGTTCTCCCTGCCGTATCCCGACCCCTCTTCCCCACGCCGCTCCGGATCGCGGGTAAGGGGCCGGAGCTGCTGCACATGAACGCTTAAAGCCCCCAGATCGTCTTCCACCCGGCCGATAATCAAAAACACGCCGCCCCTGCTTAAAGCTTCAGCGTAGCGCTCGTACACATCCGGAAAAAACACGGTTTCGAATATGCTGTACTCGTCCTCAAAACTGACAAACATCATGTGCCTGCGGTTTTTTGTGCGCACCTCCTTGCCCGTGACAATCACACCCGGGATCGTGACGCGCCTGGACTTATGATCCGCAATTTCACGGGAGGAGATAAACTGGGGAAAACGGCCGCTCCGGCGCAGCCTGCTGATTCTGGGTTCAAACACGCGGAGCGGGTGCCCGGAGATAAGCAGGCCAAGCGTCTCCACCTCATCTTTTAGCTTTACCTCATTTGAGTAGTCCTTGATGAAATCAGGCACGGAAGGAGCAAAAAACAGGCCTTCATACTTTTGCTTCTGAAAATAGAGCCAAAAGAGCTGGGGCCGGAAGAACTCACCCTTCAGACAGTCCAGCGTGCCCGAACGGATGAGAATACGAATTTCAGGGATGCCCGGCCCGGTACGCCGCACAAACTCCAAAAAGTCTTTATACGGTCCGTGCTCACGGCGCTCTGCGAGCGCTTTTTTAAGAAAATCCGTATGGATCTCGCAGAGCTGCAGCAGTCCCACCCTTAAGCAGCCGGGCTCTATGGTATAGGAGAGCTCGCTTTTGTTGATATCCGGCCCCAAAACAGCATAGCCCATACGGCGGCAGTGGTTTACGTAGGTCTGGCGGCTGTAAAATCCCCCGCCGTTGTTGATAACCGAAACCATGAACTCAAGCGGAAAGTAGTGCTTCAGACAGGCCAGGCGGTAGGAGACCAGGGCGTAGGACGCGCTGTGCGCCTTACAGAAGGAGTAGCCGTCAAAAGAGAGGATCATGTCCCACACCTTTTTGATGGTGTTTTCATCCACGCCGCGGGCACGCGCTCCCGCGAAAAAGCGCTTTCTGTAGGTGCGCAGAGCGGGCGCACCGTACTTTTTGGAAAGTATCTTGCGCAGCAGGTCGGCTTCGGTAGGGGAAAACCCGGCAATAGCGATCGCCACCCGCGACACATCCTCCTGATACACCATGATGCCGAAGGTCTCTTTGAGCGTGTTTTCCACGGAAGCATGCAGAGGGGCGTAGGGCTCACCGTGCAG
>Ga0307438_1002071_pt1 | contig 12041 bp, 9 predicted proteins | sample SalMarWE160110MG_FD_202144 | JGI IMG/M metagenome (GOLD analysis project Ga0307438, IMG submission 202144) | Salt marsh sediment microbial communities from the Plum Island Ecosystem LTER, Massachusetts, United States - WE1603-110 | ecosystem: Environmental > Aquatic > Marine > Intertidal zone >...
TTCTTAGTGGCGACTTTTACTGGGTATGTAAGACTGAGAAGATAATTATAATCGCGGTTATGGATTGTACCGGACATGGAGTACCTGGTGCCCTTATGAGTATTCTGGGCATTACATTACTGAATGAAACCGTTTTAAATGATCGTATTTTACAGCCTGATAAAATTCTTGAAAGTCTTCGTTCAAAAATAATTAATGCTCTGGGCTCAAAAAAAGGCTATGAACATATTAAAGATGGAATAGAAGGTGCTGTCATCTGTTTTGATCCCGGATCTAATAAACTTTCTTTCTCCAGTGCTTTTAATCCACTAATTCTTATACATGCTGACAAAATCTCTGAAATAAAAGCAGATAGAATTCCGATAGGGTATCATGATGTAAATGGGAATTTTACTCTTCATGAAATAGATATTGAAAAAAACGATACAATTTATCTGTTTTCTGATGGAATAATTGATCAGTTTGGCGGGCCCGAAAACAGGCGGTTTATGATTAAGCGTTTGAAAGAAATGCTTCTTGGTAATCATAATAAAACTATGATCCGGCAAAAAGAAATTATTACAGAAGCGCTTAACCGGTGGAAAGGTGATACAATTCAAACAGATGACATTCTGGTTCTGGGAATTCGTCTTTAATGAGTGACTTGTCCTGAAATAGGTTTACAATAAAATTGTAAATTTATTCCGCACAATCATGGACAAAAAGAAAGTAAACATCAGTAAAGAGGCCATCGTAGCCGAGTATCTAACCGGGACAATAAGTTATCGCGGATTAGAAGTTAAATATGGTTTCCCCGGCAGAAGTATCTGCGACTGGGTTTTAGAATACCAGGGAAGAAAACCTGTTTGGAAAGAGAAAAAAAGATGTAAAGATTTTGCAGGAAGCATTACGAAAAAGCCAACTTAAAAGTGAGCTGTTAGAAGAAATGCTTAAACTTTCGGGAGATTATACGGGAGTTGACCTGCGAAAAAAGTATGGTGCCAAGCGATAACTACTGTTGGACAAAGAGAAAGCCGCAGTATTACTGCTCTTTGTTCATTGCTTGGCTATAGCAGACAGGCTTATTATCAGCTGTTAAAGATACTGTAAACTGTACCACTTTCGATACGCAAAAGTGTACCACTCTGAGAAGTAAAATGATGTTAAACTTGTTCCGGAATCAAAATCCGGAGCATAATGTACAGAGTGGATATGTATTACACAATAAAAACCCTTTTCAGTAAGGGATATTGCCGGCAATAATATTGTCAAAGCAACTATTATCTATCTACCCGATCTTGAGAATCCACAGTCGGATCTCTTCTTATTCGCAATTCCCGGGGAAAAGACTGGGGCGACAAAGGCTACGGCTGGCTCCCCTATGATTATGTTTTGAATAATCTTGCTTTGGATTTCTGGTCACTTCTAAGCATGGAGTGGGTTGATTCAAAACAATTTGGAATTTAACATTGGCAGACTGCAAGACTTGCATGACCTGCACGACTTTAAGATGGCATTCAATCTTTACTATTTATCAGACAGTATTGCAGACATTGACTTTCACATCAATACCTTTAGAGAGAGAAATTTTCTCAGAATGCTATCTTTTCTTAAATAATTAAGCCATAATATAATAATACAACAAATCAAATTTTGTTATCAAGTATATTTAAATAGTAATGAAATTAGTTGTTTAACTTATTAAAAATTGTATTATGTATTACAGAGTAAAAAAATTCAGTGATTCTTATTCAAATATGTTTGTTTTGGATAAAGATGCCGATCTTAATAAACTTAAAGCTAGAACAAGTATTGATTGTTCTGGCCTAGGATTAAAAAGTTTTATAAATCCTGTTTTTATAGAATCACAACAGGTAAAATGTGTTTCTATGTCTGGATCATTCAGAAATTCAGATATTATTGAAGAATAAAATTAATTTATAGAAATTAGTCATATGAAATTCATTACGGTTATTGCATTAAGCTTTATGATTGCACTTTCACTTAATGCCCAAAAGACTTTAAAAAGATATAGAAGTATATCTGGGGACTCAATTGACAATAACTTAGTTGAAATTTTTGTGAATTCAACATCAGCTTCATCTACTACTGACATCCTGAAGTTTAAGACAATCTTTGATCTTACTGACAAAGGTCAACAAGCTGCCATATCTGGGAAAACAAACAACCAAATATCTGAACTACTTAACAAAAAGTTTTTATTAGATCAGTCAAAAAAAAATTCAGTAATTGATTTAACTACTATAAATATCCGTATCACCTTTTCAATTAGCCGAATGGTCAACTATTCTGATAAGAAAAAACTTTCAGCATATGATCGAATAGAAAATCTAAATTACAGTTTTAAATTAGATCCTGGTATAGATAAAAAAGTGATATTTACTAAATGGAATAAATACACTACTGAATATGGCACATTAGATATTGGTACATTAGAATATAATCAGTCATTTTCTGCTAGCCTTGATGTTACAGGGAAAATTGGGGCGTCTGCAAGCAGTAAAAATTCAGAAAAGGAAGGAGATAATACATCAGAACTAACATCAACATTAGGTTCTGATTTGTCCGGAACTGCAAAAACAGCATATAATACCTCTATAAAAGAAAATCAAAACATCAAGTATTCCTTTTTGCAACTAACAGGTTCGATTGAGGAAAGAGAGTTTAACATTCATCAACAGGGAACTCGTGAAACAGACTTGGCTGGTAACGTAAGTATTGATCTATCTGTTAAAGTTCCTGAAGACGATATACTTTGTACTTCCTTTACAAATCTATTTAAAGAAAATAATGTTTATAATTCACCTGAACTAGTACAAATGACTCATACTCGATATTATATTCCTGATACCTTATTATTGAAAAATGGCGTTAAAGGAATATTAAGTTATGACTTTGTTGTTCGGCACATCCTTAAAAAGGCTAATACATTCCCGGAATTTGACGATAAAATTTGTTTTATTAAGGGGAATAATTCAAAATCCAGTACGCTCATTAAAAGTACTGACTTAAAGGTCCCTGTTTATTTCATCAAGTTAGAATTACCAGATAAAATTCAAAGTCTTACTTTTACAGAGAATAATAAAAATCTCGTAATCCATTTTTTAAGTTATATAGATGCATTAGATTTTAAGAAATGGTTATTATATAATATTTCAAATATGACAACCGATTCTTTACTAATCAGTGGAAAAACTATCTCTTTTGATGGTATTTCTTTAACAAGTGATGAAGTAAAGCAAAACACAAGCAATATTTTAATTGACGGAGTGTAGATTATTATGTCTTGAATAACCTTGCTTTGGATTTCTGGTCATTACCCGGCATGGAGTGGGTAGATTCAAAACAATTTGGGATTTGACTTATACAGACCTGCACGACCTGCACGCTTTGTCCTGCGAAGCTTTAGCGAAGCAGGAACCTGCACGACTTTAAGATGGCATTCAATCTCTCCTATTTATTCGCATTATCAGATTGTATTGCAGATTGACTTTCACATTCAGCAGAGAGAGAAATTTCTGTGATTTCTCAGAATGCCATCTTTATTAATAAATGATCTATTACTATAGATTTTAAAAGAATAGTGAATATTTACGATAAGTACGGTAAAAAACTTCATTCAACTAACACAAAGGATACTGAGTTGCAAATTAATGTTTCATCTTATCTTACAGGAAATTACTATATTACAGTATCGAAAGATAACAAACAGTCTTCTATTGGATTTATAAAGAAATAGGGATAATGTAAATTCTTGGACTATGAAAACAAGGTTAACTGTTCTGACAGCTCTGATTACCTGCATTTCACTTTTTGCTGGGAAAATCTATTCCCAGCAAAACTATAATCTATCTGTATATTATAAATATATGATTAAATACGAAACAGGTAAGTTCTATTATCCACTTGGATTTGGGAGTACTATTTCCAGAAAAATTTCAGATAAGCTGATATTATCACTAGGACTTGAATACTCTCATTTATATGAGGAAGATCAAATGAGGATCACCCCTGGAGTATACAGGACTGAGGAATTCCTAAGGGAATCGTCTTTTTCTCTTATTTCCGGAATAACATTTCCTCTTCTGAAAAAAAAGATTATAATTAAGGCTGGCGGAGATATTGTATCTTCATATTTTCGGAATAGTTTTGAGTTGTACAGGTATACTATCGCAGATGATCTTCTTGATATGCATAATAAGTACTACAATAATGCTTTGGGGATCGGGATAAAATTGAAAACAGATCTTCAGTATAATTTATCTGAAAGTGTTAATATTTTTATCCAGCCCGGGTACACATACTATTTATTAGGTGAGACAAAGAAGGAAAAATTCTTCACTGCTTCAACTGGATTGATATTTATCTTATAGAAATTAAACAAAAGATATTATTAAAAGTATTACTTTCTCTCGATAAAAAATTCCTGTTTTGAGAAAATCGGTGGCCTTAACCACTATCTTCTGGCAAAAATTTACCACATGTATTTGGATGTAATTATATGTCATCATCATATTTATAAAAAAAATTATGACTAACCGATTATTTTACTAAAGCTTTCGGCATCTATAGACTACTGCAGGTTACCTTATGATAATGTCTTAATAAATCTTGCCTTGGATTTTCCGGTCACTTCTAAGCATGGAATGGGTTGATTCAAAACAATTTGGAATCTGACTTTTGCAACCTGCACGCTTTGTCCTGCGAAGCTTTAGCGAAGCAGGAACCTGCATGACTTTAAGATGGCATTCAGTCTCTTATCACTCTCAGATTGCAAATCAGACATTGACTTTTACAAGAGAGAGAAATAGCTATGATTTCTCGGAATGCCATCTTTTTCACTAAACCGAGTTTTTACAATTATGTAAGCACATTTTGAAATAAATCGATTAATATGATTCAATCACATGGTTAATTATGAATATTAAACAATTATTATATAGTATAGTATGTCTTTTTGTTTTTCTTCTTGCCTCATGTGAAGAAACATTGAATCTGAAATTACCTGAACATGCACCTCTGATTACAGTAAATTGTATTTTAAATGAGAATGAGAACATTGAATTGGAATTAACCGGTAGCCAGTCTTATCCACAGTTGATTGATAGTACTTTAACTATTAAAGATGCATCGGTTAAACTATATGAGGATGGGGTATATATCTGTAATCTATTTTATAAAGAATCCTATCAACGTCGTTATGAGTATGGTAATCACTTAACATTATTCAGAAATTATCAAGTCTTAGATGGAATTTCTCCCCAAAAAAATCATACATACTCAATTCTTGTTTCAGCTCCAAACTTCAATGAAGTTTCTGCCGAAACCCTTATACCTGAAATTGTACCAATCATTTCTGTTGATACCAACACAGTTTTTACACAGGTCGGACAAAATTTAATTAAGGCTTTAGAGTGTAGAATAAAATTTTCTGATCCTCCCGGTGAAAGGAACTTTTATCTTTTCAGTATTTCCAGACTTGGTCTTTTATATGAAAGTCCGTTTGTTTTTGAGAATCCAGGTACCTGGACCGTAAATTGTAATGTTCCATTCTTTTGTAATGACCTTAATGCTGTATACTATAAATTCCCGGCTAGTTCCTGGGGTTTTCCTGTGCGTGGTACAGAAAATGAAGAAATTATATTGTACAAAGTTTTTATAGCGGATGATTCTTTTAATGGAACGAATTATACATTAAAAGTGTTAATTAATCCTGGCTGTCTGATTGATTTAGCCTATCCTCCTGTTCCCGGAGAAAAATTCACAATGAGGAAAATAAATTTTAAGTTGTTTTCAATAAACGAAGCATATTACAAATATGCCAGATCAAATTATGTCCAGGTTTATAAGAGAAATGATATTTTCTCAGAATCCTGTTTAGTATATAATAATATTAAAAATGGTGTTGGAATATTTACAGGTACATCTGTAAGTATAGACTCTTCAATCTTATTACCTGTTTATTATACTCCTTCCTTTAAATGAGATTCGCATATTCTATTCTTACGGTCTTGTTCTGCTGGTTTGAATTAAATGGCCAGAATTATACCATTAACGGATATATTGAAGATGCCAGGACCGGGGAGAGGTTGATCGGTGCTACTATATATGATTCTGTTTCATTAAATGGATCAAACAGTAATTCTTATGGTTACTTCAATCTAAAATGTAACAAGGGATCAGTCTCCCTTATCTATAGTTATATAGGATACAAAACCTCAAGAATCAGTTTTTTTCTGGCAAGTGACACAACTATAAATATTGTACTTGAGCCTATAACCTATAAACTCTCTGAGGTAATAGTTAATGATAATAGACATCTAACAGAAAGTACCGATATTAGTACTATCGTGCTTCCGATAAGTTTTACAAAACAAATCCCTGTGTTGATGAGTGAAGCGGATGTTTTAAAGATTTTACAATTAATTCCCGGGGTACAATCCGGTACAGAAGGTACCAGTGGGCTTTACATACGTGGAGGCAGCCCTGATCAGAACCTGATATTGTTGGACGGTGTGCCTGTTTATAATCCCGATCATTTATTTGGTTTTATTTCAATTTTTAATCCGGATGCTATTAAAAATGTGACCTTGATAACAGGAGGATTCCCTTCGCGATATGGAGGTCGATTGTCCTCTGTTGTAGATATTCGGATGAAAGAAGGCAATAATAAAGAATTTCATGGTGATGCCACTATTGGTCTGATATCATCCAAAATAACGATTGAAGGTCCTTTGAAAAAGGATAAAACATCATATCTGGTTTCGGCAAGAAGGAGTTGGGTGGATATTATCACTCGTAGTTTCCTTAAAAAAAAGGAATATCCCTATTATTATTTTTACGATTTGACTGCAAAAATCAATCACATATTTTCCAATCAAAATACATTGTACTTCAGTATTTACGCAGGGAAAGATAATATTTCTGGTATAGATACAAAAAGTGAATTCATTAGTTCAGGTGTTGAATATCTTTCAGAAGAAAAGCAGAACTATGGATGGGGTAATATTACAGCAGCTTTGAGATGGAATTACATTTTCAACAAGAATCTTTTTAGCAATACCAGCCTAACTTACAGTAATTATCAGTATTTTGATAATAAGCTTTTCAATAACACTCAGACAGAACAATCAACAGGATCATTAAATAGCGATAAGTACAAATCTGATTTCAATTCCGGTATTAGAAATATCGCCTTAAAAGTTGACTTTGACTATCAACCTTTAACTGGTCATACTTTTAAATTTGGAGTGGAAGCAATTTATCATCAATTCACTCCTTTTGCTCATATATCCTTAATAAATTCAAGTCCCGATATTACATTAACAAGTAGTGAACAGTATAAACAGAATGCATTTGAACCTTCTTTTTATGTTGAAGACGAAATTCAGGTAATTAATAAATTTAAGATTAACACTGGATTGCGGATTTCTTCATTTCTTGTGAAAAATAAAACATATAGCTCTTTTGAACCTCGATTTTCTGGCAGTGTTCTTATTAGTGATAATTGTGCGCTAAAGCTATCTTATTCAAGAATGAAACAATATATCCATTTGCTTACTAGTTCAAGAATAACTTTCCCGACTGATTTGTGGGTTCCGGCCACTGACAAAGTTAATCCACAAATATCAGATCAAATATCATTGGGGGCTGTTTATAACTTTGCTGAAGATTATGAATTTCGCATTGAAACTTATTATAAATCAATGAAAGATCTGATTGAATACAGCGAGGGAAGCAGTTTCCTGGATACAGGTAATTGGGAAACTAAAATTGAGAAGGGAGGCCTGGGAAGGGCTTATGGGCTTGAGTTTATGCTTAAAAAAAGTTCCGGAAAAACAACAGGTTGGTTATCCTATACCTTAGCTAAAACAGAACGTCAATTTGAAAATATTAGTCTCGGAAAATGGTTCCCATATAAGTATGATCGGCGACATGATGTGAATGTCTTGGTAAGCAGAAAGATCAATGATAAACTTGATGTAGGTCTTACCTGGGAATTTAGCTCAGGAAATCTATATACTATTATTACTGATGTATATGATTCATATTTAGTTGGAGGCGATTTTAAAAAAATTCAATATTATGAATCCAGGAACAATTATAGACTCCCTTCTTATCATCGTCTTGACTTAGGAATAAACTTTCATAAACAAAAAAAATCCTTTTACAGAACATGGAGTGTGAGTGTATATAATGCTTACAATCATAAAAATGTCTTCTTTGTTTATTATGGCAATGATGATATTCATGGGAGAAAGGATTTAATAATTTTTAAAAAGTACACTTTATTCCCAATCTTACCATCTGTAACTTATAGTCTTAAATTCTAATATTATCAGTTTGATATTTTAATGCTGGATATGGATGGATACGAAGCAGCAAAACAGATAAGAATATCTCATCCTTCTATTCCAATAGTTGCACAAACTGCATTTAATTTCACTAAAGAGGATAAAAATATGGTTGAGTTATTTGATGACTGTCTTATAAAACCAATACTTCCGGAATTCCTGTTAAATACATTAGCAAAGTTTTTTATCTATAATTCAACTCAGGATTGAAACCATCCCGTCGCTGTAAGGCACATCCCGCAATCCACACAGGCCTGAGCGATTCCAAAGCTTGCGGGAAGAGCCTTCCAGCCCGTCCCGCTTTAACATTATAAGAGGCTATTCTAAGACATAATTATAATACAATAACATTAACGTAATCAAATCGTGACAAATTTTAACTTCTATAAAAACTTGACAATTACTGCTTTCTTCAATAATCACAACACCTTGACAGTTCCTTTATACCGGGATAAAAATCTACCCCTTCAGCTAACACGGACAATAAAGGGAAGTTGTCACGGTTTTTGCAATTCCTGCCGCCTGCCTACCGGCAGGCAGTCGTTCCTTCTTTCCAGACAGTATTGTATAACAAGACAAATCCGGACCCTTCGCTCCGCTCAGGGCAGGCACGCGCCAGTGCTGTTAATAAAATAACAATACCGGGATAAACACTCATGCAAGCTATATTCTGAAAATAAAAATTCAACTTATACAGAATCATAGCCCCTCCCTCCCGGGGGAGGGGCAACACCGAGTTTTGCGAGGGGTGAGGAGAGGCCGGCACACCGGGATTACCTCCTCACTACGTTCGTCGGTGATCCCTGGCGGGCGGCTTCAAAGGCATCAGATCAGTCCGCTCTTCGAGCGGTTTTTGTTTTTTTCAAATCCCTCATTCAGGCAAGCCTGATTCGGGCTTTTCAAAAACAAAAATCCCGCAGCAGAAGCTGCGGGACTGATCTGATGCCTTTGGCGGAGAAAGAGGGATTCGAACCCCCGGTCCCGAGTTCTCAGGACAACGGTTTTCAAGACCGCCGCATTCGACCACTCTGCCATTTCTCCTCTATATGAAAAACCGCCGCAAATATAATGTTTTTTTGATTTGTAAGAATTTTAATACGGGCATATTGTATAATATGCAGTATATCAATAGTTTATAAAATATATTAACATAATGTGAACAAAATACGGATGATGAACGTTCTCATCCTGCGAAAAGATGAGGATATGCGATATTAACAATATTCACAATTTTCATCAAAAAAAATGAGTATTTTAACCTAAAATCCGCACTATTTGTGGAAAAACGATAAAATAAATTTGCATATGAATATAAATAGAATAAATTTGTATTTAATAAGACAAAATGGTCTAACCTTTAATACTAATTATTATGACAAAAAAAGATTTAGTAGCTGCTATTGCAAAAGATGCAGATCTTACAGTTAAAGATGCAGGGAAAGCTCTGAATGCATTCGTTTCATCTGTTGGCAAAACTATGAAAAAAGGCCAGAGGCTTCAGCTCCCCGGACTTGGTACATTTAAAGTAACCAAAAGAAGTGCGAGAGTGGTACGCAACCCTCGTACCGGTGCAAAACTTAACGTTCCTGCCAAAAAGGTCGTTAAATTTAAAGCTGCTCCTGCTCTCGATAAAGGTCTTTAATCTTTGAAAATGAGATTGCTGAGGGGTGTTAGTTCACCCCTTTTTTATTTATACTCGTTTTAATTAGGAGTACTTCACCCCCCCGCCTTTATTCACTGCCGGGAAAGAAAATAACCCTGGAAATACAACTAAAATCCGGCTGATAAAATTTATGATAGTTTTTTTATTATTTTTGAATTTGTTAATCTGGCCTAAATCTTAACGGATGAACTGTATTATTGTTGACGACGATAAGATGAGCTGTAAAATACTTGAGGGCTATGTGAAAAAATCAACTTCGCTTAACCTGATAGGTATTTACAATGATTCAGTCGCAGCAAGAAACATACTTACCGAACGAAAGGATATAGATCTTGTTTTGCTCGACATCCAGATGCCCGAGATGGATGGATTCGACTTTATTGGCAGTCTTGACTTCCCTCCGAATATAATTATAATATCATCAGCTCAGGAATATGCAGTACAGGCTTTCGACTTCAATGTGGTCGATTATATACTTAAACCTGTTTCTTATGGACGTTTCTGCAAAGCCATCGATAAAACCATCAGGTATTTTTCACACAAGGAGGCAGCAAATACCGGTGACGAGGAGATATTTATCAAAAAAGGTTCATCACTCGTTAAACTTAAGCTGAAAGACATAATATATATCGAAGCTCTTGAAAACTATGTAACCCTGACCACCGGTGATGACAGGTTCACGATCCACTTTACAATGAAAGCAATTGAGAACCAGCTGCCGTCAGGAATCTTTATCAGGGTGCACAGGTCCTATATCATAAATAAGAGCATGATCCAGGCCATAAAGGAGAACTCCCTTGATCTGATGGTTGGAGATACAATGAAAAGTATCCCCGTTGGAAAATCATTCAGAGATGCACTTCTGGATGATATTAATGTGATGGCCAGATAATTCTTTTATTTTCACATGCTTACAGACCGTCAACTTTTTCTTCTTCACCTTGGACAGACCTCAACTGAACCACTTATGCTTGAGATAACGAGAGCTGAAGGAGTATTCATGTATGGTCCCGCAGGCAAAAAATATCTTGACCTTATATCCGGGGTGTCGGTCAGTAATACAGGACACAGACATCCCCGTGTTATAGCTGCTGTCAGGGAGCAGGCAGATTCATACCTGCATCTGATGGTATATGGCGAGGTGATCCAGAGTCCCCAGGTAAAATATGCCGCTCTCATTGCATCATTACTGCCTGAAAACCTCAACACCTGCTATTTTGTCAATTCGGGAAGCGAAGCGGTAGAGGGAGCCCTGAAGATCGCAAAGAGATTTACACGAAGAAGCCGGATCATCTATTTCAGGAACGCTTATCACGGAAGCACACACGGTGCACTCAGTGTACAGGGAAGCGAAAAATACAGGAGTGCCTTCCGGCCATTGCTGCCGGATACAATACAGATAGACTTCAACGATTTTTCGGCACTCGATGCCATTAACAAGTCTGTTGCATGCGTTATTATTGAACCGGTACAGGGTGAAGCGGGAGTCATTCTACCGGCAGAGGGTTATCTTGAAGAGTTGCGACAAAGATGTTCGGCAAATGGAGCTCTTCTGATTTTTGATGAAGTTCAGACCGGCTTTGGAAGAACAGGATCGATGTTTGCCATAAACAGGTTCAATGTCGTTCCCGACATCCTGGTGCTGGCAAAAGCCCTCGGAGGCGGGATGCCCCTCGGAGCCTTTATCTCATCTAAAGAGATTATGGCGGTACTTATTGCTGAACCTCAGATGGGGCATATTACTACATTCGGTGGACATCCGGTATGCTGTGCAGCAGGACTTGCTTCACTCAAAGTTATATTGGAAGAAAAGCTGGTCGACAAATGTGACGCTAAATCAACTGTTTTCAAACGAGAACTGAACCATCAGCTTATAAAAGAGATAAGGGGCGAAGGATTACTCCTGGCAGTACGGCTGACTGATCCTGAATATGTCAGATATGTCATAAAAAACGCACCCCGTTATGGCATCATTCTTGATTATTTTCTTTTCTGTAGTGATGCCTTCAGGATTGCACCTCCGC
>Ga0307438_1002081_pt1 | contig 12010 bp, 11 predicted proteins | sample SalMarWE160110MG_FD_202144 | JGI IMG/M metagenome (GOLD analysis project Ga0307438, IMG submission 202144) | Salt marsh sediment microbial communities from the Plum Island Ecosystem LTER, Massachusetts, United States - WE1603-110 | ecosystem: Environmental > Aquatic > Marine > Intertidal zone >...
CATTTCTATATCTTGCCTTATGAGCGTTCACGCTTTTTCTTACAGGGAATTACAAATACAGGAAATGGAGAATGTCGGAGCACTTTTTCAGCAACACTTCCGAAAAAGACATGCTCTATTCCTGTTCTACCATGCGTACCCAGAACAATGATATCTGCATTTTCCTTCTTTGCAAATTCCAGTATCTCCTCATCTTCCCTGCCAGATCTGGTAACGATCTCAAATGTAACCCCATTCTCTATCTTTTTTACGTAGCGCTCCTTATAGTTATTAGCTATATCTTCTTCAATGACCTTATGTATCTTTTCTAAGTCCTCTGTGGTTATAAAACCATCTGTATATGCCTGATGGGGATTTTCAGGTATTACATGTAAGATATACAGAAGACCTTCATCTCTTTTGGTAATACCATAGGCAAAGTCAAAGGCATAGTCTGCATTGTCAGAGAAATCAGTACAGAAAAGCACCTTTTTGTATTTTAGATATTCTATCATTTCATCTCTCCTTTTCCTAAATTATCAGCTCAGGTCTGAGCTATTCAGTATTCATGACCAGTTATTTATTGCTTTCATGTATGGAGAGGTATTTGATATATACCATGCCCTCATCCCCGTTATCGGCGTCTTTATCTTAAATAGGCCTTGTTGTTCTCCTCCAACTGGTCTTAAATAGGGATGACCTATTGTATTCTTTCTAGCTCAATTTAGCTACAGCCTCTTCGGCAGCATTCACAATCTGATAGACTAAGGGTGATGCCGTGAGGGCAGGATGGGTTCCCACCTGGGAGCAGGCTATGTCATTTGCGGTCATTCCCGCAGTAATAGCCTGGGCCATGACATTGGCAATCTCACCTGCAGTCACACTTCCACAGGCCTCACCACCTATCAATTTTCCCGAACTTTGGTCAAAGATAAGCTTGACCCGTAGTTCCTTGGCGCCGGGCATTGACCCAGGGTGCTTGTCCACCGCAGCCGCTTCCCCAATAACTACGTTAAAACCGAGGTCCTTGGCTGCCCTCTCCGTAAGCCCCGCCGCTCCCAAGGCAGTATCAGCGATCATCGTTCCGAATACTCCTATGGTACCCTGATTTCTGCGCCGGCGTGGCTGGAAGAGATTGGCTCCAGCAATCCTGGCCTCTCTCGTAGCTACAGAGGCAAGCAAGATAGACGTGTGTTTCCCGGTGAAGAAACAGGACTTCTCAGCACAGTCTCCCACGGCGAAGATATGAGAGTCGCTGGTTATCATATACTGGTCAACCAGTATCCCTTTCTTCTCACCAATCGCGAGTCCGGCATCGCGGGCAAGCTCAGTATTAGGGGCTACTCCGATGGCAAGAATCACCACATCAGCCTTAAACCGAAGTCCTTTGTCACACTCTACGTACTCGACCTTTCCCTCTCCACAGATAGATGCTACCCGACACTCAGTATTCACTTGCACCCCCGCTTCTCTCATCGTATCCTCGATCCGGATGCAGAAATCCTCATCGCAGTTCAGGTAGAGGCAGTGCTCTAGGAGCTCGACAATGGTTACGTTCAGCCCCATCTTGCGGCACTCATCGGCAAATTCAGCCCCAATAAAGCCGCCGCCAACGATGACCACGTCTTTTGCATTCTTTAATGCATCCTGTAGTTGCCTGAGGTAATTAATGTCCTTTCTGATGGTGAAGACATTCGCCAGGTCGGCACCTGGTATGGGAGGTACCACCGGTCGCGAGCCAGTAGCCAGTATCAGCCTGCCATAGCCGATAATCTCGCCTTCAGCGGTGGTTACGCTCTTCGCTCCCCTATCAATAGAGGTAACCTCATCGATCATCAGCTCGGCATCGCCTAAAAGGGAGACGGGCATCACATCTTTTTCTGCTGAGCCCAAAGTTCCCATAATATAGGGTATGCCGCAAGGAACCAGAGCCTGTTTCTCCTTCCGAATAACAAGTATCTTGTTCAGCTTGTATTGTCTTTGAGCGGTAATTGCCGCTTCAATCCCAGCAGCGCTCCCTCCTACGATGACTACATCAGCGCTTTTCATGTTACACCTCATTAAATGGTTAATTTAACTGCTATTTATTCGAATATATAGATCATATGCTCGATTTTACCTGATAGGTAACCCTCCGTGAAAATGAGCTGGATGTTAGTTATGGTGGTTTGCCCTGTTTTCGCTGGGTGTGGAGATACCCATATGACCTACTCCCGTGTCATAGCCGTCCCGCACTTAGGGCATTTCTGCTTATAGCAGGGAATTCCCACTTGGTGGGGCATTCTTTCACCGCAGTTTGGGCAAACACAGTACCCATCAGGTCCTGCCGCAAAACCGCCTCCTCGGCTACGGCCGCCGCCCTGTCCTTGCCCCAGGCCCCTCCCTGTTCCGGGGCCTTGACCTCGTGGACCTGTTCCGTCTCCTCGTGGCATTCTACACACCTTCTTTTCATTCTGGATTTCCCTTTTTTAGTACTGATTGCTTGCGTATGCAATTGAGCAAGTATCTGATAGAGTTTCTTGGTACAAGAAACGCAACTATCAAAACTTAGTATCGTTCAAAAGGTTCGGTATGAGATATTCTTAAACCATATTTTGATTACATCTCGGTTTCTTTGATTACCCCAAAAATTCAACCCACCCTAATGTGTTTTCCAACCCACTGAGGAACAGATCGAAGGTTGTAATAATAACCCCAGAGTCTGACTTGAATCAGATTAACCCGGCCTCACCAGCAGGATCGGGCTAGACACTCCATGCAAAACCTTATGGGTGACACTGCCGTAGGCCCACTGGCTGAGCCCAGAGCGCCCATGGGTTGCTATAATAGTAAGATTTAAAGGGTTTTTAGTTGCATATTCAACTATTTTATCAGCGGGCTTTCCCATGAGTACCTCTGCCCGAACCTTAAGACCAGTATCCTTAAACCGCTCCTCGATTCCAGCTAAGTACTGCTCACATGCCTGCTTGCACCTACCCATTTCCTGCTCCACATACTCTTGCCACTTCAAAGGTCTGGTAGGAGGGTAGCTCTCCGGCATGAGATAATAGCTCTCCGGGGACATGATGTCCGGGGGTTCACAAACCGTAAGCAAAACCACATCTATTAGCTCAATACCCCGCTGTTTCGCCAGCGCTTCGACATGGGGAAGCACGGCCTCAGCCAGCTTTGAGCCGTCCAGTGGAACTAAAAATGTTCTTGTGGGCCATTCATCGTAAACAATCTCTCCAGGAATCCCTGCCGGAACAAGCCAGGTAGATACCTTTGATGCACGGAGAATTTTATCAGCCACACTTCCCATGGTCCAACGCCTGATTCCAGAGCGGCCATGACTTGCTATGAGAATGAGGTCTATGGCGTTTTCATCAACATAGCGGAGGATTTCCTCAGCGGGATATCCCACCATCAGTTCAACTCGTGCTTCCACCGCCTTGATCCCTGGGTGAATGCCTGTTTTTTCTTGAACCTCTTGCGACTGATGCCTCACTATCTCAGCCGCTCGTTCAATATATGCCCGATGCATAGGAGCTGATTCGGATTGCTCTGGGGCACAAACATGAAGGAAAACCAAATCTAAATTTAGTCTTCCAGCGAGCTCTTTTGCATAAACAAAGACTACTTCGGCCAGCTCCGAACCGTCCAATGGAACAAGCATTCTCTTATACATTTTTACACCTCTATTTGTAGATTCGACTGTTCAAAACCAACCCTTTCCTCCCCGTGCTCCCGCACGGGGTATCCAAGGTTAGTTTTTCATGAAACCCCGACCAGTGGTCGGAGAACTCCACTCTTTTTGAAAACTTACTTCTTCTTTCCTTTAATTTCACTGTATTTCGACAATGCAGCGATTGCAGCAACTGCCCTTTCCGGATTAAGATACGAGGGAATTCCCCGATCTTTGAGCCACGTATTTGCTCTATCGCATTCATCACCACCCTGAAACTGTCCGATTATTGGCTTGTCCAGGCCCTTATACTTTTTTGATAATTCATATACAATGGCTGCTATTTTTTCTGCATAGGTGATAGAGGTTGGGCACACAGATACCAAAACTCCTCCAACTTCCGGATTCGAAATAGCGGTCTCAATCGCTTGCTTATACACCTCCCACACCGCCATTCCCGTCAGATCGATTGGGTTCAAGGGTGATCCTACAGGGCCGGCATACAGCATCATCTGAAACTGCAGAAAGTCTTTCACCTCAAGCGGTTCCAGTCCTCTCCGTGCAAATTCATCCATGGCGAGAATGCCGGATCCACCGCCATTGGTAATCATAATCCACTCACCCTTTGGAAGGGGTTGCATTGAAAGTGCTATGGCGACATCCACAAATTCCTGTTGTGTCCTCACCCGTATTATTCCAGCCTCTTCAAAAAGCTCATCGTATTCTTCATTTGTTGCTGCTACTGATCCGGTATGTGCGGCAGCCGCGGATTTTCCTCTCGCAGATTCAGTCCCTGCCGCGATTGCAATAATAGGCTTTTTGGAAACAACCTGCTTGCATGCCTTCACGAACTCCTCTTTCGACTGTATGCCCTCAATGTAAAGGGCGATCACATCGGTATTCTTATCCTCCCCCGCATAGGTGATAAATTCAGGGAACCCAATATCTGCCATATTGCCAAGTCCTGCAAACATAGAAAGCCCCAAGCGTTGGACACATGACATCCCGAGCCAGGCAAGAAGGTTTGCCCCCGATTGAGAGATAATTGCCACATTTCCCTCCAAGGGGAGATAGGGCATGAAGCCAAGATTTAACTTTGTGTGAGGGCTTCCCAACCCTAATAGATTCGGCCCTATGAAAGGAAAGTTGTTATTTCTGCAATAGTGAGTTATCTCCTCTTCTCTCTCAGCGGCACCTACCTCTTTAAACCCCGAGGTAATCACCAAACCGATCTTCGCGCCGTTTGCCACGCAATCCTTCATGACAGATTGTACCAGAAAGAACGGTACTGCGATAACAGCCATATCTACGGGTTCAGGCACATCTCTCATCGTCTTGTACACCTTCTCCCCTAATATGGTATAAGGGTAGGCTCGCGGGTTAACAGGGTATATCTTCCCCACGTATCCGTCGTCTCTCAGCTTTTTGATGATATTCCAACCCACTCGTTCAGGGTGCCGCGAGGCGCCAACTACCGCGATGCTTTTGGGGTTGAAGGCATACCTTAATCCTTCCAACACATACGGTCTTATTTTTGGTATTTTCATTTACTTATCCTCCTCTCTTAGGCTATATTCTCCGTAGGGATAGAGCTCATTTTCTTTTGGATCAACTCCATCGATACCAATATCATTTGTCATAACACAGTTTTCCCAAAACCCGTCCTCTTCATCTAATCTGCAGGTCCACCTTCGCAACATGCGATAGGCATCGAACTCCCGAATTTCCTCAACACCAGGGATTGCCCTGAGTTGTGCTCTGAGTTTGTCAATGTCATTCAGTTCTTTGTATGCAGACACAATAATGTCGTAATACCCTTGGGTGAATTGCCACAATGTCTCCCACACAGGATTTGTTGCAAGTTCATCGACAATGGAAAATTTGTCTTTTGTGGGTAGCCCGCGGTAGAGTCTCACCACAAAGAAATGCTTCGTAAGTCCCAATTTACGCCAGTTCGGGACAAAGAGCGGGATCATGATAGGAAGCTCTTCAACATAGCTCTTCATCTTTCCCTTCAGATCCTCGGCCTTTAATCCCGAGAGCTCGGCGAGCACGGAGAAGTTGAAGAAATCCTCAACCGGCCTTTTCTTATTCAGTGCACAATAAATTTTTACATCGGTTTCGTCCCAATAGGTTTGAACCTCAGGGAATCGCTCTATCTCCTCATCGGTTATATAAAATTCTCGTGTGGTGCCCATTGGTGCCCACCAGTGGGCTACTTTCTCCTCCCTCACATATCGGGCAACAGGACATATATGAATATTTTCTACCTGAGGAAACGAGGCAACAGGCTTTATGATTGTATTCAATAAAAAATCAAGAACTCCGATATGGTTCCAAAGAAGGAAGTCAAAATCTCCCTCTCCGGCTATATCTGAACAGGTCTCATCTTGGTTTTGCATGAAGTTGGTGACTTCTTCCCTCTGCTCTGGTGTACATCCGTCTCTGAGTTTCACCAACCACGAGTAGATAGAGAAACCCATCGCAAAGACGTTGCCGTTCAGCACAAGCATTATGGTGTGGTCGTCTATCATTTTTTTCAGCCTTGACTCTATTTCGTCTTTCGTTATGCCAACCTCTCGTGCCACATAATCAAGATTAAATACATCGTGTCTTGTCTGATAGGCTGATTTTGCAATATTATACCCTCCAACAGTAGGATCAGTCGCATAATCAACGACAAATGGTTCTACACTCCCGAAGATGCTGGGAGCAGTCCAATAATTTTGAAGATATTGCTGTAAGTGTTCTTTAGTTTGTTCTTTTTTATCTGTCATTTTATCCTCCTTGTTTCTTTTGCTGCATTTAAACAGCGAATGCTGATATAAGAAAACATAATCGATTTATTTTTCTATGGTAATTCCAAAGGAAGAATATCACCCCCTTCCTGATACTTAGGGATCACTCGGAAATAAATTCACATATTCTCTGGGAATGATCTCAATGAGCTGCTGGTTTGTTACGAATGCTCTAGTCCTATATCCTATTGAAATAAAATTAGAAAAAATGATTGTTTTTTCAAATTAGTTTTGTTACAATTCCCTATAAACAAAACATTAGATGGGGAATTGTAACAAATGGAGACGACAAAAGAGAGAGACAAAGCAGTCCAGAGGTACCTGCATGAGAAGAGAATTGCGCCCTTGGAAGAATTGAAAAAAACCCTGGGAACAGACGCCAGAATGACCGCTTTTCGGGTACTTCGTCGTTTGGGATATCTCAGCAGCTACTCGCATCGCGGTCAGTTTTACACCCTTTTTGAGATTCCCCATTTCGATGGGCTCGGCTTGTGGTCCTACCGTTCGGTATGGTTCAGCAGGTTTGGAAATCTATTGGCAACGGCGCAGGCGTTGGTGGACAAATCGGACGCAGGACACACGGCAGTTGAACTGGAGCACATGGTACAAGTTGAGGTGAACCATGCCCTTTTGCAGTTAACGCGCCAGGGCAAGATCAGCCGGCAAAGACTTGGGCGCAGCCATATCTACATGAGTGCTGACATAGGGAGGCGGCGACAGCAGCGTTTGATGCGTGAGGAGCGTCAAGCTTATGCGGAACTGGACATTGGTCTGCAAGTAGAGATTATTCCTGAGGAAGTCAAAGCAGCGATCATTCTATTTTTCAGCATGTTGGACGAGAAACAGCGACGGCTTTATGCGGGACTGGAAGCGGCCAAGCTCGGTCATGGAGGCGATCGAAGGATAGCAGAGTTTCTGGGTTTTGATGTTCATACCGTGGCAAAAGGGCGCAGGGAGCTTTTTGGAAGCCCTGTTGATCGTAATCGAATTCGCACCAAAGGGGGTGGGCGCAAAAGGGTGGAAAAAAAACGCCAGAGGTAATCGAGGAGATCAGAAAGATCCTGGAGTTTGACACTGCCGGAGACCCGATGACAGGCAGGAAATGGACTCGAATGACACCGAAAAAGATAGCCGATTGCCTTGAGGAATATATGGGGCTCGGCATATCGGCGACAACGGTTCATCGCATTTTGACACAGCTCCAATACTCGCTGAAAGGGAACAGCAAGAGCCTGTCGTGTGGGTTTCATCCGGATAGGGATAAACAATTCAATATCATCCAACATATTCGGGGGCAGTTCACGGCCGCTGGTGATCCCATTATCAGTGTGGACACAAAAAAGAAGGAGCCAATCGGGCTTTTCAAAAACCCAGGGCGAACATGGTCTCGTAAAGCCAAAAAGGTCAAGGATCACGATTTCCGTTCCGAGGCTGAGGCCATTGCTTCACCTTATGGAATCTACGATCTCACAAAAAATTGTGGTGTGCTGGTCGTAGGGAAATCGGCTGACACCCCTGAGTTCGCTGCCAACTGTATTGCCATTTGGTGGATGCGTCATGGCAAATTCCAATACCCGAGCTCCAATCGGTTACTCATACTGGCAGATAGCGGTGGAAGTAATGGGGCACGCCCCCGGGCTTTCAAAAAATTTCTTCAAGAACGAATCGCTGACAAGTTTGGCATAGAATTAACTGTATCGCACTATCCGACTGGGGCAAGCAAATGGAATCCTATTGAACATAGGATGTTCAGCGAGATCAGCAAAAACTGGGCTGGACATCCCTTGGAGAGTTTTGAAATACTTCTGAATTTTGCGCGTAACACGAAAACGCAGACCGGGCTGAAAGTCAAATCATATTTCGATCCGCGAGAATACGAAAAGGGTATCAAGGTCCATGATAAGGAATTCAAACAACTCAGCATCACCAAAAGCAACACTCTCGGAAACTGGAATTACATGATTGCTCCCAGGGCATTTGCGACTGAAAAACCTCACACAGACATGAGCCCGTTTCTGGGAACTGAGTATGGCACCAAATTGCGTGCCGCCATTTGAAAAATGTGAATTTATTTCTGAGCAGTCACTTAGTTTGTGAACCTCTTAATGATCCCATCTGAAGACCATGCAAATTCTTTCTCCTTTATATCAATGGGCGCTATAGATTTTGCTCGCCTTGATCTTTTCTCAGTCTACTACTCCTTTTGGAATGCGTGATATTAAGCTTCAAATTTTTTCTCTCGTTCTTTAATCAACCGACACAAAGAATCTTCAATGCTCTCGATTGTGAAAGGCTTTTTAATCACATCCTGGACTCCCAACTTGTAAGCCTCCGAAACAATCTCTTTGCTGCCGTAGGCTGTGATGAGGACCTTCATAGCATTCGGATGGGTTTTCTGACTTCGTCTGAGAAACTCAAGGCCGTCCATTCCCGGCAATCTATAATCTGCAATGATGACTTTATAGTCTTGCCTCTTAAGCTCTGCCAAGCCCTCTTCAGCAGTCTCGAGGGTGCGCAAATCGCACCCCTCGAATTCAAAAAATGTTCCCATGGAATGCCTGATCCACTCATCATCGTCGATGAGCAAGATGTTCATCTTTCGCAGTTTGCTGAATAAATCCATTTTTTTGCCTTTTGGTAATGAAAAAGATATTGCACAATCATATGGTTACTTCTCTGATTACTATTTAAAGCATAAAACATGCCAGTATATTATGATTAGATAAATCAAATAATATCAGCCAGTTAGCCGTATTGGTTTTTATAAATGATTCTCCTGAGCATGCAAATTTAGAAAAGTTGCGAAATCTCTTTTCGCAAAATTTCGAAATCAAAGAGATCGATAAAATAATCCTGATAAGTATAAGGAGGTTGCGGAGAGAAAAAGCTTTGGGGAAATTGTAGTGTAATTGCGAGGTATGCTAATTGGATAGGTTTGGCCAGCCTATAATTTACTTTCTCTAAACACCACAAATGCCTCCTGGCCATGACATGCACGAATGGGATGGACATCTCTACTCAAACAGGGGCGAAAGGCACCTTGATGTGCACAATTTCTCTCATTCACGATCGAGCGATCGGATGAGCAGGAGAGGCCGGTCTACACGATGCAATACGCCGGCGGTCACGCTTCCATAAAATACCCTGGACAATCCGCTTCGGCCGTGGCTGGCTATGGCAATGAGGTCAGCACCTTCGCTTTCTGCAGCGTTTATGATTGCTTCCACGACAGGGCCTTGAACCACATGTGTTCTGGCCTTGATACCCTTCTCGCGAAATTCTCCTTCAAGACCCGCCAGGTAAGTTTCTATTTGCTTCGTCTGCCTCTCGAGTTCTTCCTGGTACCTTTCCATGTAATTACCCTCTGACTCCAAGGCAATAGGGTGAAGCTCCACCACCTGCAGGAAAATCACTCTTGCATTATAATGATGGGCCAGTTCTTCAAGGTGAGGTAATATCCTCTCCGCTCGTTTCGACCCATCTAATGGGGCCAATATAGTATTGTACATTGTATTACTAACCTCCCAAGTCACTAAATGGAATGTTTGTTGCCTAAGTTGAACCAGGGATGATCTCTTAATCTTTTCTTATCTCTGTTACATTTAAATACTCTTGCACCAGGTGCTCCCACAAGCCTATCTTCTCAGCATCGTCTTTTGTCAGTAAAGGCTCCAGGTTATCAATTTGCTTTGCCGTTTGGTAAGTGTCAGAAGGCACCAGGAGCAACGGAATATTGAGATCTGAGGCCTTTGAGATAATACTTTGCGTCGGTAAAATATTGCACGTTAGAATAATGGCCGCAACATTGGTTTCTAAAGAAGCGAGTATCATGTCACTTCGATCACCGCCAGTTATTATGACCTTGTTTTCTTTAAGAAAGGGTGGGTATCTGAGTGCTTTGCTGGTAGACATTGCACCAACAAGAATGTTCTCTACAACATTATTCAATCCACCTTCACCAGTAAGGATTTTTGCTAATAGGCGTTTGGCCAAAAAGCTAACTGAAAAATGTGTTAGTTTTTCACGATATGGGATAACACCAATAACTTTGACGCCCATATCGGTTATCCTGGGAAGATGTACGTCTTTGAAATCCTCCACATCGTGCACCTTGTTTATAATGACACCGCCAAAATTAATTTTGGCTATAGGAAGGTATCTTTTCAAAAAGGTAATGTCATCTACAATTGTGTCGTCATCACCACTTATAACGATAAACAGTTTACCGTCAATATATTGTGCCAGTGAAATTACATCAAGATTCACAGATATCCCGTATGTGATATCCTTCCCCCCTTCGACAAAAAATACCTCTTTGTCTTTCCCTATATCAGAGATAATTTTGAGAAGTTTCTTTTCAATGCCTTCTGCGTCATACATGTATCTCAGCTTGGAGGAATCAAACCCTATACTCATTTCCTCTGGATTTTCTTCCAGACCGAAGATATCTGTTATCAGTGCAGCATCATAATCCCATAATCGCTTTTTTTGGTAGAATAGTCGGTCGCCAAAGGGCTTTATGTATCCTATCCGCTTTTTTAATGCCTTTGCAAGTCCCACAATCACACTGGTCTTGCCTGCACTTTTTCGCATTGATGCGATAACTATCTTTTCCATTTGTATCACCTCTCAACCTTTAAAGTATAATCCTTACATCCAAGGCCTTTACCCCCTTACCCTGCTCGTAGGCAACAAGGGGATTGATCTCGATATCAGAAATGGTCTTGCATTTTTGGATAATCGTACCCAGCTTGATAATTGTATCAACTATCCCATTAATATCTTTCTTCTTCTCTCCCCGAACCCCCAGAAGAAGTGGATATGATCTTATCTCCTTTATCATATTTATTACTTCATTGCGGTTCAAAGGAAAGGCGCGAAAGGAAATATCTTTCATCACCTCGACATAGATACCACCCAGGCCAAACATCACAATCGGACCAAATACCTTATCTCTTCTGGCACCGATGATTAGTTCGGTCCCAGGCATGGCCATCTCAGAAACATCAACTCCTTTAATTTTAGCATTATGATTATACGCCTTGCAACTTTGGATAATCGCCTGGTATGCATCGACTACCTCATCGCGATTTTCAAGATCCAAGGCAACACCCCCGGCATCGCTTTTATGAACTATATCCTTTGATACTATTTTCATAACCACAGGGTATCCAATTTCCTCAGAATAATTTACAGCCTCATCAAGATTGTGGGCAACATGACTCTCGGGAATTGCAATACCTGCAACTTTCATTACATCCCGGGCCTCATGGGTAAGAAGGAAATTTCGTTTGTTCTCTATCACCATTCTTGCAATCCCTTCTATTGCCTCGACTTGTATGTCTGCAACCTCAATATCATCCGATCGATTGACCAGATAGTTATGATAGGAATACATTGCGCCCAAACATGATACACTCTCGTAGGCCCCTCCATACACGGGATGCCCGCTCCTATGGTAGGTGTTTATGCAGTTTTGCACTTTATCCCCTCCAAGGCAGGAAAATAGTATCGGTTTCCCCTTTTCTTTATATTGCGGATAGTATTTCCTGATTAACTCAGGCATGTT